>Ga0209582_1000270_pt1 | contig 41302 bp, 29 predicted proteins | sample KloWWTmetKNB5Kit_FD_187176 | JGI IMG/M metagenome (GOLD analysis project Ga0209582, IMG submission 187176) | Active sludge microbial communities from Klosterneuburg, Austria, studying microevolution and ecology of nitrifiers - Klosterneuburg... | ecosystem: Engineered > WWTP > Aerobic digester >...
AAGCGTGTAGCGCGCTCAGAAGTCGGACTGCTAAGGCTTGGGCAGGTCGCAAACTTGCCTGTCAAGCAGTCCGACTTCTTGATTTTCGCCCGATTCTCTAAACCTCGTTCTTATCCAAAACTCACGTTAATTACACGCCTTTCCGGTTTGCACTTCAAAGCAAAGCCCATCGCCTTCTACCCGTGAACCATCTTGGCGGAAGGCGGGCAAACGCTCTCCATTGGTGTAATCGTAAATGCCCAAATAAAGTTTTGCATTGACCAAATTCGCGCTTGGCGCAAGCGTGATTGAGCGGTGGTCGGTGATCCATTTGTCTGCGGGCAAACTGGAAAACTGCACAAGCCCGCCCAGCAAAGCGCCATCGCTTTGCCCAATTTTCGCGCCGTTAGCATCAAAAACCTGCGCGAACATGGAAAGCGTAGGCTTGGGTGTTGTGTCGCTTTGTTTATGCCATGACGTTGTAACCCACAACTTGTTCTTATCCAGATCGAACCTGCCGAATCCAAAAACAAACGAGCCAATCGTTGCGCTTTTGTCTCTGGCCGATGCGTTAATTGAAAGACCGCCCACTTCCTCGGTTTGTAAAACATCGCTCACAATTTTGGTGATGAGCACATGCTCGGCTTTCATTGCCGCCTGGCTCAAAGTAGTTGCATCTGGTTTGTCTCCCCAGCCGCCCACCAGCAAATGCGCGGGTTGAAACGGCGTTTGCATTTGCGCCATTTGCACTACGCGCGAATAAGCCATATTTGATTCGACTAAATCATCGCCTTTCACATATGGCGCCATCAAAATAACGCCTTCTTTGCCCAGCGGAAATTGTTTTGTTGAATAAGCAGCCCATTCCGGCAAGTTGATGGCGAGGATGTTTCTATCTGGCGCAGTGGCCTCAGACGCTTGCAAAATTGCCCTCACCGGCTCATTCGCAATTTGCAAAAGTCCAAGCTGGTTGCTGGAATAGGCGTAGGTCGAGATCAAAATCCCCGCGCCTAGCAGGATGTTGAGCAGATGCGGCTGAGCCAATATGGCTGCCAGCGTGATTGCCACGCCCGCCGAGGCCACGTAAAACACGCGCGGGGCGTTATCCACGTAATAGGTTGGAAGGCGCAACACGGGCAGCGCTGCCCCTGCGCCAAAAAATAGCAACCCCAGCAAGATCGGCAATCGGCTGGTGCGAGTTCGCGCGGCCAGCGCGATTCCCATCGCCAAAAGCGCCCCAGCCGCCAGCACCTGCGCGGGGTTGTTTTGCGCCCCGGCCAGTTGGTGGATGGGCCACGCGGCGGGGTAGGCCAGACTTTGCAGCGCGAACAACGCGCGGTCAAACGCATCGCTCAGCGTGAATTGAAACTCCACGCTCTCGCCTTTGGGAATGAGAAAATATATGGCCGCGTACGCCGCGCAAAAGCCCAGCACGGCCAGCGTACCCCAGAAGTAGGGGCGAGGCACGACCTCGCCCGCGCGGGTGCGCACCCAAACCAAAATTTCGTAGACCACACAAAACCCGGCCAAACTTAGGCCAATCTCATTGGAGAAAAACGAAAGAATTGCAAAAACTACGAATCCTAAAATGTTGGTCGCAGGTTTGCCCTTGCTATTTCTGAACGCCAAATACCGAAACATGGCGAGCCACGCAAACAGCAGCGCGGTGAGGTGATTGAGACCGGCGGGCAAGGCCACCGCCTGCACAGAGAAAGGGTTGACCGCGAACAAAATCCCCGCGATGACCGCCGTCCTCGTGTGATCTTTGCCCAGCATGGCGCGGATTAGCCGAATGAGCAAAAGCGAGTTGGCGATATGAACCGCGATGCACGCCACGTGCTGAACCAACGCGCCATACGCCCCAAACACCGTGCCCACCTTGTACCAAGCCAAATACAACGGGCGGTAATACCCAAAGTTGGCGGTGTTGGTGAACAGCTCCAGCCAGCTAAAATCGCGCACAAGGCGCATGCCCCAGGCGTCATCAAACGAGACCGGCACAGCCAGCGTTTGCCAATAGATGCACACCACCAGCACGGCAATCAATGCCCCGGCAAGCAGCGTCGCCCGCCGATTTATCCATCCCAAAAATGCAGAAAACATGCGCATAAGATTGTAACTGCTAGAATCGTCAAGATGTTGGTTTGGATAAAACAGAATCGCACGGCGGTGATGGTTGGCGCGGCCATTTTGTTGGTGGCAGCGGTTTTGCGCCTCAATCGCCTTGACCTGATTGATTACCGTTTTGATCAGGCGTATCCCTTGCAATATGCGCTGGATATTGTGTCTGGCCGAACGCTTTGGGGCGCGCAGCCGCACGGCTCGGTGGGGGCGCACCCGCCCGCGTATTTGTATGTCATCGCGCTGGCGTATGTGTTCACAAAAAAGTTCATCGCCATCATCGCGTATCGCGTTTTGCTAGATGTGCTGGGCGTGGGCTTGTGCTGGCTGATTGGGGCGCGGTATTTCAACATGCGCGCCGGGCTGATGGCCGCCGCGTTGTATGCGATTGGGCCGTGGGCCATCCAATTTGCGCGCATTACCTGGCCCGTGCCCCAGCCGGTCTTCTCGGCGCTTTTGTTGATTGGCCTTTTGGAAATGACGGCCCGCCGCAATTCGTGGGGATGGGCGATTGCGGGGTGGGGCATCGCGCTGGTGGCGGGTGTGCACATGGGCGGCGAATACATCCTGCCCGTTGTTCTCATCGGTTTGTGGATGGGTCGCCGGTCATTCAAACTTGCGCCTGCGCTGGTGGGGCTTTTGCCCATCGTGGCCGTCGCCGCGCTGTTTTTGTCACACGAGGCCGCGCACAACTTTGAGGATATTCGCGGCTATTTGGCCGCCCTTTCCGAGCCAGCCACGTTTAGCACAAAGGTCATTTACAACGTGCTCAAACTCTCTGGCGGGTTTGAGATCGGCGACCTAAGCGGCAAATCGTTTGAACTTTGGTATGACGGCGTTGTTTCGCGCTCGTGGTTTTTGCTGGATGACTTTCAACGCGCGTGGTTTGCGCTTTCGTTTGTTGGCATTTTTGCTGCCTCAATTTGGTTTGTGGCGCGGCGCAAAAGCGGTTTTTGGCAAAACGCTTTGCTCATTTGTCTCTGGGTGTTCATCCCCGTAATTTTGCAATTGCGCACCACCCGGCCGGTCGCCATCCAATACATGCCGGTGGTTTTGCCAGCGCCATTTTTGCTGATGGCGCTCCTGGCCGACCAGCTTTTGCGTTTATCTGTGAGCCGCGCCGTTCGCATACCCATCACCCTGATTGTGAGCTGCGCGTTTGCGGTGGTGATGGGTTGGCAGGTGTTCAGCACCTTGCGCTTTACAGATTTTGTGAACACGCATGTGACCACGGGCGTTCCGGTTCGCGCCGCGTTAGAGACGCATGACATGGCGCAAGAGACCATCAGCCAAAAACAAGCCAGCGATGTCACGCTGGTGATACACGATTTCCCCACGCCCTGGAACGAGCAAGCGACCATCATGCGCACGGTCAACGCGGATGTGCCGTATCGTTTTCTCAACTCAGACGGCGATGGGTTCACGTATCGCGCGCAGGGCGGCACACAGTTTATTTTTACACCCGGCGCGCAGCCAATGCTGGAGCGCGTTTTGGCGCAGGCCAGACTCACTTCCTCGCAAATCATGTCCATTGAGACCGCGCCTGGCTCTGGCGTGTGGTATGCCTATTTGCGGCTCAACCAGCCGCTCGGTTTGGATGGCTTTTCGTCCGCGCCTCACGCCGTTTTTGATAGCGGTGTTTCGCTGGATCAAGTTCGCATGACGTACCCCGCGCCAGAACAATTGCATGTGGAAGTTATTTTGAACGTGGACAAAACCCCGCCAGAAAATGTGGATTACCACTGGTATATCCACGCCTTTGAGGGTGACGCAAAAATTGGTCAGACCGACATTGCAGGTGTGCATCCATCCTCGTGGCGGGCGGGCGACAAAATTTTTCTGGCGTTTGACCTCGCCGCGCCGCCGGTTGCCCAACCCTCTGCGCGTTTTATCCGGTTGGGCAGTTACACCTTCCCAGATGTCAAACCGGTGATGGCGACTTTGCCCAGCCAAGCCCCGGCGGGGAACATCGTTTTGCCGTTGCCGAAATAATTTAGCGCCCGGAGCGCTCTGCCCAACTTGTTGGGACGCGCTCCGGGCGCTTGGATTAACTCGCAGGGCACTGCGCCATGCGTTGAACGGGAATGCTGATCTGATTGCCCTCCCACTCGCGGCCATCCGCGCGGAAGGCTGGCAGGCGCTGGCCGCCCTCGCGGAAATACACACCAATTTGAATCGCGTTCAGCGCGTCCAGCGCATCGCTTGTGATCACGCGCGTCTCGCGCAGGCGCATGCTCGCGGGGAACTGGCTCACGGGCAACAAACCGCCCAGCGGGTCTTTATCGGCCACCAAAATTTGTTTGCCAGATGAATCCACGCCGTGCACAAACACCGCCGCCGATTGGGCAAACCCACTGGCTGCGCTCCATGTCAAATCCACATGCAAAACGCCTTCGCAAACGCTGGCGCGGGCATCCTCCAAAAATACCAGCGCCGCGCCGCTGGCAAATTTGGCTTGCGCGTTTGCGGGCGCAGATGCATTGCGCTCAATCACGCCCAGCCGCTCCATCCGCAAACCGGGCGGGTCGTAATCAAAGCGGTAAATTAAATTGGATTGCAACGCTCGCGCCAGCAACGCGCCATCATCCGCTGGGTCGCCAAAAATGGCGTAATTCCAATTTGTCCCGCGCGTGAATTGGCGATCTGGTTCGCCAAACGCGGTCTCGCGGTTGAGCAGCGACGCCGCATGCAAAACGTTTTGCGTCTCGCGCACAATGCCGGTGGTGGAGGATGGCCAGGCCCAAAGCGGCGTGGCATCGCCTGCCCGTGCGCCATACTCCCAAATGGGCATTCCTTCTTGCCCCAGCGGGAAAGTTGGGTGCGTGGCGTAATTCTGAAACGAGGAGTTGACGATCAGCACGCGGTCATTGGGCTTGGAAGCGCGCATATCCGCCGTGATCATATTGAGCGCAGGCGTGAGCCGGGCCGCTTCGTTCAAGCGGTCTGCGGCAAACCCAACAAACTTTGTGGCGGTAAGGGCAAAAGCCGCAACCAAACCCATCTGCAAAACACGCCTTGACTTGAACACCCGCCACAAAGCCACAAGACAAATTGCCCAAATCACGCTGCCGCCAATGGCTGGCAAATAATGGGCGCGCGGGCTGATGGCAACGTAATCTTTCTCGACAATTGACGAGGGGATGATGGAGCCGAGCCACCACATTAAACCCGCGAGGAAGATGGGCGTGGTTTTGGCGCGGCGGGCCAGCAGGCTGATGGCAACCGCGACCAGCGCGGCCAAACCGATGAGCGCAAACTGCAATGGCTGGCCGCTCATCCCATCAAACGCGGGCCGCAGCCAAATGAGGATAAAACTGCTCAGGCTTTGCGAATGGGTCGCCACGTTTTGCAAAACGTCCGCTGGGCTTAAACCAAAACTCTCGCCGCCGTTTGTCCATTTTGTAATGAGCGCAAAGCGGTAATAAAACGGGTATCCCATCGCCACCAGCAAGGGCAGCAGGCGCGTGATTGGTTTAGCGGTCAGACCATTTTTTAACGTCAGCACAAGTTCCATCACCAAAATGAGGCCGCCAAACACAAAACCAGCCTCGTTGCTGAGACACGAGAGCAAAAGCAAAAACGCGCTCAAAATGCCCAACCATGTTCCCTCTTTCTTTGGGGAGGGGCGTGATCTTCGCGCCGAAAGATATGCGTGCGCCGCCGCCAGGCCAAACAATGCCATCAGCGGGTGCACCAGCGCCGATGCCCAAAGCACGGCCTGATAAGAAAGCGGGAACAGCCCAAAGATCAGCGCGGCCAGCGCGGCCACATCTTTGCGCGGCTGACCCACCCGCCGCGAGAATCGCATCCAAAGCGAACCGACCAAAACGGTGTTCAGCGCGTGCGCGGCCAAATTCCAAAAATGCAAAATGGGCGCGTCAAACCAGCCAAATAAATCGCGGGTCAAAATCCAGGGGATGTAGCTGATGGGCCGATGGTGTCCATCTCCAAAAGGGCGATTCTCAAAAACGGTGAGCAAATTGCGGGCGCTCACGGGCGGCATCAGCACCGCGTCATCGTGAAAAGGCATGAGGCGCAAGGCGGGCGCATACATGGCAAACACAAACAGCACAACCAACGCCATCGCCAACCACCACGCATGGCGCTTGAAAAATTTATTCATCACCGAGGGCAATCATAGCCTGTGGCAAAATCACCTTGTTTGATGAAGTCCGAATTTAAAAATCGCATCGCCCTGGCCGCGCTGGTTGTGGCCTTTTTGTGGTTGTGCGTGTATTACAACTTTTCGTTGCCCTTGTTCGAAGGGTATGATGAAATCTCGCATTACCGCGTGGCCTCGTATTACGCGGATCATTTTGCGTTGCCCGACCTGACCCGCGCGCCCTCGCACGAGGCGCACCAGCCGCCGCTGTATTACGCGCTGGGCGGCATGCTTATTCGTGGCATTGACCGAAGCGATCTGGACGCAACATTTCAAGTGGACCCCAACGCCGGGTTGAACCATCGCCAAAACGGGATGCCAACGGATGCCTCGTTTGCGCCCAGCGGCACAACGCTGGCCGTGCGGGTGTTGCGGATGTTCTCCTCGCTTCTTGGCGCGGGATGCGTTTTGCTCGCATACGCAATTGCCTCGCGCCTCACGCGCTCGCGCGGGGCGGGGCTGCTCGCGGCGGCTGTGTTGGCCTTCAACCCCAAATTTATTTATCTGAGCAGCATGGTGAGCAACGATGTTGCCACCGCCTGCGCCGCCGCGCTGGCCTTGCTGGTGATGACGCGCCTCGTGACTCAATCTTCCCGCGCCAGCATTTGGCAGGCCCCGCTTTTGGGCGGGCTGATTGGGCTTGCGGCGCTTTGCAAGTTGAGCGGGGTGGCGTTGCTTTTGCCCGCCGCGTTTGCCATCCTGCTGAGCGAGCTAAACGCCAAACCGCGTTTTAATTTTGCCGCGCTGGTGGCGCGTGGCTTGCTGGCGCTGATAGGTTTTGCGTTGGTGGCGGGGTGGTTTTTTGCTTATCAATTTTCAAAATATGGCAACCCGCTGGCAATGGCGCAGGTGAACGCGCTCAATGTGTTTTCTCTGCGGCCCGCGCCGCTAAACACCGCGCAAATTTTGGCCGCGCTGCCGCCCATTTTGCCCACCTTTTGGCAGGTCAACACCCCATCCATTCAACCTTTGGTGGATGGCTTTGCCGCGCTGGTTTTGCTGTTTGCGCTGATGGGTCTTGCAAAGTCGCGCGCTTCTCTCCCGCTGGGGAAAGTCATCGCGTTGTTTTCGGTTGCCATCGCCGCCTCGGTCATCGCGCTGGTTCCCTGGATGCGCGATTACGGCGGCACCGAGGATGCGCGGCTGCTCTCGCCCGCGTTTATCAGCGTTTCGGTTTTGGTGGGGATGGGGTTGTATTTGATTAGCGAGCAGGCCTTTTTGAAAAGCCTGGCCGTTGGCGCGTTTGCCATTTGGTCTGCCCTTGTTCCGCTGGTTGCCATCCGCCCAAATTACCCGGCGTTGCCCGCGATGCCAGCCAGCCAAATTGTGCGGCATGTCTCGCAAACAGAGCTGGCTGCGTTGCCGCCGTTTGCGCCGGTGCGGTTTGAGAACGGCATCGAGCTGGTCTCGGCGCAGGTCAAAAACGTGCGGCTGGGCGCGGGCCAGCCCTTGCAAGTCGCGCTCGTTTGGCGGGTGTTCCGCGCCCCAATTCAATCGTATGACTTCACGCTGGATGTGATGGACGCGCAAAATCGCTCGCTGGGGCATTTGAACGCGCCGCCGCTGGACGGCAAACGCGGCACAAACTTGTGGCAAGTAGGCGATGTTTTTCGCGATGAGGTGAGCGTGAACACGCAAAACCCATCGCCCAGCCAGCCCGCGCTGGCCAGCGTTTATTTGGGGTGGCATGCCTCCGACCCGCCAAACGCCATCATCCAGCCAGAAGGCCGCAGTGAGGCCAGCGTGCCATTGGGGCAAGTCAAACTTCGGGCGCAAAACGCCGCTGGCCGCGACCCCATCACCAAATTGCAAGTGAAATTTGGCGAAGTGATTGAACTGGGCGGCTATGATTTGACCGGCAACCAACTTGTGCTGTTTTGGCGCGGGCTGGCCGCGCCAGAGAAAGCGTATAGCGTGTTTATTCATGTGCTGGATGCCAGCGGCGTCATCGTGGCGCAAGCCGATGGTCAGCCCAGTTTGCCCACCTCGTTTTGGGATGCGGGCGAGCAAGTGATTGACGCGCGCCAAATTGCCATCCCGCAAAATGCGACCAGCGTTCGGGTGGGGTTGTATGACCCCGCCGGTGGCGCAAGGCTGCCCGCGCTGGGCGCAGATGGCAAAACCTGGCCGGATAACAGCGTTTTGATTTGGAGCAAACCCGCGCCATGAGTAAGTCATTCGGCGTTCGGGGCGGTCGCGCCGCTCCAAGCGCTAAACTTCTTGTCATCCTCATTCTTCTGGCCGCGTTTACGGCGCGGGCGCAAAACCTGGCGGCGCAAAGTTTGTGGTACGACGAGGGTTACACCGCCATGTTTGCGCGGTTGCCCTGGGCGCAAATTCCGGCGCTGGCCGCCCAGCGCGAGCTAAACACGCCTTTGCATTATTTGTTCTTCAAGGCATGGGCGTTGTTTGCGGGCGATGGCGAATTCGCCGGGCGGTTGTTCTCGGTGTTTTGCGGCGTGCTCACGGCGGCGGTGGCTGCGCGGCTGATGGGGTCACAAAAGTTGCGTTGGCCTGCGCTGGCGGCAACCCTGCTCATCGCGTTTTCTCCGGTCACCATCGCCTCCTCGCGTGAGTTGCGCATGTATGCGTTGGCAACATTGTTCGCGTTCGCCTCTGTGATGGGGTTGTGGCGGGCGTTGCGCCAGCCCAGCCGCAAAAACTGGGTGATTTGGGTTGCGCTTTGCCTTGCGGCGTTTGGTTCGCACGTGCTCACCGCGTTTGTCATCGCGGGGCAGGGGTTGGTGGTTTTGTTGTTTGGCGGTCGGGCCGCTAAAGCCGCCCTTGGAATGCTGGGTCTCATCATGGCTGGGGTCGCCATCTTTCTCATCTCGTTTTTTGGCGGATATGGCACAAACTTTGGTGATCGCCTCAATTTTTTTAACACCATTGCCCAAAGTTTTGGCGCAACTTTGTTTTTTACGGGTGATGCAAGTTTTGTTGGCGCAGCGGGCATTCTTTTTGCTGCCTTAATTTTGGCCGCAGGTGTGGCCGCGCTAACCCGAAAGCCATCCGAACGATGGCCGTTTGTATTTGCGCTGATTGCGTTTGTGGCGGTGGGCGGCATCGCGGCATTTTGCGCGTTCACGGGCAAATTTGCCCCGCGTTATGCGGCGGTGGCCGCGCCAGAAATGCTGCTTGCTTTGAGCATGACGATTTTGGCGTTTCGAAAGGACATCGGCCAAAAAGTTGGGCTTGTTGCGCTGAGCGTTGTGTTGGCTGCAGCATGGGTGGGCGCGGCGCAGAGCCATCCCCAAAAACCGAATGAGGATTTTAGAGGTGTGGCCCAGTTTTTGCGCGCCAATGTTCAGCCCGATGAAGAGATTTTGCTTTTGTCTGGGCATTTTGCGCCCGCGTTTGAGTATTATTTTGGCAATCGGGGGTGGGCGGCTTTGCCCGATGATCCCGTGCTAAATGTGGCGCACGCGATGGATTACGAACTGACTGCGCCAATGCTTAACCGCGCGTTGGCGGGCAAGCACGGGGCGTGGCTGCTGCTTTGGCAAAACGGCACGGTTGACCCCACGGGCCTGACAATGGATTTGTTGCGGCGTCAGTCTCCACTGTTTCAGGCGGCCTCCCAAACTGATGAATTTTCTGGGCTGCAACTTTTGCATTACCGCTTTAATGGCGAATACGAGCCACTGCCAGAGGCGATGCCCGCGTTGAACTCGCGGGTGGAGCAGGTGGGCACGGCGCGCGGCCTGGGTGCGCTTGGGTGCGCTCAACTGCGCATTCCCCGCGCGGGCGATGGCTTTTTGGAGGTGTTTTGTTTCTGGCAGATTAAGCCGTGGGTGGTGTTGCCTTGGAATACGCAAGTGTCTTTGCGGTTGAAGGACAATGCGGGCCGCCAGGTTTTGCAGTTTGATCAAAATCTTGTTACGCTGGGGCTAACATCGCAAAAGTTCGAGAAGCCGTTTGTGGGGTTGTATGAAATTCCCTTGCCTGCGGATGTGGCTGCGGGCAAATACGACCTTATCGCCATCCCCTATTTGCCAGAAGGGCAGCTTGCGCCAACCATGACTACACAGGTTGAGATTTTGACAAAATAAAACAGGCCTGACCTTTTGGGCCAGACCTGTTTTGCTTGCGCGAAGGTAAACTCGCGTTACGGAGTTGAGGTGAAGTTTTCGGGATGGGCGATGGGGTCTGTGAGCGGCCAGCCCTTCTCGTCTACTTGAATATCTGCGCCGAATTCGCATTGCACTTTGACAGGTTTTTCATCTGTCCAGGTGTAGGAGAATGCTGGACCGTTGTAGGTAACTTTAAGTCCATAAAATCCCTTGCCAATACTTGTATAGGTGCCCTTGCCAAATTCGCCGGTTGCGCCCACTGCGCCAGAGTTGGCGCCTTGCGGGCAGCCGCAGGTCTTTGTGCCACCACCTGTGCAGTCTCTGCCCAGAAGCTGGAAGCTGAAAGTGCCGCCGGTCATGCCCCACCAGTAATAAGGAACCTCGCTGCCCCAGAACACGCCACCACAAAGTTCGCATGGGCCTGGGTAGAACCGCGGAGAGACTACACCAGAAGCCGAGCGGGTGATCCAGAACTTGTAGGGGTCGGTGATGTTATACGCAGGGCCGGGATAGGGTGGATTCGCGCCCGTGTCGGCATCTTGCCGCACAAACACACGCACGTAATAGCGATCACTGGGCAGCTCTTGCACGCCCTCCAGCCAATAATTTCCCTTACTGGCGCGGTTGCGGATATTTAACCAGTTGCCTTCAGAATCCAGTCGGCGGATATCGGAGCAACTTGGGTTGGTGGTGGTTAGCGAGTTGGAGCGCCAAATTTCGACCTCTACGCGCATATTTGGTTGTGTGTAGCTGGTGTTGCTTCGCGTAGGCACATCGGTGATGATGAGTTGCGCGAGGCCATTATTCAAGCTGTTGTTTGCTGTGAGGTCTATGTAATACCAATCTTCATTGTCATTTACAAAAGATTGATATTGCGTGTCCAGATTGATGGGCAGCGCAGTGCAAGACGTGTTGTTTGGTTCGAACGAGTTGAGCGTAGCCGTGCCAACTGTGGCCATAAAGATGTACGCCTGACCTGAGTTGGCCGTGGCCAAAACTCTTGCGTAATACACGCCGGGTAACAGATTGTTTGCACCTACCGCAGTTGCCGCAGATGTCAAGCTAACCGCGGTTGGTGTGGTGTCGCCAACTGTGTTGCAATCTGTGTTGGCAATTGGGAAGAACTGCAAGACCCCGGTTCCTGCGAATCCTGTCACCGTCATGGCGATGGAGCTTGTGGTGGGCACGCTAATTGCAAACCAGTCCTGTGAGTCATCGTCGCGGCCAATATAAGTTTCCCCAAGAGCCGCCGCGGTCGCCGCGCAAGCGGTGTTGTTGGGCTCAAGCTCACCCAACAAGGTGGCGTATGTCCAGTTAAAGGCATAGGTTTTGCCATTGGGTATAGTGCTGATGATGTGGACGTAATAATCCTCGCCCTCCACAACATTTTGCACAATCACCGGATTGCTGGAGGCTGGCAATGATGCAATTTGCACAATCTGTGTGTTGCTGCAATTTGATCCACTTCTCAATTCAATGTAAGCCAGCGTTTCAAAACCCGTAAGAGAAATGGAAATGGTGGAATTGGCGCCAACACTTAGCTTGAACCAATCATTTAGATCGTCGTTCTGACCAATATAGGTTGAATTGGCCGCGGCTACGGTTGCGTCGCAAGCGGTGTTGTTGTTTTCCAACAATCCGGGCTTGTTGATGAGCGGCAAAAATAGGTTCATCTGCCGCACGGCCTTGTAGCGGGGACTGAAATCTGCTGTGCTACCGCCAGACGGGAAGATGAAAAATTGAATATCTTCCCCGGAGGTCACCATTGGTATGGATGCGCCTGTGATTCTTGCGCCACCAGCTGTGGCAACTGCGGTGGCGGGAAAACTTTGCGTGTTTCCAGAAGCTGGGTCATAAAGAAAATACCCTGCAGAGGCCAGGTTAGGCGTAAATGGCAAAAGCACTTCTGCGGTGATGGTGAATTGAGTGGTGTTTACAGGGAAAGTAAACACCGTGCCCGCGCCGGGTGTCCAAGTTCCTTCGGGTGTTTCAGGAGAAGACATCAAGGTGGAATCTGATGCTTGTGGCACCGTTCGCGCAAAAGCAGGCTGGCTGGTCAGCGACGATAGGCCGGACAGCAAGACAAGCCCGATTGCGGGCAAACTAAGCGCGCGTTTTAATAGGGATGGTTTAGGGTTATTGTGCATATCTTTACCTCATCTATGGAATTCGCTGCGCGCTCTGCTTACATTCCAGTGGCGCGGCAAGCTTGGTCATGCTCTAAAGAACCTTTGATGCAGACCATTGCGCTAAATATAGCAGAGCGGCTCTTTTTTTCTGTTCACGCGCTCAGGTTTTTCATTGGGCACACAGGCCGATGGGAACGACAACCTCCTCGCCTTCCCATAACCCGCCGCCATCTCGCATGGCCTTAAATCGCTGGCCGTTGGAACGCGCATACAACCCCAGTTTGATTTGAGTTGCGTCTGCTGGCCCGGCCAAAAGGCGCGTTTCGCTAATTTGGGTGTTGGATGGAGCGGCATTGACCGCCAAAGCGCCATCCAGCAAATCTTTGTCTGCCGCGCCAACTTCCTTGCCAGCTCCATCCACCAAATGCACAAAGATGGCCGCCGGCTCACCGCCGCCCGAAAAGCCATCCCATGCCAAATTAAGCTGCACCTGCCCGCCACACCGCGCCGCCTGCGCCGAGATAAGCCGCGCCTGCGCCGCGCCCAGGCTAAACGCAGCCAAAGCGGGTGGGGCAGGTTGTTTGGCCGGATGGATCTCCGCGAGGCGCGTCATGCGAAAACCCGGCGCGTCGTACTCAAAGCGGTAGATGAAATTGGCTTTCAGCATGGCCTCGCGCAATCCGGCGTTATCCACCTGCCTGCCAAACACGCCATATCGGAACAAGCCGCCTTTGGTGAATAAAAAATCGGGTGTGCGAAATTCTGTTTCGCGGTCGGTCAAGCTGGCTTCGTGCATCACGGTGCTGGTGGCGCGATGGATTCCACTTAGGCTTTGCGGCCACCACGCCGCCATGTCATCGGTGGCATAGTAATACATCCACGTCGGCAAACCTTCGCGGCCCAAAAAGAACGCGGGTTTGGTCGTGAGGTTGACAAACGGCGTGTTGATAAACAGCAAGCGATCATCGGGCTGCGAGCGTTTCAGATCCGCATCCAGCATTTGCATGGGCGGGGTGAGGCGGGCATTCTCGTTCAGCCGTGCCGCGATGAACTGGGTTGACCACGCCAGCCAGAGGCCGCATCCAACCGCCAGCAAAATTCGCACAATCTTGCCTACTCCTAACCCTTCCCGGCGGGAGGGGAAAGCCAGCGCCGAAGTTAGCAATCCCCAAAACAACGCCGCGCCGATGGTGGCGGGGTAAAGCAGGCGCGGGCCATCCAGCAAATAGCGCTGGCTGAGCATGAGCGAAGGCAACGTGCCCAGTGCCCACACCGCAAGAATGACCGCACCCGCTAAAACCTTGCGGGTTTTGATGAGGATGGCGATTGCCAGCGTCATCCCCAAAACAAAAATGCCAAACACAATGGACCAGCCATCAGTCTCGCCAACGTTGAACAGCGGGCGGAAAATGGCGCTGGGCCAGATCATGAGATTTTGCAGATGATATGCGATCTTGACCGGCCACTCGGCAAGACCGCCCTCTAACAAAAGCGAGTTTGAGCTTGTCCACGCGGTTTTGAGGAACACGCGGTAAAACACAAAATAGGCGGCGGCGCAGGCGAAGAAAAAAACGGAAGACGGAGGACGGAAAACTGTTTTAGCCGTCTCCAGTCCTCCGTCTTCCGTCCTCTTTGCAGCCATCTTAGCCGCCTCTGCCCAGAGCAAAAACGCGCCATACACCGGGCCTTGTTCGTGGCTAAGGCAGGTTAGCGCGAGCAAAACCCCCACCACCAGCAAGCCCGTGCGCCGCTCGCGTCCGCCATCTGGCAAACGCAAATAGGCCAGCGTGGTGGCGAGGCCAAACATTGCCACTTGCGGGTGCACTTCTGCCGCCGACCAAAGCACGGCCTGAAACGCCAGCGGCCACAACCCAAACAGCGCGGCGCTCACAACAGCCATCAGCGTTCCACGCAGATGAAACATCCGCGCCAGCCGGAGCGCCATCGCCCCAACCAGCGCGGTGGAGATGACGTGCACAAAGACGTTTAGCGCGTGCAGCATGGATGGCAAATACCAGCCAAACAAAACTTGAATAAAAATCCAGGGCAGGTAGCCCACTGGCCGGTAATGCCCAAAGATAAGTGAATATGGGTCGTAGCGATTTTCGAAAATGCTAAACGGGGTTACACCGATGAGTTGGATGACCTGCGTGGCGTCGTCATTCATTGGCATCAGGCGGATGGCGGGCGCATATACCGCGAACACCGCGAGAACGACGAGGAGAAGTGCATAGCGCTCAGGTCGCTCGCAGCGCCCTGAGCGCTTAAAAAACTTCATGGCTTCACCGCCACATCGCCCAGCGCAAACGTGTCGCCGCCAGAATCCACCGCAAACCGCTGGCCGGTGGCGGCATTGTAAAAACCGGTGGTGATGTGAAGCGTGGCGGGCGCGTTTTGTGGCACGGGCAAAACAAAGCGCTCAGTCACGCACTCGCCGGGTTGCCAAAAATCGGTGGGGTAAAAACCGCGCGCCGGGGTGTGGTCATCTTGGGTGATTGGTTTTCCGCTGGCGTCTAGCGCGTGCACAAACACCGTGGCGTTTTTGCCGTTATTGCGCCACATTTCGTAGGTCAGGCTCACGGTCAGGGGTTGCCCGGCGCTCACTTGGGATGGCATCTCGATCTGGCGCAGCCCTATGCCATCAAACATGGCGAGGGCGGGCTGCCAATGCACCGCCATCGTGGCGCGTTCGCCCAGCCGGAAGCGCCCAACGATGGGCGTGATGGGCTTGCCGTTTGCGTCTTGCGCGGGCAGTTGCGCACCCTGCGCAATGTTTGGGAATCCGCTTTGGGTGGGCGTGAACACGGCCTCGAACACATTCACTTGCAGTTGCGCCAACGTGGGCAAAGTGGCGCACGGTTTCTCAATCAAAATGTCGTAGGTCTCGCTCCACGTGTCGCCGGTTTTCCAATTTGTAGATGGGTAATTGCCGCTGGCAGGGAAGCGGTTCATCGCGCCCAAAACTTGCTGGTCTGCGCCCAAAACGGCCACAGAAAACACAAGCTGTTTTGGGGATGGAGCCGCGGCCTGCCAGGTCGCCTTCACCCGCGCGTATTGGCGCGTGCCTTCGCGGTCGGGCAGGTAGACGTTTTGCGCCTCAATGCCCACCAGTTTTGCCGCGCCGCCAAACGTGAGCAACGTCGCGCCTTGCGGCTGAGTTTGAACGCCCGCGGCATACGCAGGCCGAAGAATTGCAAACGGCGTTGCCAGCGCAAGCGCCATCAACAAAAGCGCCAGGCTGGTGGTGATGGGTTTTGCGGCGGTGAAAAACAACCCCGTGATTTGCAAAAACGCCCGCCAGCCATACGCCATCAGGCACACATACGCGGCCAGCGCGGGCATGAGGTAGCGGCCCGGCAAAAGCGCGGGGTCCTGGTAAAGGATGGCGCGGTAAACCGGCAAAATCATCATGCCCAGCCCAAGCACGGCCAGCAAACCAATCACCGCGCGTTCTTTCTTTGACCCGCGCAAAAATGCGAACACGCCGCCCATCAGGCAGAAAAAGCAAAACGCGGCCAAAAGGTCATACACCACGCCGGGGAATTGCACGTTGCCCCAGCCAAACGCGCCCCAAAATGTGCGGAAGGCGTTGATGAAAATTTGCGGCAGCCACTGGTCGCGCAAGCCCACCAAAATGCCCTCGCCCGCAAGGCTGGCCGGTTGCTGGGTGATGGGCGTGGCCTGGTTGCGGTCTACAAAAATTTTGCCGTAACGCAAAACATTGCTGGCAAAGTAGGGCGCGGCCAAAAGCGCGGCGGGCAGGCCGATGGCAGCCGCGCGGGTGATGAGTGTGCCCAGCGGCCAGCGCCCGCGCCGCGCGAGCGCCATCAGCCAGACCAGCGCAAACCCAACCAGCGCAAAGCTGCTGTTTTTAGAGAGCAGCGCCAGCCCCAGCGCAACGCCAACGAAAATAAATTCAACCTCGCGGGTTGGCCTGAAACGACTTGAGGAAGGCGAGTCTGTGAGGCCAACCCGCGAGGTTATATCTTCTTCACTCACCCAAATGCGAAGGCACGCATACGCGACGATTGCGCCGAGCAAACTAATCATCACATCGTTGTTCACCATGCTGGACATGAAGATGACCTGCGGGTTGAACGCCGCCAGCGATGCCGCAAATGCGGCGAACAAGCCATCGCCCAAAACCAATTGCGCGGTTTTGGCAATGAAGAAAATCATCAGCCCGCCCAGCAAAGCCGAGACCAGCCGCGCGGCGTGCAGCGCCAGAATTTCGCCGCGCCACGGGAAATCCTCGCCGGGGTCGCGCAGCAAAATGCGCTGGCCGCGCCGGTTTGTGCCATCAAAGGCGAACACGTTTACATCTGGTTTGGCATCGGCGGGGCGGGGCAGCCAGCCGGTGAGCGCGGCGCTCAGCGCGTAATACAGCGGCGGCTGATGCGATTGATCCAGCAGGGCGCGGTGCGCGTCATCGTTGGCGTTGGGCAGGGCCAAATTTTGGGCGATGAAACTGACATAGGCAAAGTGGCCGGTCTCATCGTGCGCCTCGTAAGGCGGGTTTACCGCACCCCAAAACACGGCCAAAATAACGTGGGCCACAGCCAAAAAGATCGGCCATCGCTTGCTTGCAAACCGAATCATTGCGCGTATTGTCTCAAATTACGAATTGCAAATTGGCTGGTTTATGCGCGGGGAAGATAAAGCTGCACCGCAAAACCCGCGTCGCTCTCCACCACCTCATCGCGGTTAGGGAACTTCTCGGCAAGCGCGGCTCGCAGCGCAGCCATTCCGCGTGCGTGGCCTTCGTCGCTGTATCCCCATTGGCTGGAATAAACCCGCCGCTCAAATTGCTCCATAAATTTGCGCGGGGTGGTGGTTGTTTTGTAGGCGATTGAGGCTTCCTCGCCCATTGGTTGCCAGCCGTGCGTTGCCAAAATATCACCGCCCCGCTCAGAGGCCCGGTTCAGGGTTGGCTTATTGGCCTGGGTTGCGTCTTGGTCTGAAGCCGCGCCGGTGTAAGCCTCGCGCGCAAAATTCATCTTGTCTTTGCCGTTTTTAGACATGCACGAAACAAGCGGCGCGCCTGTTTTCAAAATTCGGCGTGTTTCGTCCAGCGCCGCCGCCGCGTCCTCTACCAAATGAAAAATGTGCGAGGCGATGCAGGCGTCAAATGTGCGCGAAGGAAAAGGCAAGGCCGAGGCGGCGCCCTCGACCAGGTGAATGGCTTTGCCGCCCGGCTTGCCGCGCAACACATCCATCATCCCGCGCGAGATATCCAGCCCAAACATGTGAGGGGCAAAAGGCAAAAGCGGCAGCGCAATGCGGCCCGTGCCAATGCCGATCTCGAAAACGCGGGACGCAGAAGTTAAGCCCGCAACCTGATTGATTAACGCGGCGGCTTGCGATTCAACGCCGGGCGGAAACCCACGCGTTTCATCGTAATAGCTCACAGCGCGGTCAAAGGAATTAGCGGGGGTGTTGGGTGTGCTCATGGTTTTTCAAGACAATTTTGTTCCACCGGGATGATAATCTCATCGCCGTCCACGCGTTTGCCATTGGGCGCAAACGCCGCAAACTTCTTAACGCCATCCCGCACATACAAACCCACATGCAACGATGCGATGGGTTTGTCGGTTGTAATCTCGCGGGTCTCGGTGGCGGCAACTTTTTGCGGCAAAAGGTCAATGGGCAAATAGCCGTCAAATAAATCGCGGTCGGCGGCCACCACCTGCTGATCTTGCGCGTTAAACCCGTGCGCAAAAATGCCGGTTGGCGATGACACGGGCACAACGGACAGCCACGTTATTTGCGCCGTAATTTTTCCGCCGCACGCGCGGGCGGGCGGTGCGGCCATCAAAATTTTGGCGTCTGGCCCAACCAGCGTGTAGGCATTGGGGATGGAATCCGCGCCGCGCAGAAGCCTGGCGATGCGCCATACGCGCAAGCCGGGCGGGGCGTACTCAAATTTGAAAGTTTCATCTGCGGCGAGGATGGCCGCGCGCAGGCCGTTGTCATCCACCTGCTCGCCATAATGCCCGTAATTCCAGTTGGGGTCGCGCGTCTCGGAGATGGGGTGATAAACGATCTTTGTTTCTCGCGCGGTGCGGGCGTAGGCATACAGCCATTCCCATCCTTGCGTGTCGCCGTGCTGGTAAATGGGCATGCCTTCTGCGCCAATGAGGAACCCGGATGTGTTTGGCGCATTCCACCAGGGCAAATTGATGAACAACGCTTTGGCGGCGGGGTCACTTTGGCGTAAGTCCGCGTCCAGCGTTTGCATCACAGGCGTCATGCGCTCGGTCTCGCGCAGGCGATCCAAAATAAAGCCCGCGCTCCAGATGAGGTTGAGCGCGAGGAAGGCCGCGAGAGCCATCGCCAAAAACTTTTTAGATGAGAAATAAGAAATAAGAGATGAGAAAAGCGCGCCACAAAGGATGGCGATGCCGGCTGAGGCGGCATACAACAAACGGGGGCCTTGAATGACATACACCGCTGGCAGCGTGAGGATAAATGGGAGCGAGACAAACGCCCACCACCCCAGACCCATCACCACCAGCTTGCGCGCGGCTTTGCGCGTGAGCAATATTGCGCCAATGACAACCAGCGCAAAACACGCGGCGATGATGGCGCTTCGCTGGTCGGGCAGGCCGATGATGGGCCGCAGCCACGCGGTGAGCCAGAGCGCCATCGCCTGCATGAAATAAACCGTGTTTGGCCAGGCGTTTTGCGCCATTTGCGCGGGCGCGGCCAGCAGCGAGGCGCCATCTGAGGTGGGGCTGTTTTGCAAGGAGACAAAACGCAGCGCGATGAGAAACGCCCCGCACAAAACGCCGACGAGCAGAGGTTGTTTTGCGCCCACGCCTTTGCCGCGAAGCAAAGAGAGCGCGGCGGGCGCGAGCGCCATCAGCCCGGCGAAGATAAAACCGGCCTCGTGGCTGAGACCGGCCAGCACGATCAGCGGCGCGGCCAGCCATGCGCGGTTTGGCGCTCTCAGGGCGATGAGAACCGCCGCGAGGCCAAAGAACATCATGACTGGATGGAATATTGAGCCAGCCCAAATCACATCTTGATACGACCAGGGGAACAGCGCAAAAATCAGCCCGCTGGTGATGGGAAATGCGGCGCTTCGAAAACCCATCCGTTGCCCCAGCGTTTTTGCCAGGCCAAGAACCAACGCGGTGTTGAGAACATGAAACGCCAGATTCCAAAAATGGATGATGGCGGGGTTGAACCAGCCAAATAAATCGCGGGTGAGCACCCAAAACAAGTTGGCCGCTGGCCGCCCAGTTGCGCCGCCCAATGTGCCGGTGAGAAAAAGCGAGACGATGTTTTGCGATTCCAAAAATTGCAAGTTCACCGCGTCATCGTGCAGCAACACAAGCCGCAGAACGCCCGCATACACCGCAAAGGCCGCCAGAATAACGAGGCAGGAAGAAATAAGAGATAAGAAATAAAAATTCTGGCGTATTTCCTGAAAAGCTGTTCTGACGAAAGATGAGGCCGATTTAGATTTTTTATCCTTCACCGCCGAGGCGCGGAGACGCTGAGAAAAAGAGAATTCTCTGCGCCTCTGCGCCTCGGCGGTAAAAGAGAGATGCTTGTTTTTCACATGCTTGTCCATCTGCGCGGTGAAATTTTTGGGCATGGCTATTTCACCTCAAACGTCGCCAGCATCAGGCTGTTGCCCGCCGCGTCGTTTTGCGGGTCGGCGATGGCGCGGCGATTTTTTGTGGCGGTGTCATACAACCCCACGCGCACCTGATACACGCCCGGCTTGAGCGCGGGCAACGCGACCCAATGCGGGTCAAGCGCCACCTCATCTTTTTGCCAGGCGGGCATTTTGTAACTGCCATACACGGGTTGCGTGTCGCCGGTTGCGGCCACCTCGCCGGTGTTTTGGTTGACGATGTGCACCAAAACGGTGTCATCGGGCAGGCCGCCTTTTTGGGCTTGCCATTGCAGGCTGATGGCGGCCTCACGGGCGGCGGGGTCATACGAAACATGGCCGCCAAGCAGCAAAACGCCCGTGTCAAAGGCCGCGTTGCGCCCGGCGAGGGTGGGGGAGATGACGAAGCTGCGCGGCGCGTCGTGCGCGGTCACGATCCACGAATTTGGGACGCCATCGCGCTCGGTGAGTTGTTTTTCAATGACGACGACCTTGTGCGCTTTTTGCGCCTCGCGGTTAAACACCTCCCACCTGCCAGAGAAAAAGGTTTGCGCGGGCGGGTGAAACAAATATGTGTTTTGCGGGTCGCGCAAAAGCACGGCGCTCATGTCATTAAATTTGGCGGATGGGCGTTGGGTTGGCTCGTAGACTTCTTGCGGCGAAAGTTTTAGGTTGGAGAGAAATTGCAAGTTGCGTCTAAAACCCCAATCCATCGCGATGATGTTTGTGCTGGCGTATTCGTTTTGCAGCGTTGTGTTTAGCGTGTAAATTGAATCGCTCCAATTGCCGCGCCCGCCGGTTTTGTCAAACGAATTAAGCGTGGCTGCGTTGAGGAACAAGTGATTGCCGATGAGGAGGATGGCGAGTGATGCTGTTAAGAAGTCGGGCTTTTTCAAAAAGTCCGACTTCTGAGCTAGATCTATCAATGCCACCGCGATGAGAAGCCACGCGAATGGCACGAGGATAAAAACGTAGGTTGCGCCCACGCTGCTGGTGGTGATGGTGCTGGCAGGCAAAATGCCGATGATGCTGAACACAAGGAACGCGCGCGGCGCGTAGCCAGGCGCATTCCGCGCCGCGCGGTTGCGCCAAAGCCAAACGATCTCGTATCCCAACGCAAAGACCAGCGCAATTGCGCCCAGCGGCAGGCCGGCCGGCGCGCCAAAATGCAATGTGTCGCCGCCCATCATTTGCAAAAACTGGGTGATGGCTACCCGCAGGTTGTTGGCGAAATCCAGATTGTTGTATCCGTAGGTTTGGGTTTGCGCCGCGTTGCCTAGAATAAATTTCAACGTGTCCAGATTGGGAATGTTGTGCGCGATGATGGGCGCGAGACCAAGCAGGAGCGCGAGGATGGACAAAACGATAACGCCCACCCCAAACCTTTCTTGCCGGAAGGGGCGAGCCACAAGCCAGGTCAACCCCAGCGGAATCAACATCCACACAAATAAAATTTTGGTGGTGAACCCAACGCCGAAGAGAAACGCAGCAAGAGGAAGATGAATAAATTTGCCCACACCCAATCCCTCCCGGCGGGCGAGGAGAGCGCGCGAGATCGCCAGCATAAACCCCAGCGCCAGCGGCAAAAGCGGCACGGTGAAATTGGCCCCGGCGCGGCTCCACCATATGAACGGCGGAAAAGTGGCGCACAGCAAAACGGCAAGGGCGGCGGCGCGAGCATTGAACCATGCGCGGGCCATCAGCCAAAGCAAGAGAAGCGCCAGCGCCCCCACCGCGAGCTGAGAGATGCGCAACGCGTCCACCGAGACACCCATCACCAAAAAGCCCGCCAAACTGGTGAACACGCTGGTTGGGCCAATGTGATGCAGCATCATCAAGGGCCAATCGCGCCCGGCAAAGGTGAAATGGCTGAGCGTGGATGGCGTTTTGCCCGCCAGCATCTCCAGCGCGGGCACGGCGTCGGCGGCTTCGTCGTATTGCAGACCCGGCAGATTTAGGTTTGCCGCGCCCACGCCAAAAAACAAAGCCAGCGCAAGGATAAGCGCGGCGAGCGAGCGATTCATGCGAGAGCAATTGTAATTCTGCCTGCGCCACGCGCGGCGCAGGCAGAGGTGGGGTTATTTCATGCTGATGAGCGCGATGGCGACCAGCGCCAGCGCGACCCCCAGCGTTTGGGTAATGTTCAGGCGCTCTTTTAGAAAGATCATTGCCAGGATGACCGTGGACGCGGGGTAAAGCGAGCTGGCGACCGCGGCGATATCAATTCGGCCAAACTGCGTCGCGGCCACATACAACACATTTCCCAGCGCATCGGCGATGCCGTTGGCCGCGATGAGCGCAAACAAGCCGCGTGGTGATGGCGGCGCAAAGTTGGCGCGCTGGCCCGGCGCAAAAAAATTCAAAATGGTGAAGGCCGCCAGCGAGGCGCACCTTGCCAGCAGGATGGGCAAAAACACGGCTTGCCCGCTTACCTGCGCAATGCAAATAAAAAACGCGCCGAATCCCAGCCCGCTAATAATGGCCAGACCAAAATTGTTTGGCAAGCGGGCCTGGTCTGGCGTGGCGCGGTGGTAAGCGATCAGCGCAACCGCCACAAGAGCCATCGCAAAACCAGCGCTGGTGGTGATGGATGGCGCGCCGAGCGTGAGCGCCCCGAAAATGACCGGAAGAACCGCCGCAACAACCGCAGACAGCGGGGCGACCACACCCATTTTGCCAGTGGATAACGCGCGGTACAGCGCCAATAGGCCGATGGCGCCCATCAAGCCCGCCACGCCACTCAACGCCGCATCTGCAAGCGAAGGCATTTGCTCCCGCCGCGCCAAAACAAGCGCCAGCAACACAGCTGCGCCAACGATTTGCCCCCAAAACACCACCCGCTGCGGCCTGACGGTTTTGGTAGCCATGCCGCCAAAAAAATCGCCGCTGCCCCAAACGGCGGCAGACGCCAAACCCAGCGCCACTACCATTGCATCGTTATTCATGCTGGGTTATTCCTTTCCCAGCTCAACGCTGCGCTCGTAGGCCGCCCAAATGCCGCGAGACATGACTGTGCGCAGACCGCCTTTCTCTAGCTGGTAAAGCGCGGCGGCGGTTGTGCCACCAGGGGATGTGACTTGATTGCGCAATTGCGCCGCGTGAAGTTTGGACTGAATCGCGTAATCGGCGCTGCCTTTGATGGTGTGTAGCACCAGCTTCTCGGCCACCGCACGAGGGAAACCCATGTGCACGCCCGCGTCAATCATGGCTTCCATGAACAAAAACACATACGCCGGGCCGGTGCCGCTCAGCGCGGTCACCATGTCCAGATAATGCTCGTCCTCAAAAAAAACATGATCGCCCATGGCCAACAAAATGGCCTCGGCTTGTTTGCGCTGTTCATCGCTGGCGCTGGGGGTGCAGGTCCACCCGCTGATGCCCTCGCCAATTTGCGCGGGCGTGTTGGGCATCACCCGCACGATGGGCTGATGATCGCCCAGATACTTTGCCATGGCCCCAATGGGCACACCGGCCATGATGGAGAAAATCAGCGCGTTCGGCGAGACTTCGCCGGGGAACTCGCCCAGCACATGCCGCATGGTTTGCGGTTTGATGGATAACACAATCACCTCGGCCCCTCGCGCGGCCTCCAGGTTGTGCGAGGTGAACTTAACACCCAGCGAATCAAAAATCGGTTTGCGGTCGGCGTTTGGTTCGGCGATGGTGAGAAGCTCTTTTGGCGTGCCGCTGCGCAACAAGCTGCGGGCAATTGCTTCGCCCATCACCCCGCCACCGATGAGGGCCGTTTTGACATTTAATGACATGGCCCGTATTCTCCACTATTTTCTGCGTTAGATCTTCGGCGTACAATTCACCCCCTGAAATGCTTGGCTTGCGCGAAAACCCGCCGCACACGCTCCGCGCGTTTGTGCAATCATCGTGCCTCTCGTTGGAGGAACACGAGGTAACGCAGCGCATTTTGCGCATGGCCGATGCGCAGAACGTGAAGGCGGTGATTGTGGGCGGCGCCGTGCGCGACTGGCTGCTGGGGTTGCCAGTGACCGATATTGATATTTCGGTGGAGGGCGATGGAATTGAGTTTGCCCGCGCACTGGTCGCGGCGCATGGCGGCAAACTGATCGCGCACGAGAAATTTCAAACAGCAACCTGGCATGTGGATGGGCTGGACATTGATGTGACCACCGCGCGAACCGAGACCTATGATTACCCGGCGGTCTTGCCGCGCGTGCGCTCATCCACCCAAATTGCCGATTTAAGCCGCCGCGATTTTACGATTAACGCGCTGGCCTTGCAGGTGGGCGAGCATTGGCTGGGGCGCGATGCGCTGCTGGACCCGCATGGCGGGCTGGCCGATTTGGAGCGCGGCACTTTGCGCGCCTTTCACGCCCAAAGTTTTGTGGATGACCCCACGCGCATCTTCCGCGCGGCCAGATACGCCGCGCGGTTTGGCTTTGCGCTGGAGCCAGACACCCGCGAATGGCTGCGGCGCGGTTTGCCGTATTTGCGCGACTTGAGCGGCGAGCGCGTGAAATATGACATGGAATTGATCTTTGCCGAGCGCGAACCAGAAAAGGCGCTGGCCTATTTGGCGGGATGGGATGTGTTTCGTTCGTTCAGCATCCCCATCCCAGAGATGGCGCAACTGGCCGAGCGCTTTGAGCGCGTTCGCCAGGCGCTGCCCGCCGAGGTGAGCGCGGCGCAGGCGGGGTGGGGCGCGTTCATGTATCACGCAGGGCAGCTCGCGGCCAGCCGCTGGCTGGGTCTCATTCCGTTTGAGGTGAACACACGCGACGCGTTGTTGGATATTGGGCCAATCAGCACGTTGTCCGCCGCGCTCTTTTCGGCGGATGTGAAACCGAGCGCGCGCCATCGCCTGCTGGAGAATTTTGGCGCGGCCGGGCTTGCGCTGGCCTGGCTGTTCGAGAAACAGCCAGCCAAGCGTGAATCGTTGTGGCGCGAGTTGCGCGAGTGGAGAGCCATCCACCCCCGCGCCACCGGCGATGACCTGCGCGCGCTGGGTTTGCCGCCCGGCCCCAGCTACGCCAAAATTTTGCGCCGCCTGCAAGATGCCTGGCTGGATGGCGAAATACAAAATGATGAAGACGAGCGGCGGCTGTTAGCGCTGAGCGCCGAGTTGTGAGTAGTGAACAGCAGAAGTTGGCATGGCGACATCTGTGAGATTTTGATGACAAATATGATTAAACGAATTTGTGTGTTTTGCGGTTCGCGCCTTGGCGTAAACCAGGAATATTCCCGCGCGGCCAAACAGGTTGGCGCGGCGCTGGCGCGGCGCGGCATTGGGCTGGTGTATGGCGGCTCTCGGCTGGGGTTGATGGGCGATGTGGCTCACGCCGCGCTGGACGCGGGCGGCGAGGTGGTGGGGGTGATCCCCGGCAACCTGCTCTCGCGCGAGATTGCCATGACCAATTTGACCCAATTGCATGTGGTCAATAACATGGCCGAGCGCAAAACGATGATGGGCGATTTGTCTGATGCGTTCATTGTGCTGCCAGGCGGCTTTGGCACGCTGGATGAATTGTTTGAAATGGTCACGCTGAGACAAATTGGCCTGAGCGCAAAACCGATTGGCTTGCTTAATACCGCTGGTTATTACAATCATCTTTTGGCATTTGTAAATCATGCCGTAGCGGATGGCTTTGCCGATGATTCGCATAGTCACCTCATCCGCGTTGCCAATGATGCCGAGGCAATGGTGGATGCAATGTGTGTTGTATAAGATGCGATGCGCAATGTGAAAGATGCGCCAAAATTTGCGGCTACACATTGAGCGTTGCATCTCTTTTCAATGATGAACATCAAATTTCCTTTATCAAACTTTCCAGTCATGCTCCGCGAGGAATTTCGCGGTTATAACCTCTCCATCTTCCAAAAAGACCTGCTGGCCGGGTTAACCGTCGCGGCGGTGGCGTTGCCATTGGCGTTGGCCTTTGGCATCGCATCGGGCGCAGACGCGGCGGCGGGTCTGGTCACCGCGATTCTCTCTGGCGTCATCATCGGCGGGTTGGCAGGCGGGTCATTTCAGGTTAGCGGGCCAACCGGGGCGATGTCTGCGGTGCTCATCGTTGTGGCCTCGCGGTTTGGTTTACAAGGCATGTGGATCACGGGTCTCATCGCCGGGTTAATCGTTCTAATTGTTGGCGTTTTTAAGCTGGGGCGGGTGATCTCGTTTATCCCCAGCAACGTGATCACCGGTTTCACCAGCGGCATCGCCATCATCATTTTTGTGGGGCAGATTGATAACTTTTTGGGCGTGAAAACCAAAGTGGCCGAGGGCGCGTTTGGCGGGTTGCTTGCGCCAGAGAGCGCCCTGGCGAAATTGCTGAATTACATCAACGGCGGGTTTCAACCAAACCTGCAAACAATCCTCATTGGCGGCGTTGTCATTGCCACCATGTTTTTGTTGCCAAAGTCTGTCACAAAGCGGGTGCCGGGTTCGCTGATTGGGCTTGTGCTGGCCACGCTTATGACCGTTGCGCTCAACTTTAACGTGCCCGTGATAGGCGAGATTCCCCGCACGATCATTTTGGATCAGCGGCTTTCGCTGGCGACGCTGGGGCAGGTGAATATTGGCGCCCTCATCACCCCGGCGTTGAGCGTGGCCGCGCTGGGGGCGATTGAATCTTTGTTGTGCGGCGCGGTATGCAGCAAGGCCACTGGCCGCCCAATGGATGGAGATCAGGAACTCATCGCGCAGGGCGTGGGCAATATCATCATCCCGTTTTTTGGCGGCGTTCCCGCAACCGCGGCCATTGCGCGCAGCAGCGTTGGCATTGCCAGCGGCGGGCAAACGCGCATGGTCAGCATCATTCACTCCGTCATCCTTTTGCTCTCGGCGTTTGTGCTGGCGCCTCTCATCAGCCGGGTGCCGCTGGCCGCGCTGGCGGGCGTGCTCATGGTTACGGCCATCCGCATGAACGAGTGGGCCGAAATTCGCTGGATGTTTACGCATGGGTTCAAGAGCGCCATCGCCGCGTTTCTCATCACCATGATTGCCACCGCCGCGCTGGATTTGACGCAGGCGATTGTGATTGGTGTCGCGCTCAGCGCCGTCATGTTTATCAGCCGCATCAGCGCGATTGAGATTGCGGTGAAGGATGTGGATGCGCAAATGCTCAAGGAGCGTGGGCACGATTTGGGCGATGTGGACCCGGAAGTGAGGGTGGCGTATGTGACCGGCCCCATGTTCTTCGCCGCCACATCTGCGTTTCGCCGCGCGTTTGCTGGGAATTTGCCCAAGCACGCGCTCATTCTTTCCATGCGTGGCGTGCCTGCGTTAGATACCAGCGGGCTGGAGTTGATTGAGGAGATTCAGGAACGGTTGAAGAAACAGGAAGCGCGGCTGTTTATCGCCGCTGTTCAGCCCGCCGTAAGAGAAATGTTGGACAGGGCAGGGCTGACCCATGAGATTGGCCCAGACCACTTTTTTTGGAGCGCCGACCAGGCGATTGTGGAAGCGCACAGAAATTACCGCATTGAGCGGAGCGATAACGAGTTTGAGAACTAACGGCGTGGCGCGCGCAAATAGCTTATAGTCAAAAAATTACAACAAAATTTCAATTCCTATGCTAAAATCTCGCGCTTAAGGAGAAACAGAAAGTACATGCTTGTTCCCCCTGCAACCCAGGACACCGCAAATATCAATCAGTTATTTGTCATTATCTATATCTTGTCTGCAATCGTTTTTGTGATTGTGGAAGGATTGCTGGTAGTGACAGCCATTCGCTTTCGGCGCAGGCCGGGCAATGACGCCATGCCCATTCAGGTGCACGGCAACAACACCGCCGAGTTGGCGTGGACGGTGATACCCGCTCTTCTAATCGCCAGCATCTTTGCCTTGTCTGTCAGCACATATAACAAGCTGATCGCCAACGGCAGCGATAACAATCTTGTGCCGCATGTGCACGCCATCGGTGATACGCGCACCCAGCAGCGGGTGGAACGCGCTCAGCAGGTGGATTTGGTCATCAAGGTGACCGGGCGGCAATGGTTCTGGCAATTTACGTACCCAGACCCCAATGTCACTTTGGATAGCAATAACGGCGGCGCGGTGATTGTGCCCGCGGGCCGCAACGTGCGCCTGGATATGACATCTGCCGACGTGGTTCACGCCTGGTGGACGCCCGCGCTGGGCACCATGATTTACGTCAACCCCGGCGAAATGTCATATGTTTGGTTTAACACCCAACCCGGCGAATATTGGGGGCAGTGCAACGCTTTCTGCGGCGTGGCGCACGCCAAGATGCTCTCATTGGTCAAGGTGATCCCGGCGGATGAGTGGGATAAATGGTACAAAGGCCAGCAGGATGCCAATGCCAACAAGCCGCTTCAGCCCGGCGACCCCGAACGCGGCAAGACGGCTTTCCTCACTGGCCCATGCGTGGCCTGCCACACCATTGCCGGAACAGCGGCGCAGGGTAAAGTGGCCCCCCGCGAGATGACAAAATTTGCCGCCTATCCAACCATCGCGCAGGTGGATGGCTTTGCGGTTAACCACGATAACCTTGTAAAGTGGCTGACCAACCCGCCCGCGGTAAAACCAGGCACGGCCATGCCCAATCTGACCTTGAAGAAACAAGAAATAGAAGATCTGGCGGCATATTTGCTGACTTTGAAATAAGATGTAACGCGCAAGGTGTAATGTGTAAGACAAAGAGGGGCTTGTGCAATCGCCTTTGGGCCTTACGCATTACCCATCATATTCTGGAGAAAACTAACGAATGGCAACAATTAGCGTTCCCGCAAACAAAAAACAAGGTCTGAGCGCAGAAATTTGGAGCTGGCTGACCACCGTTGACCACAAAAAAATCGGCGTGATGTATCTCGTCATGTCAATGGTGTTTTTTGTCATCGCGGGGTCTCTCGCTCTGGTCATCCGCCTGCAATTATCCGCGCCGGGTCTCACCATCGTAGACCCCAACACCTACGATGAGCTTTTCACCATGCACGGCTCGGCCATGATCTTCCTCGTGGTCATCCCGTGCCTCATCGGTGGGTTTGGCAATTACTTTGTGCCGCTGCAAATTGGCGCCCGCGATGTGGCCTTCCCCCGTATCAACGCCCTCAGCTTTTGGCTGGTGTTATTCGCCGGTCTGGTCATGCTGATCGGCTTCTTGCTGGGTCAATCTTCCAACGCCGCGTGGACAGCCTATGTGCCGCTTTCAAGTAAACAATTCTCGCCGCAGGTGGGGATGGATATTTGGCTGATGGGCGTCATCCTGATGGGCATTTCATCCACGCTGGGCGCGGTGAACTTCCTTGTGACCGTGTATGCCATGCGCGCGCCGGGCATGACCGCGTGGCGCATCCCCATGTTCACCTGGGCCATGATCACCACCGCCGCCATGATTTTGATGGCGACGCCGGTGCTCACCGCCGCGCTCATCATGCTGGTCACAGACCGCAACTTCAACACCCAGTTCTTCACCGCCAACAACCCGCGGTTGTGGCAGCACATGTTCTGGTTCTACTCGCACCCCGCCGTCTACATCATGGTGCTTCCGGGGATGGGTATCGTGTCGGAGATTTTGCCCGTGTTCTCGCGCAAGCCGTTGTTTGGGCCCAAAGCCATCATCGTTTCCACGGCGGCCATCGGCATTTTGGGATTCACCACCTGGGTGCATCACATGTTTGTCAGCGGCGTAGACCCCACAATTGACCGCTTCTTCATGATCACCACCATGATCATCGCAGTGCCTACCGGCGTAAAAATCTTCAACTGGACCTTTACCATGTGGGGCGGCTCGCTTAACATGAAGACGCCGCTTTTGATGTGTTTTGGCTTCCTCACCATCTTTGTGGTGGGCGGCATTACCGGCGTCATCAACGCCTCCATCCCGCTGGATTCGCAATTGCACAACTCGTATTGGGTGGTCGGCCATTTCCATTACGTTTTGTTTGGCGGCTCGGTGTTTGGCCTGTTTGCTGGCATGTATTACTGGATTCCAAAAATCACCGGGCGCATGCTGGATGACCGGCTGGGCAAATGGCACGCCATCTTGATGTGGATCGGATTCAACACCACCTTCTTCCCCATGCACATTTTGGGGATGGAGGGTATGCCGCGCCGCATTGCCACCTACGCCGCAGACCGAGGCTGGGCCATCCCCAACCTCATCGCCACCATTGGCGCATTTACGATTGCGTTCTCCGTGCTCCTGTTCATCATCAACGTGCTGGGTTTGCGCAAGCACCCGGTGGCGAGCAGTGACCCCTGGGAAGGCAATACGCTGGAGTGGACAATCCCCTCGCCGCCGCCGGAGTACAACTTCAAAACCATCCCGGTTGTGCATGGCGACCGCCCGGCTCGAGATGCGCGATTGGGCCTGACCGGCTCTGAACACTGATCTTTATTTGATTGCTGGTTATTGGTTGATGAAGACAAACATGACTTCATCGGCCAATAACCAACAGTCAATAACAAGAGGTGTAGCATTCAGACCATGACACAAGTTCGCGGCGCAACGCAGCTTCAGCTCAAACTGAAGGATTACGTAGCGCTGACCAAGCCGCGCGTAATTTCGCTTTTGCTGCTCACCACGCTGGCAACCATGTTTATTACCCCAGCAGGGTTGCCCTCTTTTAAGCTGGTGGTGTTTACCATGCTGGGTGGTTACTTGATGGCAGGCGCAGCCAACGCGTTTAACATGGCCTTCGATTGCGATATTGATCGCATCATGACCCGCACGGCCACCCGCCCGGTTGCGGCGGGGCGCGTAACCCCGCGCGAGGCGTACGCGTTTAGTGCGGTTTTGCTCACGATCTCGCTGGTGGTGTTTGCGCTGTTCGTAAATGCGCTCACCGCGGCGATGGCGCTGCTTGGCTATGCCATCTACACGTTTGTGTATACCCGCTGGCTTAAGCGCACCACGCCCATGAACGTGTTGATTGGCGGCACGGCGGGGTCAATTCCGCCGCTCATTGGCTGGACCGCCGTCACCGGCTCGCTTGCGCCGATGGCCTTGTGGCTGTTTTTGATCATCACCGTTTGGCAGGAACCGCACTTTTGGGCGCTTGCCATCCTGAAGCACAAAGATTACGAGAACGCGCACATTCCCATGCTGCCCGTGGTCAAGGGCGATCTGGAGACCACGCGGCAAATTTGGATTTATTCGCTGGTCATGGTGGTGGTCACTTTGCTTTTGCCGATGACTGGCGCGATGGGGTGGGTGTACGTGGCAGGCGCGGCGGTGCTGGGCCTCAACTTCATCATCAACGCCTACCGCCTGCGCAGCGACCAAACCCGCCCGGCGGCCTTGCGCGTGTATGTCTTTTCGCTGATTTATTTGGCGTTGCTGTTTGCGCTCATGGTCGCAGACCGCATTGTGTATATGGTTCTTTCTTAACGTGGATAAACTGAATATATAGGATAAAAACTGTTCATCCATGTTAAAAACAAAAATATGATTCCGAAAAATATGGAGCGCGGCGCGTGGCGCGTGGTAATGATTTGTCTGGCTTTGGTTGTGATTGGCACAATCATTGGCCTGCTTTGGATGAATACATATTCGATGAAATAGCCGCTGATGCTGGTGGGCAACTCCACTCAGCACCTGGCACTTAAAACTAACATGAGCGACACACACACACCATCCGCAGACGCACACGGCGAAGAGCACATTCACATGCCGCCGCCCAGCTTCTCGCCATTTCTCATTGCTTTGGGGCTTACCGGCATTGCCTTTGGCATTGTCCTCACGCCCATTATGCTGGTTCTTGGCATCATCATCTTTGGCGTTGGCTTCGTCATGTCAATGATAGAAGAGTTTCGCAACGCGCACTGATTCAATTACGAATTGCTAATTGCAAATTTGGCGCGAGGGCACAAATAATTAGTAATTCGTAATTAGTAATTCAAAATGACTTCCGTTCAACCGCAGCGTTTAGATAAAACATTGCTTGGCGTGACCGCCGTTGTGGCCGCAGAGAGCATGTTTTTTGTGGCGGTGTTTATGGCCTGGTTTTACCTGCGCGCCAACGCGCCCGGGTTTGTGCCGCCCATAGAAAAACAGCCCTCCATCGCGCTGCCTCTGATTAACACGGCCATCGCCGTTCTCAGCGCCATCACCATGACTTGGGCGCTGAGCCGCATACGCCGCGATGACCGGCGCGGGCTGCAAGCTGGCCTGGCCGTCACCATCACGCTGGGGCTCCTGTTTATGGGTCTGCAAAGTGTGGAGTTCGCGCGGCTGGGTCTGGTGGTCTCCAGCGGCTCGTATGCCACCATGTTCATCGCCATTTTGGTGTTCCATGTTTTGCGCGTGTTCATTGGGGTGGGGCTGATGGCGCTTGCGCTGGCCCGCGCCGTGATGGGGCACTTTAGCGCCGAACACCACATTGCCATCACCGGCACCGCGATTTACTGGTATTTCATCACTGCCGTTTGGCTGGTGGTTTTGTATTTGCTCTTTTTAGTATGAGTGTCAACTTCTGAGCGATTGGTTATTGCTCAGCGCTTAGGACTTCGCACTCAGCACCCAACACCCAACACTTTTTATGAGCCTTGTTGCTTTCTTCATGTTGGATGGCGTGCGGCCGGATGCGCTGGCGCAGGCGCGCGTGCCGCACTTGAGCGCGTTCCAATCGCGCGGAGCATGGACGATGACCGCCCAAAGCGTGATGCCATCCATCACCTTGCCGTGTCACTTTTCCATCTTTCACAGCGTGCCCCCAGCGCGGCACGGCGTGACCACCAACACATACACGCCCATGGCCCGCCCGCTGCCCGGTTTGATTGAAGTGGCAAATGGCGCGGGCAAAACCAGCGTCTTTTTTTATAACTGGGAACCCCTGCGCGACCTCAGCCGCCCGGAGCAATTGCACTTTGCGTATTACCGCAACAACAATTTGCGAATTGATGGCGACGACATCACCGCCGATGAAACCGTGCGCTATTTAGAGACTGCTAAAACGACCCGCCCAGACGACCTGCCCAGCTTTTTGTTTGTTTATTTTGGCACGGTAGACACGTTTGGCCATGGCTTTGGCTGGATGAGCGATAACTATTTGCGTCAGCTTGAGCGCGTGGATGCCTGCTTTGGCCGGGTAATGGCCGCCCTGCCTGATGACGCGCATGTCCTTATGCACAGCGATCATGGCGGGCATGAGCGCAGCCACGGCACAGACGCGCCGGAAGACATGAACATTCCATGGATGATTGCCGGGCCGCGCATCAAACGCAACCACGCCATTGCCGCGCCCATCAGCCTGTTAGATACCGCGCCCACGCTGGCAACCTTGCTCAACCTTAAACCTCATCTTCAGTGGGAAGGCCGGTGCCCGAAAGAAATTTTTGAAAATTCAGAAATAGCGAGGTAGAAGCCTCACTTCTTATTTCTATTTCTTATTTAGAGTGATAATACACGTAACACAAAAGGGACACAACAATGGCACAAGAAACAACTTTTAGCATTGAAGAACTGATTCATTTGCGCGCCGCGGTGGTTTTGGCCGGCATGACCGTTTCAAAAGCCGACAAAAGCAGCGCATTGGAAATTGAGCGCGAAGTGGCTGCGATTTCTAAAAGCGCGAAGGAAGCCGGAGGGCAATTCCCGGCCAATGATCTTGTGCAAAGTGTTTTTGCCGGTGAGCATGGCGTGGCCAATCCTCACACCGTTTCTATGCTGAGAGAAACGGTGGAAGAGCTTGAGCCACATGATTTGGAAATGCTCACGCTGGAGCGCGTCTCAAATGCCATTGAAAATGTGAACACCCAATTGCCGCTCGCTGCGGCAGATGAGTTCCGCCGCGCGGTGCTGCATGTGTGCCGCAAGGTGGAAGAGGCCGCGCGTGAAGGCGGTTTTCTGGGGCTTGGCGGCGAACAAGTGAGCGAAAACGAGGTGGGCGCATACTCGGCCATCGAGGCCGCGTTGTATGGCTCGCCAAACCCAGAGCGCACCACCACGCCGCACACGGTGAAAGAAAACGCCAGCATGAACTGGCTGAACCGCCCGATTGAAAATACAACGGGAAGCGAGTGAATTCTGAATTCTGAATGCTGAATGCTGAAAGTTATTGGCGCTTTTCAGCATTCAGCATTTTGCAAATTCAATTTCTGCCATGTTTGGCTCTAGTTTGATGGCAGCTTGGCTGATGGCGCCATCTGGGCCGGCAGAGAATGTGACCAGCCGCGTGTCATCAAACAATTGGTTATACGCGGTGAATGTGTCAAAGTGGTGGTGCGCCAGCGACCACCCCAGCGTGTTGTAAAGCATGTAAAGCCCGTCGTCGCGCAATTCCAGCGTCACATCGCCATACCCCGCGTTAGTGTAGCGCCCGGCATACGCGGCCAGCGGGTGCGAAGGCTGTGTGCCCGGCTTTTTGCCCGCCGCAAGCGCATCTTTTTCCGCTTGTTCCTGCGCTTTTTCGGCCATGAACTTTTGGAAAAAGCGTTCGCTCCACGGAATCTCATCCAACCCAAGCAGCCTGTCATACAGGTTATACGCCACAATGCTGGGCAGGTTGGTGGAGTTGTTGTTGCCCAGCGCCACAATGCCCCATCCCGCGTTGGGCATAAACGAGGCGTGCGCGCCAAAACCATCAATGGCGCCGCTGTGCTGGGCCAGCCACTTCCCGCGATACGTGTTTAGCCGCCAGCCCAGCCCGTAGCTGGCGTGGCCCATTTCCTCGTAGCCATACGCCCACACCTTCGGGTCGTTCACCGGCATGTGCGGTTTGCGCGTTTCTTTTAGCGTGTTTGGTTGGATGAGGCGCTGGCCGTCCGCGCCGCCCATCGCCCCATCGTTTAGCTGAAGCGTGAGCCAGCGCGCCATATCCAGCACGTTTGATTGGATGTGACCCGCCGGGCCGAGCGCGGTTTCGCCATCGGCATAAAACGGAATGCGCGTAAGTTGCTCGCGGATGACTTGGTAGGGCAGGGCGGCCTCGGCTTGGCGGAGCACATCTGCGGTGTTTAAAAAGCTCTGGCTCATGCCGAGGGGGTTGAGAATGCGCGTTTGCGTAAAGTCTTCCCAGCTTTGCCCCGTGATGCGCTCGATGATCAGCCCCGCCACCATGAACATGATGTTTTGATATTGATATTCGGCGCGAAACTCGCGGGTGGGTTGCAGGTGGGCCAGCCGCGCCAAAATTTCCTTGCGTGTGTCGGCAGACTTAAACCACGCCAGATCGTGGCGGGGCAGGCCGGTGCGGTGGCTCAAAATATCGCGAATGGTCGCGTGGTCAGAGGCGAACTCGTCTTGCAGGCGGAACTCTGGCAGAACATCGCGCACGGGCGTGTCCCAGGTTAATTTCCTCTCGTCCACCAGCAGACCCAGCCCAAACGAAGTAAACGCCTTTGTGCAAGAGCCAATGGCAAAAACGGTGCGCGGGCTGGCGGGCAGATGGCCTTCCGCATCGCGCAGGCCATACCCGCCCGCAAAGACAAGCCCGGCGCGGTTTACCACCGCCACCGTCAGGCCCGGCACATTCCAGCGGGCCATCTCCTTGTTTACAAATACGTTAAAAGTTTCGTTATTGGGTATTGGGTATTCGGTTTGTATCATGATGACGGGAGACGAAGGACGGAAGACGGGGCTTTCGGCGTCATGATCCGCCGCTATCCGTCTCACGTCTTCCGTCTGTATGTTGCACTCAGAAAAGCTGTATCATCGCACACATGCTTAATCCGTTTCGCGTTATCTGGCGGGCATTTCGCCAGATCTGGGATGACATGCTCATCCTTGTTTTAATGAATCTGTTCACGTTGGTTTGTACTCTGGTCATTATCCCCGGCCCGGCGGCCTGGGTGGCGCTAAATGCCATGTGCAACCGCTGCGCCAACCTCAACGCTATTTCGTGGGAGAAATACTTTGAGGTGTTCAAGGAAAATCTCTGGAAGGCATGGAAATTTGCGCTGCCCAGCCTGCTTATCATCGCGCTGATCGTCTTTAATTTTTTCTGGTATCCAACCACGTTTGGCGATCAGCAATGGGTGCCGCTGGCGCAAGGCGCGTGGCTCTCGGCGGCGTTCTTCTGGGTGGTTGTTCAGTTGTATGTCACGCCGTTTTACGCCCAGCAAGAAGATAAAAGCTGGCGCACGGCCTTGCGGAATACGGTCATCATCGCTGGCACAAACCCCATCTACACGGCGGTTGTTTTGCTCATCACGCTGCTGCTGATGGCGCTATGTTTGTTTTTATTCCCGCCCATGCTGGTTTTTCTGGGGCATGTGTGGTGGTGCATGGTGGGCAACACCGCGCTGGTAGACCGCGTGCAGGCGCATCTCAAGCGGCAGGAAACTCAGAGCGTCACAAGAAAATAAATTCTTTTGTTGGGCAAAGACCGTTTCCCAATACTCAAGCAAATCATGGCACACTTCAACATTGGCAACCGGCGCGTGGGTGATGACGCGCCAACTTATTTCATTGCGGATATTTCCGCCAACCACGATGGCGACATTGAACGCGCCAAAATGCTCATACATCTGGCAAAAGAGGCCGGCGCAGATGCGGCCAAGTTTCAAAACTTTCGCGCGGGCAAAATTGTGAGCCAGGCCGGTTTCGACGCCATGCCCAAAGGCAAAATGTCACACCAGGACAAGTGGAAGAAAAGCGTGTTTCAGGTGTATACCGAGGCCTCCTTGCCGTTTGAGTGGACGCGCGGTTTGAAAGAGGAATGCGACAAAACGGGAATTGATTATTTCTCCACGCCCTACGATTTTGGCGCGGTGGATATGCTGGATGAGTTTGTGGATGTGTTCAAGATTGGCAGCGGCGACATCACCTGGCCGGAGATGTTGACCTATGTGGCCGCCAAACACAAGCCGTGGATTTTGGCCTGCGGCGCGAGCGATATGGGCGAAGTGCAACGCGCGATGGACAGCCTGTTAGTCATCAACAAACAAGGCGCTCTTTTGCAGTGCAATACCAACTACACCGGCTCGCTGGAAAATTTCAAACACATCCATCTCAACACGCTCAAAACATTCAAGCTCATGTATCCCGATGTGGTCACGGGTCTGAGTGACCACACACCCGGCCACGCCACCGTGTTGGGCGCGGTTGCGCTGGGTGGCCGCGTCATCGAAAAACATTTTACAGATGACAACAAGCGCGAAGGCCCCGACCATCCCTTCAGCATGACGCCCGCCACCTGGCGCGAGATGGTGGATCGCACCCGCGAGCTGGAAGCGGCGCTGGGCAGCGCGGTGAAGTTTGTGGCCGAGAACGAGCGCGACACGGTGGTGGTGCAACGCCGCTGCTTGCGCCTTGCCCGCGATTGCAGCGCGGGCGAAGCGCTGACCGCGGACATGCTGGAGGCTTTGCGCCCGGCCCCGCGCGATGCCATCTTCCCGTATGACCTCCCGCGCGTTTTGGGCAAAAAACTTCGCGCCGATGCGCCTTTTGGCGCGGCGTTGAAGTGGGAACTGATTGAATAAATTAGATGGGCGATTCTGTATCGTCCGTTGTTACAAAAAACAAGGGGAAGAATGAAAAACGTATCGGGTTTGTCAATTGCTTTTGCGGTGATGGCGCTTGCGGCGTGCGGCGGCGCGCCTGCGGCAACGGACGCGCCCAAGCCCGCGGCTACTTCTGCCCCGCAACAACCTGCGGCGACCGTTGCGCCGACGCCTGCGCCAACATCCCCGCCAGCCGCAGATGCAAAGCTGGTTAAGGCGGTGTTTGCAAAATCACTAGACGCCAACCAGGCGCCGGTTGACCCTGCCGAAGAATTTCAAGGCGATCAGCCCATTGCGTTCTCGCTGCAATTTTCTGGGCGGCCCAGGAGCGGAAAGGTGAGCGCAACGTGGCTCTTTCGCAACGAAAAGATCGCGGATGCCAGCGTGGATTTTGCAGATGTGAACAGCGGCGTGATTGCGTCCATTGGGCAAGATACGTTTGCCGGGTTTAAGCTAACGCCAAAAGGCCGCCTGCCGGTGGGCGAGGGGTATTCGGTAAATGTCACGTTTGACGGTCAACCCATCGGCTCGTTTAAGTTTAAAATTGCGCCGCCTCCAGACGCGCTGCCTTCGGTGATTAAAACCGCTGTGCTGGCAGAGGATGCTGATGCCCGTTATAGAGCCATCAACCAAGCCACCGAATTTAAGCCAGACCAAAAGGTAGTGCTGGTTGGCGTCGCCGATTTTGGCATTTACTCTTGGATGGAGGTCAAGTGGTATGTGAATGGCAAGCTGGATGAGGCGGGCACACGCAATGCCTCGCTGCAAGAGAGCAAGGCCGATGTGCCGTTTGCTTTCTCGTATTTGCCCACTGGCGGATGGCCCGATGGCAAACATGAAGTTGTCCTCATCATGAATGGCAAAGAAGTGGGGCGGTATGCCTTCACGGTGGCAAAGTAAACGCCAAAGGCAGAGGCGCAAAATTTTGCGCCTCTGCCACCCATTTGGCAAAATTTAGCCCTGAATTTTGCGGCAAGCAGCGGTTTTGCGTCCAGCGCTTCTTGTTTGGCGGCGGGCATAAAATATGCTCATGTCTACCCTCAACATTGGTCTCATTGGCGCGGGGCGCATCGGGCAAGTTCATGCCAGCACCATTGCCTACCGCGTGAACACCGCGCAACTCGCTGCCGTCACAGACCCCATTGCCACCTCCGCGCAGAGCGTGGCCGAAAAATTTCGCATTCCCAAAATTGCCGCAGATTACAAAGAGATCATTGCGGATAAAAATATTGATGCCGTGATGGTGTGCACGCCCACCGACACGCACGCGGAGATCATCATCGCCGCGGCGCGGGCGGGCAAGCACATTTTCTGCGAGAAACCCATCGCCCTGGATTTGAAGCAAACCGACGCCGCGATTGAGGCAGCCGAAACAGCGGGCGTTAAATTGCAGATGGGTTTTCAGCGCCGATTTGATGCCAACTTCGCGCGGCTCAAGCAGGCCGTGAGCGCGGGCGAGATTGGCGAGTTGCGCATGGTGCATTCCACCAGCCGCGACCCGGGCCCGCCGCCCGTGAGCTACATCAAAGTCTCCGGCGGAATCTTTGTTGACATGAGCATTCACGATTGGGACATGCTGCGGTTTGTCACAGGCAGCGAGGTGACCGAGGTGTATGCCCAGGGTGGCGTGATGGTTGACCCGGCCATTGGCGAGGCGGGTGACATTGACACGCATGTCACGCTTTTGCGTTTTGCCAATGGCGTAATTGGCACGGTGGACAACTGCCGCCATGCTGCGTATGGCTACGACCAGCGCTTTGAGGCATTTGGCAGCAAGGGCGCAATTTCGGTGGAGAACAATTACCCGAACAATGTTTCGTTCAGCACGGGCCAGCATGTTCAGCGCGACCTGCCGTATAACTTCTTTATGACCCGCTATATTGAGGCGTATGCGGCGGAGGTGGTGGCGTTTGTGGATGCGGTTGTGACCGACAAACAACCCATCGTCACCGGCCGCGATGCGCGCCAGGCGTTGCTGATTGCGCTGGCCGCAAAACAAAGCTATTTGGAAAAGCGCCCAATTGCGCTTTAGTCATCGTTGATCGTGATAGTTTTAGTGAGCTAATCTGTGCCTGCTAAAACTATCACGATCAACTCTCACTCCAACTACTCCCCAGCGATGAATTGCTCCACTTTTGTGTGAGCCACGTCATCGGTGTATTGCTCCGGAGGAGATTTCATAAAGTAAGACGATGGGCCAAACAACGCGCCAGATACGCCGCGATCCAGCGCAATTTTGGCGCAGCGCACGGCATCAATCACAACGCCTGCGCTGTTAGGGCTGTCCCAAACTTCCAGCTTTAACTCGGCGTTTAGCGGCACATCGCCAAAGGTGGTGCCTTCCATGCGGATGTAGGCCCATTTGCGGTCAGTAAGCCACGGCACGTAATCGCTGGGTCCAACGTGTATATTCTCCTCTGGGATGGAATACGGGATTTGCGAGGTCACCGAGTTGGTCTTGCTGATCTTTTTGCTCTCCAGCCGCTCGCGCTCCAACATGTTCATGAAGTCGGTGTTTCCGCCAAAGTTCAACTGGTAGGTGCGGTCAATGCGCACCCCGCGCTCCACAAACAAATGCGCCAACATGCGGTGGGTGATGGTGGCCCCAACCTGAGATTTGATGTCATCGCCAATGACCGGTAAGCCGCGCTCGGCAAACCGGTGCTGCCAGTAATTCTCGCGGGCGATGAAAACGGGAATGCAATTTACAAACGCGCATCCCGCTTGCAAAACCTGCTCCACATACCACTTGGTGGCTTGCTCGCTTCCAACGGGCAAATAGTTAATGACAACATCGGTCTTTGTTTCCTTGAGGATGTTGACGATGTCTGCCGTTTGACCCGGCGCTTTTTCAATCACCTTGCTAAGGTATTTGCCCAGCCCGTCGTGCGTCATCCCGCGATGCACAACGCAACCGGTATGGGGCACATCGCTGAATTTGTAGGTGTTGTTTGGGGGCGTGAAGATGGCCTCGCTTAGGTCTTTGCCAACTTTGTTCACGTCAATGTCAAAAGCCGCGGTGAATTCAATATCGGAAATATGATAGTCGCCTAGCTGAACATGCATCAATCCGGGGATGGTGTCGCCGGGTTTGGCGTTGCGGTAATACTGCACCCCCTGCACCAATGAGCTGGCGCAGTTGCCCACGCCAATGATCGCCACACGCACTTTTTTATGCGCAGCCTGTGAGACTTCAACGGGTTTTTGTGATTTATTTGTCTTTGCCATTCTGTTCCTTTCGTCCTAAAATAAATAGGCCTCAAGAGGCAATACTACCAGTGAAACGAAATACTTTTGTCAAAATATCACCAAAATGAAAGAAAACGAAATAAAAATCGCCTTTATTGGCGCAGGCAGAATGGGCATGACCCACGTGCGAAACCTGGCCACGCTGACCGGCGTGAAGGTGAGCGTGGTCGCTGATGTGAATTTGGAAACCGCAAAAGCTGCGCAAGCCCTGGCGCGGGCCGAGCGAGCCAGCGATGACATCCCGGGCGCCATCACCGCAAAAGATGTGGATGCGGTGGTAATTGCCACGCCCACCGGCACGCACGCCGCGCTGATTGAGGCCGCCGTTCGCGCGGGCAAACCTGTGTGGTGCGAGAAACCCATCGCCCTGGATTTGGACGAAACCACGCGCGTGGTGGATGTGATTCGCCAGACCAGCGTGCCGGTTCAGCTTGGGTTTATGCGCCGGTTTGACCCCGGTTACGCCGCCGCCAAACGCAAAATTGAATCTGGCGAGATTGGCCGCGTGGAGCGTTTTCGCGCCATCTCGTGCGACTTTACCCCGCCTCCGCTGAGCTTTATCAAAGGCAGCGGAGGCATTTTTGTGGA
>Ga0209582_1000271_pt1 | contig 41169 bp, 109 predicted proteins | sample KloWWTmetKNB5Kit_FD_187176 | JGI IMG/M metagenome (GOLD analysis project Ga0209582, IMG submission 187176) | Active sludge microbial communities from Klosterneuburg, Austria, studying microevolution and ecology of nitrifiers - Klosterneuburg... | ecosystem: Engineered > WWTP > Aerobic digester...
TTTTTTTTTTTTTTTTAAACCATAGACTATCTTCTGAATATTCATTTAGAGTTCCATAATACAATAATAATGCCGTATCCTTAGTAAAAAAATAATATGGAAAAATAGTAGTATATCTTGTTTCAGTGCAATTTTTCATATTTCATTTTTATATAAATACGATAATTTGTTTTCATTGTTCCATCATTATGTTTATCAAAGTGGAAGTATACTATGTAACATATAGCATTATCCTCAATGTAATAAGAATAATTAGTTTCATATACTCCTCTAGTTCTATTTAACATGATAACACTGTAAAATTTTAATATAAACTAATCTTAAAGTAGTTTGTAAATCACGTGTGGAACCATAATACAAACGTTTATTTGACAAATGTATCCAATAGATACTATATATATCATTTTTATTAACATATATCCGTGTATAATTTTTCATTTAATATCTTTTTATAAATATGTTTTAAATTCCATATTGGCATTAAGTGGGTACACAAAATCTCTTTTTTATTAGAATAGTAATAATTAGCAATTTTATATTCCAAATTCTTGTACATTAGCCGAGAAATTTTATTTTGTGTTTTGTTTGTCATATAATATTTTTATTAATATAATATAAGCTAATCTTAAGGGGAAATCATCATTATAATATATTTTAGTAATTTTTCTATTCATAATTAGATATTATCAACTGAATATAAACCTGTTTTAAGTTATTAATATGGTCTTTAAATTTTGAGATATCACCAAAATAATAAAATGCATAATTATAATAATAACTTGGAGCTATAATAAATGTTTTATTTCTCATAAAAAAGTTTTATTATATGACAATATTGATTTTTCAAAATGCTATTACCAGTATATATATGAAAATATAAATCATTTACTGATGTAGACCAAGAATTTTCATATTCTTTAACAGTTAATAAATATCCTCTTCTATTTTTCATAAAGTTTTCTAAGATATATAACATAAATGTCAATAATATATTTTTGAAAGGATCCATCACCGTCCCCATAATCATTAATAGTCCCATAATATATATAATCTGGATAATTAATAAAATAATATGGAAATCTAATACCATAGTTATTTGTTTTGTTTTTCATATTCAATTTTTATATATTTAATGCATATATTTTTTAAATTAGACATATCATTAGCTGGATACATAACATGATAAATATTACAAAAATATAACCGATAAGAGTATTTACCAACAATAATATAGTCATTTTTAGTAAGATTTTTCATAATTTTTATAAAAAGTATTTTAAATATGCTTGTTTTAAACTACATCCTACATAATAGGTACCAAGTATTTCAGAACTCCTATTTATTATAGTAGGATAATATAAGTAATAATAACCTTGATATAGATATTTCACATCATTTAATCTATTTTTCATATTTTTAATATTTAATAAAATGTGTATTTATTTTTTTATACCTTTATATATAACATGTAAATTAAATATAGTTTCTTAAGGTCCCAAACATTATCTAGATCTTTCATTGTACATGTATTAACACTATATGGCGTTCTCATAAGAAGATAGTAATCTAAGGTATTATGGGTAACTTTAGCTGTTCTATTTTTCATAATTCAACTTTTTAATATAGCATTCTTTTAAAGTGAAGGTTGGATATTTTGGATGTCTATTTTTATCAAATTCTGACCCGTAAAAAATTTCTGTTAATGCATGCCAATAAGTATAACTCTTAGTTATCGCAGATACTAGATATGTTTTATTTTTCATAATTTAACATGTTAATATATATTGTTGATAATTTTTTAGAAAATTCTGTGCTTTCTACTGTTCCACGTGTTGCTCCATAATATATAATACTTCCAATATCACTGCTGAAATAAAGAGGTGCGGTATTTGGTGTTTTTACATTTGTATTATTCTTCATATTTTGTTAATAATTCTAAATAAGTAACATATAGTGTTCGGATAGGAGTCATTATTGTTGACCAGATTGTTGAATTTAGTCTATTATTGTACGTAAAATAATTAGGAATTTTATTAAAATCTATATCTGAAGGGTGCTGGACTAATACTTTATAAGTGCGATTTCTCATATTAATTTACTTATATAATATAAATAACTATTTCTTAAACTTTCTCCTTTAATACATATAAGCATACCTTTAATCCAACTGTATTCATTTTTTGGGGAGTGATAAAGTGAATGATATGTTCTATTTTTCATATATTAATTTTAAATATCTAAAATAAACTTTTCTGATGTTTAACGTATAATCTTCAATAATTGGAAATCTATGTTGTCCAGCTTTGGGTTCATATAAAGTAAATAAATAAAAACTAGTACTAGTCCAAGTAATTTTACATTTCTTCATTTATATAATGATCATCATTTAAATATACTAAATATGCAGATTTAATATCCCATACAGGATGCGCACTTGTATTTTGAATATACAATCCATCCACATCATTCCAAACTAAGTAGTTTACTGATGTACCTGGATATAAAATTTCATGTGTCTTATTTTTCATGAGTACTTTTTAAATATTTAATATAAGAATGTCTTAATTTTTTACCATCTATAGAATATGCTGTAAATAATAAAATATTATTAAGATAAGAATATGCGGCATTTTTATTAGACCATATTGAAATCCTAAGTATCATAATTTATAATATTTATATAATTGTTTTATATATGATCTATATATACGTTTAATCATGGGGTAGATAAGATCATATTCTTCAAGATCAAAAAATAAACCTTCTTTTGTTTTAATCAAAGGTTTAGGTTTTCTGTAAATGTCTATGAGTTCCATATTTAAATTTTATTTATTAAATAGTGTGTATAAACTGATCTTAAACTTCCTGCATTATATATGAAAAGTGAATATCCATATGCAATTTTATGGTAATGTAAAAATTCCCATATTACATATAAATTTCCAAATGTAGAAAACTTAGAAATACTATTAATCATATAATATATTTAAATAAAAATTGTAACAATTACGTAATGAGGTAGTTTTAGAATTAAACATATTATAATTAAAACCTTTTGTCATATGATATTCTTTATCAAAATATGTTAAATGAAGCATATTATGACTACTGAATAGTGGATACATGTAAATACTAATTGAGTTTCTCATAGTGATATTTATTAAAAAAAAGGGGAGCTAGATACTCCCCTTCACCTTACAATTTAAAATAATAATTGTTTAAATCCATTCAGATGGAGATTTTAAATCTTCCATCCAAATATCTAGTTCTTCTTCAGTATTGAAATATTTATATAAATACTCTTGTCCAACATTAATTCTTACATGAGGTTTATAATATACTATATTGTCAACAATAATATTAAGTTCAGGGTTTGGATCTTTTAAATAAGCTGATGCAACTATGGGTAAAACATAAATACCAGATTTTCTTATTGTTATCCCAAATATTTTAAGTTCTTTTCTATATTCATAATTATCATTAACTTTATTCATGAACTTTTCTACATTAATAATTTTATCTTTTCTTATCATAATATTAATATTAAAACATAATCATCAGTCATACCTGTGTTAAATTCTTTTTGGAATTCTTCATAATCTAATTCAGTATAATGACCATCCAATTCATGTTTATTTAATGTAAACCAGTTTAATAATTTATCTCTGTCATCTTCTGGTATTTTATCAAAATCATCATATATGGTATCATTAAAACAAATAATTTTACCTTTCATTTATAATTTTTTGTAAATATTCAATAAATTGTTTTTTTTGTCCAAATTCTTCATGGTGTTCTCTACATAATGCAATTAGATTATTAATATCATCTTTTAATTCAGGATATTTACCTTTTCCCAAAATATGATGTATATCTACTGCTTTTTTATTACATCCAGGGATCTCACATAGTATTTCATGTGGATCCCTGTTGTAATTTTCTAATGCGAAATCTAAATACTTCTTAGTATAACTTTTCAAGAATGCTTGGATTATTCTCTATAATATTCATTAATTTCTCAACGTTCTCAATCATTTCTGGATTATCAGATATAATTAAAGATACTTCTCCCTTCTTATATAGTTCAGATAATTCTCCCATTTCTTCTTTATTCAGTTCTTGGGTGTCTAGAGTTAATCTAATACTTTTATCTCTTAATGGTTTAAAAGTATAGAAATTTACATTTTTAAAGATCATGTTTATATCTTAATAATTTATTTAATTGTATTACTATTTTTTCTTCATCAATTGGACCATTATAATTGATTTCTCCTATGATTGCTTTATGTTTGTATGGTTTCATAGATATTAAGTAATCATCTTTTCTAAGCTGATGGTACCAAAGTCCATCATTTTTATTAAAACATATTAGGTGTTTACCATCAAGTATATTAAGGGTACCAATTTTTACATATATTCTATACCTCATTTAATTCTAATTCTAGTGCAGCAATAGCGTCCCAGGCAGTATGAGCAATATGTAAGAACCCAGACTCATCTACTTCTCCATTCTCTTCTAAAAGATGTCTACCAAGTGCTTGTTCATATCTGAACTTACCATTCTCAACTTTCTTCCAGTTATCCCATTTCTCATTATCTTCTTCTTCTCCATATTTATTGTGACCATATTCTGATAACTTTGATAAATATGCTATTGCTTTGGGAAATTGTCTAAGAAATTGAGTTACTGGAGGTTTTCCACTATCAAACTTTTTTCCTTTCATTTAAATCTTTTAAAAATTCATTAATTGTATATTTTTTAGTAGGAGGTGAATTAATTCCACTAACATGGTACTTTTCTGAAATTTTTGATATAACCAAGTTACTATTCGCATATGGAAATACATTATAACCCATATATTTAATTAATTTTCTAACAGCTAATGATTGGTTTCTAGTTAATCCTAATACTTTCATATTATTTTGTCCTTTTTCTTTCATATAACTCTTTCATAAATTCATTAAATGAGTAATGATTAGCATCTCTTGAAGTTCCAGTTACATCATGAGAAGAATGTAGGCTAATAGTAAGATTAGAATTCATAAATTCAAAAACACTAAAACCTAAATATTTTAGAAATCTTCTTATTATAATAGATTGATTTTTACTTAATTTTACAGGTTTATAATAATTTTTCATAACATAAAATCTTCTTTTTTACCTGAAAATCTTTCATAAAACTCATTTTCTTTATTTATTCTTATTGATAATTCTTTTTCTAATTCTGTCTTTATCCTTGGATTTTTTGTAGATATACTGTATCCTAAGTTTTTAGTAGAAATATACATTGCCAATTTATTTGGGGTAATTGGTACACTAGCTTGTTTCAACTTAATCTCCTCTTTATAGTTAGGAGATAATTTAGAATAAATACTGTTTTCAACAATTAATATATCAGCTAAAAATCTATCTGGAATACTTAATCCAACAATGATTTTATTATCAATAATTTCAATGGATTTAAAATATTTACAATCAACTAATAAATCACATATTGAATAATAAGGAGAAGTAGTTAGGTGTTTATTACTACAAAAATAATCTCTATTAAATTTCAGATACAGATTACCATCAAATCTGTTATTTCTATATAGATATGTATTCTCTAAACCATATTCAATAGCTAACTGAACAAATGGTATTATTAATCCTCCTTTAATTGATGAAACTACATTTATAGTTATATCCCAAAACAATGGTAATACAAAGACTGTAGATACATTATATTTATTCCAAATCTCTCTTAACATTACTTGTATATACTTTAAAAATTTCAATAAAATCTTCATACTTCATAGTTACAAGATGATGCTCAGGTTTATAACCATCTATTTTATGAAATAATAATTGTAGTCCTTTAAATTCTGAAGAGTGTTCTGGTAAATTTTCTTTTAAATTCTTCATTTGATATTCAAATTCTTCATCAGCTCTTGGTCTAGAGTTTTTATATCCAGACTTACATTGAGTAAGAATATGTCTACCATTTTTCATAACTGCTCCCCAGTGATCTATTCCACAATTATCATACAGTTTGGAAGCCAACCTGGATGTCTTGGTCTTGGGCATCCCCATCCCCTTCAACATCAGTGTAATCTCCCTCTCGTAACTGCTCCCCTTGGTCTTGTTCCTCTTCCCTATTGATGCTTTGTCTTTCTTCATATTTTATTAATTCATGTTCTGGTAATTCAATACTAACTTTAAGATCAAAATGGTTTGAGTTTATTACAGTAGAGATAACCTCATCCATATATTTTCTCATTAATTCTTCAGATATCAATACTTCTTTATTATTATTTATAAAATTATTTACTAAATTTAAATCAGTATTATAATTAACTTTTGATATCCAGAAAGCATCATTATGTCTTTCTATAAATGTTCTAAAAGATATAGAGTTGATTAAATTTGAAGCTTTAAATTTTCTATAATACTTCTTCCATAAATTTGCAATAAAAAATTCAGAACCAGATGAAGTAACTAACATTTGTGCACCCATATTAAAATGAGTCTCATCATCAGATGATAAAAAAGTCTCTATGTTTATATAAGCTTTATAATCTAATATTTTAGTTTCATTACATAATTGGTATAAATCAGTAGCATCAATCATAGGTATATTGTATGTTATATATTCTTCAGATTTTGATGTAAAACAATCTTGTACTATACAATTATCGCTAAATTTAGTGGTATTATCTTCTGGAACCCAATAATCTACATCTTTAATAGTAACTTTCTTTCTTTTTTCTAAATTATATGTTTCTAATTTATCTACATAAATATTAGCTTTATCTATATTTCTAACAATAGATAAATTCTTTTTTCTAGCATATTCTCTGAATGTAGCCCTATTAAAGGCTACATTCTTAGAGAAATATACTCTGTAATTATTTGGTATATCAAATACTTGTTTAGGTGTATGTTCTATTGCTTCAAATTCATCTTCACCTCTTGATGCATATACCCAATCACTCTGATAAGTATAATGAGTTAATCTTCTCATGATAAAAGTGCTTTTCTGAAAAATTCTCTTTGAAAGAGTTTTGAATATTTCTTCTCATCTGAAGCAAATAAGTCTCTTAAGACCTTAAGACTTAAATCTTCCCCGAAAACTTTCTTATTAATAATCAATTCTAGTCTATCTGCCATAAAATCTGTAAAAGAACTGTCTACTGTTTGAGCAATAATATAATTTATTGTTCTCATAGATAATACAGCACTTTGAGCAGCTTTATATGGATTTGTTTTACTTCCTAGCTCACCAATACATTGTTTCAATTCTTCTAGTAAAACTTTTTCATCTTTCTTTGAATTAAAAATTTCAGAAGGATCTATGATATTCCAATCTGGAGATTGTAAGAACATAGTAAACATATTTACATAATCAAGTCTCAAAATGGATTTACCATTCTGCTGTATTTGATACAGACTCTCTTTAGATGTAAAATTACCTTTTAAATTTAATAAAGAATTGAAGAACATTGACCATTGTCTTGGCATTGAATTCATCCCCTTGTTTTTATCTGCATTATCTATATTAGCAAATATTTCATTGCTATTTTCAATAATAAAATTGATAAATTCACCAGGAACTTGTTCTTTTTCAGCTTGTTCTGCCCAATCTCTGGTGTCATATTTAACACCAAAAGTCATAAATCGACTGGATTGTGCTGAGTCTCTAGTTAAAACTTGGAAGTCATCACCTTCTGGATTATTAGTCATAACAATGTTACAACCAGGAGGAAGTTTCCATCCATAGTATTCACCTCTATTAATACATTTTTGTTATCTCAAAGTCGTTTAAACTTTGATTCTTACAGTTTCCTGTAAGTTCAGATCATATCTTCTATAAGCTTTAAGTATTGATATACATAACTCATAGTTCTGCGCTCTTGCCCAAATTATTATCTTCAACATCACTTGTTAAGATTCATTGGATGATCGTTGAACCTTCTTTATATTTCTATAAAGCTTGGCTGCTGATTGGCATAGTGTTTAACCTTAGCTTTCCAGACAGTTCACAGAATTAGGAACCTATTTTAGAGGCTGTTAAGCTCCATTAACGCATTCATAAATCTCTGATGCATATTGTTATCTCAAGAGCTCTTTATCTCTTGATTCTATATATTACTATATAGTTCAGACTATCTCATAATATTACGTTTAATTCTTGGTAGAATATAATAATATTTCTCGCACTCTTGCCTTTTTCATCTTCAGCACCACCTGGTAAGATTACTAAAAGTAGTCGTTGATCCTTCAGTGTATTTCTACAAAGCTTGGATTAGGGTTGTCCCATAAGGATGTTCCCAGATTCACGAGATTACGTTCCCATCAATATTAATAAAATCTAAATTAATATATTTTGTTGTCTTTAGTTTCAGATTCTTTCTTGAGCAAATAACTGCACATAAAGAATCAAAATTTGGATATAAATTACCATATTTGTCAATAACAAATCTAGCACAATCAGCAATTGATTTAAAGAATATTTTTTTATTATTCTCTATTAAATAAACTGATTTTATTTTTGCTAATTTGCTATTGTTTTCATAAACAATACATTTGTCAGTATAACTCCATAAATATCCCCCTGATGATTTTTTATACTCATGTTTTCCACGAGCAATTACAGAAATGCCAACTATATTAAGTTGTCTTTCTGCTTCATTAACAGAAGGATATTTTTTAATAAATTCACCACTTAATGAAAATTGATAAACCTCTTTACTAGTTGTTTTACAATTTTGTTGGGTAGTTGGATCTAATTTAAAGTTACAAAATGGTTTCTTTTTTTCTATCCAAAATTTTTCTCTTTCTAAAAGATCTTCTTTCTTACAATATTCAAGAATTTTAAACTTAACATTTTCTTCTCCGTATTTTATCATACAGCGCATGATAATTTCATTTATATATCGTTTGCTTTTTTTAGTCTTAGCTTTTGCAAAAGATCTATATCTACTTAGTCTATTTTCTAAGTTTAGAGAAGAACCCACATAATCCCTATGTTTTATTTTAATTAAATAAATTCCAGGAATATGTCTAAATTCTTTTAAATTGTAAGTTGAAAGCGATTGTAATTTCATATTATTATCTTTATGTAAAGATAATATAATATGATATTATAAAATATTAATTAAGATTTATTAACAAAAGTTTAACTAAAAAGAACGGAAACTATCATCAAGCAACAAAATACTTGTTTCATAGTTTTTCAGATTACTAACCCATTTAGGTTCAGCATAACCAGTTCTGGTTTGTCCTGTTGGATGATAATTATCTTTGATATAAATGTCAAATGATTTATCATTTGCCCAAAATATTTCTTCTCCTTTTTTTAACTCAAATTCTTTTATTGGAAAACCAGTAATCTCACCAAGATCATCAATAGTTCCCATATTTACTTTTTCAAATCCAATATTATTCTCCTTACAAAACTGGATTACAGAAGATGTTTTTGCAATTCCAGGGACTCCTTCTAAGTTTATTGCATTCTTCAATAATCCTCTCTTCTCTAATATTTTATTTGCTTCAATGAATTGAGCTAATTTACTTTTTACACCTGATGGTGTTAGATATACTACTTCTTGTGTCATTTAACTCCTATTTGGTTTAATAATTCAAATCCCATTTTTGAAATAACTTCATCTTCTGAAGTTACTCTTTCAATAATTTCTTCTCCATCAATGTTTGCATCAACTAACTGTTTAGTAACATTTAAAGTGTCATCTTCTGACATTAACTTTGCAATTAAATTCTCAACTGGTTCATTGGGTTTATTTAATTCTTCAGCTAAACTAATTGGATCACATTGATCTCTTCTACCTAATTGGTTATTGAATAACACTAATCTTGTAGTAAGTGCTATACCATTCTCTTCTTCGATTACATGGGCAATAAATTTGTCCCTTTCTAATTCTTTACCAAACAAAAAATGTTTATTAATCATATTTAATTCATTTTAATAATAATTCCAGGAAAACCCTGCTTTTTCATTTCAACAGGATCTGCTCCTGTTTTAGTTACAACAATAATAGTTGGAACTTTTGGATTAATTCCAGGTGGTGACATATAACCATCTGTTAAGTAAATAAAAGTAGAATATTTCATCTTGTTTTTATTTACATGTTCGAGTAATGGAGACATCGAAGTTCCGCCACCACCACTTAATCCTAATCTCTTTTTTGGATATTTACCTTTATAATCATACACATCTTTTTCTTCATCTAAATGACAATCACATTCTCCTATTACTATTTGATTGTCTGTCTTATAAAAATGATGTATTTCTGTAAAGCATTCTTTAATATCATCTTCTCCCATTGATCCAGAAGTATCTAGACCAGCAAATATTTTTAATCTTTGTTCAAACTTCATAGTAGGATTATCCTCAATCCTTCTATTTGGTTTTACTCTTGTAGATTTAATATTATAATCTATTGATTTTGCAATCAATCTTCTAAAATAATATTTCCATGAAATTACTGGAGGTCTTTGTCTTATTAGATCTTGAATTAAATCTCTTAAATGTTGTGGAAGATTACCCCAAGAATTACTTTTTTCATTCTCTTCAGCAATCTTTTTCATATAACCTTTTATTTGATTTTCAACAAGTTCTTTTTGTTCTGGTCCCATTTCTTCAAAATCCTTCCAATCATGCATGAAAACATGTTTTACACCTTCATCACATTGAGATGAATATTGTCTTATTTGCTTACCAAGATTATCATTTTTCTTAGATTTTTTTACTAATTCCTCATAATAATATTTAGTTCCTCTATGAGCTTCTTTTACAGGATCAAATCCAAAATCTTCAAAAAATACACCTCTAAATGGTAATTTCATTTCTTTAGCTAATATCTTCTCTTTGTTATCTTCTACAAATTTCAAAAATTCTTTTTGTGTCATATCCTGACCTGGTAAACCAGTAATCAATTGATTTATTTCTAAATCTTTAGCTAAATTTAATAACTTATGATCTGAATAAAATCCTCCATCAGTTAAATGACCAAACATTACATGTAAGAGTTCATGAAGCAGGACACTTTTAGCTTCTATATCATTTAAATCTCCCCAGAATTCTTCTCCAACAAGAAGTTCAGGTCCCATTCTACCCATTCTAACACCTGCTGTTTCTATATCTTTAGACATACTCTTATCTAACATTGCTAAGAAATATCCAAAGAAAACATTATCAAGCATTATTTTCTTTCCTGTGTGTATTACACTTTCTATACTTTTTTCCATGTCTTACTAAATATTTTACTACCAAAAAATTTACCTCTAGCCATTGGTGAAGGATGTGCTGCTTTTATAATCTCTCCATCAATGTACTGTTCCCATGATTGAGCATTTGCTCCTAATAATATCCAAGTTTTATTCTTGATATTGGGTATTAATGATTTCATAAATGGTTTCCATAAATTAATATGAGATCCAGGTTTACCAGCTTCTACAGTTAATGCAGTATTTAATAAAAATACACCTTGATCAACCCATGACTGTAATGAGTAATCTGTTTCTATTATATTCATGTCATCTTTTAATTCTTTAAGTAAGTTTCTTAAACTAGGATTTAAATATCCATTTTCAGTTGCAAAAGCTCTACCACATGCTGAAGGTGCATTATTATAGTATCCTGGATAAGGATCCATCGCTAGTAATACAACCTTCACATCATCTGGTTTCATTTCTTGGAAAACTCTAAATACTTTATCTTTATATGGATATATTTCTGAAGTCTTATACATTATATCTAATTGTTGAATCAAATCTTCTGTAAGTTCTTCATCTACCAAGTCTATCCAATCTTTTAATAATATTTTACTTAATTTCATCTACAGTATGTACTATTGGTTTTCTATATTTATGATACATTTTTATATATTCTTCTGCTTTACCTTGATGTGCATATCTAAGTACATTAACATTTTCTTTATAAAAATGAATACCTCGTGATAATGTTATATACCACCATATACCATATTTTTTCACCTGTGGATAATATAATTCATCCTCTATATCATTAAAATCTTCTAATATTCTATATTTCATAATTTTTACAAATTTTACTTAATAATTCAACTAACATCTTTTTTTCTAATCCATCTTTTAAAAATAAATTGATTATATTATCATATTCAACCTCGTTTATTATACCATTTCTTTTGAGTTTAGTAATATTTTCAAAATTTATAATTTTTATATTAGAGTTATTTGTTATATGTATATCAGATAAAACACCTTTTGGATTTTTAGAATTAAAAAATATTCCTTTTAACACATAAGTTCTATTCTCTTTAGGTAATATACATAGATGTGTAGCTGTTATCAGATTAATAACACGTTTAATATATATTACATCTCCAATTTGCATATCTTTTAATACTTCTTTTTTGATTTCTGAATTTAACATATTTTATTATAAATTAGGTTTTTCAATTCTTCAATTCCTTTTACCTTGATTAAATCACTAGGATCTTTACATCCAATACAGGATTTTGGTACATTCCAATATTTCAAACCAAACTCTTTACTTAATTCTATACTTTGTGATACTCCTGTTTCATCATTATCATATGCTACATATATATTATCAAATCTAGATTTAAGTTCTTCAATTAAGTTCTTATCAATCAATGATTTTTCTGTATGAGGAGCAATACTTGGTATATCAATTAAATCTAGGACTAATATATCCTTATAAGAAGATGTTATAAATAAGTTTTTACCATTTTGTGGAATATGATCTAGACCCATTATATGCCCAGAAATATTATATTTTCTGAACTTGTCATCATTCTTTTTTGCAAGTGGTCTATACCCTGTCCAGGAATTATCTGAATGTATATATACATATAAAGGATCACCTTTTTTAGAATAATGCCATCTAATATTGCCTATCCAATAAGCAGTACAGGGGAATATATTAAACTTTTCTAATTGCTTCTTATTTATATGATATTCTTCCCAATAATCTAATTCAAATTGCATCCATTCTTCTGCATACTTAATTGATTGAGGTATCTTCTCTAGTTCTGGTCTATTATAGATTCTTCTTTCTCCTTTTACTTCTAAATAAATCTTTCTCAATGCATCTGGAAATGGTATTGAGTATTTCATCATTACAAAGTCTATTGGAGAAGATAATCTATCCACTAACCCAAATCTAATCCATTTAAGTCTACCCTTATAATAAGTAATCTTAAAAGAAGGGGTTTTTTCAGCCTTAAATGGACAGAAATAGGTTTTTGCTTGAAAGTCCCCAAAATAATGCAACATTATCTCTTCTTCAGAAACAACCCTTAATAACTCATCATATGTTTCTGGAAAAAAATGATAGCTCATAATTTGTTTTTTTAAAAAAAAGAGGGATAGAAGTTTCCTCCTATCCCCCACCTAAAAATTTTGGGATTTAATTATACCCAGTCTTCAACTTTTCTAGTTTCCTTTACGGCTCCATTAGTGGGTGTATTAATAGCTAACTGTGTAAGCTCATATGAGTTATATTTTAACTCAGATGGAGTACCCATTTTTTGTAAAAAAGGTACATATTTACTCATTTTTGTATAGCCATTTTTGTCCCTAACAGTCTTACAGTAAAGCTTTACATTAGTATCAGCTGCAGATATAAGTTGGCAATAAGTCTTAGCCATAGCAGAGAATGAGCTACTTGGAAGGTTTTGTAAGTCATCCTTAGTAATCCCAAATTTTGTAGCTACATGTAACAACTTCTTCATTAACTTCATCTCTTCTCTCTGTACTGCTAATTCTTTTGTGTCTCCAGGAATATAGTCTGCTGCCTTAATGTTATTGGCATTTACCGAAAAGATTCTGTCTTTAAGCGTAGAAGTACCGTTTTCTGTGTTTCTGGTATAGACAAAATCTATGTATTCATAGTTTTCACCACTACCATATTCACATTTAGTTAATTCCACGTCACTGACACTTTCTGCAACTGGAAAAGGGGTTCTAGATTCATCTAGATTTGTAAAGCTGTAATTGCTCATTTGTAATGTTTTAGGTTAAATAAAAAACAAAGATAAGGATTTTCCTTATATTTATTATACCTTTAACATTATATTAACTATAATATTCTCTAATTCTATTGAATACAAACTGTAAATCATTTGGAATACGTTTCTCAAACATATCTATTGGAGATTTTGCGGGTATAGTTACACCCTTAACTACTACTCTATTTGTTATGAATTCATATACAGTAGTCTCTTTCTCTACTTTTACATCCGTATAGAATACTGTGGATACAGTTGCTCTAGGATCATATGCTTGATCAAGTAATTTTCCTATAGTTTTTAGACCTTTTTCTACAATTATCCCATCTGATACCACATTTTCAACGTGAAACATTAAGGCAATTGTTAAATCCCCTTCTAGGTTTTCACAAGTTTGGATAATTTCTTGCATATGTTTTGCTATATCTGTAAATTTGACGAAACCTGATTCATTACTTCTGTCAAAGAATTCTTTTGTCATTACAAAACCAATATCATCTATTATGATATTTTTAATATCAGGTCTAGACTTTGATATCCCCTTTAATATAGCCACAATATCTTCTGATTTTGATGTGACTGCTAAATTCTTTAATGCAGTACTGTAGTTCTTATCTTCTCTAAATGGTAATTCTTTGTCTATTACCTTTATAATATACGTTTCTTTTGAGTTTAAGCTTCTTAAAGATGAAGACTTGCCTGTTCCTGATTCTCCTACAATTATTACGGTTTTTGCCATATTGTTAAATTTTTGGTGATGGGAGTTCTGCCCATGCACCTGTTTTAAAATTAAATGTCACTGCTACGTTTAATGGACATTCTGTATATCTTGAAGCTAGCACATGTAATGATCTATATTGTCCTTTATAATCATTTAAATTATATCCCTGATGTACTTCAATTTCTTTAAATACATTGGGATTAAATATACATAATACAAGATCTGAGCATTCTCCAATACCAGAAGTGTCCTTGATATCATCCAGCTGAGGTTGTAGATCCTCACCAGAATGTTTTACTCTATCAAAATTAGATATAGATCTATTTAAATGATGTAAATTAATAATAGTAGTTTTAAAGATATTTCTTAGTGTTATAGCATAATCTTCTAACCATTTATCAATATTATCTTTTTTGGTAAATCTAGATTCCTTTTTCATTAAACCCAGAGTATCAATTATTAAAAATACTTCTTCTTCTTTATTAGATTTATATCCAACAATTCTCTGTTTATTTATCTTCTCATCTGATGCACCCATAGTTTCATATGTTTCATATATAACCTCTCCATTATTCCTATAATAATTTAGACAATATTTGTATATTGCTGTTGGATATGAATCATTAGCATCTCCTATAAATGTTATTCTATCAAATAATGGATTTAAGTGTTCATCTGAAATCTTCTTTATTAATTCATATTGTTCAAAAGATAATAAGTTATTACCAAGAGAGTAAATTAAATTTGGATCTATTTCTATTTTATAAAAATGAAAAGCAAACATTGCTGCTAATCTAGCTTTAATCTGATCAACATCTACTTCTAAAGAATAGAAAATCCATTTAATATTTTTCTTTTTACCATTAACCCAAGGAATAAATATATATCTCCATATAGCAAATGCTGTCTTACCCGTTTGTTATCCTAAAGGCTCTTTATCCTTTAGTTCTGCAATTTCTTAATTCTAATTTATAGTTGCAGTCCAGACTATATCATAGTGATCCTTTAAATATTGGTATATATAAGATCACTCCCTGCGCTCTTGGCTGATTCATTTTCTCCATCACCACATGGTAAGAAAGTATTCAGCTAGTCGTTGAACTTCCATAAATGTTTCCATTTATTATTAGCTGCTGATTGTCCCATTTAGAAGGATTTTCCAGCAATTCACAAGGTTTTACAAGTCCTATGTAATAATAATTATTATTGTATTCAATTTTATTTTCACGTTGTTTATTTAGAATTTTATAATATTTTTTAGAACCAATTCCTTTACATATTTTAAAAAATATTTCAATATTAGTAAAATATAGTATTTCATTAATATTATTAATGTTTGTTAATACTATTATATTTATTTTACTACGTATATGTTTAGATAATATTCTGGCATTTAAATATAAAGGAGAATAATCTTCATAATATTTGATAAAATAACCATTTTTCTCTAACATTTTATTTCTTAAAATTCTATTACAATCACTATTTTTAATATGTGTATTTTTAGCACATTTTTTAATACTATCAAATACTTGTAATAGTTCCCCTTTTTCATTATAATATTTTACCTTCTTTTCAGAAGAAGATATTAATTCACCAGAAGCAAACATTCTTTTTTTAGTAATAGAATGTTTTTTATTTATTTCTGGAGTATTAATTGGTCTAATTACTTGTAATCTAATATTATAAGGATTCAGTTCATTTTTAATATAAAATTCTTCTCTTTTTTCTAATTTATTTTTAATAGATTTTTCTAATAAATAACATTTGAAATTTTCAATTCCATGTTTATTAACAGAATTTTGTAATATAGGATTTGCATGTTTATTATGTTTCAGTAAACTCATGTGTTTCTCTAATCTATAATATACATTTATAGAAGATCCTATATATTTTCTATTATTTATTATATTTTCTATACAATAAATTCCAACAACATTTTTTAATTTATCATCTATAATTGCCATATGCAAATATAGATAATAATATTAATATATTTTAATAATTATATGTTAACATCATGTTAAGACTTACTTGAACCAACTATACTGGTCATCTTACCTGTCTGTATATTATATACTCTATTATCAAATCTAGGTAATCCTCCAGGAATACCTACATTTGCACCAGTCATTCCTAATTCTACTTTTGATATAAAATCATTAGATAAAGGTTTTCCTGTAATCATCTTTTGGTTTTTCTTTTATTAATTCAATATACTCTTCACATCTTGATTCCTCACCTCCAGCTATTTCTTTATAAAAGAAAAAATCTGCTTTACCATGATAAGGAGTTCTTTTATCTAATAACCATTTCTTAGTAGCTAGAATAATATCTTCTTCAGAACATTCATGCTCAGTTAAGAATCTTGCTAATTTAGCTTTAACAAGTCCTTTTGTACTTCTATATCCTGCTGGCCATAGTTTTATATACTCCAACAAGAATGTTTCATTCACCTCAATTATTTTTGTAACCTTTTCACCATCTTTTGTAATTTTACAATTTCCCCATTTATAAGGTCCATTTTTATCTATTACTTCTACATATCCTTTAGCTATCAAGATACCTATTACTTGAGGTTGAATTTCATCTACTAATTTCCAATAATCTTTTCTCATTTTATTTTATTCAACATGATTAATATTTTTTAATGATTCAATACATTTGTTTACCCAAACTTCATCTTGTGTATCTTTCATACATAAAATAATAATTTTAGCCTTATAGTTTTCTCTAATCCTTAAACCTCTACCTTGTTTCTGTAGAAAATTTACAGGATTGGAATCTAACTGGTGAATATAAACTACTTCTATATCTACAAAGTTTAAACTAGTATTAGCTGCTTCCACAACTGATATATGGTTTTCTTTATAAGAATTAAAATTAGAATAGTTTTCATTTGCTAATTTTTTATCCATAACTGTATGGAAAGTATTATGACTTAATTGGTTTGCTATATCAGTTGATTTTGAGAATATAATAGTTCTCTTATCCCTCAACTCTCTTACTATAGATAACCCAGGTAACAATTTACTTTTACAGTTATATATAAATCTAGCTCTTGCTAAACTCATTCTCTTATGTAGTTCCCATTCACCTTCTTCTCTAAGTTCATTTATTTTATTGGTATACCAATCATAAGTTTGTTTATCTGTTACTGCAAATCCTGGTTTTATTTGTTTTTTAGTAATATTATCTAATTCACAATATCTTATTTCTACTTCATAATTAGAAATTAAACCTTTTTCTACAGCTTCATCTACACCAACTTGAAGAATTTTCTTTATTCCTAAACTATCTATCATTGATTTTTTATCAAAATCTCCTGATTCAGTACCAGAACATGCTATTATATGAGAGGGTTTATGTTTCTTAAAATAAGAAAACCTTCTTTTAGTCATCATTTGGATTTCATCTAAAACAATTAAATCAAACTCTTCTTTGCATGAACCCAATGAATGCCAACATATTGGTTTAATTATACTGAAATCACCTTCCCATTTATCAAATTCTTCTTTTAAACCTTGTGCTCTAAATTTCTCTGTAGCACATGTCCATAATACAGATTTTGGATTTAACTTCTTAATGGATTCAATTAGTATTCTAGTTTTACCAGATCCAGTTGCAACATAAAATAAACAATTAAAATTTGACTCTTCTATTTTGTTTATAATTAATTCATGTTCTTTGTTTCTACTCATAGTTAATAGTTAATTGATGATATTCTAAAAAAACATTTATATTCTTTTGTTTACTAATTAATATTTCATTTAATAAAAATTTATTTTTTAATAGATATATGATTTCCCCTTTTGGAATACCTCCTTTTTTTTTACTATTTCTTAATAAAGCCATTAATAGAAATAAATATATATCATACTTCATTTATCAATCCTTTTAACATAGTTCTAGTAGTTTTATCTTTTAATAAATTTTTAAAATTTAATATTTCTTCTTCTGTATATAATGATGATGCAGGAGTAATACTTTTAAAATAATTTTTTTCTACAAATGATCCATCATAATAATATGAATTATCGTTTATTTCAGTCTTTTTTTTTAATAAATTATTTAACTTCTCATCTAATATTAACATCTTCTTGCCATATTTTATACCATTAATATCAAAAATTTTAGAATAAAATGATTGTGCTAATAATTTTGTTCCATCTGTTTTCTCTAAAATATAATATTTTTCATATTGATATGTTTGACTTATTATTTTATTTGTTATATTAATTGTATACCGATAGGGAATTCTGTAATGATGCTGCCCACGCATATCATTCATATAGTTTGCTATTTCATTATATAACATCAAGTCTATATTTTTAGTTTCTAAAACTTTTTCAAAAAAAGATATATCATTTTTTAACTTATTTGTAATTCTAAGTAATTCTTTTTTATCAAAATTTTTAATTATTTTATCTACATAATTTTTAGTATACATATATTTTTTTGTTTATTTTATCATTATAAACTTTATATTTCATAATTTTTATTTTAATCAAACATATAATAAAATGTATAATTACATATAAAATAACTACTAATATAATTCCTAATGGTATAAATTTAATTATTTCTATCATAATTCATCATATATTAATGTTGTGTGATTGTTATGTCCTATATATATAAATTTACTCTCACTTAAGTATATAATCTTTTCCATATAAAAATTACTAAGTCTATTTATATAGTTTATTTTATACTTGTGTCCATTGACAGTTATATAATCGTTATATATAATATATGAACTTGTTAAATTAAAAAATATATACATGACTTGAAAAAAATCAGGATTATTTAAGATATATAGAGGAATCTTATAATTAATCCTAACCTTAGACATCATCATATAAATATCAAGCTTAGAATGTTTAACTTTCTTATTATCATAATGTACAACTATTTTTACTAATAATGATGTAGTAAATATTAATAATGCCCCAATCATACATATATTATATGAGTACCAGTCATCATAATATTATTTATTCTATATGTAGACTCATTATAATAAAACGATGATATAGTACAATATATGACAATATCATTATCCTTAATTTTAATTTTAATTTTATAGTCCACACTGATATCAGTTTTAGTAAAATGAAGTTTTCTTTTCATACTTATTTTACGTGATAATTTATGAAAAATATTCTTAATATTAAAAATGCTTACAATAGAAGAATGGGTAGAATAATTAAGTAAATAACCATTGTTTAAAAGTTTAATTAAATTCATGTATATATCAATTTCACTATATGCATCATCATATTTAAAATGTTTATAAATAAGTAGTAAAATACATAATATTAGTAATATCATTTTTCTATTAATTTAATAATTTCATTACATTCATTAATGTAAAAATTCTTGTTTAAATTTGGGTAATAATTTATGTCTCCTTTTTCAATTTCTTCTCTTCTTAAATACTGACATATTGTAACTGGATTACCTTTAGTTGATAAATTCTTAATTTCATTATCATCATAAAGTTTATTAATAGTAGTATTTCCTCCCATATAATATCTCATAAACCTATCTTCTGATAAATAAGATCTAACTAAATTAGATTCAGTTACTTCAGATATTAACCATTTAAATTCTCCTTTTTTTGCAGCTTTTTTTCTACCTGCTCCATAGCAAAATTCAAATATGTTATTACAAGACATAATAGTCTCTTCTACGGGGATATTATTAACAAAATAGTTCTCTAATGCTAAGGGTATTATACATCCAGAAGAATCTTTATGCCAATTATTGGCTTTAATATCTTCATAAGTCATGAAACTACCTTTACGTTTAATTTCATTCTTAGTGGTTTTAGCAATATAATCGTTTACTGATAATTGTGCTATAAATTCATATTCTCCATACTCTAATCTTCCATAATTAAAATTATTACTTTCTAATTCCCACTCATTACATAATATGTAAAAATTTTCTAATTTATCTTTATTTAATATGAACTCCGCTCCATCTGTATTAGCCATTATCAATTTTCCAATTTTACTCTCAACTATTTTTTCAATTAACATTAATAATTCTAATTGGCAAGTTAATGTAATTGACATTGTTACTTGTGGATCATGTTGCCAAGAATATTCTGAATTTGTTTTACCATCATTTTATTATCCTAAAGACTCTTTATTCTCTAGTTCTGTATTTTCATTAGTTATATATACAGTTTAGACTATATCTTCACTATTACTAGTGCTGGGGTTTCGTGGATGTATTATTTTCTCTAAAGAGTTTCAACATCTAGTCGTTTGACCTTTTATAATCATTTAAATTATAAGTTGGTAAAGGATTATCTACTTCTAGACTTCTTCTTTTTATCCCAGTTTAATGTGAGCTATGGTATTTGTTTAACCCACCTCCATTCATCTGAAGTTTGGCCGCATCAGATAATGATGCCATTTTTATATCAGTTTTCGCATTTGGTTTATATTCATTTATTCTTTTTAAATAAGTATTTCTAATGTTACTTGACCATATGGTACTTAAATGTCTTGGATGTAAATTTCTTTTAATTATATTACTTGGATATTGTGAAGCGACATCTATTGTCATAATACAATAATTATTATCAGCTCTTATTATTCCAGGATTATTTACAGTATGTATTCCTCCTTGTCCATATGCAATAATATTATTTTCATATGATATCTTTTTTTCAAAACCTTTAGTTTTATTTACTACTACAGATTTTAATTCAACTAGAAAATCAGATAATATTTGAGTTTTAAATTTAATATAATCAGGTATACAATCTTTAAATTTTATTGATAAATTATCAAATTTTGGTTTATTCTTCTTTAATTCCCATATATCAATTCCAGATAATTTTGCATATTCTATTGCATTTAGTTCTTCGCCAATTGCTACATCACTTAAATTTGTAGCATCTAATTTATCAGATAAAGATTGCCTAAATATTATAGCCTGTTTAGACTTATCATAACATTCCTCTGTAGTATCAACATCTTCCATACAGTATCTAATAACAGATTCTAATTGGGCTACTTTAGTTACAGATAAACTATGATGAAATGGTAAATCCATTATCTTTTTTCTTCTATAATTAAATTCTAATTTCTTTAAGGATGTTGCTCTTGCTGGATTATCATAATGATTAATCTTAAGTAAATCTAAATAGGAAAAAGAAAGTTGATGATCTTTGAAATCTCTTCTAAATCTATCTTTGGATTTAATTAATCCCTGAGAATATTCATATATTAATTCAGGACTTAACATTCCTCTTATTATCTTTTCTAATATAGGATTATCAAAAAATTGATTATTATATCCTATTAACTGATTATGTTCCTTTATATAATCTTTTATTTCATTTAAAGGGTGTATTTTACATTTTGGGATAGTTATATTATAATCAATATTACAAGCTACAAAAGCATCATATTCTTTTCCCCATTTGAAAACTATAACAGTACAATCTGCTAAAAATTCTCCATCAAATATTTTCTTCATTGTATAATGTATCTTTTTAAATAATAAATATATTGGTTACGAATATGTAATCTAAGTATAGAAGTTATTCCATGACTTTTTTTGAAAATTATATATGGTCCATAATCAAATTGTGCTATTTTCATTTAATTTAATTAAATATTTTTTATAATAAACTCTTACAGATAACTTACTTTCTGCACCAATTTTACCATTTGGTAATAACATCCTGCATACATTAAATGCTACCATATAATAATCTCCCCAGAATTTAGCTATTTCCATAAGTTTTTTTTAATATTAATATGTATAGTTCTTTTATAGTACAATATTTTGTTATTGTTAGACTATTAGTAAAAAAGAAGTATTGTTTATAGTAACAATTGCTTCTATAATAACGTACATATTTACTTAGAATACTTCCGTTATAAAATACTCTCATATTTATACTTTAAATATTTTAAATATAAGGCTCTTACTGTAAATCTACTAACTATCCCATATAAACCTTCTTTTAATAATAGAAAACCGCTATTGAAACTAGTATTAGTAATACAATACATTCCATTATACGTCATGCTTTCAATCTTCATATAAAAGGTTTAAATAATGTTTATAGAATTCTTTTATTTTCATAGGTCTTCTTGCTGATATACTACCATCGTAATTTAAAATATTATTAAAATAAGGCTTAAACATATCTGAATATATAAAATATATATCATACGGCTTATAACTTTTTTTTATTTTCATATAATTTCTTTAATATTATTATATAAATTTCTTCCGTAGTTACAATCATATAGTTTGTTTATAACAATTAAATAAGTATTTTTCAAATCATAATACTTAATATTATTTGATTGTAAAAAATATGCTCCAGGAAATACTGTTGAAATAGTTATATAATCCGATTTAAAAAAAATTCTATGCGCACCCCTTATTATTCTCATATACATGTTTTAAGAATTTTAAATGAATTGTTTTTATATCATGAAATTCATAATCATTTAGTATAAAATATTTTCCATATATTTCCAATGACATATAGCATTTAAAACCTAATACTATAATTCCATCATAATTTCCTGATTTAAATTTCCTCACATATAGTCTTTATATAATTTAAATACATATTCCTTAATATATAATTAAAAAGTATAACATTACACTTATGGATAATAATTATATTTTTAAATATTTTAATTATTTTCATAAAGTCTTTTTATATAATTTAAATATATATGTTCTACATCTGTTATAATATTATTATTATTTATTAATAATTTCATATAATCTTTTTCTCTTAATACATATAAATGATTAGTATTATCAACTTTATATAATAGATATTGAAACATATGTTTACCAGATTCTATTCTCATAATACATTTTCTAAATAGTAATAATAAATATCTTTAATTCCATCTTCCACACGTAATGTTCCATGATATATTGTAATTATATAACAATACTTATATTTAAGAAGTATAATCTTACGCCGTTCCAGTGTACTAAAACTAGTCCTTACTATCATATAAAATATATTTCATATATATAAGATAAATTGATTTTATACTAGATTTTCGATAAAATTCTTTATTGCTTCTAACTGAAATATCATTATTAGTAATACATATATCTCCTATTTTTATTTCCCAGAAATTATCAGCTTTTATCAATTTCATAAATATTATTTAAAAACATGAAATAAAATTGTTTTATATTATATTTTAATATCATACCATATAAACCATTAAAGATATAAACTGAGAATGGTTCTCCATATCTGGTATAAGATATTATGTGAATATTATAGGGGTAGTGTATATACTTTATATTCATTATATTTAATTTTAAGTATTTTTATATATAACTTTTTCAAAGAAGGGTCCATGCAAAAGGTATAGGTATATGAAAATTCATTATTTTTTTGTTTAAATATAATATGTGGATAATTCAAATTTAATACTTTCATTTTGATAAAAAATTATAATATACTCTCTTTAATGTATGTTTATTAAAATATTTAACATAATATCCGTAGTGACCTTTAACATATACTAATAACATTTGTATATTACCACATGTTCTAATTCTCATTATATTTATGTTTAATCATATATGTATATAAATATTTTATACGAAGTCCAGATCCAGCAGTATATAGTCTACCATATAATTTTAAATGTATTCTTCCATCTTTATATATTCTAATATTCATAAAATAGATTTTAAATATATATAATACGTTTCTTTTATACTATTTATCCAGTAAAATATATCTTGTGAACTTCTAAAATTATACCTTCCAGAATCTAAAGAATCTATTACATTTCTTCTTTTCGATCCTATATAACCAATATTTTTACATTGTGTCATATAAGCATTTTAATGATTTTAAATAAATATAATGTAGATCTACATAATCTTCTTTTTCAATATATATTGGAAAATAAAACCACATATCAATACATATTAATGTTTGAGTAATATTAACTTGTATTCTCATTTATGAATATCTTTTAAAATTTCTATATATATACGACGTAAATCCCTATAGTGATGTTGCCAGTAGAATAAATTTTTATGTGTAAAACATCTAAAACTAGGAAAATGTAGTTCTCTTCTCATGTTTAATTTTTAAAAAATGCATATACATTTCACGTAGTGAATACTCATATACTGCACTATATTTTAAATTTTTCAAAAACAAACATGCCATTGTATTAGACCTAAATACTTGATGATTTTCATGTATAATAATTTTCATTCTTCTATTGTTACAGATAATCCTCTATCAGTTAATCCATGTTTCATTACTCTTAAATCATCAAAATCTCCTGATTTTACAATACTTTTACCTTTATTATGTATTATCATTGCACATTGTTCTGCTTGCTGAGGTGAATGAGAACATATATCTACAAGACATTCTATTACCCACTCAAAGGTATTAACTTCATCATTGTGAACAATTAACTTTGATGAAAAGTTAATACCTATATCTTCTAATTCTAAAACATCTTCTTTGTTCATTTTAGAAAATCATTTAGTTCTTTAACTCTTTCTCTTAATTCAGCAATCTTATTACTTGCTATAATAATTAATTCTTGTTGTTCTCTAATTGAATTATTAACAAGTTTTACTTCATTTTGAGCTTCTTTTTTTAATAATTTTTCTTTTGCTGCACTTGCTTTTTCTACTAAATCCCAGTTCTTTTGAAATATCTTACTTGATTCTTCTGCGTAATTTTTCATAAATATATAACAATAAATAAATAGGTGATAAAATAAGCAATATTAAATATTGCCAGTTTGAAATTTTTACATTTAGTAATATGTAAATTATTGATATAATATATATTATATACATATTAACTTATTCTTTAGTATAACCATAAATTATTAAATTTTCTTTAAATCTAATTTTTAAAGTTAAAATATTTCTTCTTAGTTCTTCTGATAATTCAATATTATCATTATCTAATATCTTAACTTTTGTTTCTGATATAAATGTTCCATGACTATCTTTAGTTGAGAGAATGTATAAATACATTTTTACATCTATATCCTTATGAGATAATTCTCCGATAATAATTATATGTTGACCATTAGTGAGTAAATCACCTGGATCTGAATTTATTTTTATTCCTCTCATCTCCGAACACATGATATTTTTTAGTAATTAAAATTTTAATATTATTTCTCCATCTTTGTTTCTTAGAATTTTTTAACCAAAAATATAATATTTTTTCTTCAGGTGGATTAAATATTAAATCTGCTGCTATTATTAATGTTTTGGAAGTGTACTTAAACTGATTATTACATATTCCATGAAATTGATTTATCTGAAATATAACTCCTTCTAATGTCTTAGGGTAATTAGGATGATTTAATCTATTTAAAACTACACTTCCAACTAAACGTTGCTCTTCAAAGTCACATTGAGCACATTCCGCATTAATAATAGCAGCTAATAACATTATAAAATTCAAGATTCAGGATCTTTTTTGAAATATTCTACTATTGCTGTACTTATCCAAAATAGTAAAATACAATATACAGATATTTGTCCTATTTTAGTTATACCCTCAAATGAGAATATAAGTACTGATAATATTATCATTGAAAAATATACAATTAAGACTTTTGTTTTGTCTGTCATTTTTAAAATTTAAATTATTAAAAAGGAAGTTCTTCTTTGTCTTTTGTAAGCAAATTCATAAGATATGAATATACAAACCATAATACAATAAAGAACATTGCTTGAGAACCCATTAATCCAATCATATCTGCATCATTAGTGTACATTATGATTATTGATAGGATAACAAATCCTATTATTCTTTTACTTGACTTATTCATTTTTTAGTTTAAATATGTTACAAATTTTACATTCTAGGTAGATGAAACCAAACTCATCTCTGATTTCTTCAAGTTTACAGTCTTCCTGTTTACATATTTCTTCCATACTTGTTCTTTTAATTCTTTTGATAAATCTTTAGTAGCTTCTCTTAATGCAAGAATTCTACCAGTTTCCTTATTGAAAATATCTTTAATGGAGCATCTAGATTCTCCAGATGCAATTATTTCACCCTGATCTTTTACTAAAGCTAAGGTAATTCTTCTTATTTTCTTAGATAACTTTCCTTCAGGTTCTCGATGATTAAATACTATTATCATTTTAATAAAAAAATTGTTGTTATAAATACAGTTATACCTGTTGACCAGGCTACTATTACATTTCTTTGAAGTTTCTTATTGTCTGTATTAAGAACAGTTATTAAGGATTTTTGAGTATCTATAATACCTAATAACTTACTCTTTTCTATTTTCTCTAATTGAACTTCATTCTTTATATTAAATAAAGATCTCTGTAACATTATTGAGGAAGAATCAGATTGTATTTTAGCTTTTATAACTTGCTCAACTAAATCTAAAGATTCCTCTAATGTTTCATTGCATTTTATACCTATTTTAGACCAATAATCTAATTTATAGGCTGCTTCTTTTGTTAAAAATATACCATTATCTTTCAATTGGATGTTGGATTGCCCTATACAAGGATTCCAACAAAGCAGTATCAGATTTAGTATACTTAATATTCTTAATATTTTCATACTTTGGTTTAAGTTTTCTAGCAATGTTTGCTAAATTATCAATAACCTTTTCTTTTTCAAAAAGTTGTTTTCTAATTGTATCAACAATATAATCATTGTTTCTCTTTAATTCTTCTAATTGAATAGTTAAAGAAGATACAGTTGTTTCACATTTTTTACGTTTATTATCCATTATGTAAAATGTTAAACCAATAAGTATTATTGCTACAATACCAATTATTATTCCTGTTTTCATACTTCTGTACATTTTTGACAAATCTTTGAATAAGTTAGTTCTCCACAATTTTTACAAATTTTCTGTATTTTATTATGATAGTCATATAATAACTTAGCATTTTTATCATCTAAAATTGCTGCAACTTTACCATTTCTTACATCATATATTGCCTGATTATTTGTTAAATTATTTCTTAAATCTCTAAAAAAATATGGAATCTTACCTTCTCCAATAGATTTTTTATTAATAATACCTTGTAGAAATGATGGTACCCAAAAAGGATATAATTTAATTTCTTTCAATACTTTTTCTAATTCTTTTTCATATCCTTTTGGACAATCAACTTCTTTAATTACTTTATTTAATAAGTTCTTTGATATCATGATACATACGTTTAATTAATAAAAATGGCCATGTTAATGACATAAATACTGCAACAATAAAATTTAAGGTATGGAATAATAATCCATGTTGGGTATATGTTTCACCTCTTTCAGTGAATTCTTTTTGTAATCTTTTTGAAGTAGCACAATAATCTAAAAAATTTGCTACTGTTAATATTAATATTAATATTTTCATAAATATGTAATTTTAAATGTAAACATTGGACCTTCTCTATCTGCATATGTATAGTATTCTAAATCATATTCTTTTAATATATTATACAAAATACATTTTAAAAATTTTATTGTAGTTCTTTTTGAACATGATCTCATAGAAGTAGTTCCAATAAATACTTTTTTACCTTCTAGATTACTTTGTTTTTTTAATAAATCTGATATTCTTCCATAGTTAGTTTCCATTGTTTTCATTAAATCTGCATCAATGAAATTAACTGCTTCTGCACTAGCTATGTCTCCTAATTTGAACTTTAAACTTCTAGTTGAAAATTTCTTCTGTTTTAAATATGTGGCAGGATCTATTTCGTAAGAAATAATATTTTTAGCAATATTTTTTACAAATTTAACAGCATTTCTAACATTTGGTCCTGCTAATATTATAGCTGTACCAAAATTCTCTTCTATATTGTTATAAAATATTTTTTGTATCCTATTTTTATTTTTTCTTGTTTTATATCTATACATTAGTATATTTCTTTACCATCAATTTTTAAAAATCCAAATCCATAACATCTTTGTGATCTACCCTTTTTAGTATTTCCAAACTTTATAGGATTAAGATTGATTACTCTAACTTTTAATTTCTGAGATATATCAGAAATTTTTTGATATCTATGATTTTCTACATATCTATCTTCGTTTATACTTCTTTTCATTTTTCCAATTTCTTAGTCTTTCTTTTACTATTAGTTTCTTCCTTGAATTGCTCATACTCTTGTATTAAATATTTTGCCTCAATAATTGAATAACTTACTTGTAACATTCTATATTCTTCCCAGATATTATTTTTCTTAGTATAAACTTTATCAACATACCATCTAGGTTTGTTATTTACATTTATATGGTTAATAACCACTATTCCAGAATCTTCTCTGTTTATAATAGCTGCTTCTTGTGAAAAACAAGGTATACTGAATAAAATTAGTATATATTTTAACATATAATATTGATTATTGAATAAATGAATAATAGTATTGTACAATAAAATAGTGTACAAAAAGCAATTTCTTCCCATCTTGGAAATATTGTATAACCTTTTTCAAAAGTTAACAACGCTTTAATTGTTTTTAAATATGATTTCATGTTAAACTATTTAATATTTCTAATGGGGTATTCTTTGTATTAACACTTAACCCCGAAAGTAATTTAATTTCAGAACCTATACCACTAGCTAGTATGGCAACTATTTTATCTCTAACTATATAATGTCCTTCTTTTAATTTAATAACTCTCATCATTTTTTTTTTAATTTAAAAAAAGTAATGACCCCAAAAGGAGCCACTACTTCACACGGCTAACACTGGTTTTACCAGTTATTTTTTATTTTAGATTTTAAAATTTTAAAAGAGGGGAATTTCACCCCTCAAAATATTAAGCTTCTACTTGCTCTTCTACCTTCACTTTTACTTCTACATCAGTTGCACTTGTGTCTTGTGTGAACACAAACTGCTGATAATAAATATTACCATCAGCTCTAACTGCCAATTCTCCTGTAGTGGGGTTGATTACTGGATCTTGATCACTACCATCACGCTTTTTGTACATAGGTTGATTACTAGTCTTTCTAATAATTTTTCCTTGTACTTGTGAGGTACTAAACATTTTTTTCAAAACGTCTACTTCTCCTCTTACTAAAGCGCTTCTTTTTTGCTCATTTAAGAAGCCATTGGTTACTACAAGCTCTTTAGATTCCAGCCTTACTGTTCCAAATCCTGGAGATGTAGTAGATTCATTAATAATTTTGCCTGTTTCACGGTCAGACATCACCTTACAAAAATTTGACATAATATAAATAATTAATTGATTACTTGTTCTTGAAGAACTTCTGCTCTATCTGCAAGAACAGTTAAGATCTTCGTTTCCTTTGCTCCCTCCTCTATTCCTAGAGTATAGGAGTCTTCAGTTTTAGTTATGTGAACTCCTATAGAGTTCATAACTAATTTACATAGATATATCCTTTTTCCTATACTTAAATTTTCAAGCATATGAAAAAAGTTTATCTTACTATAGAAATTAGTAAGATAGAAAAAGCCATAACTAAGTCTAAAACCTAGTTTAGCTATTTTTTTACTGTTTTCTTCAGTAAACAGTTCCTCTGGTCCTGTAATAAATTTCTTTACCATATAATGATTTTATTGATTACAAAAAAAGGGGCTGCACACCACCCCATGTCTCTAACAATTTAAAACTAAATCATGAAATTATAACCTACTATGCTTATTTATGTGCAACTTATAAGGAATCGCAGGGTTTAAATTTTAAATTCTTTGATATGTACCCTATTGTATCCCAATTAATATTATTAGGCATATTGTACATATTTTTATAATTGTATATAAGCACTGGTTTTGGCCAATGATTATTCCAACTATATCTTACCCAGCTTTCTGCTGGTATTCTACTTTCTATAAGAAGATCTAGTTTAGATACTTCTTCTAAGAAAGTTCTTAATTCTTCAATACTTTGAGGTTGGAATACAATCTCATCAGTATTTTCTTCTGTTACTTCTAATGTACTTTCATTAATATGAAAAATATTATTAGGAGTATACAATGTGTGAAATTCATGTCCACAAGACATGATTAATAATGATAATACTAAAAGTTTCATAATTTTTGTTTATGTAATTGAATAAATATATCTCTATTTAATTTATTAAGTAAATCTTGAATTAATTCTTTTTCTAAATTATAATCTAAATTGACATTTAGACCAAATTTATATTCTAATTTATAGTTTATAATATCTATTTTCATAATATATTATTTAATTCATCATTTAATTCATCTCTTAAATTAAAATTTAACTTAGATTTTAGTTCATGTTCTAAATCATCATATAACTTTCTATCTAAATCATTATTTAAATCGGAATATAATATAGAATATAATGAATCATAGATATTACAATAAAAATTTTCATCTACATTAATAATTTTCATTTTTTTTAATTTTTAGTGGAGCACCTGGGAGTTGAACCCAGGTTTTATGAGATTAGCTAAATACACTCTGGTCATTTAACGCTAGGATTTCTCCTCCCCATAATCTTCCCCGTGTGCCCCTATCTTAGAATCTCTTTTTTATAAGTTACTACAAATTCTCCTGTACTAAGATATTTTTGGGAAACATATTCCCATCCAAATTTACCTTCTAAGTTTTGAAATTCTAATAAATTTTTATCATTATAATAAACTTCTTCTTTGTATTTAAATTCTCTAAACATACCGCTGTTGACTATTACATCTAAACAAAACATAATTTAATTTTTTTTATTATTTAATTTATCATTTAATGCATGAATTAATTCTCTATCTAATTCATTAATTAATTTATCATATAATATCCCATGTACTTTTCTATATAATTCTTTAGATATTTGATTATTTATTTTACTGAGTGAATGATATAATTCTATATCTAATTCATCAATTGAAATATATGATCTATTTATTTTGTTATTATACATAATAATTGATTTAATTCATTATATAATTCATTATATAATTCATTATTTAATTCATTACTTAATCCATTATGTAATTTATTAACTAATTCATTATCTAATTCATTATTTAATTTATTATTTAATTCATTATTTAATTCATTACGTAATTTATTATACAATATATCATATGTAATATTTGAATTTTCAACATTAATTTTCATTTTCTTTCATTTAATTCATTTGATAATATATCACCTATATCATAAGAAACATCATCCCTTAAATTATTAACTAGAATATCTCTTAGTTTTCGAAATAAATTTTTACGCAATTGATCATCTAGATAATATAGTTCAATATCTAAATCACAATCTAAATAATCAATTGAATTAAATATTTTAGAATTTTTTTTAACTTTCATCTTACTATTTGATTTAATGCAGGATATAACATATGATTAAGTTTAGGAACTCTTTCTTTTTCATCAGTATCAGAATTCAATAGATTAAATAGCTGTACTCTAAAACTCCAATCTAAACATGCTTTAAGATCATAATCTAACTGAATATCTAATCCATTTAATGTATTTTGTTTTAACTTATTTTCTACTCCATGTAGTTGGTGATATACAAATTCATTATCTGCTTTCATTTTATTTTAGGTCTAAAACTAGTTTTTAAATCAAATCCATGTGATTGGATTCTAACATTATCATCTCCAATTGGTACAATAGGTTCTTTTATTTGAGAACTTAAGTAATCATTTAAAATTATCCAAGTATCTCTTGCTGGTAAAATAGAAGGTATATTAATATCTTTTAATATTGGAAATCTTGTTACTTCTATTAGTTCCCCGTTGATATTTACTTTATACATTAATATAGCACAATCATTTTCTGTATTTAAAGTTGTATTTAATATTACTTTTGATAAAGCAAATTCTCTATGATGTCCTTTTGTATATTCATATTTATAATAAATATCTTTAGTATCATCATATTTTCTTTTCCATACATATGTTTTCCAAGAAGGCATATCTCGTTCTCTATGAAATTTTTTTAAGAATTTTCCGTAATGGAATTTATTATCCTTATATATACCTTCTATTCTTTTATTTCCTATACATACTACTATAACTTCACCATCTTGTAATATAAATTTATTATTACTACCCCTTCTATCTAATATTAGTTTTGAGTCTTCTCCAAATACTCCTATTAGATAATCATAATAATCTTTATATTTACTTATTATTTTCATTTTCTCTAAGAGTATTTAATAGTAATACATTAGTTTCAAATTTCAAAAGATTGTATTTATCAATCATTTCACTTATATATTCTTCAAAGTTTAATATTGGAATATATAATGATAAAGTCATTGATTCTTGGTGTTTATTTATGATTTTACACCACATTAAAACTTTAGTTTCTTTTTTCATAAATTTAAAAAAAAATACTTAAGCACCCGTAGATGCTTAAGCATATTGTTAGTTAATCTTTCACTCTCTCTTTTAATCCTTTAAGTGAATCAAATTTCATCTGGATTCCAAAGAAGTAAAGTCCTTTTGGAATTACACAATGATTATGATCTTTTTTTGGTAAAACCACTGCTTTGTTCATTGAAATATTTAAATGTTGTTTCAATGAATGGTTTAGTATAGACTTTGTTTTCACATCTATAATAAATCCATTTGCAGTTGTATATTGCTGATAATTTCCAAATAATGCGTGAAAACTTCCACTACTACTTGATTCAGCAATGAAAGTTTTATCAATTTTTTTTGCATTATTTGGTATTTCAGATATTTTAAATACCTGAACATCACCCTGAAATCCTACTTGCTCAATAACATTCATAATTTCTTTTTTAAGTTGTAAATAATTTCCAATTGTAATCTATAATTTTTGGAATACCTTTTGGCCTATGAAATTTTGCTGCATCTATTACGTTTGTAAAAGAAGGGCAAGAATCAATTAAGTATGTTTGGGCAGTTGATGCACAAGACTCTTCTAACCATGCATATGGCACGTTAGTATTCCCTTTAGAATCTACTAAAAATGAATACTTTTCTTTAGTTTTGTAATACTTAAGAGTTTCTTCTTTGCCATTGTCATGCTTAAGTGTTTGCTGATCTATTAAATCAGCATTCAAAAATTTCAATAAACCTTCATTTCCTTCATTTTCTTTGATAAGAGTTATAATACCACCTCTTATATCTTCATTTTTTTCGTTGTTGAAGTCATTAAAAGTGAGGGTTTTGCTAAAATATTTGTCAAATATCCAATCTGGCATTGCCCGTCCATTTAAAAAATGATATTTTTTATCTGGATAAACAATTGCACCCTCATTGGTTGTACAATGAATGAAATCATCATTTCTATTGATTTTCATCGGCATTCGTAATACTAGACATACTTTTTCACAAAAGAATGCTTTTGCAATATTAGCCTTGTTTACTTTTTCGTATAACCAATCCAATATTTCAGCTTTTGATGTTTCTAATTTGAATTCATCTTTTATAAATTTATACCACATCAAATAAACTCTTGAATACTCACTAGCTATAAACAGATAGTGATATTGTGGTACTATCATATTTGTAATTTTTTGAGGAGTTACTTTTAATAACTTCTTGTTTAATTTAACTCCATTGTTTTTTACATCAAATAAATGCTCTATTTTGACATCATATGCTGTTGAATTAAATATTTGATTGTAATACTCTTTGTATTGTTCTATTGAATTAGCAATTACAATTACTGGCTTTTTTTCTCCAGCTAATTCATATATTTTTTCAATATATTCTACTGTATCTTGTCTTTTCCAATCTTTATACTCTTTTCCAGAGTATAGATCTTTTACTGCTCTATCTTGATAGATAGGTATTTTATTTTTGATTTCTTCTGTAAAATCCTTTAAAGTTTTTTTCATGTTAACATTTTTTTAATTTTAAAAAAGTCAGCTGCACAATAGCTGACTTTCTGGGTTTCCAAACTTTTTAACAAATTTTAATTGCTTATGAGTAACAAGAATAAGTCACTACTTTTAGTTGCTTATTACAAAGGATTGTGCCCTTTATATCATATTATATGAAATGACTGCTGATAACCATACAATTATCAGAAATGTCATTACATACTTTACCAGTGGAGTGTCTTTGAACTCCATTTTAACTATTTCCTTTGTTCCAAATATGCACAATGGAAGAATAAAATATAGAGTAAATTCAATCATGACTTTAAATTTTATTGTGGATAATATTTTTCTATTATGGTTCTTACTATGTGAAAGCAAACCATTATGATTAACATTGGTATCATATTATTTATTTTAAAAGGTTAAAAAATAGGTACAGACTTAGACGTTTCCAAATCTGTACCAGGTAAAAGGGTTTAATTTAGTGGTAATATTTTATTACCATTTATCCATTTTCTTAAAAATAGAACACTTTCTAGTGCTCTATTTTTTATTTCAGAAATAGGTTTACTAGGATTTACTATTAATAAAGCCTGGATATTCTTTTTTAATAGTTTTTGTTCTAAAGAATTTAGTTTCATATGATTAAGATATTATTGACAGTTGATAAACAGTCTATAAAATAGACATTATTTTCATACTCAATATTTTCTACACCTGTATGTCCTACAATATGTATACAATCATCTATTTTACATTTTTGTAAAGATCTTGGTCTTATCCATACTGGACTTTGACTAACATCATCTCCTGATGGATCTATACCTTCAAAACAAAATGCTGGTTGTTTATATTTAAACATTTCATTTATTTCAAAGACTAGATTTTCTAATGGCTGATATGGATCTATATCATAGTTTTTACACCATATTTTTGATACTCCTGCATGAGAACATAGATGATAATTATCAAATGTATATGACATTTTTAATATATCCATGTTTTGAAGCAAGACTTCTCTTATTTGAAAAGAATATATTGGTTGATATCCACTATATTTTTCTTGAATAAGGTATTGTATGTCGTGGTTACCCACTAACATAATCTTATCAAAATCTCTAGAATATTTACATATGTCTAGAAAATTTGATATTTGTTGGTCTGCTGATATATCCCAAGAGTCAAAATAGTCTCCTATGAATATATCTGGAAGAAATTGTTTCCATATAGTTCTTCCATGTGTATCACCTATTATTTTCATAATAATCTATCTAATTCATTATATAATTCATTACGTAATTCATTATATAATTTATTATCTAATTCATTATATAATTTATTATCTAATTCATTATATAATTTATTATCTAATTCATTATATAATTTATTATCTAATTCATTATATAATTTATTAAATGATTTATGATTTATATTATTTATTTTCATAATGATTAATTGTTTTTTACAATATTAACTTCAATAAAGCTTCCATCTTTTAGTTTTGCTTTTTCCCAATTATTACTCTTATGCTTAGCATTTACACCAAGTTTTTTAAGAATGTCTTCATTAATGCTGTTTGTATAACAAACTACTTCAGCACCTTTAAAAGGTTTTTTGCTGAATTCTGCTCCCCAACTAATTACAGTACCATTATACTTCCTTATTATCTTTTCCCCATTGAGAAGAGTTTTTAACGAGCCCTTATTAGGTAATAATGTGGATAATAAAGCTATTCCTGTAAGAGTGTGATGTCCAATAGCACCTGATCTTTTAATGTAAATTTTGTGATTCATATATTAAATAATTTAAATTGTTAAACTTTATAGATTATAAAATTAAGCGACACCAATATTTAATAAATTGTAAACTAACACTCCTTATATATAGTATATCATTTTTAGTAAGCTGTAATCGGATATCTTCAAGTTAACTAATTAACTGTATCCACAAAACCTACTAAACCATTACCTATATAAAGGAGTGTTAATTAACAATCCTAAATATATGAAAACAAAATAAATGTTCAAAATAACTTTGTTTCTTATTACCAACCCCCTTATTACAATTGTAATATATGTAAAACTGCATAGAGTACAAAGGTCAAAAACTCCCCCTCAGTTTATTTACAGGTAACATTAAAGTTAGGTTAAATATTTTTATGTAAAAATCATTTTACTTACCCAAGGTAAAATGCAAAAACTGCTAGGCTATGCCCCCGCAAACAGATAGTTTACAGCTAAACTCTAGTACAATACTCTAATATTGTACTAAGAAATTTACCCTCTGCACTCAGTTGTAATGACAGACTCAATAACTTAGAGTTTCTTGGACTTATTTATTTCAAAAAGTATCCTACTGTCTACTTTAGGTGTTATAACCTAATATTACTATGAATTTCTCATAGTTCAATTACAACTGCTCATCCTTGGGAAATGAGAATGGTGCATTTTAATAATTAATTTAAGTTAATTAAAGGTGTCTCCCTTAAAAATCTTATTTTAATCATGTCGTTATCATATAACAAAATCCTCTGTTTTGTCTCTTGATAATGATATTCTAAAAATTCTTCTGTGCTAAATATTGGCACTGTTACAGGTTCCATTGTAACGAAATCATTTTTTAAGACCATTGCTTGTGTTGTAACACAAGTTGTTTCACCAACTGTTATAATTTTCATAAGTTATTTTTTAGCTATAGTAATGTTATTTATTTAAAAAAAATGATCTAGCACTTACCAACAATTATTGTTGGTTTTATAGTACTAGACCATTTACATAATTAGCTGAACATCCATGCCTGGTGTTCAGGGTTTTTATAAGCAATCGTAACATACTTATAATTACTTAACTTGGTGATCACGGCTATCACCTCACGCTAGAAGCCTTGAACCTAGGTACCAGGTATGCAAGCTGACTTGTGGCTTGCAATTTCTTTTTTTATAACTAAATAACTGTATCAATACATATACTTGGCCAGTATTCCGACGTCTATTGTATACTAATTGATACAGATTACTTAGTATTTAATTGCAATAGTATCCTTGAGTAGGATAAGTAAGTTCTCACACTTACCTAAATGTCAGGATTAAGTATCACCTGATTCTGGTTTTTTATTATACCAGCATTTAAACTATTACAATAAATACACTCTGCACTCAATTGTAATCCTAACTTGATATTTTTGCACTCCACATAGTATGGACTAACTCTTATTTCTAAGACTGCATATTTCCTAAGTTACAATTGCCTACCCTTGTGAAGTAGGTTATGGTGCATTACACTCCTTATATATAGTACACATTTATCTTTTATAGACTAAATGTCAGGTTAAACCTGACAAAATGACTATAAACAGTAAATCTGTATACTCTATTTATGCTTTATTGGTACAGATCTCTGGAAGAACCATAACACTATCATCAATGACAATAGTGTTATGTCTTCGTAAAAGGGTGTTACCCCTTATTTGCGGCAGCCACTATACCCTATTCAGGTGTAGTGCTTGGTGCTGACACATTGAATGCTAGCTGTGCAACTTCCTGCAAGCCTAAGCCTGCAGAAATGAAAGCCTTAATTGTGTCAGCTTTTTGCTGAACACTCTTTGTTAGCAAGATTGTTTTTGCATATATCCTCCCTTTGGAGGATAATGCTAATTCAGTACCTGAAGCATGAGCTTCATTGAGAAAACAAATAGGTTTGTCTTCATCATTAAGCCTGAAGATTGCTCCAGCTGCTTCTAGCTCTTGAAGCTCTTCTTTAGAAGCAGAGAAAGTATGAACAAAGACTGGGTTTCCAGTCTTTGCACTTCTGTAGCTGTTAGTGAAACTTGTAATTTTCATGTTTTAAAGTTTAAAGTGAAAAAAGAGAGATTAAGAACACGGGGAGATATTTCACCGTGCCAATGATTAAAGGGGGTGTGGGTGTGCCGACTATTAACAGACAATAACATTTTTGATTATTAATATATAATATATAGGGGGAGGGTACCTATGACTATTAACAGACAATAATATTCCCGGATCCCATTATATATATAATAGTAGGGGGGCTATTTATACCCATTTACACCCTGATATCTGTATAAAACAGCTCAATATAATATAGTTATGGGGTACAGACCCTATATTTATTCCTCTATATCCACACTTTTAGCTATAGTTTTGCGGATTTATTTTACTATTTTTTCATTAATTAGTTGTATACTAGAAACTAATATACTATTTTTACACCAATTATTTCTCAGTGGAGTTTATACTCCCCAATCCATTACCCCCAGTTTCAAGTTGAAAAACAGAATTTGTAAGGACTTTGATGGATGATGTGATATAATCTTAGTCTCCCTACCTAATGGTCAGTAAAGGGACATTGAAAACCAGGAATCTAAGTTTTATTTAAAATATGATTTCTAGGTGTTGCTGGGCAACTTAAAACAACTGCTAAGAGAAGGAACATATAGGAATAAGGACATAAAAAGTGATGCGCTGAACCTCCAGCGTTAAATTTATTTTGCCATTTTTTAAGATAACTATTATTTAATCTTCTAAATATTAGGGATGCGGGGATGCCTTGTCTTTTTATTAATGATATTTAGTTGTAATAATGAGGATGTTGAAATAGAGTATTGTGCTAGATGTTACACTAACATACAATCAGACACTCTATGTGGAACATATAGAGAGGTAAATGATTGGTTCTATGAATATTATCTAAAGAATGTGAAAGGGGAGAGTTGAGAGTGTACTTATATTAAGTAGTTAATGACTTCCCTGGCAAGAACAATTGAGTAAATGTAATTTATTTCTTGATCTGCATTGTTTAGATCAAATGTATCCCACCTGTTATTTTGTAGTAGTTTCTTTACTTGAATAGCTGAACGTATAGCTACATCTTTTGGTAAGCCTTCTAGTATATTCTTACATAAATGAAGTGCTTCTATTTTCTTAAACTTTTCCATACTTATATCTGTATAACATTAGACTAATCTCTATTAAGATTTGGTCCATTAAATATTGAGCCCAGGAATCTGGTATCAAAGCTTTACTATCTTTAATGATATTATAAAGATTGTTGAGATAAGCATTTACCTCAACTTGCTCTATTTCATACTTAATCTTAGGTTTATAATAATGTACAGAATAACACCTATAGAGATCCCAACTTAGTTCCTGGATCCTAGTATTCTCTGAACCTGAAAGTCTAAGATTGTTATCAATGGTCATTAATTTCCCAAATAGAATATCAATCTTTGATGTCATCTGCAGTTTGTAGTTTACCTTCTTGCTCTATTTTAGCCCTGAGCATTTGGGTCATTATCTGATTTTGAATCATTTTGTTGAAAGCTTCTTTGGCCTCAATAATGCTTTTCTTTCTTTTTGCAGCTGCTTCCTTATGTCCTCTTCTATTTTTTGACTTTGGCATAAATTATCTAAATAAGTGTTTAATAATAATCCTATTATATATTGATTTTTAAATTTCTTTCTAAAAGAATACATACCCTTTGATTCTGTATAATTCTCTACAAATACTGATAACTGCTCTTGTATTTTTCCTTCAAGCTTAATAGTAATAGAGATGTTTTTAGTCTCTATTCCTACATTCATATAACCATCATCAAAAAAGTAATTTGAAAAGTAATATGTACCTCTATATTTTTCTATATGCATCACTTTGTGGCTATTGCTTTAATTTCTGATCTTAAATAATTTAATTTATACATCTGATTAAAGTGGTGGAAACTTAAGTCTCTTACCCTAAATCCAAATTCTTCTAACATCCAGGCATAAAAGCTAATCTGTAGGTTATAGTGTATATAGTTACAGTCAGCTAAATGAGATAAAGGTGGCTTCATCTTCTGGTTCTTATAAGCAGATCTCTTAATTTGACGATTTGTATTATGTGTTTTAATATAATTATACCCTGCTAAATAAGTATGATCTGGGCTATCTACTGCTATACATTTAGTAGGAACCATATCTATTTTTTCTATTTTAGAAATTATTCTATAATTAGAATATTTGCCAGGGGCTTTAATTATATTAAAATAATCTTTATTCCTAATCAGAAATGGATTTTCAATAGGGGTAAATACAACATTCCAACCAGGAATGTTTTCTTTATTAAATCCTGTAACTTTAGTTTTTATTATTGTGGGTTTAAATCCTAATGAAGAAATTAGTGTACTGAAATCTTTTGCTTGCCATAATTTTGTTGTTGCCATAACACATCTTTTCCTACATCTATTCAAATACCCATCCCCATCCATCATACCCCTTAATAAATCTAATCTTTGGTTATGAGATGCTCTTAAATAAATATCTGGAAGATGCTTATTATTTAGTAATTTTAATTTTCTTAATTCTTTACGCAGCCCATATATTGTTCTAGATTCTGCTTTATTATTATTTTCATTATGATTTTCACTTATTGTATATCCTCTATTGATAACTTCTTCCCAAATCTCTTGGTTTAAACAAGTAACAGTTCCACATGTTCTATTGCCATCAGCATACCATAAACCTAATATATAAGGATCAATAGGAAGAAATATTTCATTAGTTTTTATATTGGTACATTTAATTCTTGGTAAAGAACTATGTTTTAAATTATCAAATTTATTAAATAAGTCTTCTGTTG
>Ga0209582_1000273_pt1 | contig 41002 bp, 38 predicted proteins | sample KloWWTmetKNB5Kit_FD_187176 | JGI IMG/M metagenome (GOLD analysis project Ga0209582, IMG submission 187176) | Active sludge microbial communities from Klosterneuburg, Austria, studying microevolution and ecology of nitrifiers - Klosterneuburg... | ecosystem: Engineered > WWTP > Aerobic digester >...
TACGTATGATGCCAACGTAACCTGGTCTCCAAGAGAGCTAACACGTTTTAACTTTGGGCTCTCTAATGGATTCTCAGACGGTACCCTGCCTACGGTATCGATTGAAACTACTAATTACTCGGCTGCTTGGACACAGGATTGGCTGGAGCGCTTGTCCTCAACGATTTCATACAGTCTGACCAATCAAGACCATACGCTATCGATACCTGGCAATCGTGAAGATGACATTACCAGCATCGGAGCAAAAGTGGATTACCAGATGCGCCGTTGGCTGGTTCTAGGCGGTGGTGTTTCTGCCAAGTCCACTGACTCGACACTCGGTCAGTATAATGTCGATCGCAATGTTTTCTTTCTCTCGGTTCAGGCCAGCCTGTAATCATCGCGGTGAGTGGTTGTTTGTACATGCATAACTTTTTTGCCCGAGTACTGCTGGCCGCTTTGTTAATGATTATGACGGGTACATCACAAGCCGCCCCCACTTGGTGGGAGCGGCTTTTTGGTGTTTCTCCGGTAGCTGTTAGTCATGTAGCAGAGCGCTATCGAGTGACGGAGAATGACACTGGAGTATCTAACCAATCTCTTGATTCGACATTCTCTCCGTCATCAGACTATAAGCTTGGCCCGGGTGATCGCCTGAGTATCACGGTGTTCAACGAAAAAGAGCTTAGCCTTGAAGTGAGGCTGACTGATGCGGGCACATTGGCGTACCCCTTGCTGGGGGAAATTCGTGCTCAAGGCATGACGATCGGCAAGCTTCAGGAGCAATTAACCACACAGCTCAAGTCGGGCTACTTGGTTAATCCGCAGGTCTACGTCACTATTCTTGAGTATCGCCAGTTCTTTGTGAACGGTGAGGTGAACAAGCCGGGTGGCTTTGCCTACCAGCCAGGTTTGACAGTTCGAAAAGCTATTTCACTCGCAGGTGGCTTTACTCCGCGCGCTTCTTATACCAAGATTTTCATTATTCATGAGGATGATCCCGCAGGGCAGGCACGATCAGCGTCGCTAGATGCTGTGCTGCGGCCAGGTGACATCCTGACCATTGAACAAAGCTTCTTCTGAGGTTTCCCCGGATGGATAAGTTAGCTGGCCCTCTGGCGGGAACATCTCCCGAGCAGGAGCAAGAAATTGATTTGCGCCAGTATTGGCGCATCGTCTCGCGGTACAAGTGGGGCATTCTCGGACTGGCGATTGCCATCACGGTACTGGCGACGCTTATCGTGTTTTCCATGGACCCGGTTTACCGTTCGACGGTGACGTTGCTGATTGAGCAGAAACAGGCAAAAGTCATTACCATCGAAGAGGTCTATGGGCTGGATGGCTCCAATAAGGAGTATCTGCAAACCCAATTTGAAATCCTTAAGTCTCGAGAGCTTGCCGCACGCGTGGTCCGCGAGCTTAAGCTGGAGACTCATCCTGAGTTTGCTCCGCAGGAAGAGACAAAGCAGGAAACAGATCAAACTTCCTTTAAGTTGGACTGGCGTTTTCTGTTGCCGAAAGGGCATCAAAAAAACCCAAGTATTTCTGACGATGAGAAATTTAACCGTATCGTTGATCGTTTCTCGGCAAACCTTACGGTAGCACCAGTGCGCAATACGCAGTTGGTCAAAATCAGCTTTGAGTCTTTCGATAAGGCATTGGCTGCGCGTGTTGCCAACGCCATGGCATATGCCTATATCAACAGTCAGATGGAAGCCCGTATTGCCGTTACAGAGCAAGCAGCGGCATGGCTGACAGTTAGAATGTCTTCCCTCAAGACCAGTCTGGATGCTTCCGAGCAAAAACTGCAGGCGTACCGTGAACAAAACGATCTGGTTAAAACTGGTGATGTTGAGGGTGTATTGGCGCTGACTGCCAAGCAGTTGCAAGACCTCTCGGAGCGGCAGATTCAAGCACAGTTCAAACTCTCTGAAATCAGCAAGCGTTATGGCCCAAAGCATCCATCGTATCTACAAGCTCAATATGAGTTAGATGAAGCCGATATAGCGCTGCGTCAGGCACGCAAGAATGCCATGGTGGTGGCGCGCAAGGAGTTCCGCCTGCAGGAGTTAATGCGAGAAGTAGAAACCAATCGCAATCTGTACGACACCTTTTTTACCCGCATCAAAGAAGCGAATCAGACGCGTCAGTTAGAAACATCCAATGCGCGTGTGGTTGACCCTGCAGTGGTGTCATCGATTCCAGTTAAACCAAACAAAAAACTCACAATGGCGTTAGCATTTGTGCTGAGCCTGATGTTAGGTGTACTTCTCGCGTTTCTTCTCGACTATCTCGATAGCACCTTCAAGGGTGCAGAAGATGTCGAAGCACGCCTTGGTGTACCCATGTTGGGTTTATTGCCGCTCGCCAAATCCAAGACCAAGTCCAATTTTGCGCAAGCAACCTTTCTGGAAGAGGGGATGCAATCCTTTGCGGAGGCCATGCGTACCATACGCACGGGTGTGATTCTTTCCAGCATCGATGCACCGCACCAGATTGTTGTGGTGACATCCAGTGTTCCCGGTGAAGGCAAGACGACCACATCGTTGAACTTGGCGTTGGCCATGGGGCAGATGGAAAGGGTTTTGCTGATTGATGCGGATATGCGCCGCCCAAGCGTAGCAAAGGCCTGTAACATCCCTGCGGCCAGCCCTGGCTTGTCCAATCTGGTGGCAGGCTCTGCCGATATGTCTCAATGTATTCATCACCTGGAAGACGGCAATATTGATGTGCTGACAGCAGGTCTTATTCCACCTAACCCTCTTGAGTTGCTGTCTTCCAAGCGATTCAAGGAAGTGCTCAATCAGTTGCTGGAAAAATATGACCGTATCGTGATTGATTCTGCACCAACGCTGGCCGTGAGTGATGCACTGGTATTGGCTTCACTGGCAAATGCGGTTATCTATGTTGTTAAGTCAGATTCTACGGCCTTCCATTCTGCCCGTACTGGTATCCAGCGCCTGCAGAGGGTAAATGCGCCGCTCGCTGGTGTGGTATTGAATCAGGTGAATTTCAGCAAAGCCAACAAGTACGGTAGTTACTACGGCTATTATGATTATTACGGCACTAAGGCCGATTAACGAGTAAAGGGATCATGATCGACCTGCACTGTCACATGTTGCCGGGTATCGATGATGGTCCCGACACACTTGAAGAGGCTCTTGCCCTGTGCCGTCATGCGGTAGCCTCTGGCATTACCCATAGTGTGGTCACGCCACATATTCATCCTGGTCGTTATGAGAACGACGCATCTACCATTCCTTCTGCTGTTAGTGCCTTGCGTGATGCGCTTGTCCGCGAGGGTATTCCCTTGCAGCTAGGGTATTCGGGCGAGGTTCGTATTTCTGCTGAAATACTTCCTATGGTTCTGGCAAACCGGATTCCGTTTCATGGTGAATGGAAAGGAAAGCGCGTTCTGCTGTTGGAATTTCCACACAGCCATATCCTACCCGGTAGCGATAAGCTGGTGAAGTGGCTGCTGCAGCGCAATATCATTCCGATGATTGCCCATCCTGAGCGGAATAAAGACATCATGCGTGATGTCTCCCGGATGCACGAGTTTGTGCAAATGGGCTGTCTGTTTCAAGTGACATCGGGATCATTATCGGGGCGTTTTGGCGAGATTGCCGAGCAGCGCGCTAAAGAAATTGTGGCAGAGGGCTGGGCAACGGTACTTGCAAGTGATGCGCATAACTTGAAGGCCCGGCCGCCTGAGCTTGCTGATGGGTTGGCAGTGGCTATTGAGCTTCTTGGGGAGGAGGCTGCATTACGATTGGTGCAGGACAACCCTTGGGAGATTGTTGCCTGTCAGTTTGAGGGGGCTGCATGAGCAGGCGGCAGACCGGTTGGCTGGCTGCAGCACTTATTATGGGTGTATTTGGTATCTGGTCGATTCTAGGGATGGTTGCGGATATCGCGGCGTTCAGAGGTGGGGCTTGGGTAGAGGCCTGGTCTTTTCAGTTGTCTAAGGCACAAACTCAAAATGAGTTTTTTTCTCCGCAAGATGAAGATTGGCAGCAGGCCTATGCCCTGGCCAATCTCGCGGTACGTTTATCGCCAATGAATGCAGATTATCGTGAAGGATTGGCCCGTATTCATGAGGCCCGTTTCATCATGGCTCCTATCGGAGATCCAGAAGCACGGCCAGAGCGTGAGAAAGCCATTGCCAGCTATCGTGATTCCATTCGATTGCGGCCGACGTGGCCCTACGCGCATGCTGCTCTTGCGTATGCCTTAGTACGAGCTGGCGGCCATGATGCCGAGATGGAGAGCGCTCTTGCAGAGGCTGCTCGCCTCGGCCCTTGGGAGCCGAAAGTAATGGAGGCAATCGTGGATATTGGGCTGGATGGCTGGTACAGGATTTCACCGGCCAGTCGGGTAATCGTCAGCAATACGCTGCTGCGCAGTCAATCCTGGGCGGCAGGGCAAGCTGGGCAGCAGCATGCTGATCGAGTTTGGGCAAGAGTAGAGGCCCATCATAAGCAGGCCTTAGTCTGCGCAATACTGCCTATGCAGGACGAGCGTAATCGCCAGCACTGCAACTCAGTCAACTGGAAGTAGGGCGCTTTCAGGCGCCGCAGCACTTCTTGTATTTTTTCCCGCTGCCACAGGTGCAGGGATCATTGCGTCCGATGCGCGTGGTATTAACCACCGGTTTTGGTTTCTCGGCGGGGCCAGAGTAGAGCACCTCTCCATCTTTGAAAAACCACTGATCATCTTCCTTCACAAACAGCGATTGCTCGTGATGGCGCTGTGCAATACCACCCATGGCGTAATGGGCGATAAACTCAATCTGACCTTGCTTGTTATCAGCTTGACCATCTTGGGTCGAGACAATTTCGAGTCCAGTCCACTCGGCATTGTTAGCCCAGGAGCGCATCGCATCTATATCGCTATCAGCACGGCTGGCAGGCAATGTTGTGGCCATGATGTAATCGATATTGCCTTTAACGTAGGCTGCGTATCGTGAGCGCATCAAGGCTTCAGCAGTTGTGGGACGGCTAGTTCCCTGAATAAAGGGGCTGCAGCAAACGTCAAACTCACGGCTGCTGCCGCATGGGCAAGAAGTCATGATCTTTATCCAGTCAGGTTAAAAGGTAAAAAAAAGGCATAGAAAAAGGGGTGCAATGCACCCCTTTTTTGCATCAGATCTGGAAAGATCTGATTACTGTGCTGGAGCAGCTTCAGCAGGAGCGGCTTCAGCAGCAGGAGCAGCAGCTTCAACAGCAGGAGCAGCTTCAACAACAGGAGCGGCTTCGGCAGCAGGAGCTTCAACAACAGCAGCAGCTTCTTCAACAGCAGGAGCTTCTTCTTTCTTGGCGCAGCCAGCGATAGCAAGGGCGGCAACGATAGCGGCAGTAACAGCGATGTTCTTGATTTGCATGATGTCTCTCTCAGGTTGCGTGTTTGGCGACTATGCTAAATGCACTATCGGAACCCTGTGGCACTTCCATGCCCGCATGGCACCCAGATTACCTAGCATCCAACTAATCGGCGCGGAGATGTTAGCATCGAGAATCCCCTTTTGCATCACTTTTGTTTGACAGTTTTCAAAAAAATGCAGGGGATACGAGAAAAATAAGAATCCCCAATCCCTTGTGAGGTAAAGGCTTGGGGATAATGAGGCGCATAGTGGGTCAGCGGCCGTGCTCGGGGTCGGCAAAGACGGCTCCAGATACCCCTTTTTTATACTGGCGAGCACGGTGTAGGGCGGCATTGATACTGATCAAGACTTGATCCATGGCGATAGGGCGGGGTGGGATTACCGCCATACCAATATGGGCGTAGGCAGCCAGTTCTTTCTGGCGTGCCCAGTTATTGAAGTTCTGTTGGAGGTCAAATGCCAAGGTTTCGGCATCTTTGGTAGTAGTGTCAACCAGCAGAAAGGCAAACTCGTTGCCCCCATAATGGACGGCAATGTCACTGGCCCGCACGCGCTGGTCCACAATGCTGGCAAACTGTTTAAGCAGGTATTGGTTGACGGTTTTGGCCGGTTTCTTCCCTTTATACTGAGTAACTTCAATATCCGCATACATGACCACCATTGGCGTCAGATTGCGTTGATGATAGGGCAGAAGGTATTTGGCGGCTTCGTAAAAGGTCCAACGGTTACCCAGCCCGGTAAGTGGGTCGGTCTCTGTCACTCGGGAGGCCCGATTACGCAGATGCTCTAAATGAGATGCCACGATGAAAAGTGCCAAGGAGACAGCTGCCAGCAGAACGATCATCCCAAAAAATGTAGCGTTATACGGTTGATCAATCAGAGGCTGTCGAATACTAATAACGATAATTGAGGCCGCTACTGATGAGGCCAGAACAGTCATAAATGCCTGTTGACGATGCTGTGCGGCAGCTAATATCAGGGCGATGAATACTAAAACCTGTGTGGGCGGGAAGGTATTAGGGTCGTTAAGAACGACCGCAAGAGCTCCAATAATGTCTACCATTGTAATGGCATTGAGAATGATAGAAGAGGTTTTGTTGAAAATAGTAGTGAGCCCGAGCAGGCTCTGTATGCCGATGTAGACAATCACACCGATCAGAAAGACCACGTATGGGGTTAGCGTGAGCGGGGCAGGGACAAAGTAGGCGTAGGTCAGCACGAGCAATGCTAAGGCAATACGAAAAGCCAGCTGAGCGCGAGGTAAATGAAGGCCTAGAAACTGCTGAGGCGCAAAGGGAGAAATGTGGTCCGATTTCGGGGCGCTCATGAATGTTCCGTGAAGGTTACGTATTGTTATTGGCAGGGGTTGCAGGAGATGAAGGCATACACACCGCCTCTCACGTGAGCTACAGGTGGATCAATCCTAGCAATGACTATCTGAAATTTGAAGGTAAGGCACCTATAATCTGTACGAATAATCAGCTCGACGACAAGATAGTGGAGGTGTTAGCCGGTTGTCGGAGCTTGTTCTCCGATAGGCAGATATATACCAGCTATTTTGGGGATATCACTATAGTAGTTAAGGTCATACTTTTGATGTAATTTCCCACGATGGAAACAGGATATGCCCATGGCAAGGAATGACCCGGCAGCCGTCTTATATATTCGTACCATACAGCTGATTGTACTGCTGTTACTGTTTGGACACTCTCCCTTGTGGGCCAAACCTGTTGTTCTGAAAAAAGTAGATGTGCAATTCCTTGACGGTCACTTGCTGTGGTGGCGAGATGCAGGAAGAGAGGCCACACTTGAGGATGTCAGGCAGCATCCTGAGCGTTTCCAGCCGCAAACTGATACTTCTAATTGGGGTTTTGATCCTCAGGCTGCCTATTGGTTCAGGCTTTCCTTTCAGAATTCATCCAGTACTCCTGATTTACGCATCCTTCATGTCGACTTTCCCCTCCTGGATCATGTTCATGTCTATGCCCCGGATGGTAGAGGGGGCTTTCAGCAAATAGTCACCGGGGATACCGAATCTTGGGATGATCGCCCCTGGCCGATAAGGCAGCTGGCTGCGCCGCTTTTACTGCCAACAGGGCAGAGTGAAGTGTTTCTAAAGGTTCGTTCGTCAAGCAACCTACTTATGCCAGTCCGATTATATCAACCAGAAGCATTCTGGATTGAGGCTGGTCGCTGGCAAATGCTGGATGGCATGTTTTACGGTGCGATACTTGTTCTGCTGGGCTATAACCTGTTCATTTTTTTTACCTCGCGCGAACGGTTATTCCTTTTCTATGTGCTAGCCCTGGTACCCACCGTTGGCTATCTGCTGTGTGTTGACGGCCTGATGTTTTCTATTTTTAAGTCGGCGGGCCTTTTGCAAAACCTCATATTGTCGGTTTTTGTAGGCTCTGCGGCTATTTTTTATCTGCTGTTTTCAACTCAATACCTTAATGTCAGTCGGCAGTCGCCTTGGTACCGTGGTGCTGTGTATCTGACGGTTGTTGGCGTGCTAGTAATGCTCGCCTTACCTTGGCTAGGGCCCACATACGGGGCGATTGTGGCGCTGTGCGGAGGTGTCTTGGTAAGTGTCTATATTCTGGCCATGGCAGTGGCTTCGATAAGAGATGCCAATCGGCTCGCGGTCTATTTTTTATTGGGCTGGATATTTTTTCTGGGCAGTGCCATTGCAACCGCCTTATCTGTGATGGCTGTCATTCCTCTGTTTCACTCCTCCGTAATCGGGATAAAAATTGGGCTATTGCTAACGGTCGTGCTGCTTTCTCTGGGCTTAGGCCTGCATTTACGTCGACTCAAGCAGACAGATGCATTAAGCCGCGAGGAGGCATTAATGTCGCATGCCCAGAGTCAGGCAAAAAGTCAGTTTCTTGCGATGATGAGTCACGAGATCCGTACGCCGATGAATGGCGTGCTAGGTATGGCTGAATTATTAAAAACAACTGGGCTGAATCATGAGCAGTTGAAGATACTGTCCACCATGGAGTCGTCCGGCAACACATTGCTGGATGTTATTAATGATGTCCTTGATCACTCCAAAATTGAAGCGGGTCAGATGGCTATCGAAATGGCTCCCTTTCTGGTTGATAAGTTAGTTGAGGATTCCTTTTCTTTATTTAAGGCAAGAGTCTATAAACAACAGTTAACGATATTATGTTCCGTGGCGACGGATGTGCCCACAGAGGTAGTGGGTGATGTAGTGAGGTTGCGACAGGTGCTCGTCAATCTTTTATCCAATGCCGTCAAGTTTACGCATCATGGCCATATTGAGCTGCGTCTTGAAACATTTGGAAGTGGTAGGGATATTGGCCTGCGCTTCATCGTGATTGATACAGGCGTCGGTATTCCAGAGAGTCGTATTCCTTATATTTTTGACAGTTTTGTGCAGGCTGATGCTTCGATCGTACGAAATTATGGGGGTTCTGGTTTAGGCCTTAGCATTAGTCGTGATCTCTGTCGGTTGATGGGCGGAGATTTGACAGCAAAGAGTGAGCAAGGAAGGGGGTCTGTGTTTACAGCGACAATATATGTGCAGACTGCGCAAGGTGCTGTCCCTCGTATTTTCTGGCCTGAATATTTGCCAATGGTTCGTTTGCTGCTAGTAGATGAAGACAAGCGGTTTGGTGTTGTGATGGCTTCGGAGGCAGCAACACGTGGCCTTTTGATCGAAAGCGTTCAGTCGGGCGAGGCCGCCCTGATTCGTCTTCGTGATGCAGCACATGCTGGGAAACCCTTCGATTTATTGGTAACGGCATTACAACTGCCGGACATGAATGGGTTGACGCTTCATGAGCGTGTTACTCATGAGCCTCTTCTGCAGAACATTAGGACACTGCTGTTTGCGCTACCTCAGCTGCAACCAAACCCAGGTGTTTTGGTGCATGCAGGTGTAGCGCATGCTTTCGAGCGGCCGTTGATGGCAAGTGAGTTGCAACAAGCTGTTCTAACGGTGATTGATAAACGACCGATAGAGTCTGTACTTGTTCGGGATAAGTTACCGCAGTATTCATCATTAAGCGTACTTGTGGCGGAAGACAATCATACGAATCAACTAGTCATACTTGGCCTATTGAGGCGTTTTGGTATTACCGCTGAGTTGGTGGAGAATGGTGAACAAGCTGTTGCACTTATTCGTCGCACGCGGCAGCGATTTGATCTTGTGTTGATGGATTGTGAAATGCCGGTGATGGATGGTTACACGGCGGTGCGTGAAATCAGGTTGCTAGAGGCGGCAGAAGGGCGGGCACGGGTGCCGATTGTGGCTGTCAGTGCTCATGTGACTCAGCATCATATTGATAACTGTTATGCGGCGGGAATGGATGATCATTTACCGAAGCCAGTCAGTCTGCGCATGCTTGGGGAAAAGCTGGCTCGCTGGGCTCCTGCCGATACTGGGATATCGGCCTAGAGTCTTGCTGTAAGTACATGGCACCTCCAGGGGGCCTTCCTAAATGTGGAGATACAGTCTTTTGAATATGTCTGATGCACATGCTCCGTTACGCGATGATGTTCGCTTGCTAGGACGAATGCTGGGAGATGCTCTGCGTCACCAAGCTGGGCAGGATATTTTTAACAAGGTTGAACGTATTCGTTCCTTGGGAAAGCAGGCACGGGATGGTGTAACAGGTGCGCGGGATGAATTGATTGGTCTTTTATCTGGTCTTGGCGATGATGAACTTCTGCCTGTTGCTCGTGCATTTACTCAATTTCTAAATCTGGCCAATATTGCTGAACAGTATCACCGGGTAAGGCGTCGACGTGCACATCAGTGGCGTTCCGATGAGCCTCCCCAGTTGGGTTCAGTCCGTGCCCTTTTCTCACGTTTAGCCAGTGAGGGGCAGTCGAAAGAAAGTATTCTTTCGGCGGTAGAAAAACTGGATATTGGACTGGTTCTCACTGCCCATCCAACCGAGGTAAGCCGACGCACGCTAATTCGAAAATATGATGATATTGCGGACTCGTTGGAACGGCTAGATCATGCAGCATTGACGCCAGTAGAGCGTGATGCAGAGCTATCTGTTTTGCGTCGTCACATTATCGCGGCATGGCACACTGATGAAATACGAAAGCATCCACCAACACCTGTTGATGAGGCAAAGTGGGGCTTTACCGTCATTGAACAATCACTCTGGCGGGCAGTGCCGCAGTTTCTGCGTGAATTTGATGCGGTACTTTATGAGTACACCGGTGAGCGTTTGCCACTAACACGCTCTCCGGTTCGGTTTGCATCATGGATGGGAGGAGATCGGGATGGAAATCCGAATGTAACGCATCATGTTACGCGTGAAGTGATCTTACTGGCTCGATGGATGGCCGCCGATCTTTATCTGAAAGATGTGGAAACGCTGCGAGCTGAGCTGTCGATGTCAGATTGTAGTGCCGCATTACGACAGATAGTGGGGCAGGAAAGTAATGAGCCTTACCGTGATTTATTGCGAGCAGTGCGGCAACGGCTGACGCTTACCCGGGATTGGCTGGATGCTGAATTACGTCATGAGTCATCCGATGATAGTGGTATATATCGCACATCTGCCGAGCTCTTAGAGCCGTTGCAGTTATGCTATCAGTCATTACTCGATAGTGGCCTGGAGGATGTTGCTAATGGTGATTTGCTGGATATGATCCGGCGACTGGCCTGTTTTGGTGTGGAGTTGCTCAAGCTGGATGTACGTCAGGAGTCAGCTAGGCACACTCAGACTCTGGATGCTATTACGCAATTCCTTGGCATTGGTCGCTATGCTGAATGGGATGAGACGGCACGCCAGAAATTTTTACTGCAAGAGCTGAAAAACCCACGCCCCTTATTGCCAGATCATCCCCAGCTCATCGCTGATCATCCCCTGCATTCAACGGAAGTACAGGAAGTGCTAGCGACTTTCCGGGAGCTGGCGGTGCAGCCGTCTGACTCTCTGGGCGCTTATGTTATTTCCATGGCTGAACAGCCCAGTGATGTTCTGGCCGTGATGTTGTTGCAGCAAAAAGCAGAGATGCCCGTTTTGATGCGGGTGGTTCCTCTGTTTGAGACGCTCGATGATTTAAACGGAGCGGGTGCTTGTCTGGATGCCTTGCTGTCGATTCCGTGGTATCGCGACATCATCAATGGTCATCAAGAAATAATGATTGGTTATTCGGATTCGGCTAAGGATGCGGGCTTTTTGGCAGCGAGTTGGGCACAGTATCGGGCGCAGGAGGCATTAACGGATGTGGCAAACCAGCATGGCGTGACGTTGACGCTTTTTCATGGCCGAGGTGGCTCTGTCAGTAGAGGGGGGGCGCCAGCCCATCAGGCGTTGCTGTCGCAGCCGCCTGGTTCAGTCAATGGTGCCATACGAGTAACAGAGCAGGGGGAAATGATCCGTTTCAAGTTTGGTATGGCTGGGATCGCCGTTCGTAATCTTGATTTGTATGCCTCTGCAACGTTGGAAGCCTCATTATTGCCTCCGGCATTGCCACGTCAGGAGTGGCGCGATCTGATGCAGGAAATGACCCAAGTATCGCTCGCGGTTTATCGGGAAACGGTCCAAGACACCCCTGACTTTATTCGTTATTTGCGGACAGTAACGCCCGAACGAGAATTGCAGTTATTGCCACTGGGTTCTCGGCCAGCCAGACGCCGCGTGCAAGGTGGGGTGGAGTCACTAAGGGCAATTCCGTGGGTATTTGCTTGGACGCAAGTTCGACTCATGCTGCCGGCTTGGCTGGGTACTGGTCGTGCCTTGAATATGGCCATGGACAGTGGCCGCACGACACAGTTACATGAAATGGCACGGGAATGGCCTTACTTCCACGCGGTGCTGGATATGCTGGAAATGGTACTGGCCAAAGCGGATGCAGCGATTGTGGAGAATTACGAGGAGCGCCTGGCTGCGGGTGATCCCGGTCTACAGGTACTGGGTCAGGAACTGCGTCGCCGTTTGATGGTGACAGTTGATGCTCTACTGGCGGCCAATGGCGGAAGGCCTTTGCTGCAGAGTTACCCCGTACTACGTCGTTCAATTAATGTCAGAACTCCCTACATCGAGCCTTTGCACATGCTTCAGGCCGAGCTGATGTTGCGCCGACGGCAGGCTGGAGAGGAAAGCACCGCTTTTGATCAGGCTTTGATGGTGACTATTGCCGGTATTGCCGCCGGCCTTCGAAACACTGGCTAGACGATTTAGGCTACCGTTTGTCGACCGGGTGGTTTCCAAGAGTGGGCGTTGGGGATATAACCATGAGGCCTTCAGGGTTTAGAGGCAGTGTAGTACCCCTGATTCGGATGAACAAAAGCCCACAAATTGGATGAGCCATGACAACAATAAAAATACTTTTCCCCCGTATCGCTTTGGCGGCCTGTGTAGGCTTGGCTGCTGCTAGCCTTTATGCCCATGTTGGCGAGAGCCATGCGGAGTCACGGGCACTCTCTTTTTGTGCGGCCAGTCAGCCGGGGGAAACAGCGGAAAAAGTAATTTCCCGCTTGCAGCAGGAGCATGATCAAGCAACAGCCTTCCGTCGAGAAAATAGCCTCGCCGTTGTTTATGGCAAAAGCAGCCAATATGTTTGCGACATTCGCTTCAAGGGTGATCAGGTAGCTACGGCTGCGGTAACGTCATTAAATTGAATCGCGATGAGCAGTTCAGCCATCTTTTTGATGTATCTACAGTGAACCAAGAATCATCTTGACTCCTACCATCACTAGCAGGAGGGCAAATACCTTCTTAAGGGTGCTGGCCGGCAGTTGATGCGCTAAGCGAACACCGACCCGGGCGGACAGGATGCTTGTCAGACTGATGCCGATAAATGCCGGTAGGTAAATATAGCCTAGTGAGTAGGCAGGTAGTCCGGTGGTGTTCCAGCCAGTCCAGATAAAACCGATTGATCCAGCGATAGCAATTGCTATGCCGCAAGCCGATGACGTTGCAACAGACTCACGCATATTCACCGAATGGGAGCTTAACCAAGGTACTGTCAGACTACCGCCGCCAATGCCAAAAAGAGCTGATGCCGTACCAATCACGCCACCTCCCCAAAACAGTCCCCGCGCACCAGGTATTGAGGGAGGTGCCGACTTGTGACCACCGGGCCGCCAATTGCTCAGCATCTGTACTGACATGAGAATGGCAAATATACCGATTAGCAGTTGTAGCCACTTCCCTGAAAGTAGATGAGCAATCTGCGCCCCTAAAAAAGTACCAAGCACAATGCCGGGAACTATCTGGCGCACCAACTCCCACCGAACAGCACCACGATCATGATGGGCTCTAACGGAACTGAAGGAGGTGGAGATGATGGTCGCCAAGGAGGTTGCTATCGCCATCTGTGTTAATACGGCAGGATCAAAACCATGGGCCTGAAAGCTGTAAACCAGCACGGGGACGATAACCAGCCCACCACCAATGCCTAGCAGTCCGCCTAGAAGTCCGGCCAAGGCCCCTACGCCCAAATAGAGCAGGTATTCCATGTGGGCTCCTGAAAATGTTTGCGAGGGTGAAGTTGAAACCATCGCCTGCTCAAACGCAAATCCTGTTGTAAGTGCAGATAAACAGAATATTGAACGCTAACCGATCACCTCGGTTATGCTGCTCTGGCTCGGACCTTGTAAATAATGGGGTGTTGAGACTATCCGTATAGTGACTTATTAAAGACCAATGCCTTTTTACTTTTAAAGGTAAGGGGCTTTTACCGCATTGCATGACAGGCGAAAGACAGTGGCATCAATAGAAAGTGCTTCGTTCAAGATCAGGTTACGTTTGTATTATCGCATTGTTCGACTGAGCCTGCATCTGCTAGCGGGTGCAGTGTTGGCCGTGGTGTGTGGGGCTGCTTTTGTTCAGTACCGTATATACCAACAGCCACTGATTCGTTGGTGGCATCGTCGTTTCTGCGAGATTCTCAATCTGGATGTCCGGGTGCATGGCGAGCCACTGGATCAGCATGCCATGTGGATTTCCAATCATGTATCGTGGCTGGATATTCCGGTGCTGGGCGCACACTTTCCCGTCTATTTTTTGTCCAAGGCCGAGGTGGCGAACTGGCCCGTAGTGGGGTGGCTTGCTCGTGCGGCGGGAACGTTATTTATACAGCGCGGATCAGGTGAAGCCGGAAGTGTAGAAATCCGGTTGGCAGGCCATTTACGTGCCGGGCGCAATATCCTTTTTTTCCCCGAAGGAACCACCACGAACGGTGAAAAGATAAAGCGGTTTTTTCACAAATTGTTCGGGGCGGCAGTGAAGGAGGAGGTGCCACTCCAACCTGTACTGGTTTGTTATCGCGACGAGCATGATGATCTTCATCCACATGCGCCATTCATCGGCGATGATCTGTTTATGGATCATGCTATCGATATTCTTAAGGGCGAGCGCATGGTAGTGGATGTTCTTGTTTTGCCATCAGTGATGCCCGATGGAAGAGATGCTCGAAAGCTGGCGCGGGACATGGAGGCAGTTATGTTGGAGGCGTTGGGGCGACTGCAAAGACGCGATTTCTGATGTATCACCTGCAGCAAGGATCGGCATCAATAAAGCCCTTTCTGCAGGTGATAAGTTCTCAGGTGTAACGCCGAAACTCCACAACATCATGGGCACAAAAGAGTTGGACTTCATTGCCGTGCTGGCGCACCAGGTCAAGTAAGCGCTCCTGATTATGAATGCGCTGAGCGGCATCCATTTGCACCATGCGCTCGAAAATATTCATGCCCAGTGTTGAGTGAGGGTGTGCAGGATTCATCTGTCCATGAAAGAAATAAGCATCTCCGCAATGCATAATCCAGCCAGTATCGGTACGCACAGCGACGCCACAATGCCCGCGTGTATGGCCAACCAGTGGCACCATCAGTATGTCTTCAGTCAGTCCCGGAATAGGCCGTAGATTGCGGAAGCCGTACCAGTTCTCACCGCCACCATCATGCTGCACCCAACGAGGGCTGTGGGCCCACTGGCTTGGCAGATAGCGAGCACGTTCACGCCATGTCGGGTTCATGGCGGAGTTAAATTCGGGGGCAAATACATGCACTTGAGCCAAGGGAAAGTCTGGCAATCCGCCGGCATGATCCAAGTCGAGGTGCGTTACGATAATGTGGCGTACGTCGTTGGCACTAAAGCCTAATCGTTCTACCTGTGCCAATGCAGTTTCATGGTGATCCAGCAGGGGGCGGGTTAGAGCGAGAAATGGCTGGCCAAGTCGGGAGGGCGTTTCGATGTCATGTGTGCCGATGCCGGTATCTACCAGCACCAGTCCATCTTTAGGCGTTTCGATAAGCAGTACATGACAGACCAGTTGTGCGGGGTCTAGCCAGCCTCCCTTGCCATTGATCAGGCGTGCACATGCTGGACACATGGTGCCGCAATTCAAATGATGGACGTTGAGTGACATAGAAATTTACCTGTCGGCAGAGTTGCTATTGCGAGCAAAAAACTCGTGCAATATTTCTCGCATGGAGTCATCGAGCGTACAACGAATGAAACGGCCATCCCGTTGAACACTGATTAATCCCGCATCAACCAGCTCTTTAGTGTGATGGGAAACGGTGGGGGCGCCAATATCCAGTTTATCGATCAGATGCGAGAGCCCGCAACTTTTCACATCGGCTCTGTTTTGTTGTAGCACTTCCAGATAAATGGCCAGTCTGTTGGGATTGGACAGCGCCTTGAAAGTGCGGGCCAGACGGTCGAGATCGACAGGGCGTTGGCGAGTCACATCATGAACTCCGTATGATTAGATTGTGCTCATTGTGGCACATATTGATAGTTTGACAAGTATCGAATTATTGGGTAGCGTCCCTTTCGCCGCTGACTGACAGGAATAGCGTAATGACTTTTTCGAGTGATGCATCCAGTGTTTTATCCCAACCGCTGACCCTGCCTAACGGCACCGTTATAAAGAATAGGATTGGCAAGTCTGCCATGAGTGAGGCGCTAGGAACGGTTGATAACCGTATGACTAACGGGCTGGCCAAGCTGTATGAGCGTTGGGCGGATGGCGGCACCGGTTTGTTAATCACGGGCAATGTGATGATTGATCGCCGCGCACTGGGTGAGCCTAATAATGTAGCGATTGAAGATGAGCGTGACCTGGCCAAATTGAGCGAGTGGGCCAAGGTCGGTACGCGTAACGGAACAGAGCTCTGGATGCAGATAAACCATCCAGGAAAGCAGTCTCCGAAAGGCTTGAATGCAGAAAACGTTGCACCCTCAGCAATTCCTTTTGGTGAGGCACTTTCTCGTTTTTTTACCACGCCGCGTGAGTTAGTCGAGGCTGAGATAGAGGATATTATCCGGCGTTTTGGCCTTGCTGCTGCAGTGGCCAAGAAAGCTGGATTTACGGGCGTACAGATTCATGGTGCTCATGGGTATCTGGTGAGTCAGTTTCTCTCAGGGCATCACAATCAGCGTCAGGATCGTTGGGGCGGCAGTGCCGAAAACCGTCGCCGCTTTGTTCTGGAAGTATTTCGCGAGATTCGTGCACAGGTAGGTAAGTCTTTTCCGATAGGTATCAAGCTCAATTCCGCGGACTTTCAGAAAGGAGGCTTTTCCGAAGAGGAGTCGCTCGATGTGATTCGTGCGCTGGCTGATGCAGGTATCGACTTGATTGAGATCTCTGGTGGCACATATGAAGCACCGGCCATGAGTGGCTTGCGTCAGAAAGAATCAACTCGTCGTCGCGAAGCCTATTTCCTCGAATTTGCCGAAAAGGCGAGAGCCGCGGTGAATACCCCGCTTATGCTCACCGGTGGTTTTCGTACCTGTGCGGTTATGGCCGAGGCCATTAGCTCTGGGGCAATTGATATTGTGGGAATTGGCCGTGGCTTGGCGATTGAACCGGATCTCCCGTTGCGTGTGTTGGCCGGACAAGATCCCCGTTATCTGGTTAAGCCAATCAAGACGGGTATTTCCCCGATCGACCGCATGGCACTCATGGAGGTAGCGTGGTACTCGCGTCAGTTGCGACGTATGGCCAATGGCCGTGAGCCACGCCCCAATGAGTCCGCCGTGCTGTCTTTTTTGGCGGTAATGGCCGAGAACGGCTGGCACACTTTCAAAACTCGCCGTCTGCGCGCCTGATGTTCAGGCTGGCTCGGTTAGTTTGCCCGAGCCAGCTGTTGGCGGCCCGCCCAGTCACGAGCGAATTGTGAGGCGGTGCGGCCAGAACGGTTGCCTCGCGCCATAGCCCATTGCAGCGCAGCAACACGGGTATCGTCGGTAAAAGATAGGCCATAATGGCGCACCCAGTGTGAGGCCATGCCCAGATAATCATCTTGGCTGGCAGGGTAAAACGTCAGCCACAGACCAAAGCGATCCGATAGCGATACCTTCTCATCAATGACCTCATTAGGGTGAATCTCGCCACTTTTTCCAACGGAGGTCATAAGGTTCTCGTGGAGATATTCCGGCAGCAGATGGCGGCGATTGCTGGTGGCGTAAATGATGACGTTGTCACTGCCTGAATGCATGCTGCCATCCAAGATGCTTTTCAGGGCGCGATAGCTGGCATCATCTTCGCTAAAGGACAAGTCATCACAATAGATGATGAAGCGTTCATCCCTGATCTGCAGCAGGGCTACGATGTCTGGCAGTTCATGCAGCAGGTGTTTGTCCACCTCAATAACGCGTAAGCCTTGAGCTGAGAACTCATTAAGCAGTGCCTTGATCAAGGATGACTTTCCTGCACCACGAGTGCCCGTTAGCAAAACATTGTTGGCCGTAAAGCCTCGAACAAACTGTTCTGTATTGCGCCGGATTTCAGCTTTCTGGCGGTCAATACCCTGAAGGTCATTCAGTACGATCGGGCTCAGGTCGCTGATAGTTTCCAGATAGCCACCATGCGGATGGGCGCGCCAGCGAAAGGCCAGTCCTGTTGCAAAATCCGGAGTGGGTGCTGGGGCAGGAAGGGCACCATGCAGGAGGCGGTTCAGCCGCTGTAGTTCAGTCACAATCGCATTGCTATCGGTCATTTTGGGCTCCAGTCTCAAGGAGATGTATTTCGGGGGCTGGCGAGTAAATATTGCCAAAAAAATAGGATTTTTAGGAGGATACACCCATTCAGTGCAGGCATCTGCGTGCCTATAAGAATGTACAAACTACGGCTCTTTGACTTTCTATCATTCATGATGGCTTCTGCGGTGGCACAAGCCGGTCTTGATGAAAGTATTGCCTTGATGCTGCCAAGCGACACCCACTTTTTGCTAGTATGACTCCATGAAGAAAACTTCACTTTTGCCTACCCTGCATCGAACCCTACGCTTTACAGGTGAAAGCGTTGCTTTCTATTTTCAGGCAGTTCTAGGGCATTTCAAGCTCTTGATGCAGCGCCGTTCGATCGATCGGCTTCTGGCAGGAGCCTCGCTTGCACCAAAGTTAAAGCGGCAGCTTGAGGCGGTTCAGCGTATTCGGAACTTTGCCCGCAACGAGTTAGGGCTACCTGCAAAGCGGCAGTACAACCGGTATGTCGAGCTTGGTAGGCTGTATCCCGTATGGTCTGTGACAGCAGCTCCAGAACTTTCTCTTCGGCCACTGACATGGCACTACTGGTTTGTCGGCCGACAGTCCTATCGTGGATTTTTCGATGAAGGTAAGGCGCGCAAATTTGCGGACGAATTGGAGCAAAAGGGATGGGAGGTCTATCTCAGTGGTATCCCCGCCTACTCAACACTCGGTTGGTTTAGTGATCCTGTCCTTTCAAGCTTTGTACATCAGCCGGAAGGTGATCTAGCTGAGCTGATCTTTCATGAACTGACGCATCAGGTTTTGTTTGTTCCAGGGGATACAGTATTTAATGAAAGCCTTGCCGTGATGGTGGCTGATGAAGGGTTGCGGCGTTATAGCGTGATTTATCCGCAAGATATTGGCCGTATTGAGCTGGCTAGAACGCGGCGTAATGATTTTGTGCGGCTTGTGCTCTCATTTCGCCAACAGCTGCATCAGCTTTATGCAATGATTCTTCCTGATGAAATTAAGCGTGAGCGTAAAGCGGTCATCATGGCTGACTTGCGTGAAGCCTATACACGGCAGAAAGAGCAGTGGGGAGGCTACTCTGGGTATGATGCCTGGTTTGCCGCCGCAAACAATGCCCGACTCAATGCTGTGGGAACGTACCATGATCTGGTGCCGGCGCTACGGGCTCTCCTGCAAAGTGTCGGCGGTGATCTTCCCCTTTTTTTCGAGCAATGCCGTCAACTTGCCAAACTGACACAGTCAGCGAGGCACGAATCCCTGCAATCACTACTGGAAAACCCTACGTCATCATGAAACTAGTGTCCTTCCCGGAAAAGCGCATTGCATTAGCATTCAGTGATTACTTGTCCAGCATCGGCCTGCCTAATCATCTGGAGCAGAACCAGGACGGTTTTTCTCTGCTAATAGACAATTCTGACGATATCGCACAAGCACGTCTTGAGCTGGATGCCTTTATTTCATCACCCCAAGATAACCGGTATTGGCAAGCATCCTGGCAAAGTGGGCATGCTCAGGCAGAGCCTGTGTACCCAGATGCCGGAACATCGACCGCCATGAATTGGTGGCATCGTGGTGGCAAGCTAACTCGTGCAGTCGCTCTTTTATGCGTGGTGGTTTTTGCGGGGCTTAATCTTATGCCCACAATCTTTTTTGAATGGCTTCACTACCCCTCCGCGCTGACGGCAAGTGCGATTGGAGCGCAGTGGTGGCGCTTGCTCACGCCTGCCATCCTGCATTTCAGCCTCATGCATATCGCCTTCAATCTGCTCTGGTGGTGGGAGTTGGGCGGGTTGATAGAACGAGGTCAGTCGGCGCTTCGTTTACTGGGTATCAGTGTTGTTATTGCCATGATTAGTAATGCGGCGCAGGGGATTCAATATGGCCCTAACTTTGGTGGGTTGTCGGGCGTCATTTACGGCCTGCTGGGGTATCTCTGGCTGTATCCGATATTTAACCCTGCCGCCGGCTTTCGTATGCGTAAGGAAATTCTCTGGTTCATGTTGGGCTGGTTAGCGATTGGCTATACGGGAGTGTTGGACGTCTTGTTTGGACCAGTATCCAACGTCGGGCATCTAAGTGGTCTGCTTGCGGGAATGGGACTTGGCGTTGTCATTGGCTTGGCGAATCGTGGGCAGAAAACAAAGGATTTGAGTGAGCAGATCTAGCGAGGGATTACGCGAGGGGGTAGTCAGCAGGGCTTGGTAGTGGGGTAATAAAACAAAAAGCCCAGCATTTGCTGGGCTTTTTTAGGGCATTCAGGATGCTTTTGAATGCCGATAAATCAATTAGTGGTGCGCCAGGAGGGACTTGAACCCACACCCCGCAAAGGACTGGAACCTAAATCCAGCGCGTCTACCAGTTTCGCCACTGGCGCATCGGCGGCGACTATACCAGACACTTAGCCTTCGCTGGAATCACTCTTAGGCAGATTATTCATGCAGTGGGCGTTACGAGTGAAAGCATTGCCAGAGCCCTGCATTCTCGCCTAGTAGGCGAGGCCTTGTGTAATAGGGGGTTTGACCGCAGCCCAGTATTCTGCGAAAAAGGCGCCCATCAACCTTGGGGACTCTTATGACCGGCTACATATTTTTCAAGCACATACATATGACGGCTGCAGTGGCCAGCGGTGCGTTCTTTATGCTTCGCGGGCTCTGGATGATGCAAGAGTCCTCCCTGTTTAATGCCAAGCTGGTCAAGGTGTTGCCCCACGTGATCGATACGATCCTGCTGGTGTCGGCATTTATCCTAGTAGGCATGATGGGGAGCTTCCCTGCGTTTGTGCAGGTCAAGATTGTTGCCCTGTTCGTCTATATTGCCTTTGGCATGATGGCTTTTCGTTTCATGAAGTCTTGGGGTGCTCGTGTATTCATGTTTTTCATGGCGCTTTTGGTCTTTGCATTCATTCTCAGTGTGGCGATAACAAAGCAGCCCCAAGGCTTTTTATCCGCTATAATATAATGCGAATGCCCGTCTTCGATTGCTCGCCAGAATAGGCACTGTCTTGGTACAAGTGTTGTTCGCGCGTAAGTCAGGGGTTTCGTTCATACGGCGCTTTTGTTACAAAGGCGCCACCGGGCATTAGGCCCAGCATTTCGTAAGGAGAATTCTAATGCGTATTTTGACTGCCTCGGCTCTCGTGGCTGTTGTGGCCCTTGCCGGCTGTACTACTAATCCTTACACGGGTGAGCGTCAGGTTAGCAAAGCTGCAATTGGTGGCGGCATTGGTGCGGTTGCTGGTGCGGCTATTGGTTACTCGACTGGCGACAACAAGAAAGAACGTAAAGAGGCTGCACTTAAGGGTGCTGCTATCGGCGGTGTGACGGGCGGTGGTGTTGGCGCGTACATGGACTATCAGGAAGCTAAGCTGCGTGAGCGTCTTGCTGGTGTGGGCGTTGGTGTGCAGAAGGATAAGGCAACAGGTGCTATTACCCTGATCATGCCAGGTAACATCACTTTTGCTACTAACCAGAGCAGTGTGCGCGGTGATTTCTATCCCGTGCTGGATGCTGTGGCTGATGTACTCAAAGAGTACAACAAGACCTCTATTTCCATCTCTGGCCATACCGACAACGTCGGCCGTGATGACTACAACCTGAACCTGTCGAGTGAGCGTGCTCGCTCCGTGGCTCAGTATGTCATCAGCCGCGGTGTAAATGGTGCTCGTATCTCTGCCAATGGCATGGGTAAGAGCCAGCCAGTTGCAGACAACTCCACTGAAAACGGCCGTGCTCAGAACCGTCGTGTGGAAATCCGCATCAACCCGCCAGCATCTGTCTGATCGGATATTGATGTTAAAAAACCCGACAAATGTCGGGTTTTTTTATGCCTGGAAATTATTGGTTTTAGCGAGACTCAAGCAAGGCCCACAAGAGGCTTGGCAGCAATTGCCGTGTTTGGCCTCGCGAGTCTCTTCTTGGATTGAACTCTACAATTTCGAGGGCGCGTAAACGGTGTTTGCTCGGTTGCTGCCGTAGTAATCTGGCCAGCTTGCGTGGGTGAAGACCATTAGCCTCTGGCACACTTACGCCGGGTGCCAACATAGGATCCAGGACATCAAGGTCTAGGCTCACGCCATATCCACCAGGGGCCTTAGCCACATGCCGCCATGCCTCAGCCAGTACGGGAGGCAGGCCACGGCGAAGAATGTCGTCACGGGTATAAACACGAATCCCTAATCTTTTCAGGCGCAAAGATTCATCTTTCTCAAAGCTGCGAGCGCCCACGACTACACAATAGCGAGGGTCAATGGCGGATAACCGACCGGACAGTTGGGTGAAACGACTGTCACCTTCTCCTAACAGGGCGGCCAGGGGCATTCCGTGCAAGCGCATGGTTTCTGAAGTTTCAGGCGTGTGGCTGTCCATGTGAGCATCAATCCAGAGCAGGCCAGTGGCCTGCCTGCTAGCCGCAGCAACCCCGCTCCAGGTGCCGATAGCGCAGCTATGATCACCACCAATAATGACAGGAAGAACACCACTTTGACGGAGTTGGCGAACGCGATGCTTGAGTCGACGAACACTGTCTAGAACAACATGGGCACCTTCTGGATAGCGCTGGAGTCCGTAGTCACTTTCTCGCACTTGTCCTGCCCATCGCATGCGCAACGGAAGCCGCCTGTGCAGCTTGCGATACTCCCGCTTATAAAATACCTGCGGACCAAGACGGCAGCCTGGATGAGCCCCACCGACCGAAAAGGCCGCCCCTAGAAGGGCAATGCGCATGCAGTCCTCCAGATTGGGCGATCAGCGATTCAGTAATTCGGACTCACGACGCATCCGGTAAATCGGTGCGAGCTCGTCCAAACTGCTGAAATTAACCCCTAGATCCTTGAGGATGCCGTTTTTCACACTGTAGATGAAGCCATGTACGGAGAGGGGCTGACCACGTTTCCACGCATTCTGCACCAGAGTCGTATGGCAGACATTAGCCACCTGCTCAGCCACGTTAAGTTCACACAGCAGGTCTAGGCGCTTTTCTTGAGATAAGTCCTTGAACTCGTGCTCATACCAGCGGTACACATCCTTGATGTGACGTAGCCAGTTGTCGATAAGGCCAAACTCACGGTCATCCAAGGCGGCTTGTACGCCGCCACAGCCATAATGGCCGGTGACCAGGATGTGTTTCACCTTGAGGACCTCGATGGCGTACTGCAGTACCGACAGGCAGTTCATGTCACTATGGATGACAAGGTTGGCCACGTTACGGTGAACAAACACCTCGCCGGGTAGCAGGCCCATGATTTCATTGGCGGGAACACGGGAGTCGGCACAGCCTATCCAGAGGAATTGGGGAGACTGCTGATCTGCCAGTTTTTCAAAGAAATCAGGATCTTCCGACTTGATGCGCTCTGCCCAAGCCAGATTGTTTTTGAACAGATCATCCAGCATGCAAACCTCTTTGAGTAACGCCATCTTGGCGGGGGAGTATCGCAACCTGAGTCGCAGGCGTCACGGAAATTTAAGGGGAATCATGGCGTGACTGCTGTGGTGTATTTTTGCGATACTCAGGATCAGTTGTTTGGATCCATCCAGCTACATTGAGGCTGGGGCCGGTTCGGGTACTCTTCTTTTTCGTTCACCAAGCACGCTTAGGCTCAAAGGGCGGTGGCTGAGCAGGATTGAAGGCCCCCCCCTAAAAAGAAGAAAAATGGCTTTTATCTTGTATCCGCTGGTGATCTGTAGAGGTTTTTTTGGGGCGGATTGGCAGTGGAGCTCTGATTCCTTAGCCTAGTCAGTCATCAGAGGCGGTGGCAGAAGTTGCTAATCAGGGTATCCTAGGGAGTCAGGCTAGGATTCTGCTCCGGTTGGCTCACTTTCTGGATCGTGTGATTCATGTAACCATGCCGGCTTATCAGGCTGTTGAGCAGTTCAAGCTTTGGCGCTGATATAGATAGTGGGACATGCGGGAAGCTGAACCCCGCTCATAACAAGAAGAACGGAGATACATTCATGCGGCATTTGAAAGCACTGGTCGGTGCAGTAATGGCCCTGATCATGGCCGCCTGCAGCAACCCGCAGTTCGTCATTCATCCTTCCAGTAATCCAACGGCAACCAAGACGCGCCAGCAACTGGATTCGATAATGGAGACGACGGCTCTCAAGCCATTGCGCATGGGCAGTTTTATGTTTCCCAACAAGGGAGACTTTTTCCGTCCACTGATTCCTACGGATTCCCGAAACGCGATCGTTTACGTCTATCGCCCGCAGTCAGATTGGAATGATCAGGAAGTGCAGGCGCCAGGCTTCTTTCTGGATGGCCAATTTATTTCTGGGCTAAAAAGCGGCAGTTATTTCTGGTTTGAAGTGCCAGCCAGCGAGTACTACTTTAATGCCAAGCGACCATTCGCAATTGTTTATCTCAAAACTATTTTCGAAGCAGAGTTTTTTTTCGAGGGTAACAAGAGTTATTTCTTCCGTTATGACGAAGAAACTCCGGGCCCTAAGAAGGCATTGAAGGACTCATCGCTTTTGGCTGTTGGGCCGCTCAAGCAATTACCAGAGTCTCAAGCACTGACGGAAATCCGTGAGACGCGTGTCATGGGTGTTGGCAAGGTATTTCTTTCTGATCCACAGCCAGAGTGGGCGCCCTTCAACTTTTATGCGGATGCGCGCCCTGTTGACCCTGCGCGTATGGATGCTACTGCTGGTCGTATAAAAAATCTGAAGATGGACGCAGAGTTTGTGCCAGTCGAGAATGATCTCCCTGAGTCGCCAACCGGTGAATTGTCAGAAGTACAACAGACGACTTCACCTGCTCCAAAAGAAAGCACTACCCCATGGTGGAGTCCTCGCGGCTGGTTCTGATTCTCTGAGGCCATACTTGTAAAGGGTATGGTCTTTTTCCCTTCTGCTTGTCCGTATCCGGTGCATCCGTTACTGTCCCTGCTTTGACCAAGGCAGGGATTTTTTATGGGCAGCTCCCGCATGCAGTGGCAGTCATTGCTGTCTACCCGGCGCTTCAAGGTAAAGAACGGACAGATTTTCCCCGGCAATGCCTCGGCCAGCAGCGATATCGAGTCCGGATTACGTTCTGACTTTCATATCGACCACGATCGCGTGGTGTTTTCGTCTGCATTCCGCCGTCTGGGCCGCAAGACCCAAGTACACCCTCTCGCTGTTAATGATCATACGCATAACCGTCTTACTCACTCAGTGGAAGTGGCCAGTGTCGGGCGCAGCTTGGGCAATCGGGTCGGTATGATGCTGAAAGCAGGTGGCCATCTGCCGGAAGGGTATACGCCATTTGATGTCGGTAACGTGGTGCAGGTAGCTTGCCTCGCGCACGATATTGGTAACCCTCCCTTTGGGCATACCGGCGAGGATGCTCTGCGTGAGTGGTTCCGCGATCCAGCGCATACCCGTTACTTGGAGGGCCTTAGTGAGGCCGAGCAGTGGGATGTGAAAACCTATGAAGGCAATGCCCATGGGATGAGGATGGTGGCAACGCTTGAAATGTACCAAGAGGAGGGTGGCATGCGCCTGACGGCGGCCAGTCTTGGGGCATTGGTTAAGTATCCTTGGACCTCTGCCGGTGAGCCGGTAAAACCTGGAAGGTCACGGCGAGGGAAATTTAATTTTTATCAGACAGAGCTGCCTTATTTTAGGGCGGTGGCGGCTGAGCTTGGGCTTTTAGAAAAGGGCCCCGATCAGTGGGCCCGCCATCCTCTCTCTTATCTCATGGAGGCAGCCGATGATATTTGCTACGCCATCCTAGATCTTGAGGATGCGGTAGAGATCGGCATTCTTCATGTTCATGAGTTCGAAGCGTTGCTCGGCCCCCTTGTTGAGCTAGATAAACTGCAGCCACTGTCTGAGCCGGACAGGCGCAATATTGCCGAGGTTCGTCGCCGTTGTGGCGCCTTGCGTGGCATGGTGATTGGCAAGTGTGTCATCGAAGTGGCAGATAAGTTTGTTCGCTATCACGATGACATTATGAAAGGAGAGCTGCCGGCTAAAGACTTGGTCTCTTTACTGGATTCGGATGTCAGTAATCTTTTGATGAGCGCCAAACAACTGGCCAGTGAGCGGGTCTATCGGCATCGCAGCAAGGTGGTAAAAGAGGTGGCGGCTTATCCTTGTTTACAGCTGATACTGAATGCGCTGGTGCCCGATGCCTATGCCTTTTGCACTCACGGTGCTAGTGCTCTCAATGCCAGGCAAAAGACCCAGTTAGCCTTACTGGAGCGGCCGTTGGAGGAGGGTGAAAGCCTTTATTCGGCCTACATGAAGGTACTCGATTATGTTGGCGGCATGACGGACAACTATGCCGCTACATTGGCGCGAGAAATATCCGGCGTCGGCATTCTTTGATGACTGTGACTGCTGCGTCACATCACCGCTGACAGCTCTGTAGTCGGGTGTTATGCTCCGGCTCCGACGTATCAGTCGCCTTTCTTGTTATCAGTTGCTGAAGGATATTTGCATGGAACTCTCCCACAAAGTCGCCATCGTTACCGGCGGTGCTTCCGGCCTTGGTCTGGCAACAGTTGAAGCTTACTTATCCAAAGGTGCCAAGGTAGCTATTTTTGATCTGAACGTTGAGCAGGGTCAGGCCGTGGCCGCCCGCTTGGGTGCCAACGTGCTGTTCTGCCAAGTGAATGTGTCGGATGAAGGCTCTGTTCAGGCTGGTATTGCTAAAACTATGGATGCTTTTGGTGCCATTCATGTGGCCGTTAACTGTGCCGGCATTGGTAGTGCCGCACGCACGGTTGGTAGAAATGGCCCAATGCCTTTGGATGTATTCAGCAAGGTCATCACCGTTAATCTGATTGGTACGTTTAACGTTACCCGTCTTGCCGCGGCTGAAATGCAGAAAAACGAAGGCAATGCTGATGGCGAGCGTGGTGTAATCATTAACACAGCCTCAGTCGCCGCCTTTGATGGACAGGTCGGCCAAGTAGCTTATTCCGCCTCCAAGGGCGGAGTGGTGGGAATGACACTGCCCCTTGCACGCGATCTTGCTGCTATTGGTGTGCGTGTAAACACCATTGCCCCAGGTATCTTCAATACCCCGCTGATGAATGCATCGCCTGATACTGTAAAGCTGCCGCTTATTGAAATGACACAGTTTCCGAAGCGACTGGGCCATCCGAGCGAATATGCCATGCTGGCAGTTCAGATGGTTGAGAACAGCTTCCTCAATGGTGAAACGATTCGTATCGATGGCGCTATTCGTATGGCACCAAAGTAATTCAGGTTTGCCAATACTCGAAAAATCAGCGGTTATAAAAATGGAGGGCTTATAGCACTCCATTTTTATTGCGAGTCATAATGAATCAAGAATTGTCGCCTTTCACTACTTCGTGGGTGCGACGAAAGTCCAGTTCGATATCGCGCATTCTGAACGGGTATTCCCCTTTCTTGCGGTCATCAAAGTAGTAATAAAGTGAACGTTTGATAGTTGGGAAAGCGATCTCGTCCCAAGGAATTTCCTCTTCCGTGAACAGGCGACATTCCAGGCTTTCTTCGCCGACACCAAAAACACCCTCCTTCAGGTTGGCACGAAACATCAGATAGACCTGGTTGATGTGCCGAATATTGAAGATCGCATACAGGTCGCCGATGTCGACCGGGGCGGCAGCCTCTTCGAGGGTCTCGCGGGCAGCGGCCTCGGGTGTTGTTTCACCGTTCTCCATAAAGCCAGCAGGTAGTGTCCAAAAGCCTCGTCGCGGTTCGATAGCCCGCCGGCACAGCAGAACCTTGTCTTCCCAGACTGGAAGGCAGCCACAGATAACCTTGGGGTTCTGATAATGGACAGTATGGCAGTGGTCGCACACATAGCGAGGGCGGGTATCGCCATCTAGGGTGCGCTGGGCAACGGGATTGCCACACTGGCTGCAAAAATTCATGCCGGACTCCGGGTGTGCGGAAGGTCACAAGTATACCCCCGTCATCATTTCATGGCTTGGGGCTGAGAGCAGGACTCGGTACACTTAAGGTATGACAGACAGCGTGTTGATTATTCCCCAGTTACGGGATCGATTGCGTGACTACCGGCCTTTGCAGGACCGGGTAGATGCGGCTGTCCTCATTCCAGTGACGGACGAATACGTTCCTCATATCATCCTTACCCGCCGAGCCAGTCACATGAACTCGCATGCGGGTGAGGTGGCGTTTCCTGGCGGCAAGCGTGACTCCAGTGATGCCAGCATCATTGCCACGGCACTTCGGGAGTCCCGCGAAGAAATAGGTCTACCGGAGGATCGGGTAGAGGTTATCGGGGAGCTTGATTCTTTTGTCTCCAAGATAGGGCTGCGGGTACAGCCGATTATCGGCATGGTCGAGCCGGGCCAGTTGCTGGTGCCAAACCCAGAAGAAATCGAAAGTATTTTTCGCGTGCCGGTCGAGTACTTCCTGACGGAAAAAGTTTCTTATACGCATCGTTTCCGCTTTATGGGGCAGGACGTAACAGTTCCTAGCTTTAACTATGGTGATTATGTGATTTGGGGGCTGACAGCGTTCATGATTGTTGACCTCATGAAGCGTGCCTATGATCACAATATCGAATTCGAGTGGCCAGCGTTGGTGGTCAACGCTCTAGAAAAAAAATAGGAACCAACATGATCTATTCCCTTGGTGAGCGTCGCCTTGAGACGCGTGGTGATTATTACATCGCAGACAATGCCACTGTAATTGGTTCGGTTGTACTGGGGCACAATGCCAGTATCTGGTTTAACGCAGTGGTACGCGCCGATAATGATGTCATTACGATTGGTGAGAACTCCAATATTCAGGACGGTAGCGTATTGCATACCGACCATGGCATGCCTTTGCTTATCGGTCGTAACGTCACGGTGGGCCATAAGGTGATGTTGCACGGCTGTACTATTGGCGATGGCTCTTTGATCGGTATTAATGCGGTGATCTTGAATGGTGCAATCATCGGTCGTGGCTGTGTGATTGGTGCCAATGCCTTGATCCCGGAAGGTAAAGTGATTCCTGATGGCTCGCTTGTGATGGGCAGCCCCGGCAAGGTAGTCAAGGAAGTCAGTGAGGCTCAACGAGCCATTCTGGAAATGAGCGCGCTCCATTACGTGGAGAACTTCAAGCGCTATAAAAAGGAATTGAAACGAGAGGACTAATTCTTGACTGCGTCTGCCGATCTTTCCCCTTGTATCGGTTGTTGTCGCTTGGACGATGACAAGATCTGCAAAGGCTGTTTCCGGTCTATCGATGAGATCAGAGATTGGCGCTTCCGCTCAGAGGATGAGCAGCAGAAAATTCTTCAAAATGTCGCCGATAGGCGTACACAAAACCTGCAAACTCTTTTTCCCGAGTAATAAGGCATGACTCCTTCCGTAACACTAGGCACTCCTTTTTCGACATCTGCTACCCGGGTTCTTTTTTGTGGAGCAGGAGAGTTGGGCAAGGAAGTAATAATTGAACTGAAGCGACTTGGCTGTGAAGTCATCGCGGTAGATCGTTATGCCAATGCCCCCGGCATGCAGGTGGCCGATCGCAGTTATGTGATTGATATGCTTGATGGTGCCGCCCTGCGGCGTGTGATTGAGGCCGAGCGGCCCGCACTGATTGTTCCTGAAATAGAGGCCATTGCCACCGCAACCCTCGTAGAAATGGAACAAGAAGGCTGGCAGGTCATTCCAACGGCCAAGGCAGCAGCGCTAACGTTAAGTCGAGAGGGAATCCGTCGCCTGGCATCGGAGGAGCTGGGGCTTGCAACGTCCCCTTGGTTTTTTGCGGACACATACGAGGTCTTTGTCGAGGCAGTTGGCAAAATAGGTTACCCCTGTGTCGTCAAACCGGTCATGTCATCATCAGGTAAAGGGCAGAGTCTGGTTCGTGGCGAAGAAGACTTGGAAGCTGCATGGGCTTATGCGCAGGCGGGTGGCCGTGCGGGTGCCGGTCGAGTGATCATTGAAGGCTTTATCGACTTTGACTACGAAATCACTCTTCTAACCTTGCGGCATCGCGGTGGGACCAGTTTTTGTGCCCCAATCGGCCATCTGCAAGACGCAGGGGACTATCGCGAATCATGGCAACCACAGCCTATGTCTGAAAAGGCATTGGCGGAGGCGCAGCGAATTGCTGAAGCGATTACCACGGCCCTTGGTGGTGTTGGTATCTTTGGTGTAGAGCTTTTTGTAAAAGGCGATCAGGTCTGGTTTAGCGAAGTCTCACCACGTCCGCATGATACCGGTCTAGTAACAATAATTTCCCAGAACCTCTCCGAGTTTGCCCTACATGCTCGTGCCATTCTGGGGTTGCCGGTACCGGTGATCCGTCAGAACGGGCCCGCTGCGTCCTGTGCGCTTCTGGTAAAGGGCGACTCAGGCAGCGTTCAGTTTGGTAATTTGGCTGAGGCATTGTCTGAGCCTGATACAGACCTGCGTTTATTCGGCAAGCCAGAAGTTCGCGGTGAGCGCCGCATGGGCGTGGGCTTGGCACTGGGGCGGGACTGTGATGATGCCCGTGCTAAGGCCCGTCAGGTCGTTGCGGCGATTACCGTCGAGCTCTGAAACTCGCCGATGAATGGCGCACTGATATCGCGATTACTGGTCTAGTCTGTAAGGGTAAGCTCATTTGGAGGTTGCCATGACTACACTTCGTGCGCGGGATGTTATTGATCAAGCACATGCCTTTCATTCTCATTTGTCGGGTTACTTTGCTGGCTTAGGTGAGGCGTCAGCTAACGAGCGTGTGCAGTTACTGTATTCCTATCTCAGTCAGCACGAAAAACTCTTGTCACAGGTACTGACACGTTATCGCGGCGACGCGCCAAGGCGCTTAATGGATACTTGGCTGCAGAATGTACCCGATGACCGATCGCTTCAGGCTTGTGCCTTGCTTAATCTTGAGCCCGATACTGCTGCCGAAGATGTCATCACAGCATCACTAACGTATGACGACTGCCTGATCGCGCTCTACAAGTCCATGCAAGCCGCTACGACGCAGCCAGAGCTGCGTGAGATGTTTGAGAATTTGCAGGCGATGGAGGAGCAAGAAAAGCATCGGACCACACTTAATATGCAGTCACTATACGACTGGTAGCTTTCTATTTTTGTGAGCTTGATGCTGACGGGAGTATGGCAAGTTTTGCAGTTTTAACGGTGTTGTCCCGTACCTGCAAAACTTCGATCATGTATTTTCCTATCCGCAGCGAAAGTGACGACTCTGGAATGGTTTCCAGTGTGTCGATGATCAAGCCATTGAGTGTGCGAGGGCCGTTCAAGGGCAGTTGCCAGTGCAACTGTCGATTAATGTCACGAATGCTGGTGCTACCATCAATAACCCATGAACCATCGGGTTGCGGCAGCATGTCCTTGTGGCTATCCGTCATGCTGGTCGTAAATTCGCCAACGATTTCCTCAAGAATATCTTCGAGCGTAACAATTCCCTGCACATCGCCATATTCATCCACGACCAATCCAAAACGACCCTTCTGCTTTTGGAAATTGATCAGCTGCGCAGGCAGCGATGCACTTTCAGGAACATAGTAGGGCTCGCGAACATACTGCAAAATTTCTGCTTTGGTTAGGTCGGGTTTGCCCATAAAGCGGGACGCATCACGCGTATGCAATATGCCGATGCAGTCATTAATGCTGTCCCTAAAAACAGGCATTCGTGTGTGTTGGGTGGACCTCAGTTGTTTGATGATGTCTTCAAGATCATCCTCAATATCAATGCCGTTAACGTCGCCACGAGGGATCATGATGTCGTCAACCGTAATGGTGTCTAATTCCAGTACGCCTAGCAGCATGCTGCGGTGCTGTTTAGGTAAGAAAACGTCTTGCACCAATGTGCGTAATTCATCGGTATTTAGTTTGTGATCGCCCTTGGCAAGGGAGTTCAGCCGAAACAGCGTGTTAGTCGTTACGTTAATAATCCAGACGAGAGGTGACAGCAGTTTTAGCAATACATTGAGGACGGGTGCTGCAACGTGGGCGACGGCCTCTGGATGCTTGGCGGCAAACGTTTTAGGGCCAACCTCTCCGAAGATGAGAATGACGAAGGTCAGCGCGCCAGCCGCAATTGCTACGCCGGAATCGCCTGCCATTTGAAGTCCAATCAGGGTAGCAACGGAGGACGCAGCAACATTGGTGATGTTGTTGCCAATCAGGATAACGCCAATCAGTTTGTCTGGATGGGCGAGCAGATTAAGAATGCGCTGAGCTGATTTATTGCCCGTCTTGGCCTGGTGTTTCAGGCGATAACGGTTAGCAGTCATGATGCCGGTCTCAGAGCCAGAGAAGAAGGCTGAGAAGACAACGCACACAATCAGAATGGTGAAAAGTAAGCTAAGTGAAGCAGTACCCACAGGAGTTGCCACCATAAATAGGAATTAGGAGTTTAACGGGCAGGGGCCAGTCAGCGTCACGCACCGCGCTGAAGGATGAGCTCCAAGACCAGTTTGCTGCCATAAAATCCGAGCAGCAGCAGGCCAAAGCCCCAGAGTGTGAAACGAATAGCGGTACTGCCGCGCCAGCCTAATAAGTAGCGCCCTGTTAACAGGGTGGCAAAGACGACCCACGCCGCCAGTGTCAGCAGCGTCTTGTGAACCAAATGCTGTGCAAAAAGATCATCCAGTGTCAGGAAGCCGGACAGAATCGCCAACGACAGCAGAGAAAAACCCGTCCAGATCAGGCTGAACAACAGGCTCTCCATGGTTTGCAGTGGTGGCAGCGCATGCATCAAGCCCCGCTTGTGCGTGCGGAGTTGCCTGTCTTGAACGGCAACCAGAAGCGCCTGTGCAGCAGCAATAGTCAGCACGCTGTACGCCAGTATGGAGAGGAGTATGTGTGATTCGGCACCCGGAGAGAGGTTGCCGGGCGTGTACGTCGATGGAGCAAACAGTGACAGTGTCAGGCCCAGTATCGCCAGCGGGAATGCCGCAACAGTGATGCTGATGATGGGTTTGTAGAGGCTCATGCCGATGGCCAGTGCAGCAATCAGCCAGCCCACCAGCGAGCTTATATGGAAAAGTCCAAGATCAAGTCCGGTGGGCTGATAGATCTGTGCATGAATGGAAATCAGGTGCAACGGCAGCGCAAGGCCACCCAGCGCCTGTATGACCGGGGCGCGTGGCTTTTCACGACGAAGCAGTTGGCGGCCCAGCATGGCGCTGGCCACGGTGTACAACAGGGCGGCTGCAATGCCGGCCAGTGTTGCATTCATGATGCGACGATTCCTTGTTTCGGTAGCAGGATGAAGAAGGTGGCGATGGCTGCCGAGACGAGCCGGCAGTGTGGCACAAGGGGCGAAAATTTTGAAGGGAATGGCCCCCTGTGCTTACTCCCCTCCCTGCTGGGGGCATGATTACCAGTTAAGGGTTGCCTCCAGGGTCAGACTTCGGCCTGCCTGCGGCAGATCACCAGGAATAGGCGCGACCGTGCTGGTTTCAGGGCCTCTGCTGGCTTCTTGCACATTGGCATCAAACAGGTTGCGTCCTGTCAGGCTCAGACTGCCTCGGGGCCATAGCTTGCGCGCTGTCAGGTCAAGCGTTGTGTAGCCATCCATCGGTGCCCGTGAGTCACCGGCCTGTCGTTTGCTTTCGCTAACCCATACAAATTGCGGGGTCAGCTGCCATTGTGGCAGAAACTCCCAGATCATGCGGAGACTGGCATCAGCACTGGGTGCCAGCCCCAGTGGGGCGCCAGTGATTTCTTCCCGGGTTTGCTGATGGCTGTAATTGGCCAGTATCTGGAGAGTGCTGCTCCAGTCGTGGCGCAGTTCGGTTTCCAGTCCTGTGCCTTCAATGGTGCCGGTATTGCGGGCAGTAAAGGTGCTGTTGCCAGGATCACTTACGAAGTCGATAAAGTCATTGATATGGAAGTGGTAGAAGTTGATGTCCCATGTCCATGACTCGTGAGGGCGCCATGAAAACCCGGCTTCCAGACTTTCAAGTTTTTCCGGTTCAAGGTCGGGGTTGCCAAGTGCGACGGGGTTGTTCGTGGCGTAGAGCTCAAAAAAGGCAGGTGCACGAAAGGCCTCGCCATAAAGCAGCTTGGTGGTGAGTGTCGGGCTTGTGCTCCAGACCACGGCAAGGCGGGGATTGGTGGCGCCACCAAAGTCGGAGTAGTGGTCATGGCGAAGGCCGGCAGTCAGGGTCCAGTCTGTTGCCATCTGCCACTCATCCTGCACGAAAACATGGGAGTTGGTTCGCTGGTTTTCGGGCAGAAAGGCTTCCGGAGAGTCGCTGACATCCTGCAGTCCACCCGGGCGCGGCTGGGGGACCGGATTGCCCGGTAGCAGAACATAATTGACCGCATCGGTTGTCTTGAAAATGTCTCCCCAGTAGTAGCCGCCACCAATTCGCACCTGATGTTCTTTCCAACCCTTGTAAAGGGCAGTGAGGTGGATGCGGGCGTTTTCTTCCGATAACTCGGGTGTCTGCAGTACGCCTTCGGGGAACTGGCCAAATGCACCGGGAGGAAATTGCCGGATGGACGTAGGGTTGCGGAAGTCGCTGTACAGGTAGCTGATCTGGCTTTCAACATCCCAGTTCTGGCGGATGTCAGGGGCACTCCAGGTCAGGTCGACGTTGCTCCGGTGGTGAGGGAAGCGTGCTCCCGGGTCCAGCGACTCGTTGATGCCCTGTGCGGTTTCTCCTTCGCTGCGCCGGTGACTCATGCGCAGCCGGAAATCGCTCCATACGAAATCGGTGCGGGCGTCAAAATTCTTCCAGGCAAGATTGGCTGGTCCTGGGGCGTAGGAAGCAGTGGTACCCAGAAGTGCATCGAGGCTGCTCTGGTAGTCGGCATTGATGACGGGGTCATCACCGTCACTGCTGGCATATGATAGTGAAATGAGGGCACGTACTGGGCCAATGGAGCCAGCCTGTTGCAATGATGCTTTTGGGGTGTTGAAACTGCCATAAGCGAGGGTTGCCTGGCCACCCTGCATGTCCTCTGGTCGTTTGGTGATGATGTTGATGACTCCGGCAAAGGCATCAGCACCATAAACGGCAGAGCCGGGGCCACGAATGATCTCCACGCGCTCGATCATCTGAACAGGTAAGCCGGTCATGGCAACCAGTCGTTCGCCCCGGTCTCCCGTGAACAGGCTTGTCTGGGGAATGCCATTGATGAGCACAAGCGTGTGCGGGTTATAGGTGGAGACGATGCCTCGCATGAAGTATCGCGACGCATAAATGAAGCCGCCATGCGAGACATGAAGGCCCGGTACCATTTCCAGGACTGTATCCAGGTCCTGTGCGCCCATTGCTTCAATATCATGGGCAGTGATGACACTGGCAATTGCGGGTGCTGATGTAATCGGTTTTGGTGTGCCGGTGGCAATGCTTACTTCGAGTCGGGACAGCTCTTCCAGAGGCAGTGCGAACAAGTCCTCTTCTGCGATTGCCTGTTGGGTGGCGGTACACAGCAGAATGTAGCCTATCCATGAGCGGTTCATGTGCATTTTGCCTTTCCCTCTCAACAGGGTTTCCTTGCATTTTTTCATTCTAGGTGCTCCGGCCGCCAGCGCTGCAAGACATCATGCAGTGCTGATTGTTTGAAGGGCTTTGCCAGAAAATCATCCATTCCACTGCTGATGCAGGCATCATGTTCGTCACGAAGAATGCTTGCTGTAACTGCTATAACCGGGGTGTGGCGCCAGCTATTCTGTTTTTCCATTTGGCGTAATTGGCGTGTTGCCTCAAAGCCGTCAATTTCCGGCATCTGGCAATCCATCAAAACAATGTCGTAATGCTGAGAGGAAAGATATTGCAATGCTTCCCTGCCATTACAGACAACATCAACCGTGCAGCCAAGGCGCTTAAGCATGGCACGGGCCACTTCCTGATTGGTTGGTGTGTCTTCAGCCAGCAGTATCTTTATGCCTTGAAGATCTTTGTGTTTCGCTGAGGAAGGGAGCGCTGCTTGATTATTTGATGTTGGTGATACTGTCTGGGTGGGCTGAAGGTTGAGCCTGAAAGAAAAACAGGTGCCCCCACCAATTCGTGACCGTACTTCGATGTGGCCACCCATGATTTCCACAAGTTGTTTGACGATGGCAAGACCAAGACCGGTACCGCCGAAACGGCGCGCATGAGAGCTGTCGGCCTGAATAAATGGCTGGAAGAGGGAGTCAAGGGCATCCTGGGTTACACCGATGCCCGTATCGCAAACCTCAATACGCAATCCAATATTTGTTTCATTACGGTCTTCACAGTGCAATGAAACATGGATGTTCCCTGTCTCTGTAAACTTTATGGCATTACCCGTTAGGTTGATCAGGATCTGCCGTATCCTGTTGGGGTCGCCTCGTACTTCGGATGGAACATCGGGGTCAATCGTGCATTGAAGTACAAGGTTTTTGTTGTGGGCACGTTCGGATAAAAGCTCAAGTACATCATGTACAACCTGAGAAGGCATGAACGGAATGTTTTCCAGTTCAAGCTTTCCGGCTTCAATTTTTGAAAAGTCGAGAATGTCATTGATGATTGCAAGCAGTGACTCGCCAGAATGATGTACAGCCTCAGCCTGTCGGCGTTGCTCTGCACTCATCGGGCTGTCTAAGAGTAACTCTGTCATGCCTAGTACCCCGTTCATGGGGGTTCGTATTTCATGACTCATCATGGCCAGGAAAAGGGACTTGGCGCGGCTTGCTGCTTCTGCTGCATCTTTTGCATGACGCAGTTCGCTTGTTCGGGCTTCAATGAGTTGTTCAAGTCCTTCACGATGGCGTGCCAGTTCTGCGTCACGGGCTTCAATCTGTGCCAGCATTTCATTGAAACTGTGTACCAGGGTTCCTATTTCATCCTTGCTCCAAACGTTGGCACGCACGGTGTAGTCCTGGTTTTTTGAAATATTCTCGGCAGTGGCGGCAAGCTGTAAAATTGGGGTAGTGACCTGACTTAGCAGACGCATGCCAAGGGCTGTGGCCAAGGCAAGAGAGGCCAGTGCAAGGACGGCCATGACAAGGAGATACAGGGCCAACATCTGCCAGTGATAACCGAGGTCTGCATCTATGTGGAGGTGGCCGAGTATTTCCCCGTCAAGCGTTATGGGCTGATTTGCGTGGATGTGTTGTGTAAAAAAGCTTTGGTCATATTGGGAAAGAGTGCAGTCATTGTCATTACCAGAGAGCCTTATGCTGACAAATCCGGATTGGGCTCGATCAAATATGCAGGCATTTGTTATGCTGTTCTCTGCTTTGAGAGAGTACAGGATGGTGCGGGCTTCGCCTTGGTCCTTAAAGGCCATTGCGGCCTGCAGGTTAAATGCTGTTGCATTTGTGAGCGTGCTCAGACGGGCATGAAGGTCTTCCTTCATTTTCAGGGCGGCAGTCAGTGCAAATGCAAGCCAGGCCAGTAGCAATGCTGTTCCTGCAGTGAGCAAAATGACGCTGAGAAACTTTTTCTGTAATGGAAGCTTTTCAAGAAGGCGCATGTCAGGCCCCCTTGTTCACGGTGCGTGCGAGTTGTAGCAGTCGCGCACTGACTTTTATGCCTGCCTGTTGAGTGGCAGGCAGGTTGACGGAAAACTGGACACGATTGGCATCGACAAACAGGTTGATCATGCTGTTCGTGCGTGCCGTGCTGGTGGACTCGCTGATGGTTAGTGTGGGATTGCGACCCTGGGCCGGGACTTCACCTGCGGATGGTGTCAGCAGGATGTGGCAGCCGGTTGTGGCTTCGGCTCCTGTTAGTGGCCGAACTTCTATGGTCCGTCCCTGTGCCTCTCGTCCCGCCAGAAGGCGAAGTTTCCGGGCAAGTACAGTGTCACCCTGTGTGCACAGCAGGAGTCTGTCCTTGCTGTCAGTAAAAGTGCCTTCCGGCCACTCCACAAACTTGGCGAAGTTGTAGATGAAGGCCGCCTTGATGTCGGCCTCTGAGTTTTCGGCATGAACAACAGCCGCTGCCAACAAGCCGATCAGGCCGTGCAGAACGATCCTTGCCAATTTCTGTAGAGGACAATGCCTCATGAAGCCATTCCTTCGTGCCTCTACCGGATTCTGTTGTCCGACTACCCTCAAGTATTGCTGATGAAATCGACGCTGTCGAAAAATATTCGCTAACAGTGCGTAGACTGCTGGGTCGGCCAGGTGGGCCGAATTGATCGCCCTGTTCAACTGGAAGGGTTGGAGAGTTTGCCGCTACGAACATAAAAAAACGGGCAGGCTTACGCCTGCCCGTTTTCAAGGGTGAGTACTGCTCAAGGGTTGGTAACGGCCCTGGTGCCACCCACAGCGATGACGAGGGAGGAGGACGCCGCTACACCCGACAGTGCGGTCTGGCCTGTAAGCGTAGCGAGGTGCTCCTGTATCCACGTAATGCCATCAGCTGACGAGATAATCACCCGCGATGAGCCGTCATTGCCACCTGCGGCAAAGAGCTTGCTGCCATTCCAGGCAACGTCACTCAGGTTGTAGCCGGCTGGCGCAGCGGTAGTCGGAATCGTCTGGTTGGTCCAGGTGGAGCCGTCAGGCGATGTCATGACCACCGAGTTGGCTCCAAAATTGACGGAGGAGGCGCCAACTGCGACAAACTGTGTTCCGGTCCATATTACATCGCGTGGAATGAAGTCGGTCAGCGCGGTGGCTGCGGTTGTCCATCCAGATCCACTGTTGATGATGATGACGCCTCTTGATGAGCTGTCCTTGCCGACGGCGATACGCGTGGTGCTGTTTCCCGCGACACCATTGAGAGCCGAGATATAGCCTACCGAGAGCGAAGGCAGGGCTTCATTGCTCCAGGTTGCACCACCGTCTGTAGACGTAATGATGGTGCCATTGATTCCTACAGCCGTCAGCCTGCTGCCACTGGCCGCAATGTCTACCAGCTGGGTCTCGCTGCCGCTGTTGGTCCAGTTGCGGCGAGTCCATGTCACACCATCGGAGGATGTGGCAATGACAGGTGCAATCGTCGTGTAGCTGGACGAGTCCCCGACCAGCACAAACTGGCTACCATCATGGGTGATCGAGTTGATCTGATAAAAATTGCTGTCAGGTGCCGTTCGTGCGGTCCAGGATACCCCGTCAGTTGAGGTCAGGATCGTCCGGTTATAGCCTCCGGTGACAAAGACACCACTGCCATGAGCGATGCTGTAGAGCACATAGCTGCTGGGTGTGGTGCGTGCCGTCCATGTGCCTGGGGTACTGCCGCCGCCTGTTACCGTGAAGCTGCCGGTTGATGTCGATGTTGTGTTGCTGATGGTGTTTGTCACAGTGATCGGGCCGTTGACAGCCCCTGCAGGCACTTTTACGACGATTTCCGTTGCAGAGGAGCTGACTATTTCTGCTGCAACGCCGTTGCTGAATGTCACCACCATGTGGAACAGGTCGCTGTCAAAGCCAGCGCCACTAATGGTGACTGTACTGTCAACTGCGCCGCTGTCGGGTGAAAAGCCCGTGATATTCGCTGCAATGACTCCCACGGCAGACTGCAGCTCAGGGGTCGCATAGCTGGCCATCGCATTGATGGCGCTATCCAGTTGTGTGGTGAAGTCACCACTGGTGTAAGTGAATGTACCGCTTGTGCCGCCACTCAATGTGCCATCGGCAAGGTCGTTCGCCAGGGTCTCCGTGACAATGACTGCTGGCGTTCCGGTAGTTCCGCCCATGCGTGCCAGGGAGGCGAGATAGTAGGCATAACGATCTGCCTCGCTTGTTCCCAGACTGCCTGCCGCGGTGCTTGCGTCCCATCCTGTCGGTGGTGTGAGAATGTCGAGAGTCACGCCTGCACCCAGTACCTGGGTAACAACATTACTGTTGGCGGTTGTTGCCTGGGCTGTAGTGACGGAGGTCTCAATGTTCCCGGCAGTCGTCAGCGCCTGCTGTGTAGCGATTTCGGTTAATGGCGTGACGGCAACAGCGAGTGAGCTGCCTGTAAATGAGGGCACGATAGCGCGAAGGGTTGTGCCAATTGGCAAGGCAACAATGCTGCCCAAGGCCTCATCAAAATAAGTGGAAGAGCCATTGGGTACCAGCTCAACGATGACGGGGCCTGAGCAAGTCCCGGTCAGTGTGATGGCGATGCTGCCAGTTGCTCCGGTATCCCCCGACCCCATGACGACACCTGTTGGCATGCAACGTGCCTCAATGCCTGCATTGAATACCTTGCCTAGTGATGGGGTAACTGTAGCGGTGGCTGTGGTCGTTCCTCCACCTCCACCTCCTGTTACTGGATTGTCGTCGCTGCCACACCCGGTAAGGCCGGCGGTCAGCAAGGTAAATGCAAATAATGAGGCATATGTGTGGTGGCGCATGTCCCGGACTCCTTCGGTAGTATGGCTGTCACGCTAGCAAGGCTGTCCGGGTAACCCAATCCCCTGAACTGGGGGGTAAGACATGCTCATGAGGCGACAGCACGCCACGCCTTCCCTATAATCGGTCCCCTGTTTCACTCTAAGCGGATGTTCCCGATGTTCGATAACCTCACCGATCGCCTCAGTCACAGCCTTCGCAATGTCACGGGCTCCGGTCGTCTGACCGAGGACAACATCAAGGACACCCTGCGGGAAGTTCGCATGGCTCTACTGGAGGCGGATGTCGCCCTTCCGGTGGTCAAGGACTTCATTGACCGTATCCGTGAACAGGCACTGGGGCAGGAGGTCATGCAGGCCCTGTCACCAGGCCAGGCCTTTGTAAAGATCGTGCACGACGAGCTCGTGCGCACCATGGGCGATGCCAATGAATCCCTGAACCTTGCGACCACGCCGCCAGCAGTCATCCTGATGGCTGGTCTGCAGGGTGCCGGTAAAACCACCACGGTGGGCAAGCTGGCGAAATATTTA
>Ga0209582_1000274_pt1 | contig 40970 bp, 48 predicted proteins | sample KloWWTmetKNB5Kit_FD_187176 | JGI IMG/M metagenome (GOLD analysis project Ga0209582, IMG submission 187176) | Active sludge microbial communities from Klosterneuburg, Austria, studying microevolution and ecology of nitrifiers - Klosterneuburg... | ecosystem: Engineered > WWTP > Aerobic digester >...
ACAAAAATTTATTATAAAAAGGACTAGCGATAACTTTGTTAACAAAAGAATCATCTTCCTTGCTAGGTGTATAAGCCACGTAAGCTTTAATTATTTCCATTACTGGTTTAACTAGCAATCTAATTAATCCAATGATAGATAAAATTGAAGCGACAACTGGGTACTTAGCTACGAGACCGATTAAAATTTCTTCCATAAAAAATTCTCCTTGTGTAAATTATATATTAAAAGTTGAGACCTACAATAAAAAATGCGGTCTCTAACTCCATGAGACCGTCTTATCCGCCTTCCCTGGCTTTACGTATCTTGTCAATTTCTTCAGCAGTTTTTAAATGTAGTCTTTCAAATACTTTAGTCTTCTCCTCAAGCAATATTACCTTGCCAAAGTTCTGTTTAACTTCTTCTACATTTATTTTAGCATGGCTTATATGTATGTCTTGGATTTCTTTTTTTAAGCTGGCCATTGATCTATTTAATCCGATCATGTCGTCACGAATTTCTTTAACATCCTTTCCTAGGATAGATAATGTGTCAGTGGTTTTTTCTTTGAACTGATATAGTTTATCGGAAATATTTTGTATCTTAGGCGTGTCTTTACTTTGTTGCGTCTTGATCCACGTGACGACTATGGCAGTGACGGAGCTAATGATTGCTAGAATTATATCCATCAACGTGATCCTTTAATCTAATTCTAAACTCATCCATAGATATAGACAAACTCCCTCCAGGGTCAAGTTTCCTATTTGTAACTTCATTATGACCAAAAAACAATTCAGGGTTAGCTCCATTAATACATAGCCATAAGCACAGGTTAAATAGAGATTCCTCCTGCTCAGGCGTGTAAGCTTCATACTCTTCGTCATTATATATTCTTATTTTATGCTCAGGAATCTTTTGGCCGAACCAAGTTTTACCGTTTACCAATTTACCAGAACATGCGATCTCAATACCTACATAATACTTTGAAACTGAACTTCTTTTTGTTACTGGACATTTAGACAACCCAGCATGACTACCCCATTTATCAATATCGAATTGTTGATAAATCATTCCTGATTCATTAATAAAAAAATAACAGTAATTATTTTCAATAGCGTGCTGAATGGCCATCATGCCTGACTGGTCTTGCCTGCCAGCAGTGTAGTGGATTATCGCGCCTTCGGGGAAATTGTTTTTGTAATTACCGTTTGTTTTAAGTCTTGGAAAATCTTTTAAATAAATAGCGTCATCAAATAAGCCAAATGCTGTGTCATTGCTCATCGTTTAAATTTTTATCCATGAGATTTTTCAATTCTTCATGGTAATATTTACGGTAATATTTTTTAGATTTGAAAAGATTTTTAAACCAAGTGTATAGCCTTGATGGCCATATAAAATTAAAGCCTATATTGATAAATCTTTTTTTATATTTTATCGGCTCGTAAAATGAATAACTAATTACACTAGCTTCATCTTCTGGGTATTGCTTATACATGGCTACCTTTTATTAACATATAAAGTACCAGTAGAATTCGTAGCGCTTGAAAATATTAATCTAGCAAAAGCCGCACCTGTTTTTATAATATCAAAAAAAGCCACGCCAGTTCCAGATAGTGTTTGTGTTGTAGTGGTCACGCTTTGAAACGCAGCCGTATCATTCACGTTAGAGTATTGTACAGTCGCCGTCCCCGTCCCTAATGTGTAGACGTAATGAAAGGAAACAGTGTCGCCTCTAGGTAGAGAGTATACTGCGCTATATTGAGTAGCGCCTGTAACAGTTACTACTTCAGAGGAAACTAATTTTGGTGCGCCCATTTATTATTCCTTTGAGTGTTGTTCTTTAATACTATTTCTTAATGCTATTAACTCATTTAACTTATCTGAACTACCTGACTCTTTTTCAACAATAGCTTCAGCAATCGCCTCAAAAGTTATTCCAGCTTTTTCATACTCTTCTTTTCTTTTTATTTCTACTATTTTATTTCTATATTCTACATTATCCATTAAGTCATTTGTTACATATTTATAGTCTGTTTCTTTTTTTCTATTTTTCAAATACATTTTAACTTCTTCTATAGTATCTAAGTATTTTGATGCAAACTCTATTTCGCTTTTTTCATTTTCGAATATATCAATTTTAAATCTTTTAAGTTCCATTAATCCCTCTGTTAGTAAAGAGCACACCAAAAGACACTTGACATATTTGATGCTGCTGAAACATTATAACTAGCCTGTAAAGCAGTATTTGCTCCTTGATTCCAGGTTAGCTTTAATCCCGATGTTCCAAAGCTTATTCCAGCGGAACTTCCAAGTGAGGAACATAGATATAAAGTTGGTCCCGTTACTTGAGCACTGCTATTTCTCATAACACCAACATAGTAAACCCCTGCGGCTGCTGCATACGGAGTAACAAAATTAGCATTAATATAATTATTGGCTCCTGCTTTCCAGAGATTTCCATTGTCGGCGCTGGCGGCTACTTGTGTAGCGGTTACTCCGCTAAAACTATAAAGACCAACTTGATTTGTGTTATCCGCAGTATAATCACCATTTGTAAATTGAAGAAATCTAGCACCAGTAATAGTGGAGGCTACAGGAATATATACTGCTGTGAAAAATCCATATCCATCAGTTAAGGCTAAACTAACAGTACCCAATATAGTCGGTGATCCAAACGGAAGTCCTTTTATATCACTTCCAAGCCCTTGAAGTATTCTTAAGTTCCCATCTTTTAATCCATTAGACACATCAGTGCTAACGGCTGTAGCTAATTTTCCACTTGTTACCGCAAGATCATCTATCTTGGAGGTAGTTACCGATTCGTCAATAAGCATACCAGTAGTTATTGAATTGTCTGGCGGGGTAGAAGTTGGGTGTACGTTTAAAGTCATTTGCTTTTCTCTGCTTTTGGATATTTAATTTTTATCGCTTCTCTCTTTGATTGAATCTCTTTAAGCTTCTGTGGTTTCCCTTCCATAAGGTGTTCAATGATAGCTTCAATTACTTCAGTTTCATTCGGGTACTCTTTTTTTCTTTTCTCTTGAACATCTTTTTCAACCCACTTTTCATCTTTCGATAAATCGATAATCTCAGAAATAAATTCTTGAGGTATCACAGTGATTGGACCATTTTCATTTTTAATTATTCTTTCTGGTAATCTATCTGGTTTTCCTATTTGTCTAGCAAGCCATTCTTGTGCCTCTGTTTCGTTAGCACAGTTTTCATTACCCCAAACCATTCCGTTAGATGAATTTGTAATTGTAACTTTCCACATATTAAGACACCTTTGTTATTTGTAAGTAGTTACCCCTAGCTTGAGCGTATTGTAATAAAGCACCGCCACTAGCTTGATACATTCTAGCTGTTATGATTTGACCTTTAGTACATTCAACTACTGCCGATATATGAGCAGATTTAATCGTGCCAGAGGAAGACGGGTAACTTAAATTTGCAGCTTTTTGATCTAAGTCTACAGCTATAACTTGAAATAATTCTTCTGACCCATTAAATGTTGCTGTCGCTGCCAATGTACCGTTAGTTGTAACTAGATATTTTCCTGTAACTGGAACTGTGTACTCACCGGTTGTGGTATTATAAGCGTTGTGAGAATCATAAAGTCTATCTTCATATTTAAGAGTAGTTACTGTTACGTCTGGTATGCTTGTTCCTGCATCACTTGTATAACTACATCCCACAAATTCAGTAGGTGCAATTTGGGCAGGGTTGTTTATTTTAAAGCCTGAAAAAAATGTAGAACCTTGAGTAGCTGTTACCTGATAAGAAGCATCAGCAGTAGATGCAATCCATAATTCAACGTAGTCACCTTTATTTAGTCTAATAGGTGGAGTTGAATATGGTGGAGATCTAAAAGATGCACTATTAAATACTTCATTGAAGATATGAACGGCAGTACCGTTAACTTGTATTTGATAAGTAGTAGCTTCATTTGCCGTATAATTATCAAGTCGCAACCCGAATTGAAAAATGTATATAGAGCTTTCTGGTGCAACAAACCTATTGTTTGTAGTGTCAAATGCTGCTGCTGTATCGTAGCAATCTGTAGCTGTTACGCTTGCAAAAGCTACTTTAGTCAAAGCTGTTGAAGATATTGTCTGATTACCAGACAATTGCGCTCTAAACGCGATAGCCGCACTCGTACTTATCTCACTAGCACTTACACCAGTTGACCAGCCAGTAATAGGCGCTCTGAAAGTCATATAAATTGCATCCCCTGATGCAAATGTAAATGGCACTGCTTGAGTCCATGCACCTACGCCATCGTCACCATAAATCCTAACTGCGCTAGCTCCACCGTAAGTAACATTCCCTGTATAAACTAAGCCGCCATCACTTCCTGATGCTACCCCAAAAATACTTCCTCCATTAGATGGATCTGATATTTTTGCAGTATCGAAAGATAATCCTGTAGGTAGGTTCAATGTGAACGTTGCTGATGTAGGCGCTCCAGCTAATTGTACCTCTGCTTCAATTTCTATACTATCGCCGACTCTTCTATATCTTGCATCATAAGTAGTATTAGTTGACCATGCTCCTGTAGGTGTATAAGTTTGCCAATCACTTACAAAAGTTCCAACGTTACCAACTGCAATTGGCCCAAACTTCACATTATCAATTTGCACTGTGTAAGCAGAAGCGTTCGTTGATGATATATGGAAGTATGGTCTAACTGATAAACAACTTGCGGGTATTTGAAAATATCCTATGTACTCACCATTTATTGAGTTTGCCAGTAAGTCTCTCTGCGAACCTTCGACTAGAACACTATTCGTTACATCGTAAAATCCGATACGAATATCTCCGTCGGCGTAAGCAGAGCTAGTTTTATAGTTAAATCTAAATTCTGCAATCTTAGACTGCATACCATAGTCAATTGTAAATGCATCAATTGAGACACCATGCCCTTGTCTATTATTTGCATCTTTAGTTATAAGGCCGTCACCATTATCAAATAACGGAGTGGTAGTATTTCTTGTAAAAGTAAAAGCTGCATTTGGAGAACCGCCTGTAGCATCGACTGGGTTAACCGCCGCGCCGTCATCGTATCTTGTATAGCCAGAATTGTTCGATTCAAAGTCTGGGTTCGATACGTAGTTAACCCCACCTGATCCTGCGCCTACTTTTGTTTCAGAACCGTCATCATTTAATTGATATAAAAAACCGTCACTCTTAAAATATATTTTACCAAACCCACTAGCAGGAGTCGAAGGAGTCGCAATCTCTGCAAGAGTTGGAGCGTCTGAAAATGTTTTATTACTTAATGTTTGAGTGTCACTTGTACCAACAATTGCGCCTACTATTGGAATTTCTCCGTAACTAATCCCTGTCCAGTTGTCAGGTGCGCCGTCAGTATCGGGGATTAGAGTTACCCCTGCGTATTGTCTACTAATAACTTTTGATGTTGCTCCATCAATTGTATCAGTCCCACCTCTGTTAATTGTAATTGTATTACTGCTAGAGTCAGTCTTTTTAAAACCAACTGCCCATGGGCTAGTTAATGTCAGTGCAGAAATTTGGGGTAAATTTACAACGACGTTTCCAGAAGTACAGTCGATTGAAAACAATGTTCCTGAGTCTCCATCGACTACAGTAATCGGAGAGTCTGCAAATACTTTATAGGCAACATCATTCCACAAGGAAGAAGCTGCATACGTAGCTGCGTCACTTGCACTCTGCGCTGCGTCTTGTGCATATTTTTTAGCTGAGTATTCAGTGTTATCGACCGTCCCACCTGTATAGTTTGCCCAGTCTTTTGAAGACCCACCGCTAGCAAGACCGCGAGTCTGAGTCCCTTGAGCGTGCTCTTTAGCTGAATAGCCTGTGTCGTCTACAGTTCCGCTAGTATATTGTGACCAGTCCTTAGATGAACCTCCGCCAGATATTCCTCTAATCTGAGTTCCTACGGCGTGCTCTTTAGCTGAATAATTAGTTCCATCAACCGTGCTCGCAGTTTCAATGGCCCATTCTTTTGCGGCACCTTTTGTCGCCGTATCAGTTACTCCAGTCCCACCAATAGCGTAAGCCTTCGCTGAGTATTCCCCACCTGCTACTGCTCCATCTATTTTTGTTGCCCAGTCTTCAGCGAGGTCTGCGCTTGTAGCAGCGTTTGCCGCTTCCGTAGCCGCATTAGAAATTGCTGTAGTTGTAGGGCCTACTTCAAAACCGTCTCCTGTAGCGTTGATAGCGAGAACTGCACTGGCAGTTCCTATGTCAGTTGGTAGTGTCGGATCAAAGTCGCTAGTTGAAATTGTTTCAGGTAATTTTACGGATCTATTAATTTCATCTTGTTGTTGCTGATCTTGCATAACAAGAATGTCAAATTGATCTTCATGAATCTCAGGATAAAAAGCACCCTGGTTCCTGATATCAGTTTCTTGGACTAGATCACGAACTCGTCTTATTGTTAAAATGTAATTTGATTTTAAGTCTCCATCTCCATCTAGCCAAGCCTGTGCAGAGTTAACCAGAACAACGTTCCCGCCGCTAACTGATCCTGCGCCAGTGACAGTGTAATCTGTCGTTAATGTGAGAGTAGTCTCTACGTCGTCAGTATCTCGAACTGTGACTCGTAGGTCATCGTCTGAAAATATTTTAAAAGTATATGCGTAGGTATCTACCGCACCGTTACCTGTATATGAGACCCTGCTCGTTGCGCTTGATAGTGTCATCCTTGCTCCTATTATTTAGTAAAATTTTAACTACTATTGTTCTCCAGGTCTACCAGTAATTAATCCTCTAGTGTAGTCAACTGGCCCACTCGGATTTGCTCTGCCTTCTTCTACGTCGATAATATATCCAATTGGTTTTCCAAGTGGCATAACTGGGAGTCCAGTAAATACACCTATTGTGCTGAGGAAATCTTTTGTTGCTTTCTTTTTGCTAATGTCTTTTTCGTCATCAAATAGCGCCTTCCCAGTTTGCGCTGTACCAACTACTGCCGATTCAATTACAGATATCGCAGGGGAAACACTCATCCTGTCATCGTAAGGTTTATCGTTCATTGCATTAACTCCTGCATTCACGGGGACACCAACAAGGGGAACTAATGCTATTGCGTTTCTACTTTGTGCGTAAAACATCATTGAGAAAATATTATCTAAATAAAATCCATCGTTATCTTCATCCCAGTCTTCTCCCGAAGCAGCGCGAACCATCATTTCTGATAGAATAGCAGGGACAGCTAACCCCATAAAATAAACATAAAGTAATCTTGGGAACGATTTTTTTAACCCAGACTGACGGATACTCTTTGCAAACTCAGTACCGAGTAAATTCGCCTGCATGTTAAAATAATTGTAAAACATATTGAATGCTCTATAGGTAGCAGAACCTACTTCAAAATTAGAAATATCTTCAGGGTTCATTGATGACTGAGTCAACCTAACCGCGGAGTCCGCAGAATCAACTGCGAGTTTTTCTGATTTACCTTGCTCAATTGCTTGATTGTACGCTGCCATCCAAACAGTAGAGTCCACTCCATTTTGCAAAAATTGTTGAAGAATATACGCGTGCTTACCGCCAAACTTTTTAAGTTGTTCGTACTTGCTTGGGTTAGTTAAAATTTCATCTATAGCTTCAAACGATTCAAACATTTGATTACTAAGTCTTGTTTCCATGAATTTAGACTTAGAAATAATTTCAGCACTACTTTTTTTAGGAGAAGATAAATATTCAAATAGCGAACTAGTCAAGTTACGTTTGTTCACTTTTATCGCGGCAATGCTAAAACCTGTTACTTGTTGAAGAGCATTGACCACATTCAGAAACATAATATTCATGCCAGTATTTTTTCTAACGTATTTAAAAAATCCGTCTAACTGCTTATTGAAAATAAAGTTACCTTGTCTTTCAACTTGTTGAGTAGCTATTCTTTGTAGCCAAGGCACAAGCATATCAGTGCCAAGAGTATTATCAATATCGTTTAATTCTTGTTTAAACATATTATTCGATATTAAAGAGTATGCCTGCTTAACTCCATATTCTAAATGTGTGAACCTTAAAACCTTGTCAATGTGTTGGCCAACAAAAGCCATGTCTATTACGAGAGGAGCGTTGTACTCCACCCTTCCCTTTGTGAACCCTTTATCTGTTTGTGGAAACATAAATGCATTCGCTGCGTCTTCAATTATATTAGCGTCTTCGCGCACGCGAGCATCTACTGCTTCCATTTTGTCTGCGATAGCTGGAGCATAACCTCCACGGTAAGTGCCAAACTTATTAGTGAATTCGCTTGCGGTAATTTCTGCAAAATATCTACCGTAAATTTTCTTATGCGATCTTTGTGCGGCAGGTTTTAACTCCTCAAATAAATCCCAAACACTTTGGACAAAATCAAAATCTTGTTTAGTTAAAGTCCCGTCTTCGATTAACCCATTAATAAACTGATCCCATTTTCTTGAATCGATAGTTCCGCTATCATCTATGGAACCCCACCCCTTACCAACTAGTAATTTCTTTTTATTACTTTCGTTACCAGTATGTAGGAGTGCTCCAAGTAATTCACCTTTATGTCTAAACTCAACATTTAATTCTTTAGATATAATCTTCTTAGGTTTAAATGCTTCACGCATTGGCTTTAAAAGTTCTTCATATTTTTTTACAAACTTAACTTTTTCTAGCCTGTAATCATTAAGACCTTGAGTCGCTAAGTTATAAAGATACTTTCTAAATGGGCCATCAACTTTTCCTAGATCCATGTAATCTACCCAAGACTCGACTCTTCTCAGAGACGCCTTCGTCCCAAGCATTGCAATCTTCCATTCTTCTTTTTTACCAGGTGCGGCTTTTTTAATTTCTGGCTTTGCTTTTTTAAGATCTGCCATAGATATAGCCAATTCTTTAATAGCCTGCTCTTTTCCAAACTTCTCCCCATTAATGTCTATTTCTTTCGCAGCTTTTGCTAGATCCCATAGACCATTAACAAGAGCAGATACTTCGTTAAACTGATCAACTGTTAGTAAATTAAAATCCATAGGTTTGAATGTGAGCGATTCAATAATCGGCATTAATCCTTCGTAAGCAGAAGGGTCGTACCTTTTAATCAGTTCCAAGTAATCATTAGCTGATTTATCCGTTTGCCCAAGACCGAAATTAGCAAGCACTGCACGAGCAGCGTCCACGTAATTCATATCTCTGCTTTTTGCAATGTCTTCATCTTTCTTGAAAAGCTTTTTGAAAAACTTAAGATCTTTTAGATACTGCTCTTTATTTTCTACCGCAGAGTTATACAAAGCAAAGTTTAACCTCTCTTTGTTTTTAGATTCAATTGCATTATCAATATCACCACTTACAAGAAACTCTCCAGCTTCCTTTGATGCCTTTGCTTCTGCTCTTCTGAAAACGTGTGGTTTTAATTCAGATATCAAACGACGACCAATAGTTTTATTGGCTTCTTCTTTTACGAACTTTTTTGAAGGCATTCTTTTAACGGTTTGCTTGATTATGTTTTTTGCCATTGGGAAGTTTTCATCGAGCATGATTTGTAATTCCATCTCCATGACTTCTTCGCGCATATCATTGTGAACTGCTTTTAATGCTTCATCCTTCAGGTTGTCTTCCATACTTAAAAGAGAAGGATATCGTATATCCATAATTCTTTGGGACTCTTGCTGGATGACATCTTTCTTAGGGATAGCTTTTTGTAAAGCATCTACCATTTGTGCACTTGAATCGAACCCAAACATCCCAACGATAATATCGGGGTGATTCCCTTCAGTGTCGGACAAAACGCCGCGAGGTAATTTCTTGACCTGATCTTCTCCGTACATATCTAGCAATATTTTTCTATCTAGTTTTAATGGAACACCTAGGACGTTTTTCTTGCCAGAACGAGCAGAATCTAAAAATGCATATACTGGAATTTTTTCTACATTAGCAGTAACTTCTTTTTTAATTTTATTAAATCTATCTTTATAGAAACTTTCCTTAGTTCGCTTATAATCATCGAGCACTTTCCCCTGCAATATCTCAGTAGCTTTTATTCTGTGCTCATCTCTTAGTTTTGCATATCTTTCAGATTGAACCTTTGATATTCCAATTAATTGCAATTTTTGAGAGAAGTCGGATATTCTTTGTTCGCTGACCGCCGACTCTATTTGGTCGTCAACCACAATCATCCTTCCGAACACTTCTCTTACTTCATCACTTAGGTCTACGTTTAATGCGCGCATACCTTTATAGATATCAAGTAGCCATGATCTAAATAATGCGAATATTCTACGGAGGTCTTTCGAGGGTGCCTTGCCTTCCATTATATAGGCTTCGAATCCACGGGCGAATTTTTCATGATGATCAACTGTAATCTCTTCGAACGAGTTTACTTCTAACCATTTAAGAATATTTTCTGAGTCTTTAATAAACTGCGTTTGCAATTCTGATTTTTCAGGCAATGCATTTATGGTCGCATAGTCTTGCATCATTTGATTCAAATATAAATGCGCTGTCTCATGCAGAAATGTCGATCTATCTGCGTTAGCAAGTAAAGCGATATTAACCGAGTCATCTCCAAATATAATTTTCCCGCGCTCGTCTTGGAATAATGCGAAGCCTTCATTTAGTGCAGCTTCTTTTAATTGTGGGGTAATGTCGAGTGAGTGGACGGTAGCCGTTTCCTTTTTGGAAATTTCTGCGTTTAGTTCTACTGTGCGTTTTATTGCTTGATCTTTATTTTTGAAGGTAGCTATTGTACTAGGGATTGAGCCTTGTGGGTAAACTTTTATTACTGACCATGAATCATTTTCATTTTTGATAGTATCGTAATAAGCGCTATCGCCTCCGTCATCAATTGACACCTTGTCTTCTAAGACTTTCGCATTAAATTTCTTCGCAAAACTATTAGCAAAGTTTACAAGTATCTTATCGTAAAACCCTCGCATTCCTTCGCCGCCTATATTGAATGAGTCGCCTTCGAGCGTGGTCGTTTCACCATTGGCATTATTGGCAGCGTCTATCAATTGATTACCCAATGATTTCCCGACTAGGTCATTTATTCTATCTGGCTTTATGCTCGATTCTTTTTTTACAGAATCATTTCTACTAAGTGCGTTTAAATCATAAGTGCCGTCACTATTTTTCTTAACTTCAAATTTATCAACCTTGGCAAGTAAAGCATTCTTATATCTCTCCGCTTGCTGATCACCTGTAGTCCACGCGACTTTCTTGTAACCCTTTTGAGCAGCTTCTAATAATATTTTCTTGAAAGTAAATTCGTGCCATGATTTACGGAATGGAGCGTCGGGGACTCGATTGTCTCTACTCGCTTCATCGAAAAGTCTTTGAATACTATCATTTTTTGAACTTATTCTTTTATTGTATGATTCTAGTGCATATTCTTTTGCTGATTGCTCTGAGCCGACAATCCCTTTTCCAACTTCTACTTCCCATCCCTGTAACCTTTCAGCTACATCTCTGTTAGCTATGTTAATGACGTAACTAAATTGCGTTTCTCTTACATAAAGGTCATCCGCGGTAAGCTCTTTTATTAAATTAGGGGAATCAATTTTTACCTGAGCCTCTCCCTTGTACCCCTTCTCTCTTCCTGCCTGATGCCAGTCAGATTGAATTTCTTCAATGAATAAAACTTTATCTCCGTTCTCGTCTACTCTGTCCGTGAGTCGTGTATGTGCGAGAATGTTTTCTTCGTCGAAGTGGGAGGATTTGAATTTACTACGACCAGCTTCCACTTCCCTTCTAGTATCATCGTCTATTTTGTCTTCCAGTAACCTAAACTCTATTTCTTCTTCTTGCGGTAATTTATTTTTTACTCTCTTCGCGACAAGTTCATTAAATCTTTCATACTCTTCTTGTGTTGCATTTGGCATTACTGGACGCGGCTCCATCGTCAATAACACTTCCCTGTAATTCTCGCCGCCTGGTAAGATGTATTTCTCGAATTTAGTTTTGCCGCCACTCTCGTCTAGTTCATTCCTTGCCATTGTTTCGTAATTGTCTAGATCATTATCTTCTACAAAAGCTTCTTCAAAACTTTCTCTGTGCGTATTATTCAAATCATCTGCCAAAGAAATAGCATCTGCTTCGTCTTCATAAAAAACGCCTTCATCAGAATCAGGGCCATACACGACATAGCCACTCTCGCCGTCTTCATTCTCAGCTTCTTTGTATTCAGCAAAATGTGGGTATGAGCCGTCACTTTCACTGTATGCTTCAGCCGCAGCTTCTGCTCTTAAATCCATAGCTCTTTCCAGCACATCTCTGTCTAAATCATCGCTCTGATTTTCGCCCTTCCTCACTTCCTCAATCTTTAACTGATTCGCTCGCAAGTAATCTAAAAGTTCTTGTTTACTTATTTTCTCTTTCCCTTTTAGAAACTCATCTATTCCAGACCATTTTCTTTCTTCTGGTTTAACGTCTTTTAAAATGCCTTCAACCTGTTGTACTGTCGCAGCGTTGCCCATTTTATCAGTAATATTTTTTTCTAGCTTAGAATAAAATCCTTTTGGAACTTTGCTTTGGAAAAATGTTTTACCTTGAATTGCGCCTTCTCTAGTGATTGTAATATTTTCATCTTTGTACAATTGTAGTGCTGACTTACCTAGTTTCTTAGCTCTAGCATTAAACGTCATTGCCATGATCTTAGCATTCAGTCTTGCTTCTTTCGGTCTAACCCCTGCTTGAATCATCTGGCTTTCAATATCTTTTTGGACTTGAACCTGCTCACTCATTACTCTGTCTGGCCTTGTCGCTTCAGCGGCTATCGCTTCCAGCGCTGCGGGAAGTTCCGATTTAACTGTACGTGCTTCAGCAAAAGTCATCCCACCTTCTCTGAGTGCCGCCTGCTCAACCAATGAATCATAATATTCTGTAGCTGCTACTTTACCGACAAACTCTGCAAGTGGTATTTCTAATTGATGTCCATTGTTTTCAGCTTCCTGTAAACGCTCTGCTCCGTCTGGGAGTATCTTGGAAATTTCCTCTACTGGATTTAATCCATTATCTTCCCAATATTTTTTCCAATCACTCGACTGAAAAAATACTGACTTCGTTTCGCTACCCCCTACCATTACGTTAACTAATTCAGCTACCTTGCCTGGCACTGAAGCAGTCACTTCCATCTTCTTAACTTCTTCGCCTATATTTTTCAGAGCAACAACTTTTTCTTCAACTGCAATCGCTTCGTCAGCTTTTTCAACTAACTGGCCAGCGGCTTCTATAGGGTTATCACTTAGTTCTTTTCTAAGCCTAATAGCAGCACCGACAGGAACTTCAACCATGGAAGTGCCTAGCGAAGTCACCCCCTCGCTCGCTGCTTCACCAAAACTTGTGCCAGCTATTCCTTTCTCTCTTGCTACTTGACCAGCAAATTCTCCGAGAGTTTCACCTGCCGCTTGTGTTCCGACATCTTTCGCAGCTTCTTTCGCTACGGTCTTTACACCTTTACCCACAGTCTTCGCTACCTTTGCACCTGCAAACAAATTAAACAATGAATCAACTGCCGCAGTCGTAACACCCTTTCTTATCGCAGCGTCTATTATTTCTTTTTTTATCTTTGGGTCTTTATAGAATCTTTTAACTTCTTCTGGGTTAGAAAAATCATATCCACGCTTACTCGCAATCTCTCCAATGGACGCACCAATTTCCGCAGGAGCAGAACCAGTGAACCCACCAATAACACCGCCAACTGCCGCACCTGGCAATCCCGCGACTGCCGCGCCCGCAGCGGCACCTGATACCCCGCCAACTAAGCCAGGAGCAGAATTTGCTAATTGCTCAGTTGAACTATAAACTAACCCCTTGATTTGCTCTTTGCTTTTAACAGAACTTCCAATCATATCTAGCGTTTCGTAAACGGTTTCGGCACCGCCCACAGTGAAATTCTTTAGTGCATTTAAAATATTTCCTTCTGCTATCTCATCATAGCTTGAAGCGAATTGACCAAATGCTTTATCAATATCTTGGATATCCCCTTCCATTTCCTTCTGAAAGTCTTTAGCATATTGTGGTGCTTGATTTCTTAACTCAGCTTGTTTTTTATACGACGCTGCTATTTCATTTGCAGCTTCATCAAGATCTGCCTTATCAAAAGCCAGTGCCAATTGCCATGCAGAACTTTTTAACTGATAACTACCAGTCGTCGCAGCGTTGCCCAAATCTTTTAAATAACCCTTATCTTTTTTACCGACCACGCCTACATTGTTTTCCATGGAAATGATCTGATCTAGCTCTTCCTTGGAGAGTGCGGCATTATTCGGATTAGCTAACCACGTAGATGATTTCGGTGCCTTGTTGTAAACATCATTTGGGGATTGCTTAATCTTATATTGTTTGACTACTTTCTCGTAGTTTCTCTCGATAAAATCAGGAGGTAAATTTGTCTCTTGAGATATACGCTCATACTCTGCCTGCTTAACAGGATCTTTTTTTTCAGCTACATACATAGCTCCAGCGAGTGCAGTCTTTTCCGCATTAATAGACCCAGCAACGACATTGTCGTATTCGTTGCCGCCCTCAGAATTTTCCTTCATGAGTTCGTCATATTCATTTAGCATTTTTATTTACCTTGTTGTTTTCTTATAAACAGATTAATTATATTTTGTTCTGAGGCGGGACTGCCATATCTATTTAAAGCGTCCTTGATTTTTTCTTGCTCTTCAACTGGAATGTCGTCAAGCGTTAATTCAAATGATAGTTTTTTCGTATCGCTGAAAAATCCTTCCTTAGTAACTGTCTCTACTATTAGCTCATCCATGACACCCTGGAACTCTTCATTTTTAAGTGGTCTGCCTAACTGTGCTTCTCTTAATTTAGCGGCATTATCCATTTTGATATAGAACTGGTTAATTCTTTTTTGAGTTTCTTTTCCTTTACTCCCTTCATCCTTTGCTGGGTCAAGCCCGACTTTTCTTAATGTCGTGTTAATCAAATCTCTCTTGGTAACGTACTCGGTAACTTTCACGCCAGCTTCTTTCTTTCCTGCCTTCATGTCCGCTTGTAACTTTATTAGCTCTTTCAGTTCTGGCTTTGCTAATTTATCCTGATATTTAAGCATACTTGTTTTTAAGAATTCTGTTTTTAATTTTGGGTTATTGGCCATGAGCATGAGGTCGTTGTACACCTGCATGTCGGTCTCAATATTTTCACCTTTTTTGTAGGCAGCTTCTAATTTATATAGCGACTGTCTGTCTTTAAAATCTAACTTCTGCCAAGTCTGCGCAGGGATTGCGTCCACTGTTTTATTCTGCTCTACGAATAGACTGGCTTCTTCTAACGCTTTATTGGATTCGAATACTTTGGCATCCTGGACTTCGCTGAACGCAAGCTTGACCCTTCTCTTCGATTCATCGCGGAGGTCTGGGTCGTTAATACTATTGACCTTGGATAAAGCATCTTCCATGCTAAGAGTGCCACGAGTAACTTGATCGGCGATTGCCTGAGCTTCGCCTTTGAGACTGCCGTCTTTGATGAGTTTTTCTGTCTCGATTTTTTCTTCACCCGTGATTTGTTCTTTATATTTCTCATAGTAGCTTTTGGCTTGCCCTGTAGCATTACCATTCAACATCCTTGTGATAACGGCTTTATGCGTTTTACTTGTATGGTTATTAATTTTTTCTTTGGCCCATTCTTCTCCTAATCCATTTCTCTGTGCGTATTCAAGTGTGGATTTAAATTGCTTCTGAATTGTGCTATTAATAATTGTATCATCATTAAACCCAGCAATCGCATCTTCAATGTTATTCTGTCCAGACATATCAAAAACAACTTCCTGATATTTGTCATATTGATTTTTTTCATGCCCTTGTAGTTGTAATAAAGCTGCCGATCTAGTAGAAAAAACCTTTTCTTTGAATTTATTTTTGAGATCATCCCCTAAACTTTTTGATAGATCAGTTTCTAACTTATCAAAATATTTACTTCCCTCGTCTGAAATGCCAAAAGCATTTTCTCCCTTGCGTGTGATTAATCCGTTATTAGGATTGTGAACTGTCTCTCGTATAGCGGCACTGTACTGGTTTTCAAGATTAGTAAGTCTTACGTCTTCTGCCGCTTTTTTTTGCTTATTATATTCACTATAAGCGTCTACTACGTTTTTCCCTAAATTGCCCGCAGCTTTTCCTAGCTCTTCAGAGTACCCAAAACTCTCAGCACTTACTCTAGTTCTATCTCTTATTTTTGGTGAGTTTGAATCTTGCACGCTTCTATTAAGTGTTTTAATTGTTGGCATAATTAATTCCCACTGCCTTTTTTAAGGCCATATTGTGATGCGCCTAAAGTCGCATACGTTCCGATATCTGACGCGTATCCAGAAATTAATGCACCCCTTGCCTTTGTTCGTGCTGCCGCTGCATCCATTTTCCCCTGGAATCTACCTTGAGCAGCTTCTATTTTTAAACCGAATGCTTCTTTCCAAGCATTATTTTTAATTGTTAATTGATCTAATCTTCCTCTAATCTCAGTGTCAGCTTGGACTTCTGCTACAGTCCCACCTGCGGAAACATCTAGTCCAGAAGCAGCAAACCCTGCTCGCTGAGAACCAATGACTCCCTTTACCATTTTCCCATACTCTTGTGATTCTTTCTTTCCTGCTATGATCACTTGAGAAGCTTCAGCTTCAGCAAAACGGGCATTAGTTTCTGCCTGAAATTGTGAATAGTTCCCTTCTAACTTATAGGCACCCGCTGCCGCTGCTCCAGAAATACCACCTGCCATTTTACTATCTCCTAAAAGGTATCGCACCCGCAGGCGCAATTGATAATATCTTCAATGGTAATGGATCTACTTGTCGTATAAAAACTCTCCCATTACTATTCCATCTTGATTCGATAATTACATCATGCTTACCAGTTCTAAGTCCAATAGACTCGTCATAGTTTTCATCGTTACGCATTTTAAATTCAGTCAATCCCTCAAGTGGATCAACTGTGTCATCACTTGGAGGCTTGGCCCCAACGAAACCGCCGCGAGATGATTCAACGTATAACGTAACTTGGTTAATTAATTTATTTCTTTCGACCATTGTCTCGCCGCTACCTGTGTCGATATCTAACGGTTCAATATCTGCGGTAATTGGCAATCCTATATGGATAACTGCATAACTCTGAGACAATGTTATTCTTCCGTTTGCCACTGCTACTACTTCATAGCTGTCGTTATTTGGACTACTCACAACGAACCCGTCTGCAAAAACGGAAACGCTCTCACCTTCTAAATGCCATAATCCTGAAATAGTATCCACTGCCCTTGACCAATCTGTTATGGCCACACTTCTCATTGCTACTGGCACAGTCTTGTGAGGTTGAACAGAAACGACTGTAGCACTAGTGTATGCGGTAATCTCGCACCTAATAATTGTCCCGTCAGTGCCAGTCAAATGAATCGAATTACCTACTTCGGAAGCAGAAAAATAACTTGTACTTGATGTTAACGTAAGCGTTTCATCGTAAGTCCAATTCGTTCCGCCTGAGAGTGTCATCGTTTGAGCAGTAGTATTCCTTCCATCATAGCTTAAGTAGCTATCTATGAATGTATAATCTTTAACATCCGTTTGGTCTCTTACTGATAATCGCTCTATGTATTGAACTGTCTTTGCATTAATTGTTCGCTCAACGATAACATAAACTCTGTCTTCGCTGCCTTCAGGTATCACACACACATCATTTACAAAACCGTCACCAAAATCATGTCGGTGCCACGCAAGCATTGCCTGCTCACGAACGTAAGTAAGGCCTAATAAAACACCGTCATCACGTACGGCCCAAACAATTGAATGTGGAATTTGTTGATACGCCCAAGAAATAATTTCGTGTCCGTCAACTAAATGAGAACTGTAGATAGTTAAATCCCCACCTCGATAACCTTCAACTTCGAAATCAAAACCAAGGTCGCGGACAATCGCACCACGACCCTGAATAAATAAAGCATTGTTCCCGACATTTATCGGAGGAACATTGCTTGACCCGTTGTAGGAATTGAACTTAATATTAGGCGGGTTTGTCGGAGTTATTGCGGAACTCTGTGAACCTTGCGCGCTAATCTCAGCGGACGCAGTGAGAATCACCATACCCCCCAGATCGAGCAGGTGCTTAACGGAATTAACTTGTCTTCCTGCAACGGCGAATGTAACGGCATCGTCATCTTGTAGTGGGGAACTAATTGTAAAATTGTTAAAAAATCCTGTTCGACTCATCCATATTTTTTCAGGATCATTATTCGTATTTGCAAATGTTAATCGTTGTTGAATGTAAGTGACTGTGCTTGGATAATCATCCGTCGCGTTAAACGGGTTACGTGCTACTGGAGGTGTATCACTCTCATCGGCATCGATGCCAATATCAGTAAACGCATTAGTGCCAGCTACTCCAATAAAACCATATATTCCGCCGTATGTTTCCTTGTAAACGTTATATTCCTGCGCTCCTGAAACGGCAGTCCATGCAAGAGAAATATTATTCGTAGTTGATAGTGTTGCGTTACCATTGCTAACCGTGATTGTAGAGCTTGACAAACTCTCTTCATAAGTTTCTTCTGCGATGCTTGTGATCACATATTTGTAAGTTGTAGAACCAGTTGTTCCATTTTGTGTCCCACTTAAACCTGCGCTCGGAGCAGCAATGCCAGGCGCAAAGCTTATCGTATTTAATGCCCACGCATTATGCCCAGATCTAGTTAATTCCCTAGGTGCATAGCTTGGATGTACAATGGTGATCACGTCCGCAGACTGGCAAAATTGCAGGTTAAATAAATCTGCTTCTAAATATGGAGTCGTGATGGCATAAATCTCCGCGATAGTTCCGCCAGAAGTATAGCTTCCCCATGTTGTTGAGTTAACATTTGTTCCATCTAAATAGTCTAATTCAAATGTATTGGCACCTGTGTTTACGTTGGCCACTTTAAAATTTCTACCATTAACGTATTGGCCAATATCTCCGACTACGCCAGAAATATAAACCTCATCTCCATTAGCATAATTGTCTGTTCCTGAGTAAGTTAATACCGCAGGGTTTGCGTTTGTAATCGCTGTAATATTCTGTGCTGTATTTGTAACCTGCGCACCATTTCGAATAACGCGCATGTACTGGTCGCCGAATTCTAAGATGTAAGTTTGATCCGTATTAAAAACAAAAGGGATCATCCTTGTATCTTTGGATGAATCCTTTACTTCTGCGATATACTGAGACCCTGGTCTATTAGCAGCGCCCCCGTGTCTCATGACGTAGAAATTTCTTAGCGTTCGTAGACCGAATGCGTATTTAGCTGTATCTACCCTTTGATATAGGGCAGGCGCAATCTCTCCGCCTGAAAATGATCTTTGCGATAATGTTGTCATTAATCCTCATAATCATTATAAATTTTCTTAACCATACTTGATTTCTTTAATTCCATATCTGTTATCTGAAGGCAGATATGATTCTCAACTTCACCTTCATAATTAGCATTAGATGAAACTGAAACAACTTCTGCTATAGCTTCAAGATTAACCTTAGCTCCCATTTTAGGAAGTTCCTTTATTCCAAGTTTTTCTAAAGTCTCATGATCTAAATTTATTCTAAGTCCGTATGGATATTCCATAGAACTCATAAGAGGCATTTCTTTTTCTTCTTTTTCTTTTTTTAGATTTATCATTATTCTCTTCCTTTAATTAAAGATGAGTCTGGCAATATATCAGGTTGTTCCTCATTACTCGCATTTCTTTTTGCATTTGAAACTGCAATATCATATTGCCTACTTGCTTCAGCACGTAAACCGAACGGGTCACCCGCAGTGATTCTCGGTGCGATTAGAAATGCTATCTTGTATGACAAAGCTAATTCGAAATCTGAAGGATAGAATTGTGGGTCTTCTACTAATGACGTATACTCAAGTTCTGCGTTTTCAATATCTGAATATATAATTTTCCCTGCACTGTCTTTTGAAATTTTAAAAGGTACTTTTGAGTCATGTGTATCATTTCTATAACCACTAAGCATTCTTAATGCATGCAAGCAATCAGAAGGATACCTATAGCTATAACCCCATTCTTCATTAGGGTCTTCTTCTATTAATGCCAATGCTGAAGTTACAATTGCAAATGGCCAGGGATAATCTGTGAGTGTTGTTTGTAGAGCAATATCATAATACCTTCTGCAAGCAGTGGCTTCTTGTGATTGCTCCGTTTCGATGTTTTGTATTTCATAGCCCACTCCTAAGTGAGAGAGGGCCATGTTTGAAATTTCCGTTTTGGAACTCATTTAACTACTTACCTTTTGGTGCAGGTTTTTTAGATTTTACTTTCTTTTTCATTGTAATCCTCTCCTTTTTAATTTTAAAGTTAAATCACTTCGTCGGAGTTATCGACTATATAACTCGGTCTTCTTCCTTGAGGTTTAATTTGATTGCGTGACCTTGGAGATTCATCTTCTCCGATTTCTTCCATCCATAATTTTGAAAATTCTTTATCATTTTTGATGTAAAACACTTGGCCTTCTCTGATGCGTGCGTTGTTGTAATAACCTAAACGCAATGCCCTAACCTGTTTCATGAAACCCCCGTCAAATTATAAAGACCCCCAGTTTCCCAGGGGTCAGTTTCTAATTAAAGAATTGTAATACTATCAGCATAACTTACGTATTTCTGTACGTCAGTAGTAATGAAAGCAGTGAAGCTTCCAGTAGTTAAGTTACCGCCAGCGGGTGTGTACTTTAACTGAACATACTGATACTGAAGCGCGTTCATTCCTGGGCTAAGCTTGGCAATTTTTGTAGTACCGATTGCGCTTAGTGCAGAGAAAGTAAATAGTGCGTCAGTTCCATCTGGCGTAAATGTAGTAGTGCTATCACCTTCTAGGGCTACTGCAAGAGTAGAGTCTGAGTCAGTGTCAGTCATAGCTACATCACAGATACAAACAACGTACAAGTCTTGACCTGTTCCGATGTCTCTTACTGCGCCTAAGTTAATACTGTTAGTAGACGCAGCCGCAGCGGTAATCGCTTGTGCATCTGAAAATAATAATTGTGAATCAATGTACATAATGAACTCCTTTTAATTAATTAAAAAAATTAAGATACTTGAGATTCTGTGTTTACAAGAGCGTCGCAGCTTCTTATTGGTATTCCTCTGAAATTAGCAACAAGTTTTCCATCAACTTCTTGGTAAGTCATACCGCCAGAAACAACGTCATCTCTTCTTTGTAGATCAAGGTATTGTGCTACAGTTCTATTCATATAGAACGCACATTTACCCATACTTAATGAAGGCGGTCTATGAACTGCTTTAATCATTAAGCTAATAATATCTGGAGGTGAAGAGTTAGTGTTAAGTGCAGTAGTGTCAATGTTTGCAATACGAACTGCATATCTCCAGTCTCTTACTGCGACACCACATTTCCATGACCACTGATCTTGGAATGCACGTAATCTATAACCGCCCGCAGACGCTCCCGCAGTTTCGATAGTTTGAAGACCGTGATCTTCGTGCTGTAATCCTGCCTTAGAACCTTTAGGGAAAATACCGTGAATTGTATTAGCACCCCAACAAATCAACCATACGGAAGTTTGGTCTGATCCAGTACCAGAACCGCCGATAATGTTTTGAGAGTTCGCTGCTCCTGATAGCGCGGAATATCGGATTGATAAACCAGTGAATTCTTCAGGTGATAAACTTGAGTTACCATAAAATAATGTAGAAGCCATTTCTTGATTCATTGCTTCAATGAATGCCTGTGCTTCTGATAATCTAAATGCCGCAGTGTTGCCGTTAAGTTCTGCAAGATCTTTATCGATTTCAGACCATGCTTCCATGATACCGCAAGCTTCATCGATCTGTGCAGTTGTACTTTTTGAAGGTTGAACACCTTGGTTTAAAAGTTTCCATGCTACAGTTGGAAGTCCAGTTCTTACTGAAGTTCTGTGACCTGTAGGCAAGTTACCTTCAACCCATAACATGTCATTTAAAATTTCGTTTGTCTGAGCGAGTAGTTCTACAATCGCTGAAGTCTTGCCATCGGGATCTACTCTCTTTGCCCAATCTGCAAGCGTTAATGCATTTGCTCCTAACACTGACATAAATTCTCCTTATTAATTGTTACTGTTTTTATAAAAAACGTCTTCCAATTTTTTCCCTGCATAGTTATTGGATTGAACTATTGTATCGTTTCCGATCATTTTTCCAATGCGTGCAAAAACACGGACGACTTCGGGATGATCTCCGTATCCTGTCTCGTTAAGAGTTTTAATGAACTCGTCACTAGCAAACTGCTTAAGAGCACGTTGCGCGTGATCAATTGATTGTTTGAAATTATTCCCACCAATCTCTTGATCATTCTTAACTTGGCTTACCCACTCCTCACGAGTCTTAGAGTATGATTCTTGCTGAGCAGCAATCATATCATTAACCATGTCGGCTTTTAGGTTTAACAGTTCTTGGGCCTTGTCTTTTGAGAATCCTTGCTCACGCGCGTAGCTGGCAATTTTCTCGACGGAGTCCTTTGGTAGCTGTAAACCTTCTGGGAGTTTCAAGTCTTCGACTTTGAAATCTTTTATTTCTGTTTTGGATTCTGCTTTAGTTTCTGTTTTCTGTTCTGGAACAGGATTACTCTCTGCGGGTTTGTTCTCCACTGGAGGAGTAATATCCCCTGATTTGTCAAATAGTTTGTCAGATACCGCTTGTTCATTTATTGCTGGATCTTGGTTAGCGACTAGTGTCTCACTCATAGTAATAGCTCCCTTTATTGTTGGTCATTCTCTTGGATCATTTTAATGAACGCTGCTTTATCGGCGTTAGTAATCTCTGCCATGAGAAAATGACCAACATCTTGTCGGCCTGAATGATAGTAGGTCATGTGTGGATTGTTCACGTCGCAAACACTGGCATACGCTCTACAGTGACTCATGAGTCTCCATAGAAATCTTCTACCAAAACCTGCTTCTAAAATCTTTCGAAGATCGGAGAGTTCGTCTTCTCTGTTAAATTTTATTTTCGCTTCAGCTTCTTTAACTTGTTCTGGATCACCCGCGTTCTTAACGTATGACTTCATTATGCAAGTCTCCCAGCTTCAGCTTGGTCTATTAATCTATTTAACGCTGTATCCCCGTCCATCTTTGTAGATGATAACTGATTTGCAGCCTGAGTCATTTGCTGCATTTGTTGCATTTGTTGTTGCTGGGCCACTGCATTTTGCTCTGCCTGACGTAACTCGTTAGCTTCTTCTTCAGTTCTTATGATACCTGGAGGCATGGAAACGTAGTCACCATACACTTCAACTAATTTGTCTGCATTAACTCTATGTCTAATTTCTGGAGCAGCTTGCATTAAATTGCCAACGTATCCAGTAAATCTTTCAATTGATCCAATTGAAATTAACTTCTGTGCTTGTGCCATAATTGAAACGTATTCAACTTTCAAGTCTTGGCCATCTAACTCAGGAGGAGGTTCTGGAAACTCGCCTCTACTTTGTAGAATAGAAAATGCGTTATCAATTAGTGGATCTAATAAATCTTGGTTTAATTGTTCTAACACAGGGCCTAAAGCGAGAAGTTTTTCTTCATGACGCTCTTCGATCTCTCGCGCAGTGATTTGTCTTCTATCAGAACTTGCAAGCATTAAGAATAAATCTTCATAGAATGCTCTGCGAATTCTATCTCGAACTTGGTCTTGTTTGCCTTCAAGTGCTGAGATGTTGAAGTTAATCTCGTGCGCTGGACGGAATCCTTGCATTCCATCACGAACGTCAACATAAGTAACGTCGCCTGGAAGTATTGACGCCTTCTGATTTTTTAAACTAACAGGTGCAATCATCGGAGGTTTAACCATTTTCTCAATTGCTTGTGCAGACATTTTCTCGCCTACTTGCAATTGTTTAATGTCTCCGATCCCTACCATACCTGGGCAATCTGTTCCATAAGCATCTTCGCCAGTTACTTCCCAACGAGGTGCCATAACAGGGAAGAAATCAAAACCGCTTTGGCCAAGAAATCTATTCTCGTCTGCGGCTTCAAGGTAGTTTAATCCAGCACTGGTTACACCGCGTTCATAATAAACTGATGCATATTTTTTAAACTTAGCTAATGGATTATTTGGTTTATACATTTCATTCGGGAATATTGCATGGCACACTTCGACCCATGCTTCTGTTTGTCCTGCTTCATATAATGATTTAATTGTAGATGATAAATTATCCCATTTAATCTTAGTTGGGTTCATTGGATCTTTGCCAAACTTCTCAATAACTTGTCGAACTGTCATCCTGAATTCACGGTAGAACGTGTCTACTCTTAGCTTATCGTTTACTGATATCGAATAACTTCCAATCGGATATGGAGTAAAATGCAGAATATTATTTGCATCTTCTTCAATGCTAATTGCCGCAGTCCCAAACACTCCGATGTCACCATATAGGATAGGCAATACGTTATACAGATTACTACGCAAGAACACCGTAGACATACGTCTATCTACAAGCTCTAAGTATTGTTTCACTGGAGCATAATCTGCGAGGTCTGGATCTGGAGTAGTTAATTTAAACCAAGGGCGAGCAGGTGACGTAATCCCTGACATCATACCTGATCTTAAGGTTCTCACTGCCATAGTGGCGGTCGAGTCTATTATCTTTAGATTGCGCCTGTCGCCTTGGTTTGTATCGTTCGTAAAGAATCTAGCTCTACGAGGTAGTATAAAATCATTTAAGTCTCTCCACTGTGGGAGGAACGACGAACGCTCCAGCATTAACTGAGAGCGCGTATTTTCTAGGAATCTCTTCCTTGATAACATCATGTTAACTTCCTAATAATGTTTTTTGTGCTGAAGGTGCTTCTTCTGTAACACCTAACGGTGACGTTAATATTGTCCCTTGTCTTCCCGCTGATTTTGCTCTATTGGAACGTTGTCTTCTTCGAAGCGCATCCTTCCCTTCACTTGCCGCTTCCACTGCTACTGACTCTCTTTCATTTTCTAATTGCTTTTGTTCTATATCTTTAATCGCTCTTTCTTGTTGCATCGTCTGCATTTCCATATCGGCTTTTTGTTTTCTTCCTGCCTTAGCCGTTGGTCTATCTACGGTTTCTCTTCCAGTTATTGCTCCAGCGGTTCCTCCTACTGCGGCACCCATAGGGCCACCCATAAGAAATCCCATTGCTGCACCTGACAATGCTCCTGATACTGCTCCGCTATTTTTACCACCCATGGCAAGCTCTCCTTTATTTCAAGCGTTTAGTATAATTAGTTTCCATTAAGTCATATCCGTGACGTACCAGTGCTTTACTGTAATCTCGTTTCGGTGTAACTGAATGAACTACTACGTCAATGTTAATTGATTTCAATTCGTTTTCACAATAGGAAATAAACTCTTGACCGTGACCACGATACTGTGGGTCAAGATAAATTACATCATTATGCGCCCATATCTCATTCTTATGGTGAATGTGGTTTGTTAATATATATGCAGAGTAACCAACAATCTTGTTATTAATATTCGCCGAGTATAATTTGTACATACCAGAATTTTCCATTTTGAAATACATGGAATGATCTACTTCAAGTGGGGAGTCTGGATATACCCACACTTCCTTGTGATGCTTAAGTATCATTGGAGTTATTTCTTCGATGACTTCTGAGTACAAACAGTTTCTAAATTCCATGTTAATTATTTTCACCCCAATGCCTATTAGTGTCAAACGGGTCGTAATCTGATTTAAAATTGTTATCGGATAAAATAGGAATTTCTGGATTCTTTGCTGGCATTTCTGGGAATGCAAATGTGAGTGCAAGTGCGTCAGCATAGTCTGGAGAGCGACCAAGTTTTTCTTTGATCTGATCCTTCTCTTCTAGGTAAAACTTTCCACTCTTAAATGTATATGTTGGAGCAGTTAACTCCGCTATCAATTCAGGTATATCAGGGATTGACCCACCACGCTTGATCCATTCGCACATCTCAAACCACATCTCACTACGTTTATTGAAGTATCTTGGATCGGTAGCTTTTCCTGCGAAATGGATCCCAACTGGAGAGGCACCCGCTTGGATCATGGAGTCAATTACTCCAGAACCAAAACCTCCAGTATCATCAACGAATTCCATCTCGCTACCCCATTTGTATTTTGCCATCATAGCTCTTGATGCAATCTCGTTTGATCTAGCGTTTCTCATCTCTACTGGTTTAAATGCACGCAGTCCTTGACGTGGGAATATTACTGTTCTGTCATCTCCAAAGCGTGCGCAGTCTATACCTAATCTTTTCTGTGAATTTGCAAACTGATCTTCTTTTAGACCACGAGTAACCGCTGCTCGAACTTCATCAGGCCCAATTAAAGAGTTGATGGAAGCTGGAGGGAACTTACCATAAACGTTTACTAGAACCCATGGATCATCTTTACCATATTTTTCAATCTGTTCTTTTGCCCATTGAATAGACACACGAGTTGAACGCTTAGGATCATCGGGATCAGAGGAGATCTCGATTACTTTCCATAGATGCGCTTCTTTTGTGCACGCTCTGTATAATGGCCCTTCTAAATGTGTAGGGTTACCAGCTTGAAGTATTTTACATTCAATACCAGAAGCAAGTGCACCTTCTGCCGCTGCCATAACTGCGTCTGGGATACCGCCTGATTCATCAAGAACGAATAGGATATAGTCAGCATGTAGACCTGCGAGAGAGTTAGCTTGTTGCTCTTTTGAAGCTGATTTACTCCACTGCCTTGCAGATATGAACCATGTGTCTGGGAATTGTTTTGCGAATATTTTGGTTTTAGTTACTTCGAACAGTTCTTGTAGTAATGGTGATCTTTGTTGCCACTTACTTAATTCTGCCCATAGACCGTCACTTAAGTTGTCGCCTGTGACTGAAGTCACTGCAATCTTTGGATGTGGTCTGGTTAATAAGAAGTTCCATATACACCATGCAAGGATTGTAGATTTACCTACCCCTTTAGATGCCTTCATAGCAATACGCTGATTCTTTGCGAATAACATGAGTGCATCTTTCTGCCACTCGTCTGGTTCTGCATTGAATTGTTCTTTGACAAAAGAAACTGGGTTCTCTCGCCACTCTTTGAACTTAGCGTATAGTTTTTTCAATGATTATATTACCGTATGATAAATTATTTATCACTAGTATCACGCTCGATTTTCTTAACGTCAATTACTGGTTTGTTTTTATCGGGTGGTTCTATAGAACCAAGGACTAGTTTTTCTAGATCAATTTTACCAGACATTTCTACGTGCTGAGTATCTTTCCATTGTGCTCGACATTTAAGCCAGAACATTGTCATCGCTGGGTTCTTGCCGTCAGTGGCCATTGCAAAAGCGGTCTCGGTTACTTGTTTGTGTGCGGCAGAGACTCCCATGTTCATTACTGCTTCTAGTTCTGGGTTCTCTTTAATGCGTAATTCTAGTGTGTCTTCGTTCATACCAAACACATGAGCAATTTGCTTTATGGTCATGCCGAGACCACGCATTCTGCCAATCTCAGGGAATCTATCAGGCGGAATTTCTTTTCTGTCGGTTCTGAGTTTTCTAGGTTTTTTATCTTCCATGAATTCTTATCGTACCAAATTAATTATATTTTTAATAGGCAGGAGATTATTTGTTTAGTGGGGTATTAAGCCAGTGATATATATGTAAACAAAAAGCTGCTACCAATAGAACTATGCCCGACCAAAACCATAAACTAGTATCGGGATGACTTTTAAAATACCCGATAAATGAAACTAAAAAACATGTTAAAGGAAATCCATAGAGTCCGATTAAGTCTTTCATAACTTTCCCCCCACGATAGTTTTTTCTATAACCCTACTTTCCCATAACCCATATTTCTTCCAATTTTTGATTAAGGCTTCAATGTTAATTTCTACCATCTTGTTATGCTTTATTATTCTTCTTGCCCTATCCTTGGTTATTACGCTTTGTGAACAGGTGTCCAGCTTAATGACGCCTCTTTCTGTGAACAAGAAGGCTTTATAGAATATTCCCTCACTAACATTCACAACATAAATTTTATCGAACCCTTTATTTATTAATTTAATTATCTTTTTCATTGTTTCCTTTTCAAATGTAAGAATCTATAAATTATAAACTAATTCTGTTACATGACTAACTGACTAACTAGACCCATTTTTCCTCTATACCCATTTTGTGTTATGTGGTTATACAGTATACTACTATACTACCTATTATATACTATATATTATATATTATATATATAGTCAGTATAGTCATGTAGTCAGAGTATAATGATAACAATAAGTTACGCCATTACTTTCTGACCCAATTGACCAGTTATAGGTCACTTTCGGCATATCGGATAGTAACTTTTCTTAAAATATCCTCTGGCAACAAAAAACCTTTAATAGAAGCTCGCCTAAAAGGACACCATACAGTATGACCGCTCCACGAGAAATTGTTCTTTTCTAAAACAAGTTTTATGTTCTTTTTAATACTTGCCCTATTTGCTTCGTGTAAGTTTAACACATCTTGGTCTATTAAATATTTTATAATATCAGAAAAAACAATTATATTTGTTTTAAAGTCTTTAGTAATTTCCCTTAACATTTGTTTATTTTCATCAGTAAGCATTTCAATCAATTTATCTTCGTAGTAGTCATAATGAACTCTTTTATCATTCTCCGTATGAATTTCTGGTGGCAATATAGTCCAATCAAAACCTGAATTCATTAAACATATTGCCTCTGCTAACAATTGTTCCCTATCCCTAATTATTTCATTGATCTTCAATGAATGTGGTTTATCACCCATATCAATAGGGATAAATCTTCTATTACCTGTTTTGTCTGATAAATAATCTTTAGTGTTTGAAGTACCTATAAACAAGCATCTCCTTGGTCTATAAATAACCCTCTCCCCATATGGCAATCTATAAACGTCTTCTTTCATAGATAATATTTGCTTAATTAAATTAATGTTTTGCTTATCAAAATCTTTCATTTCTCCAAATTCAACAACCCAAGCACCTTGTATTGTTTGTTGGAAATCTTTATGTTCTGCACTTATTTTTAAATCTAATACTCTTTTTGATAAGAGTTTATCTCCTTGATCATGCCCTGTTATTAATTTCATTAGAGTTGATTTACCTGCATGTTGTTTCCCTTCGAACACAAACATGGTGTCTACCGTGCAACCTGGTTTATATGCCCTTGCTACAAGTGCCACAAATAGCATTTTTGATACTTGTCTTAAATAATCCGTGTCACCTGCTAAGGTATAATCTCTAAAGAAATTCTCTACCCTCTGGGTTCCATCCCATTTAAGAGTATTAAGCCATTCTAATAATGGGTTCTTTGTTATTTTGCCAGATAGCAGTTTTATTGCGTCTGAAACAGTTTCTTTTCTTAGTGAATAAATACCGACGTTCTTTATAAGATAGCCGCAAATTTCAAATATGTGCTTATCTTCACATCTTTCTCCATTTATATAGGTTTCTCCGTCTAATTCATTGTAATAGATATCAGCATATGGTGTGCATTTTTGGATAGAATTAGCAATGTTATCCATGTCTTTAGTGACTGATAATTGCTTATTAAACCTTATACCATTTTTTACCCAAGTATCTACAAACTCTACAGCTTCCAATGGAACGTCATCATTTACCTTAGTTTTATTATTATCATTAACCAATTCAGCAGTCTTCGCAGGTTCCCATTTGCGTGCGCTTTGGACTAGGTTTTTAAAATCTGTGACAGTTCCACTTTCTGCTACGAAATCGGCAGCGTCCCATTTAGTTGGTCGATCAAGTGTGTTTATGATTAGTATTTCACATTCGGGGTTCTTAGTGTGGATCTTATTGGCAAGAGTGTTCATACATTTAATGCCAGGTTCGTCGTTGTCTGGCCATAGGACAATTTTCTTAGCTGAGTATAGTGGAGATAAGTCTGCTCTATTTAGACCATTAACTCCGCCTTGCCATGTGGTAATTGATACGTTTGGCAGTAATATATAGAGAGCGTCTACGCATTTTTCCCCTTCAGTGATTATGAATTTTTCTTTTGTTGGCCAACGCTCTTGTGCATATAATGGAGAGTCTTGTTTCCATGCACGAGGAATCCATTCGCAGTCAGTGTTAATAGACCATGGTCGAAACTCTTTCTTACTATTTGGTAGGTCATATCGGGTTACTAAACCTATAAGAGAATCTTTGTTTTGGTATTTATAAACGGCAGTTGGTTCTCCGTATTTAGAATGTCTGAGGTTTGGGAGTTCCGTATTTAGTGGTGCCATGATAAATTGTGTGTCTGTGGGTTCGACTGGTTTGGGCGCGGGCGAAATTATAGAAGCCGTTGTTTTCGTCGCGTGCCCATTTAAATATTTAATTCCTTCAGGCGCGTATGATTCCACTAAACGTTTTGCTGCGTCTGCCATATTTAAATTTTTTAACGTGGCATAGAGTGCGATGATATCCGAACCGCCAGTTCCATCTTCAGCGAAATCTTTCCAGACTCCAGTTTCTAAATTAATAGACATGGAATCTCCAGGTTCACCATAGATAGAACCTACTCGATATTCAGTTCCAACTTTTTTACCAGAAGGATACAAATTTTTTACAATTGTCTCTATACAAGGACGCAGTGTGTGTTTTATACTACTGAAGTCAATAGACATTTTAGTTCCTTTATTAGCGTAGGGGAAAAAACAATTAAGGGGATCTTCGGATTCCCTTTTTTATTCCTACTAGTTATTTAATTCGTTAATAATATCTCTACAAAATTGTTTCAAAGTTTCCGCATCGTCTGTGCTGGATTGGCCAATTGTTTTCATAGCGGCCATTGCTTTATTATAATTATCGGCTTGGATGTATTCAATCATGTGAGGGAGATTCTCCGAACTCTCATGCGCTTGGTAAACCCATTCATCCTTAAATGTTGTGACATTTAACTTTCTTTGTTTAGTTCTTGGGTTAAGGTAAATTTTCTTTGCCATTGGTTCACCTCATTTATCAAGTCGTTTTCATCGTATGCGACGCACGCAATGCCGCCTTGATTTTTTACTGCGTTTATAAAACTAGCTTGTTCTTTTGTTGGTTTTAAATTCTCTGTTTTTATTTCACATGCTGTAAAGACTGAAATGTCATGGCCTACCATGTCATTTGTTATTTTTATTTTAGTCCATCCAATTAAGTCAGAACTGCCTACGCATAGACCTGCGTTAAGTGGGCGAGGATTTAATAGTGTGAGGATTCCATCGGCGTGGGAGATAATTTTCCCGACCCACCCTTTCCCAGTGTTGTTTCTAAATAGCGTGGGAAATTTTATTAGCACACGGTTAATGATATTTTTTTCTAAAACAGACATTAGAAAATTGTGACTGTTTAGTTAGTGGATTGTCTAGCGGAGGTTTTTAAGAGAAGCCATTTTAAAAACCCACCCAGGTTTGTAACCTCGTTCACGTGCTATTGCTTGAAGTTCGGCGAGTGATTTTGCTTTACCTACTTCCATGCGTGCGAGTTTTTTTTGATGCTCTGTGATCTCTACGAGTTCGCCTTCAGTTTCAGGAATTAATTCCTGGGTTTTAACTGGGAATGGTGTGTGACAATTGCTGCATATAATAGAGGCGGCGTGGTTGACATGAAAACATGATTCGCATCTTTTTATTGGAATAGTATTTTGGTCGCCTTTTCGTACAGTTTTTTTCTGAGCATTAAGTGACCAGTATCTTTGATCATTTGGCAATCCATGACGTTTATAATTACCTACGTGGTCTATAATATACGATAACGTTTTACTAGGAGATGTTCGCAGTGCACGACCCACCATTTGTAAATGGAGCGAAAGGGAATGCGTTGGTCTGCATAAAATGGCAGCGTCTAAGTGTGGGACATCGAATCCTTCTGTGAATAGGTTTACGTTTGTTAAAATATTTATTTGTCCGTTGGTGAAGTTATTGATTATGGAGTCTCTAGTTTGAGTTGGTGTGTTGCCGTCAACTTGCGCGGCGTTAATACCAGCGGAGCGAAACGCATTCATAACGTGGATTGAATGCTCAACGTTTACGCAAAAGATAATGGCTTTTTTACCTGGGATAATTTTCTGATAATGCTCTACGACATTCCCTACAATGGAAGGTTTATTCATAACGTGTGCTAGTTGAGTCTGATCAAAGTCTCCCATGGATGTATTAATGTCAGATAGGTCTACGTCTGAAGGGGCGTAATATTTAAACGGTGATAAATGACCGCGATCAATTAACATTTGCGTGTTAATATTTCCAGTTACAATTTCTTCAAAATATTTTCCAAGTCCCTGTCCATCTAAACGACAAGGCGTCGCAGTCAACCCAAGAATGAGTGACTCGTTGTAGTAATTGAAAACTTCAGTCCATGTTTTACTGGCTATCCTATGGCATTCATCGATGATTACTAAACGTGGTTTTGCATAATTATGCATGCGATTTAAGAGTGTATTAATGGATGCAATTTTAAATTTATGCATATTAGTTTCGGGGTAACCACTAGCTATGATATCATATTTAAGCTCAAATCTATCAGCGGTTTTAGCAGTCTGGTTTAATAACTCCCGTCTATGGACAATCATAGTAACGTCCTTACCAGCATTAACGCAGTCTCTTATAATAGACATTGCTATCTGCGTGTTATGAGTGACTGTAAAGTCCCCTAGTAAAAAGCGGCCATCACCATTTAAAGTAAACCCATAATAGCTCCCATGACCTATTGCTTCTAATTTAAAACCAGTATGCAGAACATTTTTAATTTGGCCTCTTACACTGGCTTTATTATACAGACATGGTATCTCATTGGTTTGACCATTAATATTAAGTCTGTAGTAAATCCCTTTAAACCCAGTAGATTTTATTCCCTTCTCACACTCTTTAATATAGCAAGAAAATCCAAGAGACCTGGCTAAATAGCAAGTATCTATTGCAAGTTGTTTTGAAACTGTAATCCAATCATAACCATTGTTAGATAAATGACCGTCTGTGTCCATCATCCCAGCAAGCAGGAGCAATCTGTGTTCTCTGCTGGAATACAAAAAATCATTTGGGATAAACTTATAGCCCATATAGTTCCATTTTTTCAAATGAACCCTAATATTATTTTTAGATAAACATAGAGTTTCACATAAGCCTTTTTCTTTTCTTATGCTAAGCCCGTAATTGTTTTTTTTGCAAAATGATTCTACATAATTTTTAATGACTGTTTTTTTATTAGATATAGTCAGAGATGGGTTATGTTTATGACCATCTCCTAGCCATAAACCAAAAAAATAAGGGTCAAAACTTGGAGTTTTTGGTCGCTTATATTCTATTGGCACTCGGAATAATTTGTGTACGTGTTTAAAGTTATTTGTTTTTTTAATGTACTCTTTAACTGGTATATCAATAGTCTTATGAGACACAATATTTTTAAGAGTTAAAATATGCTCATCATTACATACCCACGCTTCCCCTTTTATTGGAGTTACTCTATATAATAAACCGTTTCCTTTTGATACAGATAATATTTTCCTAGGTTTAGAGTCAGGCCCCATTAATATGTCTGTATTAGTTAAGTCTTGAACCATTTTTATCTGACCACTGAAAAGCATAACTGGTGTGTTGTAACCCAAGCACTTGCCCGCACCAGTTGGGAGTACTGTCACTATGCTTCTTTTGCCTTGGTTGAAAAGTCTATAATTCTCAGAGATAACGCTATCCTGGAAGTCGTAGTTCTTCATACAAACATTCTAATTTTCATGCGGGTTGTTTAGCTTATGTAATTTATTCAGTCAATGAATTAAAGTTCTTGCCAAGTAAAAAATACAATGGCTATACTGTTTGTCTACCTACGCTGTCAAAAATAAAGGAGTCCTAATGTTACGTGAAACAATCGAACTATCATCCAAAGAACAATGGTTAGAATTAAGATCAAGAGATGTAACTTCAACTGAGGTTGCTGCTCTGTTTGACTTAAATCCTTATATGAGCAAGTTTGAATTGTGGCAACGAAAGAAAAATAATCTCGTTGTTACAATTGAAGAGAATGAGCGAATGAAGTGGGGTAGTAGATTAGAACACACTATAGCTCAAGGTATTTCGGAGGATTTTAATTTACCTACTACCCCATTTAAATCTTACATGAGAATTCCTGAGTTAAAAGTAGGGAGCAGTTTTGACTATCTTATCAACAAAGGTACAGATCTTGAGGCAATACTTGAGATAAAGAACGTAGACTCAATGATGTTTAAAGATAAGTGGCTAATGGAAGATGGAGAAATAACAGAAGCACCCCCTCATATCGAACTACAAGTGCAACACCAATTATTTGTGTCAGGTAAAAAGACCGCCTATATCGGAGCGCTAGTAGGCGGGAATAAAGTTTACTTAATTAAACGGGAATATGACGAGGGATTAGTTAATGAAATTAAATCCCGCGTAGTAAAGTTCTGGGAATCGATTGACAAAAATCTTGCGCCTTCCCCTGATTTTAAAAGCGATTATAAATTTATTAGTAGTATGTTGAACCGCAGTCAGTCTGGATATGAAGTAGAAAACTTCAGCAATGAATTGCACATGCTAGTAGAACAATATAAGAAAGTTTCTGAGCAGGAAAAAGAAATCTCCGAAACAAAAGACATTATAAAAGCAAAGATATTAATGATTGTCGGAGAAGCTGAAAAGGTTAAAGGCGACGGGTTCACTATTAGTGCAGGTATGGTTAAAGGCGGCCCTATTAGTTATGTTAGGAAAGATTATAGGAACATGCGAATAAATTTTAAAAGGGAAAAATAAAATGGATAATTTAACTATAGATGACGTTATGACCGACGGAGTATTGGAAGTTTTTAACGGTATGAAAAAGAAAATGCCACACACGGACGACACGGCTTTAGCTTTATTAACGATTGCTGTAATGATGAGTCGCATAGATTATTTAGATGGCATAAAGGAATTACAATCAATGAAAGGAGATAATTAATATGAACGCAATAACCCCAGCACAAGAGATTAGACAGAACCTAGAAGCGATGAAGCCACAGTTTCAAATGGCACTGCCGAAACATATAAGCGTTGATAAATTCACGCGAGTAGTACAGACAGCTTTAAACAATAGCCCAGTTTTATTACAGGCAGATAGGCATTCACTGTTTAGTGCTTGTATGAATAGCGCACAAGATGGACTCATGCCAGACGGCAAGACCGCCGCATTCGTAACATTTAAATCGAAAGACGGCACGCAGAAAGTCCAGTACATGCCAATGATTGCAGGGCTTTTAAAGTTAGTCAGAAACTCAGGGGAATTACTATCGATTACGTCGCAGTTAGTTTATGAAGCTGACATGTTTAAATATTATGTTGATGAAGAAGGCGAGCATTTAAAGCATGAACCAAATATCTTAGCAGCGAACCGCGGCAATATGATAGGCGCGTATGCACTAGCGAAAACAAAAGACGGAGGCGTGTATATAGAAGTAATGAGCATGGAGCAATTGAATCAGGTCAGAAATTCTTCTAGGTCTAAAGACTTTGGCCCATGGTCAACGTTCCCTACAGAGATGTACAGAAAGACTGTGCTTAGGAGGTTGATAAAAAGATTACCGTTATCAACTGACGTGGATTTTCAGGACGAGAGCGACTACGATTTTAACGAGTCGGCACAGGAAGTAACGCAGGAGATTAAAACAGAAAAGAAAAATAAACCTAAAAAATTAACTGAGATAATTGAATCTCAAAAACAAGGAGAAGTTGTAAATGAATAAAGTAATGTTAATTGGAAGATTAGGGAAAGATCCAGAAACTAAAGATGTTAACGGGAATACTGTTACTACTTGGAGCATGGCAACGACTGAGAAGTGGAAAGATAAAACAGGCACTTGGCAAAACAAAACAGAGTGGCATAACTGCCAAGCGTGGGGAGCGACTGCCACTGCGGTAGGGACATGGACTACTAAAGGCACTCAGGTTTTTGTAGAAGGGAAATTAAACACGACAAAGTGGACTGATAAGAACGGCGTGGAAAGATGGACGACAAACATTGCGGCATCTAACGTGCAGTTTCTAAGTGACACTAAAAAGAAAGAGACAGAGACTACTAAGCCAGAATGGCAGGCGAATGTTGAGAATACTTTCCCAGGTGCACAGACTGAATTCGCAAGTCAAGATATACCGTTTTAGCATGATCGAAACATTTATTGCGTGTATGGGGTACTTGCTGTTTGGTGACCACGAATATACGGAGGTTGAAAAATGAATATCATCGAAGCAATAAAATCAGAAAAGCCTTTTAGAAGAAAAGATATAAATATGCACTGGATTGATAGAAAAGATTACGGAGATTTTTTCACAGTATCATTCGAGGCTATCATACTAGAAGACTGGGAAATTCAAGAGAAAACAATCTCGATAACTGAAAGTCAGTTTGATGAGGTGTGGGAGCAGCTTCTTAATGCACATGAGAGTTATTGCTTAATTAAAAATTTTAAAAAGAGATTGGGGTTTTAAAATGAATATCCAAGACGCAATCAAATCTAATAAGCCGTTTAAGAGAAAAGGTCTGGATGATCTAAATTACATAACTATGCCTGCAATATATCGTTATTCTATGGATGAAATTCTCGCCGACGACTGGGAGCTAAAACAAGAACCCAGAAAAGTTACTTTGTATCAGTATCTTTATGAATATAGTTGTAAAAAAATGCTCATGTCTCTAGAAACCAACGAAACATGGGATCAATACAATTGTGACAGAGATGATTGTAAACTCCTAAAAACCTTCACAAGGGAGATTGAATTTTGAAAACCACGACAATGAAATTTGAAAAAGTAAGCATAGATGCTTTTAGAGGCAGTAAGAAGAAAACTTTTTTCCAAACAATCTCTCCATTCAACAAGAATAAAGATGGAAAAATTAAAACAAGAGATGAAATCTTAGTTGAACTAAGGAAAGAAATTCAAGATTGGATAAAGGAGGGTAAATGATCTTAATGCATAAAGAAACTGCGGAGATTTATGAATTGCATAGTTGTCAATTTGCACCTTATTTAATTGCCTATGATTCTAAGGGGTATTTAAGAGAACATTTATCAGAAGAATTTGAAATACTAGGATGGCTATGAAAACTTCAGAAGACATTGTGAAAGAAATTGAGAGGAGAATCGGTGCATATGAAAATATTCACTTTCCATCGAACAATATTTTATTAGCATCGCACTTATTAAAAGACCTCCTCTCTTGGATCACCCAAGAAAATAATCTTGATGAAAAGAAGGAATAGAAATGAGTAGTCGAAAAGAGAAACTTGAAGCTATTAAATATGCAGTGGAGATAGCCAAGAAGGAAAAATTAGCAATTGAAACATTAAAGGCATTTACAAGACTAGATAAAAGACAAATTTATCAACTAGAAATGGCAAATGGAATAATTAATAGAGGTGAGAAATTACTAGAAGAAAATAATCTTGATGGGTTGGCGGATGATTAATTGGTATAAACCGAGCGAAAAAATACCTAAAGTAAAAGATGATGTTATAGTCCTGTCTCCCGACGGTATGAGTATGTATAGAGATTTAGTTAATATGGTTAGTGAAGAAATATTTATCATAGGAATAAGTAGAGAAAGGTTAATTCAATGTGGGAGTTACTGTCATTGGGCATACGCATCTGAGTTTAATTTTCCAAAGGAGAAGGAATAATGGAATTTTTTATAACATTCTTTTTAGGGATGGTAACGATGTTTACAATTGATTCATACACTTGGTTTAGTGATAGTAAATCGTTAGAGAAATTTCCCAAGTGCATCGAAAAACAATTCGGCAAAGAAACAATTAAGAAATGTTACGATGTTGTGGAGGTAAAGCCGTGAAAATAGAATGCCCTACGTGTAAATCAAATAATCTCGCAGTAGAAAAAAGACCAGATGGAAATGCTATTTGTATGTCTTGTGGGTGGCAAGGTGAATATAAATATTGTTTTCCAGTTAACAGAAATGATCGAATGGAAAAATTAGAAGTCGCTTTAAATTGCTGTAAAAATGACTATTGGTTTATGACTAATCTTTTAGAGAAATATTCCACAGATAAAGATCAGGCAATTAAAGATTGCATTGAGAGGATGAAATTCAGAAAAGGATTATTTAATATTTTAGAGGTAAAGAATGAGTGAGAAAAGTTTGTCAGATAAATACAAAGATTGGCAAGAAGTGGAGTTTAATAACACAAGACCGTACCTTGCTTTTGAACATGGCTACCTACTTAGAGGCTCTGAGTTATGTCCTGAGATACATAGGCTCAAACAAAAACTCGACACCTATATTCAACTTGCAGAGACTAAAGGGAAGGAGTTGGAGAAACTAAATGAGCAAGTAAAAGAAGCAAGGGAAGTGATTAAAAAGTGCATGGAAAACACACAGGAAAGTGACACAGATAATATATGTAGAGAATATTTGGAGAAGTGGAAATGAAAACATGGGGAGAATTAAGAACATTGAATAAAAATGGACTAGTTGAAGAAATGGCTAAGTTAAGTAAAGGAAAATATTTAATTTTCAACTTGTCTGTAAATGGTGACGAGATGGCGATAGTGCCAAGAAGAATATTGCAAGATATTGATACTTATAAAAATGATATTCAGAGATTACAGAATAAAATTAATACAATATCTAGTGTTCTAGGTTTGTAATTTGGAGAAGTGGAAATGAGAACAATTAGTGATAGTAATTTTAGCATAGAAAATGTAATGAGGTGCGAATTAAGAAGACTCTTAATGAAATGCACTGATGAGCAAGTAGCGTTCTTTAATAGAATGTATAAGTCGGTTGAGGTTATTCCTGTAGAGAAAATGGAATGGGCAATCAAACAATGTGAAAGAACTATTGCTAAAAACGAAGAACCCCTAAAACTCAGGAGAAGGGATGAACGAACTAATCATAAAAGCAGTAATAGTTAAGAGGATACAATGATTCTTTTTAAATGGTTTGTGATACTAGTGTTCATTCAATCTTTACTTTTCTCCGCAGGATTAATCTATTTAATTGTTAAGGATTACTTAGAGAAGAAGGAGATAAAAGAATGGAGATACTGATTAAGGTTATTCTTATTATATTGCTCACTATTGTATTGTCTTGCACAACTATACACCCCCAGGCTTGCGAGTCTTACTGCGCTAATAGCCAAAGACTACAACTTGGCATTTGGGATTTGCGTTGCGACTGCTCAAACGATAACATAAAAAGAAACATTTCACTGGAGGAATAATGGCAAGTATTAAAGTTCAATTTGAAGATCTACCTAATGGCAAACTTGGAGTTACATTCACTCCAGCGATAAAAGATTTCGCCTATGATTTTAAGCTGGCAGACAGGAACCCTTCTGAAGCGGAGGCCGCTGCTATCGCAGTAGCATACTTCTTAAGAGAGAGAGGGAAGCGCGCAGCAAGAGCACAAAAAGAAACTCTAAAGGACATGGGGATATGGACACCCGACTCTGCTATATAGGAGGCATTGTGGAAAGAATTCCTGCAAGTAAATTTTATGAACTAATCAAGGCACGCATTCAAGAAATTGAAAAAGAAATCCGAGAGTCTAATTCGGAACCAGTTAAGCGACACTTAGAAAAAAGCCTTGAACATAATAAAAATATTTTGAACGGATTGCTAAGAAGCGAGAGTCATACAGACCGATATCACTAGGGGAAACAGTGAGTATTATAAACCATTTTAATAATCTTGAAATCAATTACTCTGATAAGCTTGGCAGGATAACGACCATGCCTGCAAAGTATTCTGATTATTCTACTGGTAACTATGATTCACTTAACCAGCATTTGTGGACAGGCGAAGCGTTAGTTTTATTCGAGTTATTCTTTAATTTAAACTCTCCGTTCATCACACACTGGGCTTCTATATTAACAAATATAAAAAAAGAAACTGAGCTACTCCCAGGTTTATATAAAAGACACCCAATGCCATACGATAGTGATCATAAATATTTTGATGAGATATCATTAGATGAATACTTAGGTTTATGCTTTTCTTACGGAACTCTTGGGTTAACCAAATACGCCGAAGATATACTTGAACATCATATTAAGAATTCGTGGTGCGTAAGCGATGATAAAAGATTAATGAATACCAGTGTCCGCGAACATGTATTCACTCTCCTATTTTGGAAGACACTATTTAAAGCACTTATTACCGCAATTAAAACTAGAGACTTCACTGGTTCAAATGAGATGGATAAAATCCTAGAAGAAAATGATGGAGTAAACTTACTCACTAATTACCGTATGCCTAAAGACAGACTCTTCATATACCTAGCAGCTAAGAAAAACCCTCCAGTTATTTGCTGGCTTCATTTCATACTGGCAGCATTCATAACACTCAGACCTAGTAATAAAGAAACTTCTGGCAAATGTCTTCTGTTTTATAAACTAGCATTCCTGCAAAATATCGGGAAGCCGTTTAAATTTTTAGTGAAGTTATTTAAAAAAAGAATTCCCGATCTCTCAGGGCTATTTCATAGTTATTATGATGACAAAAATCATCCGTTCATTTATATAGCTAAGGCAATTGAGTTTAAATCAGACGGGGAGATGGAACCTATTGAGAACACTCTCTCATAAATTCTATATACTCGTGTCGCTTCATACAGACAAAACCTGCACAGTCCACAATAGATTGGTTATTCTCTTCATCAATATAGATGCAAGTCGAACCATTAAGAACCATGCAGGTTGAATTAAGTTTCACAATCTGAGTATCGAGGCTATTCTTTTTTAGACTCGTGCAGCTTGCGAGCAGAATCCATAATAGAATTATCAGAAGTAATGTCTGTTTCATTTAATATCTGTTCTTGTTTGTTTATCTTGAATTCTCTTAGTTTCTTTAATATTAACGGGACTAGTTGTGCTAATCCCGCTAACACATGGAGGAGTTTCCCGATCACTTTTTGCCGATCTTGATAGAGAATAACCAATCAAGAACGAACAAAAATTTATTATAAAAAGGACTAGCGATAACTTTGTTAACAAAAGAATCATCTTCCTTGCTAGGTGTATAAGCCACGTAAGCTTTAATTATTTCCATTACTGGTTTAACTAGCAATCTAATTAA
>Ga0209582_1000279_pt1 | contig 40657 bp, 29 predicted proteins | sample KloWWTmetKNB5Kit_FD_187176 | JGI IMG/M metagenome (GOLD analysis project Ga0209582, IMG submission 187176) | Active sludge microbial communities from Klosterneuburg, Austria, studying microevolution and ecology of nitrifiers - Klosterneuburg... | ecosystem: Engineered > WWTP > Aerobic digester >...
ATGTAGGCACCCCGGTGGTCTTCGATTGCTTGGGCGTAGCGAATGGATCCGCATTGCCGGGCACCTCGTGCAACGACAACAACGCGAACACGATCGACGATACATGGAGTGCGAATTGCAACTGTGTAGGCACCCCGGTGGTCTTCGATTGCTTGGGCGTAGCGAATGGGTCCGCATTGCCGGGCACCTCGTGCAACGACAACAACGCGAACACGATCGACGACACGTGGAGTGCGAATTGCAACTGTGTAGGCACCCCGGTGGTCTTCGATTGCTTGGGCGTAGCGAATGGATCCGCATTGCCGGGCACTTCCTGCAACGACAACAATGCGAACACGATCGACGACACGTGGAGTGCGAATTGCAACTGTGTAGGAACGCAGGTGCCGTTGGATTGTCTCGGCGTACCGAACGGTCCGAACCTTCCTGGAACGCCGTGCAACGATGGCGATGATCACACCGAGAATGATGTTTGGTCGGTGAACTGCGCTTGCGAGGGAGAGCCCATTCCCGCAGATTGCAACGGTGTGCTGGGCGGACCTGCATTACCGGGCACTTCCTGCAACGACAACAACGCGAACACGATCGACGATACATGGAGTGCGAACTGCAACTGTGTAGGCACCCCGGTGGTCTTCGATTGCTTGGGCGTAGCGAACGGATCCGCATTGCCGGGCACTTCCTGCAACGACAACAACGCGAACACGGTCGATGACACGTGGAATGCGAACTGCAATTGTGTGGGCACGGTTGTGGTGTACGACTGCCTCGGTGTAGCGAATGGAACGGCCACCCCCGGCACACCGTGTAACGACAATGACCCGACCACTGGGGACGATCAATGGATGTCGGATTGTAATTGCGCTGGCCAATTGATCGATTGCGAAGGCGTGGCTGGTGGCGATGCGCTTCCTGGTACCTCTTGTGATGATGGCGACCCCTTGACGATCAACGATTCATGGAACTCGAACTGTTCTTGTGTGGGTGCCTTGCAGTTGGTAGATTGTGCTGGTGTTCCCGGCGGAGGAGCCTCCATGGATGATTGCGGTGTTTGCTCAGGTGGAAACACGGGCATCGTACCCAACGCGGATATGGATCTGGATGGCTTGTTGGCCTGCGAGGACAACTGCTCGGTGGCATTCAACCCGAATCAAGCGGATTACGATGGCGACGGGGTAGGTGACGCATGCGACAATTGCGTGTGGGTTTACAACCCCGCACAGCCGGATATCGACGGCAACGGTGTGGGTGATGCATGCGATATGCTCACGGGCTTGATGGAGTATTCCGCAAGTACCACATTCAGTATGTACCCGAACCCGACGAACGGTCAGGTTTCTGTGATATGCACGGTGCCCGGAGCTAAGTGGCTGCGATTCCACAATGCGCTTGGTGCGCTGGTGTTCGAAGCGCCGTTGTACCGACAATTGGATCTGGAACGCCTTTCCATGGGCGTTTACATGGTGCTTGTGCTAGATGCGGAAGGCAGACCGCTGGCACAATCGAGACTCGTTCGTCAATAACAACGGGTCGAAGTTGGTTGAAAGGGCTCCTTGGTAACAAGGGGCCCTTCTCATTTCAGCAAGGTCACCGTTCCAAAATGCTCGCGCCGTTCCGTAGAGAAGCCTTCCTTCACCCAAAGGCGCCAAACGTATACGTCCTGCGGTAGGATCTCTCCGCTGTTTCGCATGGATCCGTTCCATCCCTCTTTCGGGGTGGTGGAAAGGAAGACCTCATTGCCCCAACGATCGTGGATCGTGAAGAGATAAGCATCCTCATCCAGACCGATCACGGACGGGAAGAAGGTCTCGTTGATCGCATTGCCGTCCGGTGTGAACGCATTGGGAACGAAAACGGTCAGGACATCGTCCACGATGATCTCACGGCAAGTCGCTTGTTCACAGCCCAAGGAATCGGTCCCGACAAGACAGATGGTATGGGTGCCGACCGTTGCATTTGGTAGCGTGATGCCTCGTCCAGCCATGACATCCCATGACTCTCCATCCATTGTCCAATCGTGATCCACATCCGCGAGGGGTTGGTGAACCAGCCCGATCACCGGATCATCGATGCTCACTCGTATCGGTGACACGCCGAAATCGACCACCGGGCCGTTCGAAACCGTGATGGCTTGCCCGAACGTTGCGCTCGCAGTGCATCCTTCCGCGTCCGTGACCAGTGCAGTGACCGTGAAGGTTCCACCAAGCGTGTACAGGTGGTTCGTCGTGGTGCCAGCGAACCCGGATCCACCATCGCCAAAGCTCCATTGCACCGTGGCCGGTTCATTGAACGTGCCGGCGGATAGTTGAACGGTCAATGGTGCGCAACCCTGATCCACGTTGGTTGTCAATGAAGGCTGTGGTAGTGGGTGAACGGTGAGTTCTACTGTGGCTTGCGCCTGCATGTCTGTGCAAGCCCCGACTCCATCAACGGAATAGACATAGATGCCAGGAAGGTGGTAGGTGGGGTCGAAGGGTCCTTGGAATTGGGAAGGCCCGGACCATGATCCACCACTATCCGGACTTCCACCGAGCAAAGGGAAGAGTGCAATAGGTTCCGCATTCGCACAGAGGCCGAGCGCACTGATCGAGCCGGGGTTGGGCATTGGATCGATGACCAGATCGATCATCGCTTGGGCATTCGGACATGGCGCAGTGCCTTGCACCGTGTATTGGTAGGCGCCTGAAGCGGCATTCGAAGGATCCACTGGATCGACGATGGCACCGTTGGGCCCGGTCCACGTGCCATTTGGATCCCAAGAACCGGACAACCATTCGGAAGGATCGATAGGATCACTTCCTGCACAGATATCGATCAGGCCACCTAGCCCGGCTTGTGCAGCTGGGATGATACTCATCGCAACGGAACTGGTGATCGCAGGGCACACACCCACTGCAGCGATCGTATAGGTGTATGTCCCGGCCGCATCGCTACCCGCATTGAAGGTCCCTGTTTGGTTCTGGCCGTCCGGGCCGGTCCATGTACCACCGGAAGCAGGCGCGCCAGTAATGGCAGAGATCAGTGGAAAGAGGTCGCTACCCTCGCTGCACAAGGGAACCGCTCCATCGATCCCCGCACTCAGCGCATCCTGAATGAAGACATCCACACCGGAACTCACAGAGGGACACGGGCCGTCCGCTCCGAAGACGTATCCGTAGTAACCATCGAAGACATCGGATGGGTCGATGATGCCATTGCTAGGCCCGCCGGTGGGTTCTACCCATGTACCGCCAGATGCAGCTGTGCCCCCAAGCAGGGGGAACAAATCGATGGGTCCATCGGTGGAGCAGGCCGTCAACACTGCATCCACTCCGGGATCGATGGCTTGTAAGACACTGAGCACGACCTGAGCGGAGGAGTTGGTACAAGGCGCAGGTGCTGCAACCGTGTATGTGTATGTGCCGACCACAGCCTGCAATGGGAGCACGTTCGCACCTGTGGGGTTCCCGTTCGGATCGGTCCAGATCCCACCGGTCTGAGCGTTATCGCCAAGAAATGGGAACAGATCCACTGTCGCTTCGGATGAGCACGCGTTGATGGCACCATCGTTCCCCGCGTTGGGTTGTTCCACGACATCCACTTCAACCGCTGAACTGGAAGTCATACAAGGAGCCATTGCGGCGATGGTATATGTGAATGTACCGCCCATATCCACCGCTGGGTCCAAGATCCCAAGAGAAGCGGAACCTGCTGGGTCGGTCCAAGCACCGCCTGCATCCGGAGAACCACCCAAGGCATCGAAGAGATCCAACGGGTCGGACGCAGTACACAAGGTGATGGCTCCATCTACACCCACATCGGGTTGGTCCACGATCGCGATCTGCACCGTGGCTTGATCACTGACGCATGGCGCGGCAGCCAATAGCAAGTAGGAATAGGTGCCCGGTTGTGCGGTTGATGGGTTCAGCACACCAGAGGTCGGCCCTCCATCAGGCGCAGTCCATGAACCACCAAGGTCCGGTGTGCCGCCAAGAAGGAAATAAAGATCGACCGGCGGGGCTGCACTGCACAGCGTGGTCAAAGGGCCATCGGTACCCGCATTTGGTTGTGGTGCGTTCTGCACGGTCACCGTCGCACTGCTGTTCGGGCAAGGGGCCACTCCGTTCACGGTGTAGGTGTATACCCCTGCAGGGTCCATGGCCGGGTTGTAAATTCCGCTGATCGGGGCGCCGTTCGGTCCGGTCCATACACCACCGACATTCGGGACTCCATTCAATTGGGTGAATAAACTGAACGAGGAGGCGGAGGTACAGGTTTGCATACTTGCATTGATCCCTGCGTTGGGGCTTTGGACCACCGATACGGTCACAGCAACTACGGCTGGTATGCATGGGGCTACAGCGACGACGGTGTATGAATAAATTCCCGGCACATCGGTAGCGGGGTCAAAGATCCCGGTATGGGCGCTTCCATCCGGCGCGGTCCAGACCCCACCTGGGTCAGGGGATCCTTCGATCACCGAGAACAGGTTGGCAGGTGGGTTGGAACTACAGAGGGTCAAGTTGCCCGGACCACCAGCATTGGGTTGATCGGAGATCGTGACGATCACTTGGGCTTGGGCAGAGCAAGGTGGGGCAAGGCTGGTCACGGTATAGGTGTACGCGCCTGCATCATCCGTTGTCGGGTTTAGAATACCGGACACCACGGAGCCATCCGGGGCGGTCCACACGCCTCCCGCAACGGGCGTACCTCCGAGCGTATTGAACAGATCCGATACGCCACCGGAAGAACAGGTCGTGAGGGCCGCATCCGATCCGGCATCCGCTGTACAACTCTGGATCACCGTTGGTGGGTTCACCGCGATAGGATCCCCTGTGCATCCGGTACTGCCCCAACTCCCTGTTTCACTGTCCCCAAAGGAGTTCACGGAGACATCCAGACTCAGTCCATTCACGCAAGCCGGGCCATCGAGAACGGAGATGGTCCAGCAAAAGGTCCAGTTCACTGCGCCAGTGCAGAAATCCCCGAAGTTGTTCCCAGGGTTGCCATCACCGGGGTTGTAGTCGTAGAAGAAACCGGGCCCTTGCGTACCGATGTTGGTCCCTGCCGTGCCTTGGACAGAAGGGTACCACGCCCAACTACCGGAGCCCGAACAGGAAGCCGGTGGAGGCCCGGGGGTCAAGGTGCTCATATCCCAACCCGGACCGAAGTTGGCCGCAACTCCATGGAACCAATTGGCGTTGGTGCTGTTCCAATTGGTCACAGTGAAACAGAAGGTCACCGTTTCCCCACACCCATACGTGCCATTCACGGGTGGCGTGGATGCTGTAAAGGTGTTGCTCACCAAACAGGGTTGACCGAACGCGCAGAGCGAAGCGAACGTCAAGGGGAGAAGGGACCATCGAAGACGAGGCTGCATGGAACGTTCGGCGCGAATGGGAGACTACCAAAATAGGCGTTCTCGTCGATCAACACCAAATCGGCGATCACACCGAGAGGATCGGCAGGATCCGGAGCAGGTCGGGATCCAACCTCCGGCGTTTTCCGATGGCATCTTGGAAAGGAGTGAGAACGATGCGACCGTTCATCTCGCCCACCATGGCATCGTGTGCCCCTTTGCACAATTCCTCCACCGCAGCCACGCCGAGCTTACTTGCCAACACCCGGTCCTGTACGGAAGGGCTACCGCCGCGCTGCAAATGACCGAGCACCGTGACCCGGATGTCGAAGTGGGCATGGCATTCCTTCACCTTGCGAGCGATCTCGAACGCACCGCCTTCCTCATCTCCTTCCGCCACCACCACAATGCTACTGGACTTGCTTTGTTTCGCCTCGGTCAAGGCCGTGATCAACTGATCGATGCGCTGGGGAACTTCCGGCAACATGACATATTCCGCACCCGCTGCAATGGCACAAGCCAAAGCGATGAAGCCTGTGTCGCGCCCCATCACCTCCACGAAGAAGAGGCGGTCATGGGAGGATGCGGTATCGCGGATCTTATCGATCGCCTCCACAGCGGTATTCACGGCCGTATCGAAACCAATGGTCCGGTCCGTACCGAAGAGGTCATTGTCGATGGTCCCCGGCAGACCTAGGATGGATGTACCGTGTTCTTGAAAGAAGATATTCGCACCGGTGAAGGTGCCATCACCACCGATCGCGATAAGGCCGTCGATGCCTCTGACCTTAAGCGTTCCTGCAGCTTTCTCTCGACCTTCGTTCGTACGGAAGGCCTCGCTGCGGGCCGAGCGCAGCATCGTGCCTCCGCGTTGGATGATGTTGCTCACATCCCGTGCACCAAGTTCCATGAGCTGGCCATGAACGAGTCCATCATATCCGCCGAGGATGCCGGATACGCGGATGCCTGTTGCGGAAGCGGTGCGAACCACCGCTCGGATGGCCGCATTCATGCCAGGGCTATCGCCACCGGAGGTGAATACCCCGATGTGCCGGACCGCCGGCACATTGCTCATTGTGCAACCACTTGCCCAAGGTGAAGTCGGTCGCCACGATGATCGGCCAAGAAACACTGGTAGGTTCCGGCTGCAAGTCCATTCCGTTCGAAAGGAACTACTCCGAGCGCAAGGTTGCCGAAACGCATCACCTCACGACCTGTAGCATCCACTAGGATCACGGTGCTGCCGGGTTCCGAATTGCTGAGGTCGATCTTGAATCCTTCGGTGAATACCGTTGGATAGGGTTTAGGTGTTACCGCCACTTCCTGCTCTGGGAGTCCGACCGTGGAACCCGGAGTGGAATACACATCCAACGCGCAAATGATGAAGAGAGTGGATCCGCTGGAATGGAATTCCTCTTGAACGAATGTATTGGGAGCCGAGAGACCGGTGTTGAATACTTCCCACGTTTCGCCACCATCCGAGGAACGGTAACAACCTATGGGACCCGATCTGGTGATCGCATAGAACTTCGAATCGTAGGCCAGCAATTCCGACCCGGCCGGCGGGCTTGCCACTGGGTAGTTCGTGCTGTTCACCCACGTAACGCCATTGTCGATAGAATACCGTGCGCCGAAAGTGGTCAGCGCCACGATCCGCCCGCCGATCCCCTGCACGGCATACACGGCATAATTGGTGGTGCCGACCTGGGACCAGGATTGGCCGAGGTCCGCAGACTTCATCAACGCTGTGTTCGTTGATGCGTAGAGGACACCGTCCATCATGTCGATGTTGTAGATCGTCATGTTGGTGCTCAGCCCATTGTACGCAGAAAGCCAGGTGGTTCCATTGTCAACGGTCCGGAACACACCGCCGTTACTATTGGAGCTCATTCCGGAAAAGACCACGAAGAGCACCCCGTTGAAGTTGTAGATCTTATTCACATAGGTCGACGCATTGGCTGTTAGGGTGCCGTTGGCGATGGACCAACTTGCTCCATGGTTCGTCGATCGGTAGATGCCGCTCTCGGTGCCACAGAACAGAGTGGTCCCATTGCTACCAACGGATTGTACTTTGATAGTGCCCTCGGTAAGCGGAAGCCCTGAATTCACCAAGGTCCAACTTACTCCGTTGTCCACACTTTTCTGAACGCCGGTGTTGAACGTGGCCAAGTAGAGCGCACCATTATGTGTCGTCATACTCTTGTGCCCGGTACTCGTCAGGTTGCTCGGAGTCCAATTCGCCAATGCGGCGACATGTAAAAGCCCCAACAATGCGAACCATGCGTAGCGATACATCATCATTTCGTTGATTTCCAGCAAAAGTAGGGTGCTCGGCCTTGGGTGGAAAGTTGGAGGCGCACACGGCTGCGTCGGAACCTTCATCGGGTACGTACCTTAGCACGATGCAGCGTCCGATCAATGCCCGACGAATGGCCTTTGGGCTTGGGTTGCTCTTCGTGGCATTGCTCCTGCCACGCGAGGTGCTGCACGCCATGGCCCATGTTGGAGATCATGAGGCTCACGGCGCGGCAGCTCGTATAGAATTGAACGAAACCTGCGCCTTGTGCGACATCGTCTTGCCGACCTTCCATACTGCTGCTATCACTTGCGCACCTGTTCTTCAGGATACGCGTGTACCGAACATTTCGGTACACGAAGTTGGAACCGAAGCAAAGGTCATTCGGTCCGTCAAGAGCCGTGGTCCGCCCGCTGGGGTGGAGTGAACCGCCCGTTCCCGATCCGGGAAGTAAGGGCCGAGGTGATCGTTTTCCGTGAATGCCCCGTACGCCAGCCGTACTTCGACTCCATGTCCATACTGCGTGTGCTCTTTTTCTGTTCGTTGTTCCTGATGCCGATCATGGGTGTAGCACAGGATACCACGTGTACCTTGGTGATCCGGGGTCGCGTTGTGGATGAGCACGATCAAGGTCCATTGTCATTCGCAGAAGTGTACATACCCGCATTGAACAAGGGCGCTGTGGCCGATCAGCAAGGACGTTTCGTACTTTCTGGCCTTTGTGCGGGCCGTTATCTACTGCGTATCGCACACTTGGGGTGCGAGACCGTGGAACGGATCGTGCAATTGGATTCCGATGTGGATCTGCGCTTGGAGTTGGAGCATCACGCGCAGGAGCTGGCCGAATTCGAAGTGGCTCGATCCAGACCGGATGAGCATGTGGGGCTACCGAACGAGGGGGTGAACAAGGAGGCCATGGAAGCATCAGGCCGATCCCTTGTTGAAATGCTTTCAACGATCAATGGAGTAACGGTTCTGCAAAGCGGACCCACCATTGGCAAACCAGTGATCCATGGTCTCAGTGGCAATCGGGTCTTGATCTTGAATCAGGGAATTCGGCAAGAGGACCAGCAATGGGGTACCGAGCATGCACCCGGTCTGGATCCCTTCAGTAGCGATCGCCTTACCGTGGTGAAGGGAGCGTCCAGCGTCCAGTATGGGAGCGATGCGATGGGTGGAGTGGTGATCATTGAACCGGTGGAACTTCCGCGCAGCGAGGGCGTGCGGGGTGAGGTTCGTGGGCTTGGGGTAGCGAATGGGAAAGGCGGCGGTGGGAATGTCCAACTGGAAGGAGGGGTGCACGGGTTGCGTGGATTCGGATGGCGGCTTCAAGGCAGCGCTCGAAAGCTGGGTGATGCAAGCGCTCCAGGGTACGTTCTGAGCAATACGGGCATGAACGAAGCTGCGACCTCGGCTGCGATCGGCTACCGGGACCACCGGTGGAACACCACTATATTCTACAGTTATTTCGGGCGGGAATTGGGCATCCTTCGAGCCTCGCACATCGGCAATCTTACAGACCTTCAAACCGCGATCACCAACGCTCAGCCGTGGTATGTTGGTGAGTTCACCTATGCGATCGATGCACCACGGCAAAATTCAGCACACCATCTGCTGAAAGCGGAAGTCGGCTATGCCGTTGGCGATCGGGATTGTTTGGTGCTCACCTATGCGCGACAAGCGGATGATCGCCAGGAATTCGATATTCGCCGTGCAGGTCGAAGTGCGATCCCTGCAACGGACCTTTCGCTCATCACCCAAAGTGGCGATCTGGTGTACAAGCATTGGATCGGCCCGCACCTGCATGGCAAGATCGGTGCGAATGGCATGGAGCAGGAGAATCTCAACGTGCCTGGAACCGGTATTCGTCCGTTGATCCCCAATTTCCGGAAACGCACCGGTGCCCTATTCGTATTGGAGCATCTGCCCATCAACGACGAGTTGGAGTTGGAGGCAGGCGTTCGGTCGGAAGCGGCACGGATCGATGTTGCTCTTTATAACGCACAGGACTCGCTCGTCCGTCCCGTGCATCGGTTCACGAATCATGCCTTCAGTCTGGGGGCGAATTGGTCCGTTACGGACAGCTCGCGCATACGCTTCAACATCGGATCCGCATTTCGACCGCCTCATGTAAGCGAATTGTACAGCGAAGGCCTGCATCACGGCGCAGCGGCTTTGGAAATGGGCGACGATCGCTTGGGTAGTGAGCGTTCGGTCAAGGCAACGGTGGATCTTGATGGCGCTTGGTTCGGTGGACGGTTGCGTACCAACATCACGTTGTACACCGATCGCATCGACGGCTACATCTATTTGCGACCTAACGGTGCGCAATTGACCATTCGAGGGGCATTTCCCGTATTCGACTACATCGCTACGGATGCTTTCCTCTACGGGAGCGACCTCACCGTGGAATGGCGATCCACGGATCGGTTCAAGTGGCGGTCCAGGGCCAGTTTGGTGCGCGGTCGGGATCAGGTCCTGAATGAGTGGCTCTTTCAAATGCCGGCCGATCGCATGGAGCATGCACTGGTGTTCTCCACCACCACACACGGCAAATGGCGTGCGATCCAGATCAGCCTTACCGGGCAGTATGTGTTCCGCCAGAGCCGGGTACCGAACGGCGTGGACTACACGGATCCACCTGCGGCCTACGATCTTTTCGGCCTGCAAGCCAGCGCTACCCGATCCGCAGGCAAGCACGAACTTCGCATGGGCGTACAACTATCGAATCTCCTCGACCGTGCGTACCGCGACTACATGGACCGCTTCCGTTATTACGCCGATGCGCGCGGAATGGATGCCATGCTCTGGCTCCGCTACAGTTTCGGAAGAACCGAAGGAGACCATCGACCTTTGAACGAATAGAACAACGAACCATGAAGACCCCGATCACCCTTACGTGTCTAGTTCTCCTTGTCACCACCCTGCTGGCAGGATGCAAGAAGAAGGATGATCCGGTCGCACCCACGCCACCGGCAGTGAACGAAGAAGAAGTCATCACCACCTTGGTGATCACCTTCACGGACCAGGAGAACTCTTCGGAGGTATTCGAGTTGCGCTATGCGGACGTGGATGGTGTTGGCGGGGATCCGCCTGTCGCCACTGGAGATGCCCTGCCGAACAACCGGGCCTTCCACGTTGCATTGCAGGTGCTGAACGAAAGTGCGAGTCCCGCGATCGACCTGACCGGAGAGATCTCCGCAGAAGGAGCGGAGCACCAATTCTTTTTCCAAGGCGTGGGCGCTTACCCGGTGATCTCCTACGCGGATACCGACAGCAACGGCCGCCCGATCGGATTGACGAACATCGGCTTCACCACCGCATCTGGTACCGGGACCTTGACCGTGATCCTGCGGCATATGCCGGATAAGAACGGGACGGATGTCGCCACGGGCGATATCACCAACGCCGGTGGCGAAACGGATCTGGTGGCAACCATTCCCATCACCGTTCAATAGGTCACCTTGCGTTTTGCGCGATCGCGCATGCCATGTCGGATCCTTTCCATCCGATCTTGGTATGCCAACTTCGAATTCGTCTCCCGATCAGGTGTCGAACTTGTTCGGGAAGTGCTGCTTCAATGCAGCGATCCCATCGCGCACCTTCTCTTCTTGCTCACCTTTGAAGGCCAGCATGCGTTCAGAAAGCTTGGCATCGCTTAGGGCCAGGATCTGCGCCGCGAGAAGACCAGCGTTGCGCGCACCGTTAACGGCCACGGTGGCCACGGGAACACCGGACGGCATTTGTACGATGGAGAGGAGTGAATCCCAGCCATCGATGGAATTGCGCGACTTGATCGGAACGCCGATCACAGGAAGTATGGTCAACGAAGCCACCATGCCGGGTAAGTGCGCGGCCCCGCCAGCTCCAGCGATGATCACCTTCACGCCGCGGTCCATCGCTTCCTTCGCGTACGCGAACATCCGGTCCGGTGTGCGGTGTGCGCTCACCACCGTGAGTTCATACGGAATACCGAATTCGGTCATCGTATCCACCGCTTCGCGCATCGTTTCCAGATCGCTACGGCTTCCCATGATGATGCTTACCATTTTCCGTCGATTGAATGTTGGTCAGTTCCGAATGGTGGCCGATCGCACTTCGGGCACCACCTTGCCATGGGTCTTGATCAGCGCGATGCCATGGTCCAAGGCATCTTGCCCTTCCGCAAGAAGGGTCACATGCCCCATCTTCCTACCCGTACGTGTTCGCGCCTTGCCATACAGGTGGGGGAAGGCCCGAGGGATGGCGAGGATCTCCTTCGATCCGAGCAAGATCGGTTCGCCTTCGCCCCCTTCACCCACCAAATTGATCATGGCCGCAGTGCTGTGCAACGTCGGATCACCCAAGGGCAGACCCAAGTACACACGCAAGAGTTGATCGAACTGCGAACTCGCGCAGGCCTCGATGGTATGGTGCCCACTGTTATGCGCCCTCGGTGCGGTCTCGTTCACCAGCATCCGGCCATCCACGGTCAGGAAGAGTTCGACCGCATACAACCCCGGAGCACCGAATCCATCTACCACGGTACGCGCCAAGGTTCTGGCTTCTTCGGCGTTTGAAAGGCTGATCCGCGCCGGTGCGCGCAAATGATCGACCAGATTGAACCGCTGGTCGAATACCATTTCCACCGGATCGTAGACCACCGTGTTGCCGTCCCGATCGCGCACCACGATGACCGCAAGTTCCATCTGAATATCAACTCGTTCTTCCAGGACACAAGGTCCTTCGAACACACCAACTGGATGGGACGTATCCACCATCATCACCCCTTTGCCATCGTAACCGCCGGTACGCAACTTCAGAAAAGCTGGTAGAAGGTTGGCGTGTGCTGCGATCTCGGTTGGCTGTTCGATCAACGCGAAGTCCGCTGTTGTGATGCCATGGTCCCGGTAGAACTCCTTTTGGAGGCCTTTGTCCTTGATGGTCCGTAACACTTCGGGGTCGGGGATCACCTGTTTCCCAAGGGCCTTCAAACGGTCCAGTGCTGTGGTGGAGACGTGTTCGATCTCTATCCCTACCACATCGGCATCCGCTGCGAAGCGCACCACAGTGTCCACATCGTTCAAGTCGCCGACTTCGAATCGGTGAGCCAAATGCGCACACGGTGCAGCGGGATCGGGATCGAGCACATGTACCCGGACATCATAGCGAAGTGCATTCTCAATGAACATCCGGCCCAACTGGCCTCCTCCCAAGAGGGCGATCGTGCGCGGGCCTTCCATGTGGCCGCAAAGATAGCCTGATGGATGCTGAGGCGTCAGCCACGCCTGCGGCCGGTTCGTGTGCTTTTGAACTGCGTGAAGCGATAACCGAACGTGAATTGCAGTGCCTTATTCTTTGGGAAGAGGGCATCGTCGTTCCGTAAGGAGGGGGTCATTGCACTGTATCCGCGAAGCGAAAGATCCAAGCCGTTTTGAAAGTCGATGCCAGCGCCGACCACAAAGCCCATGTCGAGAGTTTCGTAACGGTCCAGTACATCGGTAGTGCCAGCATCATCGGTGCGTTGGGCCGCCAAGGGCTTTCCGAATTGATAACCACCAGAGAAGTTGAATCCGTTCCCCACGTACAACTTCAAACACAAGGGAACTTGGAGGTAAATGGAACGGACCGTGAATTGGTCGGCATCCGGTTCGGTATACCTAGCGCCCATTGTAGACACGAGTATCTCTGGCTGAAGCTCCATCCGCGGGCCGATCCCCCACGGGACGTAGAGACCCAACGTGGCTCCTGCGATCGGGGTGGTCCGTAGGTTGATGGCTTTCACGGAACTCGCAAGGGGGCCACCCTTGATCCCTAAGCCGGCCGACTGCGCGTGGGAGACCACACCGAGGACCAGGCTGGAAAGAAGCGCGAACGATCTGGAACGCATGGATTGATCAGCTTGGTTGCGTGCGTGTACGGTACAACCGGGCCGAAGTTTCACAGAAGCTCCTGCCATTCGACGAGTGCCCGATCACGGGTCGATGAACGTCAAATTGCGGACGGCCAAGACGTTATTGGTCGTGGCCGTTCACAGGAAGTACGAATGGATCAGTTACCGCTTCGAACAACTTCGAGTCGCTCGATCACCAAGTGGGTGATCGTGGTGATGCGCACCAGATAGGAGCCAGCAGCAACGTTCGCCAGGTCCAAGGCTACCCGGTCGGTATTTGTCCGTAAGGCGAGCATCACCCGGCCTTGTAGGTCGAGCAATTCGATCGTCGCCGCTTCCGAACTCGGCAGGTCGATCATTACGCGGCCTGCTGCTGGGTTCGGGCGGATACCAACGGTGAAAGCAGCAGGGTCCGATAGCCCTGTGGTCGTTTCGATGACCACGGAATAGTCCTCCGTCTCACCGAACGCATATGGATAGCATGGGTCGGTGGGGACAGGTTCCCCTGGATTGTGGTACACCCCGCGCACACGCATTCGTGTAGCTCCAAGTGTCGCACCCATGGGAACAGTGAATTGAACGGTGCCCGCTTCTCCAGCAACGGTGGTGGCGAATTCTCCGAGCAACTCATTGGCCTCGAATACCAGATCATGGTCGTAGTCGATCCAAGCGGCATATTGGTCCGGGGCATAATCTCCGCCGGTCACGATCAAGCTTTGCTCCGCCCCCCGGATCAGGTCCGTACTGAAACCACTGACAAAATTGGAGTAGCTCGGCCCATCCACGGCACCAGAGCCTGTGTTGTTGATCGTGCCCAGTTGAACGCCATCGATGAAGTCCCCATCGGTGGGTCCGTTGATCGAACTAGGAACGCAATACCCATTGGGTGCAGCGGTGATCACGATCCCGTAGTCTTCCGTTTCACCATAGGCATAATCGAAGCAGGGGTCCACCGGTTCGGGTTCACTACCTCCGATGTACACCCCGCGTACGCGCATTTTGGTTGTGCCCAAGGCCGCGTTCACAGGTACCGTGAACGAGATGCTCTGCGCCTCACCGGCCGCGGTGGTCGCGAATTCACCGAGTTTCTCTGAGGCCTCGAACACATCATCCTGATCGTAGTCGATCCATACCGCATAGCTGTTGTCCGTATAAGCTCCTGCCTGAACGAGTACTCCATGGATCGTCCCTCTGGCCAAGGAGGTACTGAATGTGGAAGAGAAGTCCGTGTACGTGGGTTCAGTGTCTCCGCCGGAATTCACGTTCTCGATGGTCTCGAGGATCACGGAATTGACGAAATCGCCATCAACGGTGCCGTTGGCCGAGGACGGAACGCAAGGTGTCGTACCTCCACCGTTGGCAATGGTGATGCGGTAATCTTCGGTTTCGCCATAGGTGTATGCGAAGCATGGGTCCGTGGGTGTTGGCTCTCCCGTGTCGTGGTACACCCCGCGTACGCGCAATGTCGTATTGCCCAAGGTCGCACCGATCGGCACCGTGAAGGAGATGCTCTGTGTTTCTCCGATCGTTGAGGTTGTGAATTCGCCCAATTTCTCGGTTGCTTCGAAGACATCGTCCTGATCGTGATCGATCCAAGCGGCGTAGTGATCCGGTTGGTAGTCGCCACCGGTGATCGCGATGGAATACGTGGTGCCACGATCCAGCGTGGTGCCGAATGTAGCGCTGTGATCCGTATAGCTCGGCCCGCCTTCGGCACCAGAATTCTGGTTGTTGATGGTCCCCAATTGCACGCCATCGATGAAGTCCCCATCGGTTGTGCCACTGGTAGAAGTGGGGATGCAGGGACCAACGACCGGACCGGAACAGGCCGCGTTCAGCATCAGGTCTTGCCGCACACCGGTAAGGATGTTGGCCATGTAGGCGGCTTGCTGGTTGGTGAACATCGCGGTGCAGTTGCTGTAGTCCATGAAGTTCTCGTATTGTACGAGGTTCCCGCACTTCATCAAGTTCGTATTCGTGCAAGAGAATGTTGGACTGTTGCTGGTCGGTGTATCCGTGAAGCCATCGGCATTCACACAGGCACCATCGTCATCGAAGGTGTGCAAGAGACCGAAGTAGTGTCCGATCTCATGTGTCGCCGTGCGAGCACCGAGATCCGTGCCGTAGTTGTAATCGATCACCAAGCCATCGATGTTGCTACCGACGACCCCTCCTGTAGGTAAGTAGGCATAGCCAACGGTGATGGTGCCACCCCCAGCGCCGCTGGTGATGTCGCAGATCCAGATGTTGAGGTAGCGCTGCGGATCCCATGGAGCTTTTCCCAACGGAGCGGACTTCATATCATTCGTTTGCGTATCCGGATCGAACCAAGTATCGGTGGTCGCGGTCCGTGTGATCCCCGTGGTCGCAGCCCCGTTCGGGTCCACTTGGGCTAGGCAGAACTGGAAACCAACGTTACCGATGCTGTTGGTGAAACCGGAACGTACGCCGTTGATGTCCGAATTCGTGGCGGAATAGTCCTGATTCAATTCATTGATCAACGCATTGATCGTCCCCGTGGCGATGTTCTCCGCCGTGTTGTTGTACACCACGTGGACCACAACGGGAACGGTGTAGGTGCCACCCCGAAGGACTCCATCGGAAACGGGCAATTGCTGCAACAGGTCTTCGGAAAGCCCCTGTTGTTGGAGATAACGCTTGGTGACTTCGTGGGTACCACAGGTCCGGTGGATGGGATCTGGGCCTTGTGCGGTCGAGCCGAGGGCGACCGCGAGTCCCAAAGGAAGAAGTAATGTTCGCAACATGGGCGCGAAAATAATCCTTCACGCTGGACGCGGGAGGGATGGGACCACACGTGTTTTCAACGGATCCGTTCCAGATCCACGAGGAAATGATCGGCATAGCGAGCCGTCCAGCGCCAACGCGCGAATCGTGTATCCAAACGAGCCAGCCGTTCTAAAAGGGCAGTTCGGTGGCCGAAACGGTGCTCCAAGTAAGTGGGGGGTACGAAGAGTCCGATGGGACGAATGTGTACCAGCCGGAACCGCGAACTGAACGTTTGGATCAGGCGTTCGGGTGCATGGTACCAGGTCACCGCTCCAGAGCCGCTCAAGCCGGCCCAGACCGGATCATGTCGGCCACGACGGAATGCCTCTGACCAACGACCCCGTAGGAGGTGGTAAACGGTTTCGGCCATGCACCGGTCCGGCATCAACACGGCGATGAATCGACCACCCGGTTTCAACGCATCTGCAATGGGGTCTACGAGCCGGGCATGGTGATCCGCATCGATGAAGTTGAGTCCGCCGAAGTTGCTGAGTACCAGATCCACAGGTGGAATGCTCAGCACCTGGATCTCGTCGAATCCCAACCGTTGATGTTGGATCCGGTCTTCCACACCGAATTGTCGGGCTTTCTCTCGTGCCACTTTCAACATCTCTTCACTCAAGTCGGTAGCGATCACGCGGTGTCCGTTGCGTGCCAGATGGACCGCATCGGTTCCGGTGCCACAGTTCAGTTCCAGCACACGCATGCCTGGCATCTGAAGCATATGGTCCATATAACCCCAGACCATACGGCGTTGCACCATACCGATCCTGCTGAAAGTGAATTCGCGATCGTAGGCGGAGGGATCCGGTGCAAGCGGTGAGGCCATTTGTGGCGTACCAAGAGGTACCCAAAGCTAGGGCCACCTATCCGGCCAGAGTGGAAAGTGAGGCGATCGCGACCTTCGGGTCCTTCGCACCGAAGACGCTATTCCCAGCTACGAGCACATCGGCACCGACTGCTACCAACGTCTTCGCGTTCGCGTCGGAAACGCCGCCATCGATCTCGATCAACGCCGAGGATCCAGTGGTCTTTCGCAAAGCGACCAAGCGCTCGATCTTGTTGAAGGTGTGTTCAATGAAGCGCTGCCCACCAAAACCGGGGTTCACGCTCATCAGGCACACCAGATCGATGTCGGCAAGCACATCCTCAAGTGCTTCCACACGGGTATGTGGATTGATGGCTACGCCTGCCTTCATACCTGCGGAATGGATCGCTTGCACCGTGCGGTGCAAATGGGTGCAGGCCTCCAAGTGTACCGTGAGGTTGTCCGCTCCGACATCACGAAATGGATTGATGTATGGATCCGGTCGAACGATCATCAAATGCACATCGAAGACCTTCTTCGTCAAAGGCCGGATCGCCTTGATCACCGGAAATCCGAAACTGATGTTGGGCACGAAGACCCCGTCCATCACATCGATGTGCAGCCATGGTGCCGGACTTTCATCCACCAAGCGCACGGCACTATTCAGGTCGGCGAAATCGGCGGAAAGGAGAGAGGGGGCAACGATGTGCGGCATCGAAGGCGAAGGTAGTTGTCCCGCACTTCATCGGTGATATTGGAGTAGTGCCGTTGATAGGCTCAACCCTCTATTCATCAACCCAAATAGGCCCTCAGCACCACGCTGCGGCTGGTATGCTTCATCCGCCGGATCGCCTTTTCCTTGATCTGGCGCACACGCTCCCGGGTGAGGTCGAACTTCTGGCCGATCTCCTCCAAGGTGTGCGGCTGGTTGCCGTTCAGCCCGAAGTACAGGCGGATCACATCACTTTCGCGACCTGCCAAAACACTCAAGGAACGTTCGATCTCGGCACGGAGGCTGTCCGTCATCAACGTATCCAACGGACTCGGCGTGTCGTCGTTGCGCATCACGTCCATCATGGTACCGCTGTCGCCATCGTCGCGCAGTGGTGCATCCATGCTCACGTGTCGACCGGTGTTGTTCAAGCTGGTCTTCACTTCCTCCAAGGTCATCTCCAACACTTCGGCCAACTCGGCGGCGGTGGGCGGGCGCTCATGCTCTTGCTCCAACCGAGCGAAGGCCTTGTTGATCTTGTTGATGGATCCGATCTTGTTCAGCGGCAAGCGCACGATGCGCGCTTGCTCGGCCAAACTCTGGAGGATCTGCTGTCGGATCCACCATACGGCGTAGCTGATGAACTTGAATCCACGGGTCTCATCGAAGCGACCGGCGGCTTTGATCAAACCGAGGTTCCCCTCACTGATCAGGTCCGGAAGGCTCAAGCCTTGACCTTGGTATTGCTTGGCCACGGAAACCACGAAGCGGAGGTTTGCCTTCGCGAGTTGTTCCAATGCGAGTGTATCTCCTTGCTTGATCCGGCGCGCCAGTTCTACCTCCTCTTGGGCGGTGATCAACTTCACTTTTCCGATCTCCTGAAGATATTTGTCCAGAGATGGAGTATCCCTATTCGTCACCTGTTTGGTGATCTTCAACTGCCTCATCCTTGCCATATGTGCGCTGTGTGTTGCGAAGAGTGGCTCGTTCAACGCTGCATAGGCCATGAAGGTTACCGGCACATGTGAACTTCCTTGACAGAGGTACGCGGGTCGTGCATTGCCCGGATCTATGGACGGGAACAAGAAAGCCGCCCGTTGCGGGGCGGCTTTCCATCGGTTGATGTTCGGTCTAGTTATCGCGTGGGCGATCATCGCGGCGTGGACGATCATCCCGTCGTGGGCGATCGTCGCGGCGTGGACGATCACCAGCCATCGCAGGTTCGCGCTCCACATAGCCTTCGGGCTTCGGTAGCAACGCACGGCGGCTCAACTTCAGCTTGCCGCTGCGCGGATCCTTTCCCGTCACTTGGAATTCGACCATGTCGCCTTCCTTCAGCACGTCCTCCACGCGGTCGATGCGGCGCCACTCCAACTCGCTCACGTGGAGCAGGCCATCTACGCCGGGCATCACTTCTACGAAAGCACCATAAGGCATGATGGTCTTCACCTTGCCTTTGTAGGTCGCGCCTACTTCGGCTTGTGGCGGGTTAGCGATGGCGTTCACACGGGCCAGGGCAGCGTCGATGCTGGCCTTGTTCTCGCTCATGATCTCAACCACACCACGACCGTCCACTTCGTCGATGCTGATGTGCGCACCGGTCTCGGCTTGGATCTCCTGGATCACGCGGCCACCGGGTCCGATCACGGCTCCGATGCTCTCTTTCGGGATCTCGATGGTGATGATGCGCGGTGCGTGGTCCTTGTAGTCGGCACGCGGTGCATCGAGGGTCTTCAGCATTTCGCCGAGGATATGCAGACGACCTTGACGCGCTTGCTCCAAGGCTTGGGCGAGCACTTCATACGGAAGGCCGTCCACCTTCATGTCCATCTGGGTTGCGGTGATGCCTTTCGCAGTTCCGCAGATCTTGAAGTCCATGTCGCCCAAGAAGTCCTCGTCCCCGAGGATATCGCTGAGGATCGCGTGGCGCTTGCCGTCGCTGATCATGCCCATGGCGATACCGCTCACAGGCGCAGTGATCTTAACACCGGCATCCATCAATGCCAACGTTCCGCTGCACACGGTGGCCATGGAGCTGGATCCGTTGCTTTCGAGGATATCGCAGTTCAGACGGATGGTGTATGGGTTGCCGGGAGCTGGTGGGATAACCGGCTTCAAGGCGCGCAAGGCCAAGTTACCGTGGCCCACTTCGCGACGACCGGGGCCGCGGATCGGCTTCACTTCGCCGGTGCTGAAGCTCGGGAAGTTGTAGTGGAGCATGAAGCTCTCGCTGGTCTTTTTGGTAGCGCGGTCGATGGTCTGTTCGTCCATCGAGCTGCCCAAGGTGAGCAGGTTGATCGCTTGGGTCTCACCACGCGTGAAGATGGCGCTGCCGTGCGTTCCGGGCAGTACGTCCACTTCGCTCCAGATCGGGCGGATCTGATCGGTCTTGCGACCATCGAGGCGCTTACCATGATCCAGACACACGTTGCGGACAGCCTTCTTCTGGGTCTTCTTGAAAAAGCGACCGAGCATGGCCTTGTCGGCCTTCTCCTCGTCGGTCAATGTGGCAAGGCATTCCTCCTTGATGGAAGCGAATTTATCCATGCGCGCTTCCTTGGCGCTGGGTTCCATGGCATAGTCGTAGTACTTCTGGTAGCAGAAGTCCATGATCTTCTTGCCGATGGCTTCGTCATTGTTCTCGTGGTTGTACGTGCGTTTGGTCTGGCTCTTGGGCACCATGGCGCTCAATTCCTCCATCGCGATGCAATGCTTCTTGATCGCGTCGTGTGCCACCTTGATGGCCTCGATCATGTCGGCTTCCTGCACTTCCTTCATCTCACCCTCCACCATGAGGATATCGCTCTTGGTACCGGCTACGATCAGGTCAAGGTCCGCACCTTCTACCTCAGTGTGCGTCGGGTTCAGGATCATTTTGCCGTTCACTCGCGCTACGCGAATTTCGCTCACGGGTCCACCGAATGGGATGTCGCTCACGGCCAATGCCGCAGATGCGGCCAAGCAGGCGATGGCATCGGCAGGGTTCTCCTTGTCGGCGCTCATCAGTGAGATCACGACTTGGGTATCGCCGTGGAAATCATCGGGGAAGAGTGGGCGCAATGCGCGGTCCACCAAACGGCTGGTCAATACTTCATGGTCACTGGGGCGTGCTTCGCGCTTGAAGAAGCCACCGGGAAAACGACCGGCGGCGCTGAATTTCTCGCGGTACTCGACCTGCAACGGCAGGAAGTCGATGCCCTCGCGGGCTTCCTTGGTGGCCACCACGGTAGCCAACAGGATGGTATCGCCAATACGCACGGTAACGGCGCCATCGGCTTGTTTGGCCAGTACACCGGTCTCAATGGTGATGACTTTTCCATCGATATCGATGGTCTTGGTAATTGCTTGTGGTTTCATCTTCTTTACCTCTTTACATCTTCCCAGGGTTGTCATTCGGGCGATCGGTCCGGGAACCCGTCCGCCTTGGTCGGCCAAATGGCCTTTATGAGAAAGGGGGCGATCGTAACCACGATCGCCCCCTCAATTCGATCAAAATGTCCCTGCCGCTGTGGCCGGAAATACGGCCCAAGCCATAATTATTTACGCAGGCCGAGTTTGCCGATGATCGTGCGGTAGCGCTCGATATCATACATCTTCAGGTAGTTGAGCAGTTGCTTGCGCTTGCCCACCATGGTCATCAGCGACTTTTCCGTGCCGTGGTCCTTCTTGTTCACCTTGAGGTGGCCTGTAAGGTGGTTGATGCGCTCGGTGAAGAGGGCGATCTGGCTTTCTGCGCCGCCGGTGTTCTTCTCGGTGGTGCCGTGCTCTTTGAAAATGGCCTTCTTGGCCTCGGTTGTCAGGTACATGGTCGTGATAACAGGGCGCAAAGATAGGTATTTTCCCGATCCCCGCCGATTCCCCTCACGAACCGGTTAGCTCCTGAGCATCAGGAAGGCGCGGGAGAGGAAGCTCTTCAGCTCCTTCCGATGCACGATCTTGTCCAGGAAGCCGTGTTCCAGCACGAATTCGCTGGTCTGGAAACCTTCGGGAAGGTCGCGACCGATGGTCTCGCGCACCACGCGGGGGCCAGCGAAGGCTACAAGTGCTCTAGGTTCAGCGATATTCAAGTCTCCCAGCATGGCGAAGCTGGCCGTCACACCGCCTGTGGTAGGGTCGGTCACTACGCTGATGTAGGGCAGCTTCTTCTTGGCCAGCAGTGCGAGCTTGGCACTGGTCTTGGCCATCTGCATCAGGCTGAATCCGGCCTCCATCATACGGGCACCGCCGCTCTTGCTAATGATCACCAAAGGGCACTTGCGTTTCATGGCTTGGTCAGCGGCCATGGCGATCTTCTCACCCACCACACTACCCATACTACCGCCGATGAAACGGAAATCCATGCAGGCGATCACCACATAATGCTTGTCGATCTTTCCCTCGGCGCTTCGCAAAGCATCGTTCAATCCGGTATCCTTGCGGGTCTTGGCAAGTCGGTCCGTGTATTTCTTGGTGTCCTCGAACTTCAGGGGGTCACCTGCTATGAGGTCGGCACCGATCTCGGTGTACTTGTGATCGTCGAACAACAGAGCGAAGTATTCCTCGCTACCGATCTTCTCGTGGTGGTCGCACTTCACACACACCCAGAGGTTGTTCTCATGATCCTCGGAGGTCATGATCTCGTCGCACTCGGGGCACTTGTACCAAAGACCTTCGGGAGTTTCCTTCTTCTCCTCCGTACTGGTGGTGATGCCTTCCTTAACGCGTGTGAACCAGCCCATGGACCTCGTTGATAGTTGATGGTTGACGGAACCGTCACTGATGGATCGTTCTGCGCTCCAGCGGAACCAAATCTACAATTGTCGGCGTTGATGGATGATAGTTGCAACCATCAACCCTTCGCTCACGCTACCGTGATCTTCGGGTCGAGGTATACGTCCTGGATCGCGTTCAACAAAGCGATGCCTTCATGCACAGGGCGTTGGAAAGCCTTGCGACCGCTGATCAAGCCTTGGCCACCGGCACGCTTGTTGATCACGGCCGTGCGTACTGCTTCTGCCATATCACTGGCACCGCTGCTTGCCCCACCACTGTTGATCAAGCCGATGCGGCCCATGTAGCAGTTGGCCACTTGCCACCGGCACAGGTCGATCGGGTGGTCGGTGGTGAGTTCGCTGTACACCTTGGGGTGCGTTTTGCCATAACCCTTGATGGCGTTGTAGCCACCGTTGGTCTCCGGCAACTTCTGCTTGATGATGTCTGCTTGGATCGTAACGCCTAGGTGGTTGGCCTGGCCGGTAAGGTCGGTGGAAGTGTGGTAGTCCTTGCCATCTACTTTGAAGCCGTTGTTGCGGATGTAGCACCAGAGGATGGTCGCCATGCCCAACTCGTGTGCATGCTGGAAGGCATCGGCGATCTCCGTGATCTGGCGTGTGCTCTCGTCACTCCCGAAGTAAATAGTGGCGCCCACAGCGACCGCACCCATGTCCCATGCATCCTGCACATTGCCGAAAAGGACCTGATCGAACTTGTTCGGCAGGGTCATCAGTTCGTTGTGATTGATCTTCACGATGAAGGGGATCTTGTGGGCGTATTTACGCGCCACACTACCCAACACACCGTAGGTGCTGGCCACGGCGTTGCATCCTCCCTCCAAAGCGAGCTTCACGATGTTCTCCCCGTCGAAGTAGATCGGGTTGGGTGCGAAACTGGCGGCGCCGCTGTGCTCGATCCCTTGGTCCACAGGTAGGATGCTCATGTACCCGGTGTTCGCCAAGCGGCCATGACCATAAAGCGCTTGCAGGCTGCGCATCACTTGCGGACTGCGATTGCTGTGCGCGAAGCTGCGATCCACGAAATCCGATCCGGGCAAGTGGATCATGGACTTGTCGATGGTCTTGCACTGGTGTTCGAGCAGGCTAACGGCATCTTGGCCGAGGAGCTCGTCGATCTTTCCGGTCTTCAAGGTCTGCATGGAATGGGTCGCTTTTGCGGCCGCGAAGGTACGCAAGGGCGGGTGGAGGGGGCAAGCCGTTCAGGACGTTGGAGTGGGGGCGATCGCCCCTAGAACGGATAGCCGATACCCAAGTTGAAGTTGAACTGGGTGCGGTAGTTGAAGGGACTTCCGGTGAGTTCCGTGAGGCGCGCTTCGTAGATGTCCTTGGGTTGAAAGAGCCAACGTTCGCCCTCGGGCAGTCCGGGGTCCTTGGTCTGCATGCCCAGATCGAAACGAACGATGAAGAAGTCGAAGTTCAGGCGAGCACCTATACCCGTGCCCACCGCAAGTTCACTTATGAAATCCTCGACCTCGAAATCCGCACCGGGCCGGCGTTCATCGCGACGACGGTTCCAGATGTTACCGATATCCGTGAAAAGAGCGCCTTCCAAATAACTGATCAGCTTGAAGCGATATTCGAGGTTCGCTTCGATGCGTATCTCACCGATCCGGTCGTACGAGATCAATGGTTCCGAATAGGAGCCGGGTCCCAAGGAGCGTGCTCGCCATGCCCGCATGCCGTTGGCGCCACCACCAAAGAAGCTGGACTCGAACGGGAGTACTTCCAAGTTCCCGAATGGAACGCCGATGCCTGCGGCGAAGCGGAACGCCACGCTGCTGCCATCGTGGATCACGCGATTCACGCGGAAGTCATTATCGAACTTGACGAACTCGGCATACCGGATCCCGAACAAGGTGCGGTATTCGCGACCTGTGAGCGAATCGGTCAGCGTATTCGCATCCGTGAACGCACGCATGGCGGATCCCGCCAACTCGCCGGTACTGCGCAAGTAATAGTTCGTGCGTCGTTTCTTTTCGGCTTGGGTGTTCCACGTGAAATTCACCCGTGGAATGCTGATGATCAAGTGGTCCGTGTAGCTGTTGGTGAAGACCGGGTCATTGGTCTGGACCAGGAATTCCTCGAACCCGGCACTTTTCGAAGGGATCTTGATAACGCTGAGGTCCGTGAGGTAAAGGCCCCACATTTTGGTGGGCGTTTCGTTCCATTCCAAACCGATGGAACCCCGTGCAAGTGTGCGCGTGAAATCTGGACGTTGCTGGTAGTTGAACACCCCATTGAGCAGCATCCGAGAACCGCTCGATTTGCTGAAGAACCGGGTGAAAGGGCGTGGGAAACCGATCGTGACCTCCGGGCCGAAGCTCAGGGTATTGAAGAAGGTGTTGTTGAGCAGACCTTGGTTGCCTTGCACGCCATCCGGTGAACGGCTGAAGCTCTGCTGTGCTTCGAAGCCGAAGTTCATCTGCGCCTTGATATAGCCCAGTGACCGGAACAGGTTCTTGTGGCGATAACCTAGTCCAACGGTGGTGCCTGGGAATCCGCCTCGGTTGGTGAAGTAGGCTTCCAGGGTCACGCTTTGTGGCTTGCTCGGGATCAGTCCGATCCGTGCACGGGCTAGACCGAGCTTGCTTGTTCCTGCTGTATCGTAAGTGAGTTCCACACGGTCGAAAACGTGCAGGCCGGACAACCGTCGGTAGGTGTAGTCGCCGTCGCTTTGCCGGAAGCGCTGACCCGGCAAAAGGAAGATAGCGCTGGTCAGGGCCGGTGGTCGGTACTTCAACGGGCCGTCGTGCAGGATCCTGTACCCTTGGTAAGTGGTCGTATCCTTGGGCACCCTGTTGCGCGAGGTGTGTATGGTGACCTCTTCGATGGTGAAGACACGGCCCTCCACGGATCCTGCTAACCGTCGGTCGTTCTTGGCATAGGTGCGTTCCAAACGCAAGGTCACATCCACTTGATGTTCACCCACGGCCGTGTCTGCGGTATACACGATCAGGTCCTTGGAAAAGAACAAGTAGCCCAACTCCTTCAACGAACTCGCGATCCGTTCTCTTTCCTTATCCAGTACGTCGGCATCGAAGCGTGCGCCGGACTTTAGGAGGCTTGCATCCCAATAGGTGCTCACGTAACCACTGATCGCCGGGTCGTCCACCGTGTAGCGGATGTTTCGAAGCGTGTACTTCGGGCCAGGGACAACGATGTATTCCACATCCACCTTGGCGCGAACATAGGGTCGGCCCCGTCGCCTGAAGATCGTATTGTATCGGGTGTGATGCACGGTGTCCGAGACCTCGGCTTTGAACCAGCCCTCGCGGTACATGTACGATCGGATCTGATCCGAAGAGCGTTGCATGAGGGCCGGATCGAACACCACCGGTGATTCACCGTTGCGCCCACGGGTGGTCCGGTCGCAGCGGCGTTCTCGTTTTCCGGCTTGCAGGCGCACCTCGTTCCGCGTCGCGCAGAGGCTATCCTTGCGGGCACGTTTCTCCATCACTGCAGCGGGATCACGCAAGTTGTACAGCGCCAGGTAGAAGGGTATACCGAGGATCCGTTTGTTAGGCTTCTGTTTGATGATGGCCTTCAATTCAGCAGCATCTGCACTCGGTTCGGTGATGGTGACCTGATCGTGGTTCAGCAGATAGGTCCCGGGCGGAAGGCGCCTAGTGGAGTCGCAGCTGGCTAGGATGAACAGCGCGAATAGGGGAGTGATATGCTTCTTGGAGAACCGCAATTGGAGCGTTGTGCTTCCTATTTTGCGCTCCTGTCGAACCTGCTGCAGGAAGGGCAGCGCCAAATATACCTGCCAGCGAGCATGAAGGAACTCTTGAAGCATGCGCGGTCCTTGCAACAGAAGAAGTTCCGCGATCAGCATGGCCAGTTCCTTGTTCAAGGCCCCAAGGTGGTAGGCGAAGCGTTGTGTGCGCGGCTGGAGATAGTGGAGTTGCTCGCCACGGATAGCATGGCCGAGTTCATGGGTCTGCATGATCATCGGTCGGTTCCGGCCCACGAGCTGGCGCGGATCGGTACATTGGAAAGTGGCAATGAAGTGATCGCCATCGTGCGGAAACCGGAAGCTTCTCCGGTCCTGGATCTGGGAGCGGATGAGTTGGTACTTGCTCTGGACGGCATTTCCGATCCCGGCAATCTGGGTACCGTGATCCGGGTGGCGGCCTGGTTCGGGATACAACGGGTCTGGTGCAGTGCCGGTAGCGTCGAGGTATACAACCCGAAATGTGTCCAAGCCAGCATGGGTGCACTATTCCACGTGCGTACGGATCACCTGGACTTGCCGCAGACCTTGCATCAGCAGCAGGAACACGGCGCTGCGGTCTATCTGGCAAGCATGGAAGGGCGCTCGGTCTTTGCCGCACGTTTGGAGCGGAAGGCGATCCTGGTGCTGGGTAGCGAATCGCATGGGTTATCAGAGGCCGTGATGGCTGTGCCCCACCAACTGATCAGCATTCCTGGCGGCGGGGCGGAGTCATTGAACGTAGCGATGGCCGCCTCCGCTTTGTGTATGGAATTCACGCGTCAGCGCTCGGCATAGCGCACGTGGATCCGATCGGCCACGCGCTGGCCATCCATCGCGGCGCTCACGATCCCTCCAGCATGGCCGCCACCTTCGCCACAGGGATACAGACCGCGCACCTGAACATGCTCCAGTGAGACCGGATCGCGAGGGATCCGCACAGGCGAACTCGTGCGCGACTCCACCGCCACTACGACGGCTTCGTTCGTGCGGTATCCGCGGATCTTCTTGCCAAAGGCCTTCAGCCCTTCTCGGATCCGGTCGAAAACGAATGCCGGAAGGACCTCTTGGAGTGACGCCGGTACGATCCCGGGTGGATAGCTACAGGCTGGTAGGTCCAAGGATGCCCGGCCTTGGATCAGGTCCTCCATGCGTTGGGCCGGGGCGGATTGGCGCTGCCCTCCGGCCTTCCAAGCCGCGTGTTCGACCGACCGTTGGTAGTCCACACCGGATCGTGCGGATCCCTTTCCGGAAGTATCCAAGGCATCCAGCGGCAGGCCCACCACGATACCGGAGTTGGCGAACGGGTTGTTGCGCTTGCTCGGGCTCCATCCGTTGGTCACCACTTCGTCCTGCGCGGTGGCGCATGGCGCGATGATGCCGCCCGGACACATACAGAACGAATACACGCCCGTCCCTTCCACCTGTTGGACCACGCTGTAGCTGGCTGGTGGCAAGTAGGGGTCCCGGACAGCGCAATGGTACATGGCTGCATCGATCACGGACTGCGGATGCTCGATGCGCACGCCCATGGCGAATTCCTTGCGTTCGATCCGGATGCCTTTTCGGTGGAGCAATTCGAAGATGTCGCGGGCGGAATGGCCGGTGGCCAATACAGTGGCATCCGCCCGGAATTCCGTGCCCACCGCCGTGGATACACCACGTAGGACGTTGTTCTCCACCAGTAGGTCAGTTACTCGGCTGTTGAAGTGGACCTCACCGCCCGCCTCGATGATCGCCTCGCGGATCGAAGTGATGATGTCCGGTAACTTGTTGGTGCCGATATGCGGATGGGCATCCACCAGTATATCCGGCGAAGCTCCGAAGCGTACCAAGGTCTCCAGTACGCCGACCACATCGCCGCGCTTGTGGCTGCGGGTATACAATTTGCCGTCGCTGTACGTCCCCGCGCCACCTTCACCGAAGCAATAGTTACTGTCAGGATCCACCACGTGCAGTTTGTTGATCGCGGCGAGATCATGGCGCCGTGCGCGCACATCCTTGCCACGTTCCAGCACGATCGGGCGCAGACCGTGTTCGATGCACCGCAGCGCACTGAACAGCCCGGCCGGTCCGCTGCCGATGATGATCACGGGTCGGGCCGAGCGCACGTCGGGGAATGGAGTTGCGGGAGCTTCAGGTGCCTGGACTTCATCCGAGACACGCACCCGCAGGCGGATCACGGGATGTCTGCTCCGTGCATCTATCGAGCGTTTCAGTACCCGGGAGAAAGCGATGGAATGCGTGGGGACCCCGGCCGCTTCGGCCGCTGCATCGCGCACCAGGACAGGGTCGCTCGCCTCACGCGGGGACATCGCAATGTCCACGACCGTTTCCATGCCTACCCTTCGAAGGTGAAACTGAGCACCCAGGTCTTGGAACGCAGGCTCTCGATGGGGGTACTGAAACGGGTACCATCGTCGATCAGCAAGTTCGGGATACCGAAAGCTGCCTTCAACTCGATCCCGAATTTGAAGTAGGTCAGGAACATGTCCATACCGCCACCAACTTCGGCCGCGTAATCGTACTTCGCCAACTTCACCACCACTTCATCATCCAGCGTATTGTTCACGTCCTTCTGGCTGGCCATGTCGATACAGAATTTGCCGCCGCCGATCAGATAGACCGCGAAGTTGTTGATCCGTGCACTGCGGTACTTCAATAGGAGGGGGAATTCCAAATAAGTGCTTTCCACGGGCTTCTGGAAGTAAACGGACTTGCCATCCGGTTTGCGGAATTGGTATTGCATGATCCGTTCTTGGAAGGAAAGGGTGGGTACGAACCGCAGGCTCAGGAAAGGGTTCATATTCAGGGAAGCCACGATGCCCAGGTTGAAGCCGGGCTGGCGTTGGTGTTCCAGTACGAGCAACGAGTCCGTGAACGGCGAATTCGGATCCATCCTCATCTGGAAATCGCTCGTATTGTAACTCAACGCGAAGCCGAAGTGGAACCGGTGCAGGTCGAAATTCGGCAGGTTCTCCACCTTGATCCGCTTCTGCGCGAACATTGCGCTGAACGGCGCCAAGAGGGCCACGAGCAGGAGCGGGAAGGCGAATGAACGAGCGGGCATCGAACGAGGGAACGAAAGTAGGGAAGGATCGTTGTACGACCCTTTGATCACGTACTACTTCCGTGCGGAATAAAGCGTTGCAATGCCACCTGTCAATCCGCGAGCACGCACCTCGCGCCCACCGGCCGCACGGAGTAACGCCTTGAAGGCCGGACCCTCGGGGAATGCATCCACGCTTTGCGGGAGGTAGGTGTAGGCAGCGCTGTCCTTGCTCACCGAACGACCGATCAGGGGCATCACCCGGTGGAAGTAGAAGCGGAACAACTGCCGCATCGGTGTGCGCTGTGGCTTGGAGAACTCCAGGACGAACAAGCGACCACCCGGTCGAAGTACGCGGAACATCTCGGAGAGTCCGCGCTCCAGATCCTCGAAGTTCCGGACACCGAAGGCCACCGTGACCGCATCGAACCGTGCATCATCGAAAGGAAGCGCAATGGAATCCGCTTGTTGGAGTGTGATGCGATCTTCGAGTCCGCGATCCTTCACCTTTGTTCGGCCATGGGAAAGCATGCCCTCGGAGATGTCTATTCCGATGACCTCGTTCACTGTCTTAGCGGCCAGGATCGCGAGGTCCGCAGTCCCGGTCGCCACATCGAGCAACCGATCCGTGGGTTCTTCACCTACACTGCGGATGACCAACCGGCGCCAACGTTGGTCGATACCCATGGAGAACAACCGGTTCAGTAGGTCGTACTTCGGGCTGATCGCATCGAACATCTGCTCCACTTGTTCGCGCTTGGAGCCGTCCGAAGAGTAAGGTGTCACCGTCATTTCAACAGGTTCAGGCGTTCGGCCTCCAGTGCAAAGCGTTCTTTGTCAATGGGGACCACGCCGATCTCCTCGCACACCAGTCCGCCGGCCAAATTCGCGAGTTCAGCGATGGCACGCGGATCCAAGCCTTGAGCCAGAGCGATCGCGGCGATCGCGATCACCGTGTCGCCTGCACCACTGACATCTGCGATCTTGCGGCGGTGCGCCTTGATGACGTGTTCGCTTCCTTGGGCGTGCATGTACACTCCGTGCTCACTCAGGGTCACCATGGTGGCCTTGTTCCCGAGCTCGCGCTCCAAGGCCTCCGCTGCGGCTCGAATGGAGGGGAGGTCGGAGGCTTGCACGTCCACCTTCAGCCCTTCGCGCAATTCCTTCAAATTCGGTTTGAACAGATCAACACCGCGATAAGTGAGGAAATTCTTCGTCTTGGGGTCTACGGCGATCGGGATACCGGCCGCCTTGGCCGCTTCGATGATGCCGCGGATCGTCCGGGCGGTGAGCACACCTTTGTTGTAATCCTCCAGTACAACGGCCGCCGGTCGTCGGTATTCGATCACTTGTGCCACACGTTCCAACAGTGCGTCCTCATCATTCGTTGAGAGGTCATCCGTCATTTCCTCGTCCACGCGCACCACATGTTGGTGGCCACTGATCACGCGGGTCTTCACCGTGGTCCGTCGTGCTTTGGAGCGCACCAGGCCAACGCTGTCCAGACCGGCATCCAAGAAACACTCTGCCAAGGTCTCTCCGGTGGGGTCTGCGCCAATGCTGCTGACCACGATCGGTGTAGCGCCCAATGCACGGAGGTTGAGCCCCACATTGGCTGCGCCTCCCAACCGCGCACTGCGCTCGTTCACCTGCACCACAGGGACCGGGGCTTCGGGCGAGATCCGGTCCACGTGCCCCCAGAGGTAGGCATCCAGCATCACATCACCTACCACCAGAACGGTGGCTTTGGCCGCATCTTCGAAAAAGGCATCGATACGGCTGCCCATCAAGCGTGGAGTTGAGCGATGCCTTTGGCCACGCGTTGCATGGCTTCTCGAAGCTTATCGTCATTGGTGGCATAGCTGATACGCAACGTGCCTTCAGCACCGAACGAACGACCTTCCACCAAACTCACTCCAACCTTGTCCAGGAGGTACAAACTCAGGTCCACGGAGCCTTTGATGGTCTTTCCGTCGATGCTCGAACGGACATCGGGCAACAGGTAGAAGGCACCTTGTGGCGTGTTGCATTTCCAGCCGGGAATAGCGGCCACTTCCTGTAGAACGAGGTCGCGGCGACGCAAGAAATCTGCACGCATCGGGGCGAGCAGGGCAGGGTCGGCCTCCACACAGGCTTTGGCCACACGCTGGGCAATGCTGTTGGCCCCGGAGGTGAATTGCGCCTGGACCTTGCCTGCGGCTTGTGCGATCCACTGCGGTGCGCCGATGTAACCCAAGCGCCAGCCCGTCAGTGCAAAGGCCTTGCTCAGGCCGTTCACCGTGATGGTGCGCTCGGCCATATCCGGCAGGGTGCCGAAACTCACATGCGTGCCTTCGAAAACGATGTGCTCGTAGATCTCATCCGCCATCACGTAGAGGTCCTTGTGCTTGCGGACCACATCGGCCAGAGCTTCCAATTCGCCCCTTGTCAGGACGGAGCCGCTGGGGTTGCATGGCGAGCTGAACATGATCAAACGGGTCCGCTCGTTGATGGCTGCCGCGATCCGCTCGACGGGAGCCTTCCAATCCTCTTCCAAGGTCGACCTCACGATCACCGGAGTGCCTCCGGCCAAACGGACTTGTTCAGAGTAGCTCACCCAGTAGGGAGCCGGGATCACGACTTCATCGCCCGGGCCGATCAAGCTCATGATCACATTCATCAGCGCTTGCTTGGCGCCGGTGCTCACCACGATCTGGTCTGCGCCGTAAAGCAGCCCATTGTCCCGTTCGAATTTGTTCGAAATGGCTTGGCGCACGTCCAAATACCCGTTCACCGGTGGATACTTGTGCCAAGGGCCACGCAAGGCTTCGTGTGCGGCTTCGAGTGCGAAAGCGGGCGGGTCGTGATCGGGTTCGCCGAGGCTCAGGTCGATGATGTCCCGTCCTTGTTCGCGCAACTCACGACTTCTACGAGCCATCAACAAGGTGGCCGGTTCAGCGATCGCGGCAACGGTGGGTGAAAGAACCATGGTCTATGTACTTGGAGGCCGGAGGTCGCGTTATTGAGGGACCGGTCCCATTTGGGAAGCGGCAAAACTACGCAAGTGGATCGGGGCCTTGGTCCACCATGCGGCCATTGATCCCGATATTCGTCCACCACATTCAACCATGAACGATCCTTTGGTACAGATCCTGGTGGCCGTGCTGCCATCGATCGTCGTCTTCCTCACGGCCTTCTACCTGATCAAGCAATTCACCGCCGACCGTTCTGCCGAGCGCGGTACGGATCTGCGGAAAGAGGACCGCAAGCAACTGCTCCCCTTACGGCTTCAGGCGTATGAGCGCCTCGCCCTGTTCGCCGAGCGGATCCAACCGGGTGCCTTGCTGCTGCGCGTACACAAGGGGAACATGTCCGCACGCATGTTCCATGCGGAGTTGGTGGCCACCGTGCGCGAGGAATACGATCACAATGTGACGCAGCAGATCTATGTGGGGGATAAGGTCTGGAGCAAGGTGCGCCAAGCGAAAGAAGAGACCATCCGGCTGGTCAACCTGAGCTACGAACAGACGGGCGATACCGCGTCCGGTACGGAATTGAGTCGCCACATCTTCGAGAACGTATCGCGACTTTCGCATACGCCTTCGCAGGAGTGCCTCGTAGCGATCAAGGAGGACGTTAGGCGCCTGTTCTGAACCGGGAAAGGAGTTCCGAGGCGGCCTTGAACGGACCGACCTCACCCTGGCGCACGGGTTCTTCCAAGGCGGCCAAGGCTTCAGCGAAGGCACCATCGGCCATCACACGTTGGAAGATCCCTTCGCGGAAAGCGTGATGCAGCCATTGGACCTGCTGGCGTTGCCGACGTTGCGCACGATAGCCCGAAGCTTCGTCTTCTTGGGCCAGTTCGACGATGTGCTGCCAGAGTTCCGCCATGCCCGTACCGGACAATGCATCGGTAACGAACACCTGTGCCCGAGTGCCGCGGTCCCGTGGTGGCAAGAAGGCCAAGGCATTGCGCAACGCACTCCGCGCTTCGTGGTAGCGTCCTTGTTCGGTCGATGAGGCCTTGGTCAGCACGATCACGTCCGCACTTTCCATCACCCCGCGCTTGATCCCTTGCAACTCATCACCGGTACCGGGCAGGGTAAGGAGCACGTTGAGGTCCGTCATCCGGTCCACCTCCAACTCGCTTTGCCCGATGCCTACGGTCTCCACCAGGATCAGATCATAGCCTGCTGCTTCGCAAAGCACGATGGACTCTTGCGTACGTCGGGCCACACCACCCAACGTACCATTGTTCGCCGAAGGTCGGATGAAAGCATGCTCCGATCGCGCCAGTTCCTCCATACGGGTCTTGTCCCCGAGAATGCTTCCACCCGAACGCTGGCTGCTGGGGTCCGTAGCGAGCACGGCTACCCGATGCCCTGCGTTGATCGCAAGGCGACCCAGCGGATCGATCAAGGTACTTTTCCCGGCACCCGGAATTCCCGTAATGCCCAAGCGCAGTGCTTTTCCGCTGTATGGTCGAGCGGATTCCACCAGATCCACCGCCTGTTCGCGGTCCTGTTCACGGGTGCTTTCCACCAAGGTGATCGCCTTGCCCAAGGCTACGCGATCCCCGCTTCGCAATTGATCGATCAGCTCGGGTAAGGGCATTGGTTCAGTAGCCCTTTCGGTAGTTGTCCACCCATGCACTGTCGCCTACATCACGAAGCAATCGGAAAGCGTCCTCGCCACGCGCGATGTCGTTCAGACGAAGGATCCCATAGTCGGTGAGGAGCAACATTTGCCTACCGGACGGTGCTTCCCGCTTCTCGGCCCAACCCTTGCCGGGATGTTGGCCTTCCACAAGGCGGTACGGGTAGTCCCAGAACCGGAGTTTCCACAGGTTGTCGAACACCGGGCAATCCTGCAGGTAGCGGCCTACGGTGTCCGGTCCGACCGGCAAACAGAGTTGAACCTCAAAGCGGCGAAAGAGGTTCTCTCCGCTGGTATTCGCCTTGCTTTGCACGATCCCTTGTGCTTGCAGAACGAATTGTTCGCGCGTCATGGGATCCACTTGGATGACCTCTCCCTCGAATTCCTTCACGGTATACAAGGTGAAGAGCTGGTTGTTCTGCCCCGGACTAAGGCTTACGCCGAACTCGTATTTCGCAAAGGCAGCTGGGGGGCCACTGCGGCCGAACGGCATGGTACATAGCGCGACCAGAACGGCGCCCGTGCGCCATGTGCCAATAGAAGGGGTCCGGTGCCAAAGTTCCATCGAAGCCCAAATATAGGGCGCTCTAGAAGGGCACCCGGTCCATCATCCAGGCTGCGACCCTGTCCAAAGCGGATCCCGGACTACTGTTTGATGAAGTGTGCGGAGCGGTTCATGGAACCCTTTGGGTCGTTCACCAACAAGGTATAGCTGCCTGCGGGTAGGCGCTCCAAAGGCACATCGATGAGCATGTTGCCCTTGGTCCCTTGGTAAAGGTCTTGTTCCACCAACCGACCGGTGCTGTCCAGGATACGCCAGATGATGGGCGAATCGTTGTACAACTCGAACGAGGCGTAAAGCAGGTCGCCGGCCGGGTTCGGGAAGACCACCATTTCCGTGCTGCCCCGGCGGTAAATGGCGTAGTCCGCTGGGCTGGTCGTGCTGGTACCATCCGCATCGACTTGCTGCACGCGGTAGTAGTTCAATCCTTCCTCGGGGGCCTCGTCCAAGAAGGAATAATGCGTCTCCGAACTTGTGTTCCCCATGGCCTCCACCCTTCCGATGGGGAAGTAGTCGAAGGCATCGGTAGAGCGCTCCACGATGTAATGGCTGGCATTGGATTCGGAAGCCGTGGACCAGGTCACCTCCACGTGTTCATCCATCAGGTCCGCCTCCAATGCGATGAATTCCACGGGTAGCAACAAGCAATCCAACTCCGCACCGTTGGTCAATTGCCAGGACAAGGTGAATGAAAGGCCACTCTGCGAGTAGTTGCTGATGTACATCACGTAGATCTCCGCCACCACCACTTCCATTGCGGCAACCCACTTATTACCGCTGGGTGTTTCCGTGGTATCGGTGTCCGAAGTGCGTAATCCGGTGTCCCCGAATGCACCGGAATACGAACAACGCTTGGGCTGCTTGTAAGGTGGGCAGATCACACTGGTTTCAGGACCCCAAATGGCGAAGTCGTAATCATCGCCTGAATTGGTGGGCGAAATGGTCAACCCCAAGGTACCACTGGCCGAAGGGGTGAACTTGTACCACGTGCCTTGGCGCTCCGAGGTGGACAGACAACCGTAGGTGGTATAGCGCAGGTCCGCGTCGAAACCGGTGCCAGCTGGATTGTCGTTGAAGGTTTGCGAGCCACAGATCGGGGTGGCACCGCGGCAGTCCTCCTTTGGAGCTGGCGGAGGAATACAGTCCACCACCTCGAACAAGGACATGCCATTGGCCGGTGAAGGCCCCTGGCTCAGCACACCGAACCCACCGGGCACTTGGCGGATCTGGTAGCGGTTCTGGTTCTGGTTCGGTCCGGTGTTCACATAACTGGTCTGGAAGAGATCGTTCGTGTTCAAGCCGATCAACGCGACATTGTAGTATCCGGTCACCGCGTGACTTACAGGAGCCCCCCCGTTGATCACCACTTCCACGGCGCTAGTTCCCCAGCCGTTCTCCCCGGAGTCGAACAACTCCAGCATGTAGACGCACGTTTTGCCCACGGGCATGGTCGGGCTCCATACGCACAGGTTGAAGGTCCCGTTGCCGCTACCATACCCCCAATAGCGCAAGTAGTAGGTATCGCCCGGCACCAGGTCCGCGTATCGAAGGAAGGGCATATAGCCGGGGCCATCGTCATCACTGCAATCCAGCAATTGCAGTCCCGAGGCCGAACAGGATGATCCAGCGTAGAGTGCCATGGCACCATCGGTCAAGGTGCCGGCGGTGCTCTGGATGATGACGATCCCGGAAGCAGGGACCACGAAGCGGAACCAGACATCACGGGAGGAGCCTGTCAAATTTCCACAACCGGGGTCCTGCGCCGCGCTGGACAAGGTGGCCGCAGCATTGCTGCTGGATGTCATGGAACAACTGGATCCTACAGTGAGTAGGACAGCACCGCACGGTTCGTCGTTCACGATCGGTTCGAAGGCGCAGATATTGAAACCCCCGAAGCTGGTATTGCCCTTGGCCCAGACGCGGATGTAGTAGGTCGCACTGGGAGTGAGACCTGAGAGCGCCAGACCGGGCATGGTGCTGGCACCGGCATCATCGTTGCAGGAAACGAGCGTCATGGTGCCGCCGCAAGTCGGTGCCGAATACACCGCCATGGCGGCATCGGTGAGTGCGCTTCCGCCCGCAGCGCTGGTATTGATGGTGAGGCGCCCGGAAGCCGGTGCCACGGCCTTGAACCAAACATCGCCACCGAGGTAGTTGCCACAACCGGGGGCGGGTGGACCCGTGGTGTTGGTCGCGCCGGCCGTAGTACCGAGCGTGTTGCTACACGATGCCCCAACGGTGAGGCTGACTGCCCCGCACGGGTTGTCGTTCGCCGGTGCGGCAGGGGTGGTCACACAGATATTGAACGGGCCAAAAGCATCGTTCCCGTATTCCCAGAACCGGATGTAATAGGTGGTGCCACTGGTCAGTCCCGCCAGAGCAATGGCGGGCATCAGCCCACCCAAGGGCGAATCTTCGTTGCAGGCGATCTCCGTGAGTGTGCCGCTACATCCGGTTGCGGTATACACGGCCATCGCACCGTCCGTTAGCGAGCTTCCACTGACCGTACTCCCTGTGATATTGACTTGTCCGGAGGCCGGTGCTACGAAGCGGAACCAGACATCGCCACCCCCGTAGTTGCTACAACTTGGTACGCCAAAAGCAGTGTTGTTGCTCGCACCTACGTTCGTGCCTACGGTGTTGGAGCACGATGGTCCCACCGTAAGCGCAACGGCAGTACACGGATCATCATTCAACCCACAAGTGATCCAAAGGTCGGCACATGTGGTGTTCAGACTTCCATCACAGGTCCGGCGATCCAGCAACACGCGAAGCGAACCGGTGTACGTGGCGGTCCACTGCATCGAGGACCGAATCGTATTGCACCCGTCGATGTTGTAGCCGAGGGTACTGCCACCGGTATTGTTGTACAGCGTGATGTTCGTGTTCCAAGGTGCATTGCAGACACTGAAGGTGTAGATGCGACCGCTGACCACGTTCACCAGGGCATATCTATTCCGTATGATACAACCACCCGATACACTACCTGGGCACGGTACGGTGATGGCGGAACCTTGCACGGTGTTGTTGTTCGGGCACTGGGCGTTCGCCGAAACAGCCGAAAGAATGACCAAGAGCAGTTCGAATGCTCTTCGGAACACAGCGGATGGACTCATTCGTTGGTGCCTGTTCCGGCAACCGAGCTAGGAGCGGTCAATTCCTCGTACTGATCCGGGTGTGTGGCGATCCACGCCGCCTTGTAGGCATCGTACCGTTCATTGTCCCGCTGTGGATCGCCCGTGTCCATGTACAGGGGCATATCGGCGAGTTGCGGCCTGCGGGGTGTGCGCACCAACGGCGGCTGTGGTGTTTCGATCTCTTCGAAGGTCTCTACGCTCAATCCATAGCGACCCAGCCGGTAGGCGAACTGGATGCGCTCCATGCGCAAGGTGGTGGTCCAATCGATCGCACCGGTGGAACGGTCCACGTATACCTTGCCCTGAAGGTCGGCGGCCTGGAGCTGATCCGTCATTTCCTTCTCTTGCATGGTGCTCGTCATACCCGCCACAGTAGCGCGGTAATGGTGGAATTCCTGTGCCGAAAGTGGGCCGATCAGTGCTGCTGAAAAGAGCACACCGATGGTCCGGAACAAGTCACTTCGTAGCATGGCACGAAACTATCTGGACCCGATACAAGCTGGAATGCGTTCAGGTCCGGAATCTTAACAGCCCCGCGTGTAAAAGCCGATCGTGGCGCGCCGTACGAAGCATGGAAAACAGAAAGGGCCGCTCCGCAGAGTAGCCCTTTCCAAGGAGATCGCGTTCCGTTATTGCTTCACGAAGCGCGTACGGCCGAAGGTGGTCCCATCACGGGTCAACAACTGCACCGTGTAACTACCAGCCTCCAGCTTATCGGTCGGTAGTTCGAAGCGTTGTGTGCCATTCGGCGAGACGAACGATGCCACCACTCGGCCACTGCCATCCATGATCCGCACATGCAAGACATCATCGTGCAAGCTGCTCATGACCAGATCGGCCTTGTCGCGCATCGGGTTCGGCACCACCAGGATCCGCACCTCTTTGGGCTGGAACAAGGCCGTCACCACATTCGAATACGCGAACGTGCCGTCCAGATCCACCATGCGCAGGCGGTAATAGTTCATGCCCACGATCGGGTTCTCATCCGGGAAGGTGTAGTCCGTAGGAATGCTGCGTGTACCCATGGCATCCATCGAACCGATCACCTCGAAGTTGCGGCCATCCGCAGCACGCTCCACCAAGAAGTGGGAACTGTGTTGTTCCGTGGAAGTGGTCCATAGCAGATCCACAGTGGAGGTTTGGGGCTTGGCCTCCAAGTTCACCAAGCTGATCGGCAGCAGCACACAATCGATCACCTCATTGCCAGGGATCGTTGGGGTGGCGATCCAATCCACGGTGTACGATCCGCCCATCAGGTGGTGGTCATCCACGAATAGGATGTACACCTGTCCAGGGGCCACCATGATGCCGGGCACCCACCCGTCCGTATTGTCGTTCTGCGGGAAAGGCGGCAGCAAATGGTTCGCCGCTCCACCGAAGGTTGCTCGGCCCATGCCGGTCACTGCGCCGGGGTTGGCACTGGCCACCGGCACGTTGATGGTGTTGTACTGCGAGGCGTAGGAACAGCGGATCGGTTGTGCGGCCGGCACGCAGTTGGCACCTACTGGATTGGGCAAGGCAGCGGATGGCGCTTGCCAGATCGCCCAGTCCAGATCGGCCGTTACGCTCGGGGTGATCGTCATTCCCAAGGTGCCTGCATTGGCCACTTTGAAGGCATACCAAGAACCTTGGTGTTCACCGTTGGTCAAACACCCCCAGTTCACCGTGCTCAGGTCTGCATTGCAACCGGATCCGTACCCCGCGTTCGTGAACGGATCATCTTGGCACACGTTGAAGGCCCCGGCACAATCGCCTTGCAAGGTCGTTTGCCCGCCGGTGGTCACCAAGCAGAGGTCGAAGGTTCCGCGCTGGTTGCCGTAGCCGAAGAAGCGTAAGTAATACGTCTGGCCCGGGGTCAACGGGTTGCACATCCGATCGATCTGGGGCATCAACCCTTCACCGTCATCGTCATTGCAGGCCACCAAGGTCAACGGTCCGATCGCTGGACAGGGCATGGCCGAATACAAGGCCATGGCCCCATCGGTCATGGTGCCGGCGTGCGAATCGATGAAGACCCGGCCACTCGGCGGTGCCACGAAGCGGAACCAGACATCGCCGCCTTGGTAGTTGCCGCAGCCCGGTGGCGGTACACCCGTAGTTGGCGTTGTGCTTGTGTTGTTGAAGGTTTGGGGGACACAGGTGGTGTTCACGTTCAACAACGTCGCACCTGCCGGCGTACATGGGTTGTCGTTCGGCTCTTGTGCCGTGCAGGTGGTACGTGCGCGCCAGCCTTGGTAGGTCACCGAAGCATCGGTGACGAAGTAGAAGGTGAGGCAACCACCCGGCGTACTGGCCGTGAATGGTCCGGGAATGCCCGTTCCCCAATACCCCCCAGCTGCGAACGGGGCGGGGCCGAAGCCTGGGCCGTTGGTGCTGGCGATCATGGGCGATGCGGTGTTCGGCCCATCGAACACATACATCTTGTCCCAGTTGTTCTCCAACTGGAATAGTTCAAAGTTCACCGTAAGCAACTGTCCGGGTTGCGCACAGATGGTTTGCGAGGAGGTGACGTTGTTCGCATAATTGCCCGTGGAACCGCCCGGCGTTTCGTAGAACAGGATGTTGCACTGCCCCACGGGTGGCGGCAGCGGTGGGGGGGGTGGGCCACAGGAAAGGGTGGCCTGCCAGTTGCCCGCCACGATGGCATCCGTGTACAGGGCCAAGGTGAGGCAGCCTTGTGGGTTGGCGGCGGTTATCGTGGAGGTGAACGGACCAATGACGCCATTTCCCCAATAGGCTCCGTTCGGTGGGGTCGGTGGGTTGTAAGGACCGCTCCATGTGCCCTGCGGACCATTGCCACTGTTGAACTGGGTGGCGAGTACGGCAGGTGTATTCAAGGCCGTGCCCGGAGGGTAGTTGGCATCGAATACGTACAGTCCATCAAAGAAGGTTTCCACCGCGAAGTTGTTGAAGGTGATGGTGATCACGCTGTCCGCGATCGCGTTGCCGTTGAATGGACAGTAGTTGACGAAGGTGG
>Ga0209582_1000281_pt1 | contig 40469 bp, 29 predicted proteins | sample KloWWTmetKNB5Kit_FD_187176 | JGI IMG/M metagenome (GOLD analysis project Ga0209582, IMG submission 187176) | Active sludge microbial communities from Klosterneuburg, Austria, studying microevolution and ecology of nitrifiers - Klosterneuburg... | ecosystem: Engineered > WWTP > Aerobic digester >...
TCGTCCATCGCGACGACGACACCCATGGCACCGGCCACCCCGAGCGCCGGAGCGCCGCGCACCGCGAGCACAGCGATCGCCTCCACGAGGTCGTCAGTGGTGTCGGTGACCCGATCGACCACGCTCCCGGGCAGCAGGGTCTGGTCGATGAGCCGGACGGCACCGCGACCGTCGCGGCCCGCGGTGTCGTCCCAGGAGATGGCGATGAGCGTCATGGGCGCCAGCCTAGGGTGCCTACCGACCCGAGCCGGCACCAGTCGTCGGGGCCCAGCAGTCGGCGGAGCCCACCAGTGATCGGAGCCCAGCAGTCGTCGGAGCCCGCTGGGGCTGCGAGGTGCGCACCCCCCGCCGAGGGGCTAGCGTCCGACCATGAGCCCGCGACCCACCCTGCGCCAGACCTCGCCCAGCCCTCGCACGCGCCGGGCCCGCTCCGCCGGAGCCCTCACCCTGGCGCTCACCATGATCCCGGCAGCGGCGTCCGCCGCCCACGGCGACGACCCGACCGTGCTGACGCCGATCGGTGGGGGCTACGTCACCTCGACCTTGGCCGGGTTCGCGGATGCCGCGGCGCTGGGTGCCAGCGGACCCACCGTCGACCTCGTCGTCGTCCCCTCGGCCTACGGCGACGGTGCCAAGGACCGGGCCGAGAACCTGCGGCTCGCGGCCGAACGAACTGCACAGCTCGACGCCGCGTGCGACGCTGCCGTCGCGTCACCGGCGAGCGGCTTCACCGGGTGCACCGCCACCCTGGCCGTGCTGCTGAACCGCGCCGACGCGCTCGATCCAGCCAACGCGCTCGCCCTGGCCGACCCCGGCACCGACGGCATCTACGTGCTCGGCGGCGACCAGGGCCTGGCCATGCAGGTGCTCGCCGACTCTCCGGCCGAGGAGGCGATCACCGCAGCCGTCCAGCGCGGCGCAGCCCTCGGCGGGACCAGCGCCGGAGCCGCCGTGGAGTCGCGCACGATGATCAACGGGTACCGCGGCTCCCTCGGGCCCGCTGACGGGCTCCAGCAGGGCTCGACCCTCATCTGGTGGGGTGACGACGCAGACCTCGAACGCGGCCTCGACGTCGGCTCGTCGACGGCGATCTTCGACCAGCACTTCCACCAGCGCGGCCGTCTCGGCCGGAGCCTGTCAACCATCGCGACCGCCGGCGAGCGCCTCGGCACCAGCCCGGTCGGAGTGGGGGTCGACTACGCCACCGGGGTGCGGGTCACCGGTGACACCGTGCTGTCGGACGTCTTCGGCGACGGGGCCGTGACGATCATCGACGACGAGACCCTCGGCGCAACCCACTCCTGGGTGGGCAGCCCGGCAACCCTGTCGGCCCGCCGCCTGCTCACCCACCTGATGACCGAGGACACCACCTACGACCTGGTCTCGCGCGAGTTCGCCCGCGCAGGCGAGGTGATCGCTCCTCCCCCGGCGAGCGCGTGGCTCGCCCCGGCATCCCCGTCGACCGTCGGGGGGACGGTGTTCCTCGGCGGTGGATCGCTCGGCAGCCCGGTCATCTCCGACGTGGTCGCTGCGGCCCGGGCGGTCGACTCCTCGAAGAAGGCGCGGCTCGTCGTCCTCGGCGGCGGTGCGTCGTCGAGCTCGCTGACCAGCGCCTACGCCCGGGCCGTGAAGAAGGCCGGGTGGGTCGGGCAGGTGAACGCGGTCGTCCACAACGGCAAGGGCTGGTCGGGCACGTCGCTCGCCGGCGCCACGGCCGTGGTCCTCGTCGGGGACGACCCGGTGGCGCTCGCGTCGTCGATGGCAGACCCGGCGTTTCGGGCCACGCTCACCCAGGCGGTGCGCAGCACCCCGGTGGTGTTCGCTGACGGCTCGATGACCGCCGTCCTCGGCGAGCGCTGGTCGGCCAAGGCCAGGCCCACGTCCAGCACCCTCGAGGCCGAGGGCGTCGCGGCGTACCGCGCCGACGACGCGCTCTGGCAGTTCGGGCTCGCGCTGGTTCCCGCCACCGTGGTCCCCCACCTCACCGACGACTTCCGCTGGGGTCGCCTCTACGCGGGCGTCGCGACGGCCCCCACGCAGCCCGCCATCGGGGTGGCCTCCGGGTCGGCCGTGGTGCTGAGCCCCGGCGGTGCCTCGGTCTCGGGTGCGTCGGTCGTCGTGGCCGACGGGTCGGGAGCGTCGTCGTGGGTCAGCGCCAACGGCGCACTCGGCGCGAGCGGGGTCGTCCTCGACGTCTTCGGGTCCGGTGAGCTGCTCGCGCGGTGATCCGCGTCCGGTGACCCTGATGTGACCCGCGTCCTTGTGTCTCGGGTCGCACCGTGCCACGGTCGAGGTGTGGAGCCACTGGTTCCACGACGACGGACTTCCTCAGCCCGCCGCCGCGAAGCACTCGCGATCGGAGGAAACCCGGATGAGCGCATCACGAGTTGTCGTCGGGGTCGACGGATCCCCGCTGTCCATGGCCGCCGTGTCCGCGGCCGCACAGATCGCCAGCGAGCGGGGACTGCCCCTGCACGTGCTGCACGCCTTCGCCGTCGACCTCCCGATGCTGGGGTTCGGCGAACTGGCGAAGGACTCCGACGTCGTGTCCACCCACGCGGACAGGCTCGTCACCCAGGGGGTTGCCCGCGCCCACGCGATCGACCCCTCCCTCACGGTGACCACCGCCGTCCGCGACGGCTACGCGAGCCAGGCCCTCGTCGATGCCGCACGCACCGCAGCCCTCGTCGTCGTCGGCGCCATGGGGCACGGGCTGTTCAGCCGAGCCAGTGTCGGCGCGGTCGCGATGCAGGTCGTGACGCACGCCCGCTGCCCCGTCCTCGTCGTGGGCCACGAAGGCGGCCCGACGGCATCCGAGGATGCTGCGGTCGTCGTCGGCGTGGACGGGTCCAAGCCGTCCCTGCGTGCACTGTCCGCCGCCTTCGACGAGGCCGTGCGCCGCAACGCTCCCCTGCGCGTCGTCCACGCCTGGGAGCCCAGCAGCGCCAGCGACCCCACGTTGTCGGGTGACTCGACGTGGAGTGACTACGCCGCCGACCTCGAGGGCACGCTCACCACGGCACTGTCCGCCCAGCAGGCCGCCCACCCGCACATCGAGGTCACCTACGAGGTGGTCACGGGTGAGCCGGTCCAGACCCTGCTCGACCACGCCGCAGACGCCGGGCTGCTCGTCGTGGGCAGCCGCGGATCGGGCGGCTTCCCCGGGCTGCACGTTGGGTCGACGGCTTTGCGCCTCATGGGCCGTAGCCCCTGCCCCGTGCTGTTCACCCGCTGACCAGGCAGGCGCGAGGCCCCGATCAGGCGTCGATGCGTCTGGTCGCGCCGAGCTGGTCGAGCACGAAGGCCCACTCCCACGCGATCTGCTCCCACGCGGCATACCGGCCGCTGCGGCCCCCGTGCCCGGCGGCCAGTTCGGTGCGCATCAGCACGGGCCGCTGCTCGAGGTCGTTGGTCGAGACCTCGCGCAGCCTGGCGACCCACTTGGCCGGCTCGGTGACGTAGACGCGGGTGTCGTGCAGGCTCGACGTGGCGAGCACCGCCGGGTACCGGGCCGCGCGCACGTTCTCGTAGGGGGCGTAGGCCCGCATCGCGGCATAGACCTGCGGGTCGTCGAGCGGGTTGCCCCACTCCTCCCACTCCCCGATCGTCAGCGGCAGGTCGGGTTGCAGCATCGTCGTCAGCGCGTCGACGAACGGCACCGCGGCGTGCGCGACCCGGAAGTTCTCGGGCGCGAGGTTGAGCACGGCCCCGACGAGCAACCCACCGGCAGAGCCGCCCTCGAGCCCGACACGCTCGGGGTCGATCCAGCCGGTCGCCACGAGGTGGTCGACGCAGGCGAGGGTGTCGGTGAACGAGGTGGTCTTGGCGAGCAGCTTGCCCTCGTCGTACCAGCGGCGGCCGAGCTCACCACCCCCGCGCACGTGCGCCACGGCGTACACCACCCCGCGGTCGAGCAGGCTGAGCCGCGCGACGGAGAAGTAGGGGTCCGAGGAGATCTCGTACGCCCCGTATGCCGTGACCAGCCCCGGATTGGTGCCATCGGGCTCGACGCCCACGCGGTGCACGACCGAGATGGGCACGCGCGTGCCGTCGGATGCCGTGGCCCACTCGCGCCGTTCGGCGTAGTTCGCGGCATCGAAGTTCCCGAGCACCGGCTGCCGTTTGAGCAGGGTGCGCTCCCCGGTGCGCAGGTCGACGTCGAGGATCGAACGGGGCGTCACCCACGACTCGACGACCACCTGGACCGACGTCTGCCCGGGCTCGGGGTTGTCTCCGAGCCCGATCGAGTGCACGGGGGCGTCGACGGTGACGTCCCAGCCGGCGGCGTGCCCCGAGTCGCTCGACGCGTCGCGGGGAAGCACCCGCAGGGCGGTCAGGCCGCCGCTGCGCAGGGAGAGCACGGATGCCGTGTCGAACGCGTCGACGGAGACGAACCGTTCACCGTCGGTCGAGTTCAGGAACGCAACCCACTGCTCGTGGCTCGTCGCGTCGATCGGCGCCCACGCGAGGTCGGCGTCCGGGGTGTCGGTGTTGTGGACGATGAGCAGCCGGTCACCGGCCGGCTCGACGTCGTACTCGATGCCCTCGCGGCGCGGCGCGACGACACGCCACTCACCTTCCGGGTCCGCCGAGTCCAGCAGGTGCACCTCGGACGTCGTCTTCGAGCCCAGACCCAGCATGAGCCAACGCTCGTCACGACTTGACCCGATGCCCATCCAGAAACGCTCGTCATCCTCCTGGTAGACGAGCACGTCGTCGGCCGGGTCGCCGCCGACGCGGTGCCGCCACAGCTGGTGCGGGCGCCACGCCTGGTCCAGGCGCGTGTAGAAGACGAAGGTGCCGTCCAGGCTCAGCTCGACGCCATAGCCGATCCCCATGACCGACCTGTCGAGCACCTCACCCGTGCCGATGTCGCGGATGACGAGGTCGAACCGCTCGTCGCCCGCGCTGTCGACCGCGAACGCGACGAGCCGGTGATCGGCGCTGACGGTCAGCGCCCCGAGGGAGAAGAACTCACTGTCCCCCGCCTCGAGGTTGCCGTCGACGACGACCTGTTCGCCAGCCACGGCATCCGCCTCGGGGTCGGGGCGCTGGGCGGCATCGGTGAGGGGGACGCGCACGTGCGAGGCGTACTGCCGGCCCGCGACGGTGCGCGAGAAGTACCACCACGGGCCGCTCGCGACCGGCACGGACAGGTCGGTCTCCTTGACGCGCGAGCGGATCTCCTCGAAGAGCTCACCGCGCAGACCCTCGAGGTGGGTCGTGCGGTCGGAGGCGTAGGCGTTCTCGGCCTCGAGGTGGGCGAGCAGTGCGGGGTCCTCGAGGTCGGCCATCCAGGCGTAGGGGTCCTCGAACGAGTCGCCGTGGTGCTCGCGCACGTGGGGCCGGCGCTCGGGGGTCGGGGGCGACGGCGGGGCGGGGCTCGGCATGGGCGTCACTGTATGCGGGTCGCAGCGTCCGGCAGCTTGGCGCCCCCAGCCGCCAACGTGCCGGACGCTGGGTGAGGGCGCGACGAGCGAGGGCCGCACCCCCTGACGGGAGTGCGGCCCTCGCGGCACTGCTGGGGCGACCGGTCGGTCAGAGTCCCGCGATCCGGTCACCCGGTGGGGTCAGGTCCGGATGGGTCTTGAAGTAGGCCACCAGGCCCTCCAGGTCACCGATACCTCCGACGACGTTCGTGCCGCTCTTGAATGCGGTGAACAGGTCGCCTCCGTCGGCGAGGAAGTTCAGCGTGCCGACGCGCACGGTCTCGGTGTCACCGATGGCGACGTTGTTCAGCTTCATCGAGCCGGGAACGACGCGCGAGCCCTGCGGTTTCGTGGCGTCCCACGTGTAGCTGAACCCGTCGGACACGCCCATGGCGAGCATCGGGCGGGAGCCGCGTGCCGGTACCGGCTGATACTGCTGCTCGAGCACCTGCTTCAGCTGGGCCCCGGTGAGGTCGAGGGCCACGTAGACATTGCCGAAAGGCGCGATGTCGAACGCCTCAGCGTAGGTGATCTCGCCGTCGGCCTCGCCGTACGAGATCTTGTTCAGGCTGGCCCGCACGCCACCAACGTTCATCAGGGCGACCTGCGCCCCGAGTGACGTGGTGTTGTCGAGGATCGCGTCCGCGACGAGGTTGGCCATCGGGGTCTCGATCGCGCGGTTGCTGTTGGCGTCTCCGGTGATCGGCTGGAGGTGGTTGCCGATGACGAGTCCCTTGAGCGGCGCGGCGAGAACGTTCCACTTGGCGATGATCTCGCTCTGGGCAGCATCGGGCGTGAAGACGCTGTGCTCGACGAGGATGTTCCTCGCCCTCGTTGCGGCACGGTTGACGTCACCGGTGCGACGGTCGATGACGAGGTTGGTCTCCGTCACGACCTGGCCGTAGGAGGCGGCGCTGGTCACGAGACGCGGCTTGCCGGCCGGGTCGGGGATCGAGCAGATGTACGGCTGGTGGGTGTGCCCGGTGATGAGCGCGTCGATGTCGGCAGACATCGTTCCCGCCATCTCGACGATCGGCCCGGACGCCTCCTTGCACTCACTGAGACCGCCGGTCTGGTAGCCGCCCTCGTGAAGGAGGACGACGATCGACTTCACGCCCTGCCGCTTGAGGGCCGCGGCCTGGGCGTTGGCTGTCTCGACTTCGTCCTTGAAATCGACGGTGGACACACCGGACGGGTTGACCAGGGTCGGCGTGGCCTCCAGGGTCATCCCGATGAACCCGATCTTCATGCCGTCGACGTTCTTGACCCACGTCCCTGGCAGGAGGGTCTTGCCGTCGTCCTTCTTCACGACGTTGGCGGCAAGCCACGGGAAGTCGGCGCCGGCGTACGGCTCGTCGGGGAAGTAGCACCCGTCGACCGGGTGGCAGCCGCCCTTCTGCATGCGCAACAGCTCGTCGGTGCCTTCGTCGAACTCGTGGTTGCCGACGCTGCTGACGTCGAGCCCCATCGCGTTGAGGCTCTCCACCGACGGTTCGTCGTGGAAGGCGCCGGAGATGAACGTCGAGCCGCCGATGAGGTCCCCGGCAGCGACAGTGAGCGAGCGGCCCTTGGGTGCCTCCGCACGCAGGCTCTTGAGCGCGCCCGCGAGGTGCTCGGCACCACCGGCGGGGATCCTGGCGGCACCGTACGTGTCGGTGGCCTCGAGGTGGCCGTGGTAGTCGTTGAAGGACAGCAACTGGACGGACTGCAGCGGGCCCTGACCGTTTCCAGCCATCGGCGGGGTGTTCTTGTCCTTGGCCATCGCCGGGGTGCCCGCGACGAGGGCTGCGATCGCGGTTGCCGCGATCCCGGCGCCGAGGACGCGCCGATGAGTGTTGCTCATGTGAGATCTCCTTGTGGTGGTCGGCTGGGGCCAACCCTAGGCGCGCACCGCGCGTGCCGCGCCGGAAAAGCACACCGAACTTCCGGCATCCTCGTGGGCGCTCCCTGCCAGTAGCCCGCCGTCCACCGGCGCGTCACCCACACCACCGGTCAGGCCAGGCAGCGCGGCCCGAGTAACACCTTGAGGTCACCGAACAATGCCTCCGTCGCCTCGACCCGGAACGCGGGGTCCAGCCGGATCTCGACGGCGCGGCCGGGCTTGACCAGCCGCAGGTGCACCTCCGTGGTGCCCGGGTGGTTGGTCAGCACGCTCTTGAGCTCCTCGACCCGCTCGGTCGTTGCCCTGGCGGTCTCCATCGTCACGACGACGGGCCCGCGCGGCCCCTCGCTGACGTCGGGCAGGGTCAGTTCCTGCGCGTAGATGGAGACGCTGTCGTCACGCCGGTTGATCTTGCCGCGCACCACGGCCACGGTGTCCTGGCGCAGCATCGGACCGACGGTCATGTAGGCGCTGGGGAAGAACAGGCACTCGATCGAGCCCGCGAGGTCCTCGACGGTCGCGATCGCCCACAGGTCGCCCTTCTTCGTGCGCTTGACCTGAAGACCGGTGATCAGGCCGGCGATGGTGACCATCGAGCCCTCGGGTCGACCGGCCTCGTCAGCAGTCAACGCCGCGATCTGCGTGTCGGCATGCTGGCTCAGCACGTGCTCGACCCCGAACAGCGGGTGGTCGGAGACGTAGAGGCCCAACATCTCGCGCTCGAAGGACAGCAGCGCCGACTTGTCCCACTCGACGGCGGGCACGCTCGCGAGCCCCATGAGGTCACCGCCGCTGTCGCCACCGGAGTCGTCACCGAACGAGCCGAACAGACTGTCCTGGCCGATCGCCTCCTGGCGCTTGACCGCGACGAACGCGTCGACGTACTCCTCGTGGACCTGCAGCAACCCCATCCGGGGCTCGCCGAGGCCGTCGAACGCGCCGCCCTTGATGAGCGACTCGATGGTGCGCTTGTTGCACACCACCGCCGGCACCTTGGACATGAAGTCCCGGAAGGAGGTGAAGGGCCCCTTCTCCGCTCGTGCCGCGATGATCGCCTCGACGACGTTGTGGCCGACGTTGCGGATCGCCTGCAGGCCGAAGCGGATGTCGGCGCCCACCGCCGCGAACTGCCCCAAGGAGTCGTTGACGTCGGGGGGCAGTACCTTGATGCCCATGTGGCGGCACTCACCGAGGTAGAGGGCCGACTTGTCCTTGTCGTCGCCGACCGAAGTGAGCAGGGCCGCCATGTACTCGGCGGGGTAGTTCGCCTTGAGGTACGCGGTCCAGTACGAGACCAGGCCGTAGGCGGCGGTGTGGGCCTTGTTGAAGGCGTAGTCGGAGAATGGGACGAGCACACCCCACAGGGCCGCGATCGACGCCTCGTTGAAGCCCTTGGCCTTCATGCCCTCGGAGAAGGGCACGTACTCGGCGTCGAGCACCTCCTTCTTCTTCTTGCCCATCGCTCGCCGGAGCAGGTCGGCGTTGCCGAGGGAGTAGCCCGCGAGCTTCTGCGCGATCTCCATGACCTGCTCCTGGTAGATCACCAGGCCGTAGGTCGTGCCGAGGATCGGCTCGAGCGCGGACACCATCTCGGGCTGGAGCTTGCCCTCGAGCTGGGGGTCGAGCGGGATGAGCGCCTGCTTGCCGTTCTTGCGCAGGGCGAAGTTGGTGTGGGCGTTCACACCCATCGGCCCGGGGCGGTAGAGCGCGAGCGCCGCCGAGATGTCCTCGAAGTTGTCCGGCTGCATGAGCTTGAGCAGGGTGCGCATGCCGCCGCCGTCGAGCTGGAACACCCCGAGGGTGTCCCCGCGGGCCAGCAGGTCGAAGGTGGCGCGGTCGGTCATGTCCTTGGACAGCGCGTCGAGGTCGATCTCCTCGCCACGGTTGGACTGCACGTTGGCGATGGCGTCGTCGAGGATGGTGAGGTTGCGCAGGCCGAGGAAGTCCATCTTGACCAGGCCGAGAGACTCACAGCTCGGGTAGTCGAACTGGGTGATGACCTGCCCGTCCTGAAGGCGGCGCATGATCGGGATGACGTCGATGAGCGGCTCGCTGCTCATGATGACGCCGGCCGCGTGCACTCCCCACTGGCGCTTGAGGCCCTCGAGGCCCTTGGCGGTCTCGACGACCTCCTGCAGGTGCGGCTCGCCGGCGACGAGGTCGCGGAACTCCTTGCCCTCGCCGTAGCGGTCGTGGGTCTCGTCGTACATCTTCGACAGGGGCACGCCCTTGCCCATGATGTCCGGGGGCATCGCCTTGGTCAGCTGCTCGCCGACCGCGAAGGGGTGGCCCATCACCCGGGCGGCGTCCTTGACGGCCTGCTTGGCCTTGATCGTGCCGTACGTGACGATCTGCGCGACCCGCTCGCTGCCGTACTTCTCGGTGACGTAGCGGATCACCTCACCGCGCCGGCGCTCGTCGAAGTCGACGTCGAAGTCGGGCAGCGAGGGGCGCTCGGGGTTGAGGAACCGCTCGAAGATCAGGCCGTGGGGCACCGGGTCGAGGTCGGTGATCTTCATCGCGTACGCACACATCGACCCCGCACCCGAGCCACGACCCGGGCCGACCCGGATGCCGTTGTTCTTGGCCCAGGTGATGAAGTCGGCGACGACCAGGAAGTAGCCGCAGTTGTGCACCGCGACGCCCTCGGCGACGTAGGTGTGGTCACCGGACACCGTGAGGTTGAACACCGTCCCCGAGTACGCCTCCCGAGACACCGCTCGCACCCGAACCCACCATCGACCGTCCACGCAACGGGCGTTGTAGGGCTGCTTCTGCGACTGCGGCACCCACAGCACCTTGTAGGACCGTTGACTGGGAGAGCGCTGCAGCGTGCACCACTGACCGAGTGACAACAGGATGGACCGCAGCTGCCGCGCCAGGACGTCGTTGACGGTGGTCACCATCCACTTGCCGCGAGCGTCGACATGACCGTCACCCTCGTGCCAGCCCCTCACGAATGCCCGCAGCCCTTCGTCCGGGGTCGAGAGCACCCATTCGGGGACGCGCTTGTTGCGGACCCCTGAGCCGAAGAGCCTCGTCAGCACGAGCGCCAACGGGTGGTTCGTCAGCATGACGACGACCCCGTGATGCCCCGGCACGGACGGCGAGGCTTTCGAATACACGCGCGCGGTGCCGAGGTCGAGGTCGTCGATGACGCGGCAGAGTCGCTGCACGGCGGGCTCGTCCTCGTGCAGCGTCCACCCGATCTGTGCCGGGTTGACGCCTCCCTCCGGGTCGTAGAGATGCCCCTCCGCAACCCACAACCCGAACAACCACAGCAGATCCGTGGACCACTCCAGTTTCGAGGGCAGGGTGCCGACGTTCGGGCGGGCCGCACGCTTGAGACCTGCCCCCATGCGGTGGACTCGACCGTCCGGCGACTGTCCGATGGTCCACCCAGCAGCCTCCATCAGGGCCACGACGTCGAGGTCCTGGTAGACCGCGCGCTCTGGCTGAGGCAGGAGCACCTCGTCGCCGGGCCGCACGTCCTTGGCCTCCACCCACCCGCGGTGAGCCACCAGGAAGGGGTGCTCGGCAGTGGCCTTGAGCGGAAAGGCCTGACCGTACGGGTGGATGACGTGCAGGTCCTCCGACACCGAACGTGTCAGGACCTTCTCGACGATCGCGTTGCGTCCGCGCAGGGCGTGGGTGTCGACCGAGGTCACGACGTCGCCCTCCACGACATCGCTGATCGCCTTCCACCCACCATCACCCATGAGAACCGGTGTCTCGGGCGGGAAGCAGTACCCCTTGGAGACGATGACGTCCGTCTCGAACTCAGCCTGCTTCTGGGCGTAGTCGGGGATGCCGGCGGGGAAGCGGTCGTGCAGCCCGCGCTGCACCTCCTTGACGAACCAGCTCGCCTCGTTCTCCCCCGGCGGGCACGGGAACTGGGGCATGTAGCGCCCCTCGTCGACCGTGAACGAGATGTCACACATCTCGGCGATCAGCAGCGTGTTGTCGCAGGCCTCGGGCAGCTCACGCCACGTGTGGCGCATCTCGGCCGGGCTCTTGAGGTAGAAGTCGTCGGCGTCGAACTTGAACCGGTTCGGGTCCATCATCGTCGATCCCGACTGCACGCACAGCAGGGCCGAGTGGGCCTTGGCGTCCTCGGGGCTCGTGTAGTGCAGGTCGTTCGTCGCAACCAGGGGCAGGCCGAGCTCACGGGCCAGCCGCAGGAGGTCCTTCTGCACGCGGCGCTCGATGTCGAGGCCGTGATCCATCAGCTCACAGAAGAAGTTCTCGGCCCCGAACAGGTCACGCAGGTCGGATGCCGCCTGCTTGGCCTGGTCGTACTGGCCCAGTCGCAGCCGCGTCTGGACCTCGCCGGACGGGCAGCCGGTGGTGGCGATGAGGCCCTTGCCGTACTGGTCGAGCAGCTCGCGGTCGATGCGCGGCCACTTCGCCCAGACCTGGTCGAGCGAGGCCTGCGAGTCCATCCGGAACAGGTTGTGCAGCCCGACGTTGTCCCTGGCCAGCAGGATCATGTGCGTGTACGCGCCCGACCCCGAGACGTCGTCGCCGGGGCGCGAGCGCTCATCGCCCCACTTGACGCGGGTCTTGTCCGTGCGGTGCGTTCCGGGGGTGACGTACGCCTCCACCCCGATGATCGGCTTGACGCCCGTGCCCTGGGCCTTCTTCCAGAACTCGTAGGCCCCGAAGAGGTACCCGTGGTCGGTCGTGGCGAGGGCCGGCATCCCCATCTCGGCGGCACGCTCGAAGAGGTCACCGATGCGCGCCGCACCGTCGAGCATCGAGTACTCGGTGTGGACGTGCAGGTGGACGAAGGAATCGTTCGCGGAGGACATCGCCGACCATCCTAGGTCGCCGGGCCGACACCCCTTCGGCGTGTCGTCGACCGTGTCGGCGCAGCGCTCAGAGCGCGTCGAGGGCGCCCTGCAGATCAGCGGGATAGCTGCTCGTGAAGGTGACCCACTCCCCCGATCCGGGGTGCTCGAAGCCGAGGCCGACCGCGTGCAGCCACTGCCGTTCCAGGCCGAGCCGCTGCGCGAGGGTGGGGTCCGCACCGTAGGTCAGGTCACCGACGCAGGGGTGGCGCACGGCCGCCATGTGCACGCGGATCTGGTGCGTGCGCCCGGTCTCGAGCTTGATCTCGAGCAGCGAGGCGTAGCGGAATGCCTCGAGCAGCTCGTAGTGGGTGACCGCGTGCTTGCCCGAGTCCATGACCGCGAACTTGTAGTCGTGGCCCGGGTGACGGCCGATGGGTGCGTCGATGGTGCCCTCGAGCGGGTCGGGGAGACCCTGCACCAGGGTGTGGTACGTCTTGTCGACCCGCCGCTCCTTGAAGGCGCGCTTGAGCACCGAGTACCCGCGCTCGCTCTTGCACACGACCATCAGGCCCGAGGTGCCCACGTCGAGCCGGGACACGATACCCTGCCGTTCGCTGGCCCCGCTGGTCGAGATCCGGTAGCCGGCCGCCTTCAGGCCCGCCAGGACGTTGGGCCCGGTCCAGCCGACGCTGGGGTGCGCCGCGACGCCGACCGGCTTGTCGACGACGACGATGTCCTCGTCGTCGTGGACGACGCTCATCCCCGGGACGGGTTCGGCCACCACCTCGAGGGTCGCGCTCACCGGGGATGCCGGGAGCGTCACCTCGAGCACGTCACCGGCACTGACCCGATGGCTCTTGCCGACGCTCGCCGTGTTGACGACCACGCCACCGTCGGCCGCGAGGTCGGCGGCCCGCGTGCGGGACAGGCCGAACAGGCGGGCGATCGCCGCGTCGACCCGCTCACCTTCGAGCCCGTCGGGGACGAGGACGGTTCGGGCGTCAGACATCTGCGTGCTCCGGCTGGTGGGGCGGACCCGCGACCGGGGTGCCGCGGTAGGCGAGGACCATGATGATCGCGGCGCCCGCGACGATCGCGATGTCGGCGACGTTCCCGACGAACCAGCCGAAGTAGTCGATGAAGTCGACCACGTGCCCCCGGCCCGGCCCCGGCGCCCGGAAGAACCGGTCGACGAGGTTGCCCAGGGCTCCGCCCAGCAACAGCCCGAGGGCCACCGCCCAGGCGAGCGTGCCGACCTTGCGGGCCGCCACCACGACCCACACGAGGATCACGATGGAGACCACGGTGAGGATCCAGGTCGCTCCGTCACCGATCGAGAACGCGGCACCGGGGTTGCGGATGAGGTTCAGCGAGATGGCGGAGCCCAGGAGGTCGACCTTCTCGCCGGGCGTGAGGGCCTGCAGCGCCCAGACCTTGGTGGCCTGGTCGAGCACGAGCACGACGAGCGCGAGGCCCAGCAGCACGGCCTTCAGCCGTCGTCGAACCTCCGGGGTGGCCGGAGGTGGCGTGGACGCGGAGGGCTCTGTCGCGGTCAGCGGCGTTCCTGCTTCTTCTTGCATGGCATGCACAGGGTCGCACGAGGAGCGGCCTGCAACCTAAGTTTGCCGATCGGGTTGCCGCAGGACTCGCAGATGCCGTACGTCCCGTCGTCGAGTCGCTCGAGGGCGTGCTCGGTCTGTTCGAGCATCAGGCGGGCGTTGTTGGCCAGCGAGATCTCCTGCTCGCGCTCATAGGTCTTGGCCCCCGCGTCGGCCTGGTCGTCACCCGCGCCGTCACCCGAGTCGCGCATGAGGTCGACCAGGTCGCTCTCGGCGTGACGAAGCTCACTGCGCAGCTGCGCGATGTCGTGCTCGAGCTCGCTGCGCACCTCACGCAGCTCCTTGGCCGTCCACGGGGACTCGTCGTCGCGCACGGCCAGAGCACTGGTCGCTGCCTTCTTGGCAGGTGCTGCCTTCTTGGCAGGTGCTGCCTTCTTGGCAGGTGCTGCCTTCTTGGCAGGTGCTGCCTTCTTGGTAGGTGCTGCCTTCCTGGCAGGTGCTGCCTTCCTGGCGGGGGCGGCCTTGGTCGCCGCCGCCTTCGCGGGGGCGGCTGCCTTCTTCGCCGGTGCAGCCTTGGTCGCCGGGGCCGGAGCCTTCTTCGCCGGAGCCTTCTTGGCCGGGGCCTTCTTGGCGGGGGCGGCACTGGTCGCTGCCTTCTTCGCGGGGGCGGTCGCCTTCTTCGCCGGGGTCGCCTTGGGTGCCGCCTTCTGGGCAGGCGCCGACGTGCTCGCCGCCGGCTGACCCCCGACAACCTTGCGTGCAGCAGCGGCCGCCTGCTTCGCGACGGACATTGCCAGGTTGGCAACCATGCGTACCCACTTCCCGAGGGTTCGGCGGGCCGTGGTCGGCCCTGCCAGTGGGGGTGAGGATACGGCGTGCGGGTTCCGGCCTCAATGACAAAACGCCGGTGTACCGGGCGAGTTCCGTCACGAAGACGAGGAAGGGCCCGGCCGGTGGCCGGGCCCCTCCTCGGTGCGGGCGTCAGCCCTGGTGCTCCGGCTGCGGCTCGGAGACGGCGTCGGCGTGCTGCTCGCCCTCCTCGGGCACCTCGTCGGACCCGGTGTTCGTGAGCTCGGCAAGCTGGCCCTGGATGTACGTGTGCAGACGCGAGCGGTAGTCCCGCTCGAAGCCGCTCAGCTCCTCGATCTTGCGCTCGAGCAGCCCGCGGTCCCGCCCGAGCTCCTCGAGGATCGCAGCCTTCTTCTGCTGCGCCTCCGCGACCAGCCCGGTGCTGCGCTCGCGACCCTCGGTGAGCATCTCGTCACGCTGTGCCTGTGCGGTGCTGAGCATCTCGTCACGCTGGGCCGTCGCAGTGGACAGCATCTCGTCACGCTCGGCCGTCGCGGTGGACAGCATCTCGTCGCGCTGCGCCGTGGCCGTGGAGATGAGCTCTTCCTTGGTGCTCGTGCCCGTCGAGATGAGCTCGTCGTGCTGGGCCTGCGCGGTGCTGATGAGCTCGTCGTGCTGAGCCTGCGCCGTGTTGATCAGCTCGTCGTGACGCGCCTGACCGGTGCTGACCAGCTCGTCGTGACGCGCCTGACCGGTGCTGACCAGCTCGTCGTGACGACGCTGACCCTCGGTGACCAGCTCTTCGTGGCGGGCCTCACCCGCAGCCACGTGCTCGTCGTGGAGGCGCTGGGCGAGGGCGATGACACCGGCGGCGCTGGCGCCGCCCCCGGCCCCGGCCAGGGCGACGGCACCGACGGCGGAGTCGGCCTCGCCCCGCTGGGCTGCCGCGGCGGAGCGCTGCTCTGCCTCACGCTCAGCGGCCTCGGCACGCGCGGTCGCCTCCGCGATCCGGGCCTGTGCCTCCTGCTCGGCCTGCTCGGCGCGGGCCCGCAGCTCGGCGATCTTCTCGTCGCTCTCCGCGCCGGCGGCGTCCTGACGGGCGACGGCGTCCTGCTCGCGGCCGGCCTGCACCGCGGCGAGCTCGGCGCGGCTCTCCTCCAGCTGACCCTCGAGCTCGGCCACGCGGGCCTCGAGCTCGGTGGCGCGCTCCTGCAGCGCCGCATTCGCGGACTCGAGCTCGTCAGCGCGCTGGGCGGCATCCGCTGCCCTGGCCTCGAGCTCGGCACCCCGGTGCTCGAGCTGGGCGAGCTGCCCCTGCAGCTCGGCGTTGCGGGTCTCGGTGTCACCGCTCTTGCCCTCGTACTCACCGAGGCGGGCCGTGAGGTCGCTGCGGGTGCCCTCGAGCTCGGAGACGCGCGCCGCGAGGGTCGCGTTCTTGGAGCGCAGCTCCTCGAGGTCGGTCGCCGAGGTGTCGGGCTCCTGGCGCGCCGCGACGGGAGCCAGCCCGCTGCCCTCGCGGGCCGCGTTGAGCTCGCCGCGAAGGTCGTCGGACTCCTTGGTCATCCGACGCATCTCGGCGACGATGTCGTCGAGGAAGTCGTCGACCTCACGCTCGTCGTACCCACGACGGAACTGGGTCTGGGTGAACGTCTTGTTGAGAACGTCCTCGGGCGTGAGAGCCATGGTCAACTCCTGGGTGGGGACATCAGGTCACGTCCCTCCCCCACGTCCACGCACAGCGCGAAGACCGGGGTCGGGGCCGGTTCTTCCCAGACTACGCGATCGCCGGGCGCCCGCGTCAGGCGAGGTCGTGAGTGAGGACGCTCAGAGCACGATGAACAGGATGTAGACGATGAAGAACAGCACCATGAACGACAAGTCGAGCGCGACGCCGCCGAGGCGCAGCGGCGGGATGACCTTGCGCAGGGCGCGCAGGGGTGGCTCGGTCAGCGTGTACACCGGCTCGGCCACGAGGAGCGCGGCGCCACGTGGGCGCCATTCCTTCGCGAAGATCCTGATCCAGTCGAAGACGACCCGCCCGATGAGGACGAGGAAGTACAGGAAGACGACGAAACCAAGGACCTCACGCACCGCGTTCATGGCAGGAGTGTGACTGACGCGGCTGCGAATCCCCGCAACCGGGGCTCAGCTCTGGTTGAAGACGCCTCGGCCGGTGGCGACGACCGGGCCCTCCTCGGCGTTGACCTCGACGGTCTCGGGCGAGAGCAGGAACACCTTGGACGTCACGCGCTCGATGGAGCCGCGCAGGCCGAACACGAGGCCGGCCGCGAAGTCCACGAGACGCTTGGCGTCGGCGTCGCTCATGTCGGTGAGGTTCATGATGACGGGGATGCCGTCGCGGAAGTTCTCGCCGACCGTCTTCGCCTCGTTGTACGTGCGCGGGTGGATCGTCGTGATGCGCGAGAGCCCACCGACCTCGGGGCTGCTCACCACGTGCGCCACCGAGTGACGGGTGGGCAGGTGCGTGACCTCGGCGCCGCGACGCTCAGCGCGCTCCGGCGCGTGCTCGTGGTGGTCGGCCTGCTCGACGTGGTCGTCGTAGGCCTCGTCGTAGTCGTCGTCGTAGCGACCCTGGTCCTCGGCGAGGCCCAGGTAGACCATCGTCTTGCGCAGCGCGCCTGCCATTGAGTGCTCCTTGGTCGTCGGCTCCGCCCATTCGGCGCCGTCCATCGTGACCGAAGTTACCGGTGGGACAGCCGAGATCCGAGGATTGCGGACCCGACACGCAGGTGTGTCGCACCCTCGGCAACCGCGGCCTCGAGGTCACCGCTCATGCCCGCGGACATCCACGTGGCCGCGGGATGAGACCGTCGGATGCCGTCGCGCACCTCCCGCAGGCGGGCGAAGGCGGCACGCGGGTCCTCTCCGAGCGGCGCGACGGCCATCACCCCGCGAAGGCGCAGCGAGGCCGCCTGGGTGACGACGTCGGCCAGGGCCGGGGCCTGGTCGACGGGCACCCCTCCCCTGCCCTCGCTGTCGGACAGGGCCACCTGCACCGTCACGTCCAGGACCCGGCCGGATGCCGTGGCGCCCCGGTCGAGGGCACGCACCACCTTGGCGCGGTCCACGGACTGCACGACGTCCGCGTACCCCGCGACGGAGCCGGCCTTGTTGCTCTGGAGCTGGCCGATGAAGTGGACGCGCAGCCGGTCACGGTGCCTCAGCGAAGCGACCTTGGCGACCGCCTCCTGGTCGCGGTTCTCGCCGATGTCGGTGACGCCGAGGTCGACGAGCAGGTCGACGTCGCCGGCGGGAAAGAACTTCGTGACGACGACGAGGGCGATCTCGTCCGTGCGACCGGCCGCACGTCGGGCCTCGTCGATCCGGTCACGGACGGCGGCGAGGTTTGCGGCCAGCTCGCGCTGACGGGCGGCGGTGGCCGGGTCGCTCACGGGGCGCTCCGGGCGACGACTCCGGCGAAGCGGCCCGTGGGCCCGTCGCGGCGGTAGGAGTAGAGGTCGTGGCGCTCACGGGTGCAGCCCGGGACCCAGCGCACCGCCACTCCTCCCTCTCGCAGCTGGGCCACGACGCCGGCCGCGACGTCGACGGCGGGCGTCCCCGTCCAGGACACCGTCGCCGCCACGGGCTGCACCCGGGCAGCGGCCTCTCGCATCCCCTCGGGCACCTCGTAGCACCGCCCGCAGACCGATGGGCCGACGACGGCGTCGATGGGTCCTGCGCCGAGCAGGCCCATGACCTCGAGGGTGGCCGGCATGACGCCGGCGACGAGGCCGGGTCGGCCGGCGTGGACCGCGGCGACGACACCGGTCCCGGACAGCAGGACGGGGACGCAGTCCGCGACGAGGACGGCGAGGGCGATGTCGACCGAGCGGGTGACGACGGCGTCACACGTCGGCGGTGTCGCCGGCACGGAGTCGACGACGGCGACCCCGGCACCGTGGCACTGGTCCATGTACACCACCGGGCGGCCCAGTCGCTCGGCCAGCGAGGCACGGTTGCGGCTCACCGCCTCGGGGTCGTCGCCGACGTGACCGCCGAGGTTCAGCCCGGCGTACGCCCCGGTGCTCACGCCCGACGAGCGATCCGTGACAGCGCGGACGACACCGCTGCGGTCCTCATGCCAGGCGAACACCCTCCCACCATAGGCGCGCGGGTCGGACATGCACGATGTGGGTCGGACTTCCCCAAGCAGGCAAGCGACGCGAGAAGCGGGCCGGCGTGAACCGGCCCGCTTCGTCGGGGAGTGCTGCGCTGCGACCTACTTGAGGAAGTCCGGCACGTCGAGGTCGTCGCTCTCGTCGAAGGTCACCGTGCGCGGCGGTGCCTGTACGGGCTGCACCGGACGGGCCGGCTCGACCGGAGCCTGGGCCTGCTCGGTCATGACGGCGCCCTCTTCCGGGGCGGCGTTCACCGGAGCCGCGGGCTGACGCTGCGCGGCGGGCGCTGCCACGGGGGCCGCGGCTGCGGGGGCGGAGCGCCCCTGCACCGACCCGAGGGCGCGGTCGTCGGCGCGTCGCGCCGGGGCCCCGCCGTCGAACCCGGCCGCGATGACCGTGACCCGCACCTCGTCACCGAGGGCGTCGTCGATGACGGCACCGAAGATGATGTTGGCCTCGGGGTGCGCGGCCTCCTGCACGAGGCGGGCGGCCTCGTTGATCTCGAAGAGGCCGAGGTCGCTGCCACCCTGGATGGAGAGCAGCACCCCGTGGGCACCGTCGATGCTGGCCTCGAGCAGCGGGCTGGAGATCGCGAGCTCGGCCGCCTGGACGGCACGGTCCTCACCGCGCGCCGAGCCGATACCCATGAGCGCCGATCCGGCGCCCTGCATGACCGACTTCACGTCGGCGAAGTCGAGGTTGATCAGCCCGGGGGTGGTGATGAGGTCGGTGATCCCCTGCACACCGGACAGCAGCACCTGGTCGGCGCTGCGGAACGCATCGAGCATCGACACGCCCCGGTCGCTGATCGACAGCAGCCGGTCGTTCGGGATGACGATGAGGGTGTCGACCTCCTCGCGAAGCTGCGCGATGCCGGTCTCGGCCTGGTTGGCACGACGACGACCCTCGAACGTGAAGGGTCGCGTGACGACGCCGATGGTCAGCGCGCCGAGGCCCCGGGCGATGCGGGCCACGACGGGCGCACCGCCGGTGCCGGTGCCGCCGCCCTCGCCCGCGGTGACGAAGACCATGTCGGCGCCCCGCAGGACCTCCTCGATCTCCTCCGCGTGGTCCTCGGCGGCCTTCTTGCCGACCTCGGGGTCCGCGCCCGCGCCGAGCCCCCGCGTGAGCTCACGGCCGACGTCGAGCTTGACGTCGGCGTCGCTCATGAGGAGAGCCTGCGCGTCGGTGTTCACCGCGATGAACTCGACGCCCTTGAGGCCGACCTCGATCATCCGGTTGATGGCGTTGACACCGCCGCCGCCGATGCCGACGACCTTGATGACGGCGAGGTAGTTCTGGGGTGCTGCCACGATGCGGGCCTTCCACTGGGTTTGAGCTCGGGTGTCGGCGCGAAACTCTCAACGTAAGGTTGACAGTCACACTCTGATGCGGTTCGATGGCACGACGCTAGGTCGGTCCTCGACCTCAGGCAAAGACGCGGCGGGCGTGTCGCGACATCCCCTGAGGAAATCCTCCCACGGGAATGGTCAACCGCCTCACCAGTCCCATGAGTCACACACGCACCATGACGTGCTGCGGTCCCCGGGTGGGAATCGATCAGCGAGTGACCGGGGTGTCCGGGGCGCTGACGTCGATGACCTTGGCCTGGGTGGGCAGCAGCGCCGTGAGGATGGCGACCTTGCGCACCGACTCCTCACCGCTGCCCCACACGACCGTGCGGTTGCCCAGGGCGAAGGTCACGAGGCTGGCGCTGCTCACCGTGATGCCCGACACCCGGCCGGCCATCTCGGGCGGGAGGGCGTCCAGGAGGGCGAGCGCCGACTGCAGCGCCTCGCGGGTGGCTCCCTGGGATCCACGGGCCGTCACGAGCGGGACACCCTTGGGCGCCGACCTCACCACCTTGAAGGCGACCCCCTCGGCATCCACAACCTCAAGTTGACCCTGAGGGTTCTTCACGACGATCGCCGGCGTTTGCAGCACGACGTCGACGGCCAGCGTGCTCGGCCACGACCGGCTCACCGAGACCTCGGCGACGGTGATCTGCTCGCGCACCCGCTCGGCGACGGCCTCGGTGTCCACACGGGCCAGGGGCGTGCCCGTCGGCACGTCCACGAGCTCGGCGACCGCGGTCGCCTCGGCCCCCGTCGCGCCGGAGACCTCGATGTCGGACACGCCGAGGAGCGTGCTCCACCCGAGCACCCAGACCAGCCCCGCGACGACGCCGGCAGCGCCCAGTGCGAGGAGCGCCCGTCGCCACGGGCGGCGGCGGTTGGCCAGCTCTCGCTCGCGGAAGCGACCCGCGGACGACGTCGCGGACCCACCTGCCGGCCGTTCGGTCCGAAGGCTCATGACGGCTCACCGCCGCTGCGGGCGCGCAGCGCCGCGAGCACCAGGGGTGCGAGCGCCGTGACGTCCCCGGCTCCCACGACGAGCACGAGGTCCCCGGGGGCGGCCGCTGCGGCGACGGCGGCGACGGCATCGTCGCGAGCAGTCCCGACGAGCACCGTCCGCTCCCCCGGCAGCGCCACCAGCGGGTCGCCGATCAACGACGAGCTGATGCCTTCGACCGGCGCCTCCCGGGCCCCGTAGACGTCCAGGAGGACGACCTGGTCCGCAGGTGCCAGCGCGGCGGCGAACTCGGCCGCGAAGTCCCGGGTGCGGGTGTAGAGGTGCGGCTGGAAGATGACGCGCACCGACCCGGTCCCGGCCCGGCGCACGAGCGCGGCCGCGGTGCCGACGACGGCCGCGACCTTCGGTGCGTTGTGCGCGTAGTCGTCGACGACGGTGACTCCCCCGACCTCGCCGCGTACCTCGAAACGGCGCCGGGCGCCGGCGAATCCGGCGAGGCCCACCAGCACGGCATCCGCTGCGGCCCCGAGCCCCTCGACCGCAGCGAGGTACGCCGCGCACGCGTCCATGACGTTGTGCTCACCGGGCACCGCGAGGTCGAGGATGCGCTCGACGCCGGCCACGACGAACGGGGACCGGGTGCCCAGTCCGTCGGGCTCGGTGCTCAGCACCTGCAGGTCGGCACCGGCCCGGTAGCCGTAGGTCACGACGTCCCGACCCCGGTCCCGGACCGCCCGGGCGAGGCGGCGCGACCCGGGGTCGTCCCAGCACGCGACGACGAGCCCGTCGGCGGGCACGGTGGAGACGAACTCGGTGTACGCCTGCTCCACCCGCTCGGCCGTGCCGTAGTAGTCGAGGTGGTCCGGCTGCACGTTGGTCACGACCGCGACGTCGGGGCGGTACGCGAGGAAGGATCCGTCGCTCTCGTCGGCCTCGACGACGAACGCGTCCCCCGAGCCGATCGCGGCGTTGGTGCCGAGCTGGGCGATCTCGCCACCGGACGCGAAGCACGGGTCGGCGCCGGCTGCCTCGAGGGCCACGACGAGCATCGACGTCGTCGTGGTCTTGCCGTTCGCGCCGGCAACCGCAACGCGCCGCGAGCCGGCCATGAGGGAGGCCAGGGCCTGGGAGCGGTGCAGCACCCGCAGACCCATGGTGCGGGCAGCGGCGAGCTCGAGGTTGTCGTCCCGGATCGCGGACGACACGACCACCGTGTCGACACCGGTCAGGTGGTCTGCGTCGTGGCCGACGTGCACGCGCGCCCCGAGCGAGCGCAGTACCTCCAGCGTGGGGCTGTCCGCGGCATCCGATCCGCTCACGGTCACACCCCGGGCCAGCAGGAGCCGGGCCACCGCGGACATGCCGGCACCCCCGATGGCGATGAGGTGCACGTGCCCGAGGTCGGCGAGCGGCACGGCGGGCGCGGTGACGTCGAAGCGCGGGGCGAGTGGCGCCATGCTCACCTCGTCACCCCCGGACGCGAGCCGCCGGCCGCTTCCAGGACGAGGTCGGCGAGCAGCTCGTCACCGCCCCGCTCCCCCACCGAGGCGGACGCCGCGGACATCGCCGCGAGCCTGCCGGGGTCGAGCGCGAGCGGGCCCACGACGTCACCGACCCACTGCGACGTCACGGCGGCGTCGTCGACGAGCAGGCCACCCCCGGCCGCGACGACGGCCGCGGCGTTGAGGCGCTGTTCCCCGTTGCCGATCGGCAGCGGCACGTAGAGGGCCGGCAACCCGACGGCCGTCAGCTCGCAGACCGTGTTGGCGCCCGAGCGGGCCACGACGAGGTCGGCCGCGGCGTAGGCGAGGTCCATGCGGTCGCAGTAGGCGAGCACGACGTACGGGGCCCCGGTCGCGCCCTGCGGCACGAAGTCCTTGCCCGTGCCCGCGACGTGGAGCACCTGGACCCCCTGCGCCGACAGCCCCGCCGCCGCGCCGGCGAAGGCGTCGTTGAGGCGCTGCGCACCGAGCGACCCCCCGGTGACGAGCACGGTCGGGGCGTCGGTAAGCCCGAAGTGCGCGCGCGCCTGCTCGCGGTGCGCCGCCCGGTCCAGGGTCGCGATCTCCCGTCGGAGCGGCATCCCCGTGACCGTCGCCCGAGGCAGCGCGGTGCCGGGGAAGGTGACCCCCACCCGGGCCGCGAGACGGGCGCCGAGCCGGTTGGCGATCCCGGGGCGCGCGTTCTGCTCGTGGACGACGATGGGGATGCCGTGGCGGCGGGCGGCGAGGTAGGCCGGGGTCGCGACGTACCCACCGAAGCCGACGACGACCTGCGCCCCGGTGCTCTCGATGGCGTCCTCGGCGGCCCGCACGGCCCGGCGCAGGTTGCGCGGGAGTCGCAGCAGGTCGCCGGACGGGCGACGCGGCAGGGGCACCTTGGGGACCTCCAGCATGGGGTAGCCGCGCTCGGGCACGAGGCGTGCCTCCAGCCCCGCCGCCGTGCCCAGCGCGGCGATGGCGACGTCGGGGTCGCGGCGGCGCAGGCAGTCCGCGAGGGCGAGCAGCGGTGAGACGTGCCCGGCCGTGCCTCCCCCGGCGAGCAGGACCGACCGCGGGGCGGCGGCGGTCACGTGCGTGCCCTGCGCCGCCGGCCGACGTCGGGAAGCACGGCCAGGGTGCGCCGGATCGCCGAAGGTCGCGCCGACAGCGCCTCGGCGCAGCCCGGTTCGGCCCGGGCGAACGAGAGCAGGATGCCGAGCGCGAACATCGTCGTGATGAGCGCCGACCCACCGGAGGAGACCAGCGGCAGCGGAACCCCGATGACGGGAAGCAGGTTGATGACGGCTCCGATGTTGATGACGGCCTGGATGATGATCCAGGTCATGATCCCGGCCGTCGCGACCCGCACGAAGAAGTCGTCGGTGCGGGAGACCAGCCGGTAGCAGGCCAGCGCGAGGGCCGCGAAGAGCGCCAGCACCCCGAGCGAGCCGGGGAGGCCGAGCTCTTCGCCGATGATCGCGAAGATGAAGTCGTTGTGCGGCTCGGAGAGCAGCCCCCACTTCTCCCGGCTCTGGCCCAGGCCGACACCGAGCCAGCCACCGTCGGCGAGGGCGTAGCGCCCGTGCAGCGGCTGGCGATAGGTACCGAACTCGTCGGTGTCCCGCCCGAGCCACACGTCGAACCGGCTCAACCGGTTGGCGCTGCTGAGGACGAACCACGCGACCCCCGCGACGAACGGCACCCCGGCGAAGGCGAACCAGCGCAGCGGGATGCCGGCCGCGAAGAGCACCCCGGCGACGATCGCCCCGAGGATGAGCACGGTGCCCAGGTCGTGCCCGAGAACCACTGCCCCCACGGCGACCGCGACGATGGGCACGAGGTAGGGCACGACGACGTGAGCGAGGGAGTGCAGGTGCTGGCGCTTCTTGGACAGCACGAGCGCACCGACGAGCACGAGACCGAGCTTGATGATCTCGGACGGTTGCACCGTGATCGGCCCGACCCGCAGCCAGTTCTGGTTGCCGTTGACGTTCTCACCGGTGAGGAGCACCAGCACCTGGAGCGTGACCCCCACGGCGAGGATCGGGAAGGCCAACGCCCGCCACGAACGCATCGGCAACCGGGAGGCGACGATGAGCGCGACGGCACCGATGGTCGCGAACACCGCCTGGCTGATGAAGATCGAGTAGGCCGAGGCACCCTCGGTTTCCTGGATGCTGACGATGGCCGAGGCCGAGAGCACCATGATCAGTCCGAAGACGACGAGGGCGACGGTGACTCCGACGAGGAGGTAGTACGTCGTCACCGGAGACTCGAACCGCCCCCACCAGCCACCCCCGTGGGCTGCGGGGGTCCCACTCGTGCTGGCGCGGGCACTCTTCGCGCGGGCCGGCGCGGTCGCGCTGCTCACGACTACTTCCCTGCGGCGAGCCGGCCGACCGCGCCGGCGAAGGCGTCACCGCGAGCGCCGTAGTCCGCGAACATGTCCATCGACGCGGCAGCGGGTGCGAGGAGCACGACGTCTCCCGCGTGCGCGAGCGCACGGGCCTCCCTCACGACCAGGTCCATGGCACCAGTGTCGGTGCGGTCGATGTCGACGACGGGGACATCGGGCGCGTGTCGGGCCAGTGCCTGCGCGATGGCGTCCCGGTCCCGGCCGATGAGCACCACACCACGCAGGTGGTCGGCCGCGGCCTCGACGAGGTCGTCGACGTCAGCGCCCTTGAGCAGACCGCCGGCGACCCACACGACGTTCTCGTACGCCGTGAGACTGGCCCGCGCGGCGTGCGGGTTGGTCGCCTTGGAGTCGTCGACGAACCGGATGCCGTCCACGGTCGCGACCTCGGCGATGCGGTGCGGCTCGGGGACGAAGGCGCGCAGCCCGGCGCGGACGGCGCCGGCGGGCACGCCGTGGGCGCGCGCCAGCGCCGCCGCCGCGAGGGCGTTGGCGACGAGGTGTGGAGCCGGACTCGGGCCGCCCCCGGCGAGGTCGTCCAGCGTCGCGAGCTCGGCAGCGGCGGTGCGGCGCTGCTCGACGAACGCGCGGTCTGCCAGGACGTCGCCGACGAGCCCGACCTCGGACAGCCCGGGCACCCCGAGCGTGAATCCGACGGCACGGCACCCGTCGCGGACGTCCGCGTCCTCGACGAGTCGCCTCGTGCGCTCGTCCTGCACGTTGTACACGCACGCGACCTCGGTGTTCGCGTACACCTTGCCCTTGGCCAGCGCGTACTCCTCGAGCGAGCCGTGCCAGTCGACGTGGTCGGGCGCGACGTTGAGGCAGGCCGAGGCCTGCGGTGCGATCGAGTGCGACCAGTGCAGCTGGAAGCTGGACAGCTCGACGGCGATGACGTCGAACGGCTCGGGGTGCACCACGGCCTCGAGGATCGGCGTGCCGACGTTGCCGGCGCTGCACGCCCGCAGCCCCGCGGCGCGCAGGATCGAGGTGAGCATCTGCACGGTCGTCGTCTTGCCGTTGGTGCCGGTGACGGTCAGCCACGGGGCGGCACCGTGTTCGGGGCGCATCCGCCACGCGAGCTCGACCTCCCCCCAGACGGGGATGCCCGTGGCGGCGGCCTCCGCGAGCAGGCTCTGGTCGGGGCGCCAGCCCGGGGAGGTGACGACGAGGTCGAGGGGCGTGCCCGGCATCCGGGCGACGGCGTCGGGCCCGAACGCGAGCTCGGCGCCGAGGATGTCCAGGATCCGGGCTCGTTCCGCGAGCACCCCGCTCGGCTGCGCGCCGTCGACGACGAGGACGTGGGCGCCGCGCTCGAGCAGGGCGTCGGCCGCCGCGAAGCCGCTGACACCGAGACCGGTGACGAGGACGCGCAGGCCGGCCCAGGGCGCGTCACGGTGGGTCAGGGAGGAGAGCCGGTCGCTCATCCGGCGCCCACGACCCACTCGGCGTAGAACAGCCCGAGACCGAGCGCGACGAAGAGCCCGGCGACGATCCAGAACCGGATGACGATCGTGACCTCCTGCCAGCCGAGCAGCTCGAAGTGGTGTTGCAGGGGCGCCATGCGGAACACCCGTTTCCCGGTCGTCTTGAAGCTCGCGACCTGGATGATGACGGAGAGCGTGATGGTGACGAACAGACCCCCGAGGATGACGACGAGCAGCTCGGTGCGGGTGAGGATCGCCAGGCCGGCGAGCCCACCGCCGAGGGCCAGCGACCCGGTGTCGCCCATGAAGATCTTGGCCGGCGAGGCGTTCCACCACAGGAAGCCGAAGCAGGCCCCCATGCCGCAGGCCGCGACGATCGCGAGGTCGTGTGGGTCGCGCACCTCGTAGCACTTCGTGCCCGGGTTCCACTGGCAGTTCTGGTTGAACTGCCAGATGCCGATGAGCACGTACGCGGCGAACACCATGACCGAGGCGCCGGTCGCGAGACCGTCGAGGCCGTCGGTGAGGTTCACGCCGTTCGAGGTGCCGGCGACGATGATGTTGGCCCAGATGACGAAGAGGATGACCCCGATGAGGGGCCCGGCGAAGGCCAGGTCGAGGCTCGTGTCGCGCACGAACGACACCGAGGTCGACGCCGGGGTGCGGAAGGCGTCGTTGGGGAACTGCAGGGCCAGGATCGCGAAGGTCACGGCGACGAGGGTCTGCCCGGCCAGCTTCTCACCCGAGCGCAGCCCGAGGCTGCGCTGGTTCCTGATCTTGATGAAGTCGTCGAGGAACCCGACGAAGCCGAGCCCGGTCATGAGGAAGAGCACCAGCAGGCCGCTCACGGTGGGTCTCTGACCGGTGACGAGGTGCGCCACCCCGTAGGCGATGAGCGAGCTCAGGACGATGACCGCCCCACCCATCGTCGGGGTGCCGCGCTTGGTGTGGTGGCTCGTCGGACCGTCGTCGCGGATGAACTGGCCGTACCCCTTGCGGACGAGGAAGCGGATGAACAGCGGCGTGCCGAGGAGCGCGATGACGAGCGACACGACGCCGGCGATGAGCACAGCCCTCACGTCAGCTCCTCCTCGTCCTGCGCCAGTCGGTCACCGAGCAACCGTAGTCCCGCGTCACGGCTGGACTTGAACAGCACGACGTCGCCGGGGCGCAGTTCCTCGCGCAGCAGGGCCTCCGCGGCCCCCGCGTCGGGGACGGTGCGCACGGCCGTCGCCGTACCGCGGCCCGCCGCGAGCGCGTCCCGGGCTCCCACCGCCAGGGATGCCGCCGCCTCACCGACGACGAGCAGCTCACCGACACCGTGGTCGACGACGTCGGCACCGACCTGCGCGTGCAGGGTCTCGGACTCCGGCCCGAGCTCGAGCATCGTGCCGAGCACGGCCCACGTGCGCCGACCTCGCCCCATCCGCGCCAGCGCCGTGAGGGCGGCGTGCATCGAGTCGGGGTTGGCGTTGTAGGCGTCGTTGACCAGGGTCACGCCGTCGGCCCGCTCCACGACCTCCATCCGCCAGCGGCTCACCGGCCGGGCGGCCTCGAGGGCGCTGCACACCGCGTCGAGCGGCATCCCGAGCTCGGTGGCGACGGCGATGACCGAGAGCGCGTTGCCGACGTGGTGACGGCCGACCAGGCCCAGGCCCACGGCGCGGGTTGCGGACGGCGTGTGGACGGTGAACGAGGCCCGGCCCCCGTCGTCGAGGACGACGTCGCCGGCCCGCACGTCCGCGTCGTCCGCCTCGCCGACGAGGACGACGCGCGCGGTCGTGACGGCCGACATGGCGCGCACGGCCGGGTCGTCCGCGTTGAGCACGGCCAGGCCGTCGGACGGCAGCGCCGCGACGAGCTCGGACTTGGCGGTCGCGATCGCGGCCCGGCCCCCGAACTCCCCCACGTGCGCCGTTCCGACGTTGAGCACCACCCCGATCCGTGGGGGCGCCATCCTCGTGAGGTACTCGACGTGGCCGATGCCCCGGGCCCCCATCTCGACGACGAGGTACCGGGTGTCGGCGGCGACCCGACACACCGTGAGCGGCACTCCGACCTCGGAGTTGTAGGACCCGACCGGGGCGACCGTGGGCCCGGCCGTGGCGAGCACGGTGCCGAGCAGGTCCTTGGTGCTCGTCTTGCCCGACGAGCCGGTGATGCCGATGACCTGCAGGTCGGGACTGCGCCGCACGACCTCCCTGGCCAGGGCGGCGAAGGCGTCCTGGGTGTCGTCGACGACCACGCACGCGACGCCGTCCACCGCCCGCGTGGCGAGCACGGCGACGGCTCCCCGGGCCACGGCATCCGGCACGAAGTCGTGGCCGTCGGCCTGCTCGCCGACCCGGGCGACGTACAGCCCGCCGGGCCCGGCCTCACGCGAGTCGGTGACGACGGGGCCGTCGACGACGAGCGTGTGCGGGTCGACGCCGGCCGGCGCGACGACGGCCCCACCGACGGCTTGCGCGACCTCGGCCATGGTGAGCGCGATCATTCGGGGGTCCCCGACGCCGCGAGGTGCAGGGCCTGGGCGAGCTCGGCCCGGTCGTCGAAGGGGTGCACGACGCCCGCGATCTCCTGGCCGCTCTCGTGACCCTTGCCGACGACGGCGACGGTGGCCGACTCACCCTGTCCCCACACCGCAGCCACGGCCTCGCGGATCGCCTGCCGCCGGTCACCGACCTCGAGGACCCGGATGCCGTGGCGCCCCGCAGCGCGCGCGGCAGCCACCCCCTCGAGCAGGGCGGCGCGGATCGTGCCCGGGTCCTCCGACCGCGGGTTGTCGTCGGTGACGACGACGAGGTCGGCGACCTCGGCCGCGGCGGTCCCCATGGCGTGCCGCTTGTCGCGGTCGCGGTCACCCCCGGCGCCCGTGACGACGACCAGGCTCCCCGGGGTGCTCGGGCGCAGCGCGGTCAGGGCCGCGCGGATCGCCTCGGGGGTGTGGGCGTAGTCGACGAGGGCGCGCGGGGCGCCCCGGGGCCCTGCGACCGCCTCCATGCGGCCCGGGACGTGCGGGTCGGTGAGCACGGCCGCACCGACGGCCGCGGCGTCCTCGCCGAGCAGGACGAGCGCAGCGGCCGCCATGGCGGTGTTGGTGACGTTGAAGTCGCCCGGCAGCCTCGACCTCAGGTGGAGGTCGACCCCGGGGCCGGTGAGCCGGAAGGCTGCCGGATCGGCGTCGTCGACGGTGATCAGCCAGGTCGCCTCGGGTGCTCCGTCACGTGCCGCCCCGGCGTGGACCGTGGCGATCGTCTCGACGGGGATGCCGGCCTCGCGGGCCAGGCGCCGCCCCCAGTCGTCGTCGACGCAGACCAGCCCGCGCCGGGCGCGCTGCGGGGTGAACAGCGACGCCTTCGCCGCGAAGTAGTCGTCCATCCCGTCGTGGAAGTCGAGGTGGTCCTGGCTGAGGTTGGTGAAGAGCACGACGTCGTAGACCACCCCGTCGACCCGGTGCTGTGCCAGGGCGTGGCTCGAGACCTCCATGACGCAGGTGCGCAGGCCCCGCTCGGCCATCACCGCCAGGACCGCGTGGAGTTCTGGGGCCTCGGGCGTGGTGCGCACGCTGCCCAGTCGTTCGTCGCCGATGCGCGTCTCGACGGTGCCGATGAGCCCGGTGCCCTCACCGAGTGCGGTGAGCGCCGAGTGCACGAGGTAGGCCGTGGTCGTCTTGCCGTTGGTCCCGGTGATGCCGAGCATGCGCAGCGTGAGGTGGTCGGTGCCGAGGACCCGGGCCGCGACCGACCCGAGCACGGCCCGCGGCTCCTGGACCACGAGCAGGGGCAGGTCGACCGAGGAGTCCCGCACCCGGCGCGCCCCGACGGCATCCGTGAGCACGGCGAGCGCTCCGGATGCCGCGGCGGCCGCGACGAAGTCGGCGCCGTGGGCTCGCGCGCCCGGGAGGGCTGCGTAGAGGTCCCCCGGCAGCACGGAGCGCGAGTCGAGGGTGACACCCGTGACGCAGACGTCCGGAAGGTCGGCTGCGGGTGCTCCGAGCAGGTCCGCGAGGGCTCGGATCGAGGTGCTGCGCAGCGCTGTCGGTCGAGGTACGGCCACGTCGCAGCACCCTACCCGGCGCTGCGCTTGCGGCCGTCGCGCAGCAGGGTCGGGTCGGCGAGCGCCTCCTCCGGGGAGACCTTGATGGTGATCTCGGCGGGCTTCGCGCCGGTCGGCGGGATCTTCAGCTCCTGCAGCGCGTAGGTCGCGACGTCCTTGAACACCGGCCCGGCGACGGGGCCACCGAAGAACGGTTGGATCGGCTTGTGCACGATGACGGCGACGACGATCTGCGGGTCGTCGGCCGGTGCGTACCCGATGAAGCTCGCGGTGCGTCCGCTGTACTTCTTGGCAGCGACGTCGTAGTAGTCGGCCGTCCCGGTCTTTCCGGCCACCCGGTAGCCGGGGATCATGGCCTCCTGGGCGGTGCCCTCGCCGCTCACCACACCCTCGAGCATCTTGCTCACGTCGTTCGCGGTCTGCTCGGACACCACGCGGGTGGTCGCCGACCTCGGGGTCGGTGTCACGGTGCCGTCTGCGGCGGTGAGGCTCTCGACGAGCCGGGGGGCGACCCGCACACCGCCGTTGGCGATGGTCTGGAACACCGATGCGGCCTGGATCGCCGTGACCGACAGCCCCTGCCCGAAGGCGACCGTCTTGGCCTGGGTCCCGCTCCACGTCTCGGACGGTGAGAGCAGGCCCTTGGCCTCCCCCGGGTAGCCGGTCCCGGAGCGCTGGCCGAGGCCGAACTTGCGGAAGTAGGACTCGAGGGTCTTCGACGTCATCGTCTCGCTGACGAGGACCGTGCCGATGTTGCTCGACTCGGCGAGGGTGCCGGCGACCGTGCGGTACAGGGTGGGGTGGTCGTGGCTGTCCTTGAAGGACGCGTCGAAGCGCGTGAGCCGGTTGGGGATGATGACCGGCGTCGACGGTGTCACCGTGCCCTCCTCGAGCGCGGCGGCGATGGTCATGATCTTCGACGTCGACCCCGGCTCGAACACGTCGGAGAAGGCGACGTTGCCGAGCTTGGCGCCCTTCTTGCCGACGTCGGTGTTCGGGTCGAAGGTGGGGTAGGACGCGACGCTCAGCAGGTTGCCGTTCTTGGCGTCCATGATGACGACGGTGCCCGACTTCGCCCCCGTGTCCCTGATCCGTGCCGCCAGGGAGTTCTGGGCGTACCACTGCAGGCCGGAGTTGATCGTGAGCGTCACGTCGTTGCCGTCGACGGCCGGGACGAGCGAGCTCTCCCCCACCGGGATGATCGTGCCGTCACGGCCCTGCTCGAACGTCTGCCTGCCGGGGGTGCCCTCGAGGTGGTCCTTGACCATGAGCTCGACCCCACCGCCGGGCTCGCCGTCGGCGGTGACGTACCCGACCAGGGCTGCGGTGGTCGTGCCCTGCGGGTAGATGCGCTCGGAGCGGGTCTCGCGGCGGTCGCGGTAGATGCCGGGGATGCCGAGGTCGGAGATCGCGTTCCACGTCACCGGGGTGATGTCGCGGCTGAGGATGACGTAGCGCTTGCTCCCGGTCAGCGTCGGCACGAGCTCGGCCACCGTGGTGCCGAGCAGCGGTGCGAGCTCGGTCGCCGCCTGCTGCACGGCCTGCGCCGAGGTCTCGGGGTTGCACGTGTCCTTCTTCGTGCCGAAGGTGCACACGGCCTGCTGGTCAGCGACGACGACCTCGCGCACGGCACTCGCGGCCAGCACGGTGCCGTCCGCGGCGAGGATCCGGCCGCGCATCGCCGGGATGATCTGGGCGGCGGCGCGCTTGCTCTGGGCCTCCTCGGCCACGGCGTGCGCGTCGAAGCCCTGGATGCGCACGAGCTGGGCACCGAAGACGCTGAGCACGAACAGGCTCGCCACCGTGAGGAAGCGCATCCGGCGACGCGGGTTGGCCACGGGGGTGGTCGGGGGTGCTGCCGGCACGCGACGGGTTGCCGCCTTGGGCCTGGCCGTCGGCTTGGGCCCGGCCGTCGGCGTGCGACGGGTCGTCGGCGTGCGCCCGGGCGCCGGGGTGCGCCGGGGTGCCGGGGCAGCACCGGGCCGCCCACGCCCGGAGGGCGGTGGCGTCCTGCGCTGCGTCACGGGCTCTCCGTCGTGGTGGGCGTGGGCGTCGGCGGCGTGCTGGCGGTGGTGCCGGCCTTCGGGACGGCGACCGTCGGCGGTGGCGCAGCCGTCTCGGTCACCACGCTAAACGTGCTGTCCTGCGGGGCCGGGTCCGCCACGCCGAGCACGGCGCCGTCGGACAGTCGCAGGAAGACGGGCGTCGCGGCGGGCACCATGCCGAGCTCACGGGCCCGCTTCGCGAGCGGCCCGGGACCCCTCACGGCATCCAGCGCGTGGCGCAGCGAGTCCTGGTGGTCGGTGAGCTCGTCGGACCGGTGCTGCAGGTCGCGCAGCGTGTAGGACCCCTTGGCCATGGCCGTGTTGAGCATGAGCACGGCGACGAAGCCCCCGAGGAGCAGCGCGACGCACAGGGCGAGGAACGCGCCGTTGCCGCGGACCTCCGGTGGCGCCACCACCTTGAGCTGGCGAGGGGCCGCCGCGGTGGCCCGGCGAGGGCTGGTGCGCGGAAGCGGCCTGGCCGGTGCGAGCTGGCTCATGCTGATGCTCCGTTCGAGGGCGTGAGTCGTTCGGCGGCCCGCAGCCGGGCCGAGGCGGATCGGGGGTTGTCCTGCTGCTGCTGGTCGTCCGGCACTTCCGCTCCCCGGGTGAGCAGCCGCAGGTAGGGCGCGAGCTCGGGCAGCTCGACCGGCATCCCGGCCGGGGTGCGGCTGTGCGCTCCCCGGGCGAATGCCTGCTTGGTGATGCGGTCCTCGAGCGAGTGGTAGGACAGCACCGCGATGCGCCCACCCGGCGACAGGACGTCGATGGCGGCGGCGACCGCACGCTCCCAGACCGCGAGCTCGGCGTTGACCTCGATGCGCAGGGCCTGGAACGTGCGCTTGGCCGGGTGGCCGCCGCTGCGCTGCGAGGCGGCCGGGACGGCGGTGCGCAGCACCTCGACGAGCCGGGCCGAGGTGGTGAACGGCTCCTTCTCGCGCTCGCGAACGACGGCGGAGGCGATGCGTCCGGCGAAGCGTTCCTCGCCGTAGGTCTTGAGGATGCGGGCGAGCTCGCCGTGCGAGTACGTGTTGAGCACCTCGGCCGCGGTGATGCCGGTCGACTGGTCCATCCGCATGTCGAGCGGCGCGTCGTGGCGGTAGGCGAAGCCGCGCTCCGGTTCGTCGAGCTGGAGCGAGGAGACGCCGAGGTCGAACAGGATGCCGTGTGCGACACCGTCGGCGTGCTCGGCGACGACGTCGGCGATCTCGTCGTAGACGGCGTGGACACCGAGGAAGCGGTCACCGAAGCGGGCCAGCCGCTCACCGGCGAGCGCCAGGGCCTCCTCGTCGCGGTCGACCCCGATCACCCGGGCGGCCGGGCACCGCTCCAGGATCGCCTCGGCGTGGCCACCCATCCCGAGCGTGCCGTCGATGCACACCGCACCCTGCGCGGACAGCGCCGGTGCGAGGAGGTCGACGATGCGGTCCCGCAGCACCGGAACGTGCCGCTCGGCGGCATCTCCTGCGCTGCTCATCGTGGTCCTTCGGGTCGGCGGTGCTGGGGTGGTGGTGGTCGTGGGGTGGTGGGTGGTGGTGCTGGTCGACCCGGCTGCTGGTCCCCATCCGATCCGGGCCCGGCACGGGGGAAGTCGTGTCGGGATCGGGTCGGCTGGAGGCCGGCGGTCGGGTCGGTGCGCGCTGCGGGTCAGAGTCCGGGGACCGCCTCCTCGGTCTCGACCGAGTACGTCGAGTAGGCCGGCATGACCTCGTCGAGGTAGGCCTCCCACCGGGCGGTGTCCCAGACCTCGAGGCGGCTGCCGTTGCCGATGACCGTGCACTCGCGGTCCAGGCCGGCGTAGCTGCGCAGCGGGGCCGGGATGGTGACGCGGCCCTGGCGGTCCGGGGTGTCGGAGTGAGCACGAGCGCGGAACACGCGCACGATGTCGCGCACGTTCTTCGACGAGCTGGGCGCGGCCGCCATCTGGGCGGAGATGCGGTGGAACTCCGCGGTGGGGAACACGTAGAGGCAGTTCTCCTGCCCCGTGGTGATGACCAGTCCCTCGGAGAGGTCAGCGCGGTAGCGCGCCGGGAGGAAGAGCCGGCCCTTCTCGTCGAGCCGGGGCGTGTGGGTGCCCAGGAACTCCTGCACTGGCGCCACCTCCTCGACCCGTCGTTACGCCCCCGGACTCACCGGATTCCCCCACATTACTCCACCAGCGCTCCACATCACCCCGACTTTGCGGTCCAATCGTGCGAATCTCGGACATTTCTGCAGGTCATCAACGGTGGTGCAAAGTGGAGGGCTTCCACCGACCCAAGCCGACACGGCATCCGGAGTCAGAGGTCGACCCGGCGGCAACTCGCCGTCGCGCGTGTCGAACCTTGTGCCGGGGAGCGGGCGGGAGCGTGCAGGCCCCTCCCACGGCGCCGCCTCGTGAGGCAGGATCGAGGGCACCGAAGACCACACACCGATCGTTGGGCGGACACCGACGACGAAGGGACCACCGTGAGCGAGCTGGACGACCATCGACGAACCGCACAGGACGACGACACCGCGGTAGGGCCCACGCGCGGCGCCTCCCTCGACACGGTGCTCCAGGTGTCGGCCTCGCTCGCCGCCGCGATGAACTCGGTCATCGAGGGCAAGCAGGCCGTCGTCCGCACGGCGATCACCGTGCTGCTCGCCGAGGGGCACCTGCTCATCGAGGATGTCCCCGGCGTCGGGAAGACCCTGCTCGCCAAGACCCTCGCCCGCACCATCGACTGTCGGGTGCGTCGTGTGCAGTTCACCCCGGACCTGCTGCCGAGCGACATCACCGGCGTCTCGGTGTTCAACCAGGACGTACGGGACTTCGAGTTCCGCCCCGGCGCGATCTTCGCCAACGTCGTCGTCGGGGACGAGATCAACCGCGCCTCACCCAAGACCCAGAGCGCCCTGCTGGAGTCGATGGAGGAGGCCCAGGTCACCGTCGACGGCACGACCTACGCGCTCCCCCGCCCGTTCATCGTCATGGCCACCCAGAACCCGATCGAGATGGAGGGCACCTACCCGCTCCCCGAGGCCCAGCGCGACCGCTTCATGGCGCGCATCTCGATGGGTTACCCCTCCGCCCGGGCCGAGCTCGACATGCTCGACCTGCATGGCGGGGTCTCACCCCTCGAGGCGCTCCAACCGGTCACCGACGCGGCGACAGTCTCCGCGATGGTCCGGGCCGTCCGCGAGGTGCACGCCTCACCGTCGGTGCGCCAGTACCTCGTCGACCTCGCGCACGCGACCCGCTCGAGCAGTGCCCTGCGCCTCGGCGCCTCGCCCCGGGCCACGATCCACCTCCTGCGGGCCTCGCGGGCCCACGCCGCGCTGGCCGGACGCGACCACGTGCTGCCCGACGACGTCCAACAGGTGGCCGTCGCCGTGCTCGCCCACCGACTCATCCCGACCGGCGAGACCCAGATGGCCCACCGGAGCACCGCCGACGTCGTGAGTGACCTGCTCCAGCGCGTCCGGGTGCCGGCCCCGACCCGCTGAGGCCCCGGTGAACGCCGTCCGTCGGTCCCTGACCACCCGAGGTGCCTCGTTCGTCGGCGCGGCCGTGGTGCTGCTGGCGACCGGCATCCTCCTCGGCCAGCCCGACGTGACGCGCATCGGCGTGCTGCTCATCGCGCTGGTCGCGATGGCCCTGTTCCTCGTGAGACGCCACGGCCTCGAGCTGGAGGTGGTGCGCACCGCGGTGCCTGCCCGCATCGCCATCGACGAACGCGCCGTGGTGACGGTGCGGGTGCGCAACGGTGAGGCGACGGCATCCCCGGTCGTCATGGCCGAGGAGTCCATCGACTACGCGCTCGGTGACCGGCCACGGTTCGTGCTGCCCTCACTGCGCCCCGGCGAGTCTCAGGAGGTGCAGTACACCGTCCGCTCGCACAGCCGGGGCGTCCACCGCATCGGTCCGCTCGGCATCCGGGTTCGGGACCCGTTCGGCCTCACGCTGCGCAGCGCCGCCGTCAGTGGCGACGCCGAGGTCGTCGTGCTCCCCCGGGTCCTCCCTCTGCCGGGCGCGCGGTCCCTGGGCAGCGGCATCGGCTCGGAGGGGTCGGTGCCCCACATGGTCGCGCTCCACGGTGAGGACGACCAGACCGTGCGCGAGTACCGCGACGGCGACGACCTGCGCCGCATCCACTGGCCCGCGACCGCACGCACCGGCGAGCTCATGGTGCGCCAGGAGGACCGGCCCGCGAAACGTCGAGCCGTCGTCATCCTCGACTCACGGAGGAGCGGCCACGGGGGCACCGGGCGCAGCAGCTCGCTGGAGTGGTGCGTCACCATGGCGGCCTCCGTCACGGCCCACGTCGTCGACGCCGGGTACGCCGTGCACCTGGTCACCGCCGACCCCGGCTCCGACACCGGCATCCACCACGACGAGTCCCACGACGCCGGGCTGGAGACGCTGGCGCGGGTGACCCTGCGGTCCGACGACAGCCTGCGCGCGGTGCTGCATGCCGCGAGCGTCCTGACCTCGCAGGGGGGCCTGGTGGTGTACATCGGGGGCCCGCTCGGGGACACCGACGTTCGCACGCTCGCCGCCCTGCGCCAGCCCGGGTCGACCGGAGCGGCGATGGTCATCGACCCCCGAGCCTTCACGGGTCGGCAGCGCGCCGGGTCGGACGCCGACACCACCCTGGCGGAGACGACCGTCGCCGGACTGCGCTCCTCGGGGTGGGTGGCCACCGTCGTCGACGGCCAGACGACACCACCAGTCGCCTGGGGAGTACTCGTCGGAGCGCCTGCCGTGGGGGCCCGGTGAACCGGACCAGGCCCGTCGAGGCACTCCTCGCGGCACTCGCGACCATCGCGGTGACGCTGCCCGTGACGACCCTGTTCACGCCGGGCACGTGGTTCCGCCCGAGCGTCGTCCTCGTGCTCGTCGTGGCAGTCACCGGTATGGGGCTGCGCCGCGTGACGTCCCAGCGGCCCCTCGTCGTGGTCGGCCAGGGCACCGCCCTGGTGTACGCCGCGGCGCTGCTCCACGGCCGCGGGCACCTGTGGGCCGACCTCGTGCCGACCACGGAGACCGGGCAGGCGTTCGGCATCCTGCTGACCCAGGCCCTGGAGACGGTGACCATCTCGTCGGCGCCGGCTCCGTCCGACCGCGGCACGATCCTCGCGATCAGCCTGCTCGTCGGGCTCACGGCGCTGGCGGTCGACGCGATCGGGGTGACGTACCGCAGCCCCGCGCTGGCCGGCATCCCCCTGCTGTCGGCCTTCCTGGGGTCCGCCACCAACTCCGGTGACGGGTTGGCGGCGTGGTATGCCGTCCCGGCGGCGCTGTGCTGGCTGGCCCTGATGGGCCGGCAGTCCGTGGGTTCGTTGCGCGCCTGGGGCACGTCGGCTCCGGGCACGGCCGGGCGGGCAGGTGCCGATCCGGAGACCGCGTTCACGACGACGGGCCGCATCGTCGGGGTGGCCGCCCTCGCGGCCGCGGTCGTCGTGCCCGCCCTGGTGCCCCACCTGCCGACGACGTTCATCGCGGACGGGCTCGGCCAGAGCAGTGACGCTCGCGGTGGCGGACCCGGGTCGAACGTGCAGCTGTCGTCGACCGTGGACATCGCCCGTGACCTCGAGAGCCGGTCCGACGCACCCGTGCTGCGGTTCCGCACGAGCTCTGACGAGCTCCAGCCGTTGCGGGTCGGGATCCTCGACAGCTACCGCCGGGGGCAGTGGCAGGCCTCGCAGGAGTTCGCCTTCGTCCCGATCGACGGCCAGATCCCGCCGCCGCTCGCCGGGCCGGACGTGCCGCGGCGCGTCGAACGCCTCGAGGTGACCGACAACACGGTCGGGGTTCCCCAGGTCGCCCTGCCGGCCGGCACGGTCGAGACGTCGTTCGCGGACGGCACGTGGAACGTCACCGTCGGCGGGGTCGTGCAGGTCACCGCCCCCGTCGGCTCGTACTCGGCCGAGTTCGTCGAGCTCGATCCGCAGGTCGAGCAGTTCGCCACCGAGGACGATCCCGACCTGCTCGGTATCGACCGCGCCACCCTCGAGGTCGACCGGCGCTCCGAGGACGAGGTGCGGGCGCTGCTCGCCGAGCTCACCGACGACGGTGACTCCGCACTGGAGGTGGCCCGCTCCGTGCAGGCGTACCTGCGCAGCTCGCAGTTCACCTATTCGCTCGACCTCGCCGAGGACGACGGCACGCTCCCCGCGGACCCGTTGTCCCGGTTCCTGGAGACCAAGCGCGGTTACTGCGTGCAGTTCAGCACCGCGATGATCATGCTCTCGCGCGCAGCCGGCATCCCGGCCCGGATGGCGGTGGGCTTCCTGCCCGGGGTGCCCGACGGGAACGAGCGCGTCGTGCGGGTCAGCGACGCGCACGCGTGGCCGGAGCTGTACTTCCCCCAGCTCGGCTGGGTGCGCTTCGAGCCCACCCCCGCGACCCAGAGCAACGCCGCTCCCGACTACAGCCTGGAGCCCACGGACCCGGCTGCGACCGCGAGCCCGACGCCGAGCGCGACGACGCCCACCTCGAGCGCAGCCCCGTCCGCGGCGCCCACCCGAGACCTCACCGACACCGGCGGGCTGGGTGGCGCTGACACCGGTGGCTTCTCGATCGTGCGGTTCGTGTCCGACAACGCGCTGGCCCTGCTCGCGGTCCTGGTCGCGGTGCTCGCGGTGTCAGCCGTCCCGTTCGGTGCCTGGCTGGCGCGGCGGAGGTCTGCTCGAGCGGCGCGCGACGACGCCGACCGGGTCGAGGCCCAGTGGCAGTCACTGCTGCTCCGACTGCAGGACATCGGCTACGTCCCACCGGACGGGGCCACCCCCCGACAGGCGTCGCGCCAGATCGGGCGTGCGGCCTACCTGACCCCGGACGAGAACGAGGCGCTCGGCCGCGTGGTGGCCACGGTGGAGCTGGCGCGCTACGCCCGACCTGGCACGGAACTGGGCGACGTCACTGACGACGCCCAGGCGGTCTGGCGCGGGGCGTTGTCGCGGCGGCGACGGCTGGACCAGGCGCGGGCACTGCTGCTGCCGGCCGAGGGCCGCGGCCTGTGGCGCAGCGTGCTGCGGTTCGGGCGGCCTGCGTCGGCCGACAAGGACACCGACGAGTAACGCGACGGCCCCACCATCGCGCAGATGGTGGGGCCGTCGTGGTGTCGCGACTGGGACGACTCAGTCCAGGTAGTCGCGCAATGCCTGGCTGCGGCTCGGGTGGCGCAGCTTGCTCATCGTCTTGGACTCGATCTGGCGGATCCGCTCGCGGGTCACGCCGTAGACCTTGCCGATCTCGTCGAGCGTCTTCGGCTGGCCGTCGGTGAGGCCGAAGCGCATCGAGACGACGCCAGCCTCACGCTCGGACAGCGTGTCGAGCACCGAGTGCAGCTGCTCCTGCAGGAGCGTGAAGCTCACGGCATCCGCCGGGACGACGGCCTCGGAGTCCTCGATGAGGTCACCGAACTCGCTGTCGCCGTCCTCGCCGAGCGGGGTGTGCAGCGAGATCGGCTCGCGGCCGTACTTCTGGACCTCGACGACCTTCTCGGGCGTCATGTCGAGCTCCTTGGCGAGCTCCTCGGGGGTGGGCTCGCGACCCAGGTCCTGGAGCATCTGGCGCTGCACGCGGGCGAGCTTGTTGATGACCTCGACCATGTGCACCGGGATACGGATGGTGCGGGCCTGGTCGGCCATGGCGCGGGTGATGGCCTGACGGATCCACCACGTCGCGTAGGTGGAGAACTTGTAGCCCTTGGTGTAGTCGAACTTCTCGACCGCACGGATCAGGCCGAGGTTGCCCTCCTGGATGAGGTCGAGGAAGAGCATGCCGCGACCGGTGTAGCGCTTGGCCAGCGACACCACGAGGCGAAGGTTGGCCTCGAGGAGGTGGTTCTTGGCCTTCTTGCCGTCCTGGGCGATCCACCAGAGCTCACGCTTGAGCTTCATGTCGATCTTCTCGCCGGAGTTCAGCTTCTCCTCGGCGAACAGGCCGGCCTCGATGCGCTTGGCCAGCTCGACCTCCTGCTCGGCGTTGAGCAGGGCGACCTTGCCGATCTGCTTGAGGTAGTCCTTGACGGGGTCCGCGGTGGCCCCGGCCGTGACGACCTGCTGAACGGGTGCGTCGTCCTCGTCGTCGTCGCGCAGGACGAAGCCGCTGGTCTCGGTCTCCGGCTCGGCAGGCTTCTTGACCTCGTCGTCGTCCTCGTCGTCCTCGACCTCG
>Ga0209582_1000283_pt1 | contig 40171 bp, 41 predicted proteins | sample KloWWTmetKNB5Kit_FD_187176 | JGI IMG/M metagenome (GOLD analysis project Ga0209582, IMG submission 187176) | Active sludge microbial communities from Klosterneuburg, Austria, studying microevolution and ecology of nitrifiers - Klosterneuburg... | ecosystem: Engineered > WWTP > Aerobic digester >...
TCTTCCATCCTTTTTTAATCTTCTAGAAGATTTGGAGAGAAGAGTTTTCTCTTTTGCGTTGATGTTTTTATAATCAGTGAATCCCTTTAAAGTACCTCCGTTTTTTTTTATAATATCAAATAATACCTTTGCATAATAGGTGGTATCGTTGAATTTCAATTTCTTATATTCGTAATCAACCAGAGTATCAACGAATTGATTATCTTCATGGTAAAGTACTAGTTTCTGGTCGGTGATCAATTTTCTCAATACATCATAACTGGTGTTGTTGATATCCAATTTGAAATAGTCATTGGCTCTCGCTTCATAAAAGTCGAGAGGGAATTCAAAATCATCCTGTTTGTGATGCATCTTGATTATGTTGGTTGATTTGGAATACTTCAATTGTTCCCGGGTTGTAATCATTATTGACTCATTGTAAATAATATACATTCTCACTTCTTGTTCTTTTAGGGTGCGGATACGATTGATCATTTGATAAAGAGCATATGGAGTACAAGATACAGGAGAACACAATACATACATCACATCATAGTGGACTTTATCATAGCTAGCACCAGCCCCAACGGCAGTGTTGAAGCACAACAATTCTTTAGTCCACTCTTCATCAGGGTCAGCAGCAGTTTGTTTTTCACCATCAGTAGAATCACCAGTGATTACCAAGTTGGAAGCAGCATATTGGGAACCACGTTGAGCAAACGAATACAACAACTGTTTACTATTACTCACAACCACAATCTTTTTACCAGCAGCACAATCAGCATCAAATTTTTCACCAAACTTCTCATCTGATCTATAATTGATATATTTCCTTTGGTCTGGTCTTCCTTCGTGTTGTACCAGATTACATAATTCCAGAATATGCAAATGATCTAAAAACCTTGCAGTTCTTTCCGTCAATATACCATCCATGAACAATACACGCTTCGAGCCAATGATGAGACACTTGAACAATTGCCAGATATTACATTGTCTGGTTTTCCCTTTACTTAGCATGGTTCCGATGAGTGCTTCTATGAGTGCTTCAATCTCATCAAGGATGAGTAAATCGAACCTTGGTAAAGCATGGGTGTTCTGAGACATCGCGCGTTGTAAACTGTTGATACATAATACAGAAGTTTCATTATTTGACACCGAGCCCTCCTGATCCAAATAACTTACCATCCCGGGGTACTTTGATTTAAAGTTGATAGCCTGAGTAATGCGTGTTACCAGGAGGAGTACTTTAAATGGTTTGGGTTGTTTTCCACCTAATAAGCGATGCTGTGCCTTTGCTTTCCTGGTATCATCAATCCATTGAATAGTTGAAGTTGTTTTTCCTGCACCCATGGGGGCTGATATAATACCAAGTCCTTCTTGGAGAGCCCACTCGATATCATCTGGAAGGACGTGCTTCTGAATTTCAGGTTTGATTATTCTAAGCCTTTTAGTACTCGTCGCGATCCTTTCCTTGGTTTTGAGTTTCTCCTGAAGATTGTAAAAATCAGTCAATGGCGCGGAATCCTCTTTTACTGTGATGTCTCCTTTACTGCATTTCGCTGAATGGCAACGAATGACACAATATCCATCGTATTCCATCACGTATGTTTTACCTTTACTTTTGTGGTCACCTTTCTTTATTGGACAATACTTTCCTTCCACCAAATGCATGTTTCCTCTACTCTCCTTCCAGGCTGGTTGATTGAATAAAGCCAATGCCTTCTCATGCATAGACAATCTAGTAGGAGCTACACTATATTCTACCCTTGTAGATATTCTTGGGATTGTTGCTGTGGCTGGATTCCTGATTGATGGAATACTTCTGAATGGTACCTCTACAGGTTGTTGAACATTCATTAAATCAATAAGCCAAGTCCAGAGGCAGACGGGAGCATTCTTTTCACTTACTGGCCTACACATCTTTCCGTTCTTTGGATTAGGTTGAAGGAAGTTCCGTATACCTTTATTGACATGGTAAATACTATAATCAACTACATCGCACAGTTCAGGATAGAGTCTTTCTATTTGTTGTTCAATCCATGGAACATTGTGCTCTTGTTGAGTTTGTGGAACTACCCAGAGTTTCGGGTCAAATAAATAAACATGGTATCCTTTGCTTCCAGAGAAATAGATTCTATAAGAATGATAATTCATGATATGGAGTTTATCAATCAATTCAGGGAGATACGATTGTATCTTCATTAAAAAATCAGCATCAGAAAGAGACCCCTTTTCGATGTCAATATCCATCACACCAAAATAGTGAGATATAACCGGTGTCTTTTCATGGAATTGAAAGTACCAAAGAATAGTTTCATAAATATCACCAACAATCTTTGCAAGTTCAGCTTCAGAGCTTGTAGTGATTTTAATATCAATCTCCTCACCATGATAGAGGTTGTTTGTAGCAAAATTAGCAGGAGTACGACACGTAGTATATCTCATAGGGTTGCCGTACCCTGTCCATTTTTTGAAACTTAAGTCAAATTTGATTGAAACGTCACATGTCACTCAATATTGATTTACAAATTGATAGATTTTATTAGTTGTTATTTATGTATTCGGCGATTCTGTTTGGAGCATCTTCGATTTGTTCCTTGGGTTTTACACCACCATTGAAGAAGAATTCATCTATACCCTTTCCAATATGATACCAGAGATTAGTGGGCGTATTGTCGTTTCCAGACTCCATGAGATAGTAAACATAGCTACCATATAGGATACCAGTACCAAGAGTGAGGACAGTTAATTCGATAGTTTTCATTTCTAATACAACTTAATGTATATTTAGAACAACACAACAAAATAATGAATGACACGAGAACTATCTTTGGCCAGTATGGTGAACTTCTTAAAGAATGGTGCGTATCAGCGTTCTGTTCGGCTACTTTGGATTGGGTTGCTAGTAAAATCCCTGTTCGTAATGGAATATTTGCTACCCTACTATCCATTGGTCAATTGACTTGTGCGTTTGTTTCTGTAAATGCAATGATGGGATTCTTCGGAGGAGAAGGTACAGGACTCCTTCATATCACAGATAATTGGCTGGCTTACAATACTATTGTACTGATGTCTCCCACTGCAATTAATAGACTCACCTCTAGTTATCAAAAATTACATTTCATCCTCTATGGCCCTGGAAGAATTCCTCAAGTTCCTTCATCTTGTGCTTCTGGAAACTGTGGTACTTCCAATATCGCAGGCCCTGACCAAAAGGTAGCACCCCAAAGAGAACTCGCAGATTCGTTAATTCCTAAAGCCCAAGAACAAACTATGGGTGATAGAATCGCATCACAATACAGAGCTATGAAATCTACGAAATAAAGTTTGTTTATTTAAACAGAAATATGAGCACCAGTCAATCTGAAATCAATCACTATACTTTGGTTATTTGCACTCGCTGCAATTGTGTAGGAAGTAACAGTACCAGCCGCTCCCTTAACGCGAACAGAGTAACCAGCGGCAGGAAAATTAATAACCACGTTTTGGGAGGCCCCCCCAAGTACCGTAACCATAAGTGATCTACCAACAAAATTAGATACATCAGTACAGTTAAGAGTAAGTACTCCTGTAAGTACTCCGAGTACATTATAACTGTTACTACCATTAGGGATAACAGTAACACCGCCCACTCCAGTGTATTCTTCCCACGTTCTAGGGATTTGTCTGTTTCTTGGTATTCCATCTTTATCAACCTCTAGGTATCTTTTTCTCTCTGAAGGTGTTCCAACATAAGCGTTTTTAGAAATGTTTGATGTCATCCTTTGATAATACTACATTTCTAGTATGAATTTAGAAAAACAAAACCCAAACAGACGAGTAGGGTTAGTCATTTCTCTGACTGATGGAGCTTGATAGTATCGTGTTGTTGTTTGTCACAAGTACCGTGATGTTCCAAATCTCTCTCCTTATCACAGAACAGCTAAGAGCCGACAATAACGTTAGAGACCCAATCCTGAGATTTATGCCATATGTGTATCAAGTAGTTGCTTTTGGGCTAATGGTTTATTCGTTTTATAAGTTATCACAGCTAAGCACTTGTTATATTACGTGCTTTAATCAAAATAATCCAGAAGATGTGATGAGTAATTTTGTTGGAAGTAACAAGGCCCTTGAGCATTTCCGTTAGCATTTGTATACCAAGGAGGAGCATAAAATATATGTGCATCAAATAAAGCAGAAGCATTATAACAGTATTGATTAAATGCGTCATAAGTTGGATTAAGATTAACTGGAGCGATATCACCACTACCAAAGGCATGGGAACCGATATCATAAATAGCGGTATATACCTCATAGTATTTCCTGTAGGCTTCTTTGCTTCCACCATCCCATCCGTTTGTCTGATAATCAAAAGACCCACCAGCATTTGGATAGTTCTTTGGAGCAGTATGTGTGACACCATAAGCTCCACAGAAGAAAGTATAACAATCATAAGCAGCGGTTACTCTATCTCCTGCACACATATGTGCAATGGTACCCCCTTGTTGTTCGCATGTTGCGTTGTTTATAAACTTACCTAGTCTTCCACTGAAGAAATGAGAGAGAGCCCAATCCAATCCATTTCCTAAGTGGTCTCTCACAGGATGACGATGTGATGTTTCTTCTGCGTTACAACCTGTAGTGTAACTTCCTCCAATAGCGGAACAGGTTCTTTCATTCGGCCAATCTACCTGTGCGGCTGAGAAATCTGAAAGTTCCTCCAAGAATTTCTTACTCTTCCATATTCTCGTCATGAGTGGAGCTTTAGTAAAGAAGTAGTATGGACCAAAGAATAACCACTTCAATCCAAAATACGGACCATCTGTCAATGCAGATCTTGTAAGGTCACAGAGAACAAACAACAACACATACAATGCCACCACACCTAATCCATCAATCACTAATCTTCCAAGTATACTATCTGGTTTCTTCTCCTCCTTGAATTCCTTCTCCAATACTTTGTATATCTTATCGAGGTCTGAATTAATTACCTTTGCCTCATCAAATCTAGCTAAACGCCCTAAATCTTCTCTCTGCATTTCTAAACCATATGAAATAGAATTTAAATACTCGACATGGATATTTTTGTACTGCTAACTATTTTTGCTCTAGGTTATGCCATGATGCGTCACAAGAGAACCACGGTTAATGAATATACCACTACAATGGTGGAGAAATCAGGATCGTCTATACTACCTCCAGGGTATAATCCATTCATCCTAAACCAATTTCAAGAAATGAAGGACAGAATCTATTCTGCTGATCTCAGGGAAAACAGAATAGAAACCAAGCCAAGTAGAGATACAGTGGGAGTATACGGTATAACTCAGAAGGAGCTCAAGTTCTCACCTGGAGATTCAACTACCATCATTCACGGGCCTAAACATACATTGAACGTTTAATAATTCTAATTCCCTATTAAATAAACACTTAGCCGATTGAATGAGTTTACAACAAGTAGCGGGTGGCCCATCTCCAGCAGCCATTGCTGAGACTAGAACCAATGCAAAGGCTGCATCTGGTGTTTCTGGAAAATACGCTGTAATTGATGGTTCTGATCAGTCAGGAAACGAATTCCCAGTTGTCCCCTTCGCCCCAGACGCATACGATGATACTGCCATGTATAAAGCAAAATTCGCCAGTGGAGCAGGAGCTGGAACGAACTGGGTTGTTCCATTTACTGAACAGGATGCTTCTTATTTAAAGAGACAACGAGACCAGATTGAAAATGCTGATTTTGATAGATGGGTAATGGGTAAATTTGACCTAGAAGACCCAGCTCAGCTTTTCCTCTTCCAACAAATCGCCCCCGAACAATTTCAGCGCAGAATGGACCTTATTGATTACGAACAAAATCTCGTAACTAGATATGCAAAGATGAGACTAATGGGTCCTAGAACGATGGAGGACCTGAAATTCGAGTGGCTGATCGAATCAGGAAGAGTTGAACTTCCCAAGGGACCAATTTGGGATCCAATTTCATGGATGAACAGCCAACTCGGTGTGAATCCCCCAACAACCGAAGAGCAATGGGCAGTCCGAGGAATACAGAACGACAATAGATACATGGCTGGTCTGTTCTCCCCACTAAAGATGCTCACAGAAACCCAAGTGGGCTGGAACCCAACATCAAATAGAGGAGACATTAGAGGAAACTCTGCCTCGATAAAAAGAGGTCAGCTTTTTGAAGGTTCAGAAAGGGTCAACAGTTCAATCTACTACGGAGGAAACCCAATCGTTGAACCACAAGCCAGAGCCTACGCACCAAATATTGGAGGTTCTTCTTTTGGAGGATACGAAGCAATTGTTGCCCCCAACCAAGCAGCAGGAACTAGACACGGATACGGTAGAAATCCTTTAACTCCTCTTTTGGCAAACAACCAACCCCCAGCCGTAAACAACGTTCTTCCTCCGAGAAATTACGTCGGATATAACAGAGCTAAAATTGTCAACAATTAAAATTTATTTAAATAAACCGGGATTCAATCTAAACCAAGTGAGTGATGCCTGGGGATTAGCACAATTATTTGGGTCTACTGGGGGATTGGGACTTACTGTAGGAGGGACGGTATTCGCACAACTGGGGGAAGTATTGAATGTACTATAGAGGAATGTATGATTCGGTGCAGTGTATACTTCATCTTCTGTAGTTTGTTGAGATTCAAATCCAGTGGCCCAATTATTTGAAGTAATTGAAAAGTAGGAAGTTTGGTATCCTTCTGGTGCTGCGGTGTGATTGAGGGGAGGACCGTTATTCACTGCGCAATAGTATCCTTCAATGTCCTGCATGTTGTAAATATTGTTTCTTGTTCCATTGTCTGTCTTGTTGTAAATCGGTGAGTTCTGTAATAATTGACACTGTAAAGGGCAACTGACTACATTCGATCCATTGATAAAGCCAGTGAACGAATTTCCACTTCCAGGTGATGGGAAATTTGCCATATGTTTTGAGTAGAGGTAAAATCTAAAAACTTTAATACTATTATATATTAGATTCAAATTGACATTTTGACTTACCTAATATGGAAGGAAGAAGAAAAAACAAAGTTGCCCTCCATTATGATACAGATATGCCATTACGTGGGAAAATTGAACCTTTGCATGATAGTTACAAATTTAAGAATAGGAAAAACTCAACAGTAACTGTTCCAGGCTGGGCATCAGGAACAGAGCCAAATCATCCCATCCCAGTGCAAATGCAAAACTTGTTCGATTTCACTCATAGTGTATTCGGACCACCTGACTTGCCAGTGCCTGCGGGAATTGTAGGAAGACCACAAACAGTTCCTGTAGAGTATAACAAAGTAAGAATGAATCGAAACTACGACAACACTAACCCATTTGATTTGAGTGCCAATGTTGACCGTTCATTCTACCGAGGCGAACAAGGAATGAAAGAACACTTTGTTACAATGCCATTTATTCTTGATACTGATTTACCCTGTTCAGTTCTAGGATTCAAGTTTTAATAAAATTTAATTGCATCTTCTTGAGCAAATACTTTCCTAGACAATATACACCCCACGGCATCTATCATTATCGATGATGAATCAGTAGGGAAAGCCCTAACATTGTCAAGTAAATATCCAATTGAACTCTTTGCTTCTTCTCTTTTAAATAGCTTACTGTTGAATATTTCATTTCTTTCAACTTTTGTATCGCTGCTGAAATTATCAACGAATGCCTTCTCTGTCTGTCCTGGAGTTTCTCTAAAACATAAAATAACGTCTGGCTGAGGAAGTCCCTGAAACTTACTGACAAGTGATTGAAATGAAGCAACATCTCTTGTTTCTCTTGAGTGGAAACAATTATTAGCATAACCATGCGCAACCAAATCCATAGTATAACTCATCTTGATGATGTTTTTACCTTCTTCTAAAGCTTTGACAATGTCTCCCTTTTCTTCCCATAGACAAGCAAGTTGTCTAAAAAACATACAAGTGGCTCTATTGTTTTCGTTTGAGAAGTTTTCTGTGTTAATCTGAAGGTCAAACTGAGAGGTCTCCCCGATTTGTTCTGATTGCTTTTGAATCATTTCAACTAGTTGGTCCATTTTAGCTTGTAGATGGGAAGGGTAACTGAGTTCTATGAGGATGCCTCTTTTCGTTTCGCGTTTAGGGACTTGGAGGTGAGCTGGTATCATTGCAAGAGAGAAAAAAAGAATACTTAACTCGTAAAGGGTTTGCTTTTATTTTATCTGACAAGGGTTACCCACTTGTATCCCTTTTTATAATATTTTGATTTCGTAATATATCTTTCAGTTTGGTCTTCACTTACAAGTTTTGGTGTGCCAATATATCCCTGTTTTCCAAAGGACCGTTCAAATTCCGGTTGTAATAATTTCCTCAAGGCACCATATATGAGTGAAATGTTCGACCGGTGGGTTATTTCTATTCTCACATGCGCATGGATGAAGCCTCCTGTCGCTGGATAGGTCCCATCTTTCCTTTGTCTTCCTTCTCCTTGTTCTAGTGCATATCTTACCTTTGCTGAAATAATGTAAGGCTGATACCACTCATGGTCGGGGTCATTAAATCTTATCACTTCCTCTAGATTATCTGCAAGAAGAATAATGATATCCCTGAGAGCGTCTTGGATGTATTTCTCTGTATAATTCATCGCATTATCTATGTATGTATTTGGGTTTAGAGTAATATTCCATTTGCTGAATCTCACCTTTTTATCTCCTCGTCTTCTACTCTCCTCCTCTAAAACATTCAACCTGGCGACCAAATCTCTCTTTTTCATTTTCTAAATCTATATAGATTTAGAATTGACTGAAATGAGTGGTTCTGAGATATCAAAGGCTATCGCTAAAGCAAATGGTTCCGGAGCAAAGCAAGCACAAAAAGATGGTTTGGAAAGACAAGTAGAGGCAGCTGAATTTTATGGAGTAATTCCATCAGACCAACCACAACAACCCAAAAAACGAGGAAGACCTCCAACCAAATCAAAATCCCCTGGACCTTCAAAGGAAGGTGAAGCACCTCCACAACAAAGAAAAGAACCAGGAGCTCAAAAGAAACCCACTGATGAATCAGTGAGTAAGATTGTGAGTGAAATGAAAAGAAATAGTTTAATTGCAAAAGTGAGAGCATGCGCTGCTTGGTGGCCTGATCTCTGCTCTGAGACATTGCGTAATACGAATATTTATCTTTGCACAAATGAACAATTGGAAACTATTTGCAAAGGATTCGAGGATACTGTAATGATTCAATCTGAAATTGTGGATATTCCAAGGGCATTCAAACAAACCATTTCAAAAGTGGAACCTTTCGCAGTTGCGATTGGAACTGCAAATTCTGCACATCCTTTCTTGGGTCAATTGAGAAAATTGAGTGGACTTGGAATTGCTTTGCATCAAGACCCTGCTGTGGATAGAAATGTCAAACTTCTCTCATTGCGATTTTTAGGAAAAATGCCCAGAAGTCCATTCTTGAGTCTTATTTGGAGTGTCATTATGGTTGGACTTGAAGTAATTAAAGAAAATACGATGAATGAATTAATTGAAGAAGTTCCAACAGAGGGAGATTATGCTGGGTTGTAATCTAATCTACTAAATAGAAATAAAAATGATTTTAGCTATTCTACTGGGTGCAGCTCTTTTAACTTGGTATGTTGATAAAACATTCGATGGGGTAACTTCATTAGTAAACGAAACAGGGGAAAATGTAAAGAAATCAAAAACCGGTGAATTCAGAGATTTGGGATACGAAAGACAATTAGCAAGGAAATTACCATGGGGAGCTCAAAGATCAACAAGAATAGGAGATTGGGGATACAAGAATCCAAGGCCTATTATTGATCCCCAAAGAGGAGGAGAAAATACAAGAGTACAACCAATGCCACATCAACCTATTTTACCTAATCAAAAGAGGAACTTTGTTAAATTGGTGCATAATAGAGAAAATCTTGAAGAATACTTTCGTTTTGATCAATATCTAGGAGGAATATACCAAGATAGAAGACCCCCACTAAGAAGACTTGCTTTATAATAAAATTGAATTGTTTATTGAATTTAATAATTTTTGGAACATTTTCTTGGTTTTACTTCATCTTCGTCAATTGATGGTCTTCTTAAAATTGCTTTAACTTTTCTGAATCTGAATCCATCATCACACGCGTGATTAATTGCAGAAACTGTATCTTCTACACAGCATTCCCCGATGTATCTTTGAAAATCACCAAAACCAGTAGGAGAGAAATGTTTCGCTTCACAGTCACAACTATCAATTCCTCCAGGGCGAACTTCTTCACAATAACAATGCATATTAGTTGCAGTCATTTGAATTAAAGCAGTATTGAGTTCGCGTTGGCAACAGCGCAAGAAAATGTGTTCTAAGTTACCATCATTTGAAGAATCATACTTGAATATATTTGTTTCACCAACATCTGCGCGAGTTAACCAATTGTAACCATAATGTTTGTAGACTGCTCTCAAGTTGTCTAATTTGAATAATAACATTTTAAAGTATTGTTCTTGGTATTTTTGGTGGTGGTCTGATACATTGTGGAGTAAAGATGGATTTTCTCTAAATTCTTCGTTCAAGTATTCATCAAAAATTACGCGATATCCTTTCAAGTCTTTGATTTCAAAGTAAGAGACCTTTTCAGTTCCTTCAACTTTGAAGGTAAAATACTTAGTAAATGGTTGATACAAGTCAGCTGCTGTTGTGTAGAAATAATCCCAAGTAAAATCAAGCTTGTCTTGTTTGAGTGCATAAAAAACGGGATTGAATTCAAAAGCAACAAGTTGTGGAACAAACGATTCCAAAACACTCAACCAACTAACAACAAGAGCAATCAATCCTCCATTACTTAACCATTCTGGTCTTATTCTGGCACATACAGGCAAACAGTCTAATAAATCCTCTTGGCAATGCATGTAGATACTGTACTTTCTTCTGTAATCTTCAACAGTGAACTTGTCAAGAAATAAGTTGTTGGTATTGGAAATTTCTACTGTTTCGTGGACGTGAGTAACAATAGTATCTTTTGACAATGGTTGTTGTTTTCTAGCAAAGTCGATAAAAGTTTGATACCAAGAAGGGGAGTTTTTATCAAAATGATCATAATCGCCCAAGCACAATTCGCGATATCTTTCAAGAACATGGTTAATTTCATTAATTGGATTGTGAACCAAACAACAACATTTGTAACTACAATTACATTCGGGGTCTTCGCAATAAAAAGGAGGAGTTGACTCTGTTTCTACAGCTATTCCATCAAGTTTAACATAATCGGCAGCCGCATCATCATATACGAGGTGTTCGAGAATTCCTTTAATAGGGTGGGGAGAGAAAGTTATAGTTTGACTAGAAGCAGACATCGGTTGGTTTGTGTGTGTATGTGTCGTTTTGCGCTAAGTATATATGTAAACAAATTGATAGAAGTTGATTGAGATAATCCTATATTGATAGGTGACTTGACAGCTGTCATCGATATTGATTGAGTGACCGATTTGATATATATTTTACTTAAACCCCTAAATTTATATAATTCTTAAACATGCAACAAGATTCAAATCCACTCAAACTTGATTTAGACCCAACTCATCCAGTAATCAATTTAAATGCACCATTACCTGTTTCCGTGAATGCTGATAATTATCCACCAAGAACAAATCCAATTAAGAAAGGAGATTTAATTGTAGCGAGAAATGTAAATTACACTTTACATTGCGGAATAACGTATGGGCTTACAATGCACTACTTAGTTAACGTTCCAGGAGTAGTTAAAACAGTTGCCTTGAATATTGAAAGAGCAGTTGTATTCATGCCTTCAATTAATATGAATGTATTTGTCGATTTAAACACCCATGAAGCAACTTCAAAGTTATTCACTGACTTTGAATTAAAGTATCGTGTACTTCATTTAGTTCAAAAATACGAAAGAGAGAAAAGAAGACAAACTATTAAAGTACCCACTATTCCTTCCTTTGTTCGCCGCCCTCCTATTTTACCTCCAACTCCAACAAGAGCAATCTTTAAAGTAAATCCTCCTCCTCTCGTTAGAACTACTAGATTATATTGCCACGAAACTCTCGCCGATGATGATAAATTCGATTTACAATTTATAGATGAAACTACAAAGTTTATTAATAATAAAAATGATTAAAACTAATGGATACGATTCGGTAAAACTTGTGAAATAAACCAAGTCCTAAAACAGCTGTCAGTCACCTATCAGAATCAATCAATATCAATCAAAGTCAATCAAATCCAATCTATATCCATATATAGCGTAAGCGTAGAATAACCCTACATCATTATCACTCAACCGACACAACAATGGCAGCTCTCCTCAACAAAGTCAAATCATTCGTTATCACCCTCTCTGGTACCTCTCAAAAGAACAACCAAGTACAACCTATTAAACCAGCTAAAACAATCACAAAGAAACCAACCGTGACAAAAAGTACAACTATCGTATTACCCGACGAAGACGAAGATGATATTATTCAAGAGTTAAAGAAAGAAGTAGAGTTTTTTCAAAATGAATTAACTGACGTTAAACACGACTTTGAAGTATATGAAATCCAAGCCGAACAAAGAGAAGACGATTTAATTAAATTGGTTAAACAATTAAGAAATAAGAACAAGTCATTATATGCAGAATTACACAAGTCAGAAAATAAACGATTAATACTTGAAAATAAATACCAAGACAAAAAGCGTAGAATTAGTGAATTAGAGTATAGCGAATACAAACTTCAAAAACATATTGAATCCCTGCCTAAAGAACAACAAGTAGTACAACACCCACCAACTCAATGTACGCCTACTCCTCCTCCTCCTCCACCAAGACAAGAAACACAATTCAAATATGTTGATAAAAGAACTATTGTTATTTCTATGTGCGATGTTGATAAGTCTGCTATTTGCTCAGAGAGTAAGAGTTATGAAGAATGCTGGGAAGCTTTAAGTATATATGAAGAGGTACATGGAACTATTGATGGATTCGTTGTACCTGAACACTTAAGATTATATTAATAAATACAAGTCATTTTTGCGTAATTTTGAAGTCATTTTTTATTAGTTAAGTTATTACTCTCTTCTTTATAGTATCAAATTGGACATTTTGACCGGAAAATTATTTGGAAGTTTCTGGTGGCTTATCTACTTTTTTCCTGGAGAAGAACTTTGGTTTACCACTCACCCATACTCCAAGTAATAGTGACATTACAATATCAGCCCATACTGGGTGATCTACTCCATTTAAATAAGAATCAACAATTAAAAACAAAGATACTCCTCCAACTGCTAACGACAAAATAACCGCCATAAACGATTGGAGGAAATGGTTAATAATTGCCCAACTAAAATACTTCTTAATAATTACTTTTCTGGTGTCACTTTTCATTGAACCCAAAGAGTGGTCCAACCCTAGGTTTATTTCATTTTCTGACAGACCTTGATCCATAGGCAGCTACTCCTGAAATGGCTTATTGTTACAGACCAGTATATAGAATTAAAACACTATCAAGATGCTCCTCTGAAAACCGTGAACAATGGTTAGAATGGCGCAATATACACCACAAAGTAGTTACATCAAGTATTCTTTGTAGTTATTTTCGATTCGGTTTTGCATCTTGGAATGCAACACTTTTAGAGAGATTTGATGAAGAAATCAAAAAGAAGAAAGATGATAATTTATTTGCAAGGAGAGCAATGCTTCATGGAACAACTATGGAACCAAAAGCAAAGGAGGCATTTTGGAAATATTTAAATCATTTATCAACTAAAAACAAGCACTTCTACAAACAAGTTAGTTCCGGTGAATGGAGTGACCGTTCTAAAATAGTTTATGCTGAAGAAAAGTCAGAAATCATTTCAACTCCTGATTGTTTGTTCCTTTACAATGAATGGATGCATGCAGGATTAGCAGTTGCTGAATTCAAGTGCCCTTACAAGTGTGTTATTAGTAGAAAAGATAAAGCACTAATTCAAGTAGTTACAGAATTCTTGAAAGAAAACCCACGAGGAAAGGTGAATGCTTTTGTTCAAGCTTCAACTTATAGTTTGGTTCATAGTGCGAATATGATTATGGTTGTTTTTTACTTTACTGACACTGTAGAGGAAGAGTATATTGTTGTATATTCTTACACTCCTACCCCTAGCCTGTTTGAGGAGATATTTGATGCTATTATTGCGAGTAACACTGCTCTTGAAGAACTTGAGATGCGAAAGAATTCAGATAGGAAATTCAAACCATTCAGAAGTCCCATGGGCGTACAAGGAAAAATTAGTGAGCTGATGACTAAATGCTTACGAGATACTCCATTAATATACGATGTTCGAAATTCAGAAACTATTTATTTAGATGAAGAGTGCACCGACGAGGGCGAAAGCAGCGGGCCACATATACCAGGGGAAATAGGTAGTTAGAGGAGGTGATGCTTTTGAGGTCAGAGCGAATTCTTTTGCAATTTGCTTATTCCCACCCTTTGCTTGTATTGTTGTATAGCTGATTGATGGCTTAATAAAAAACTGAAAACCAAAACCTACACAACCGAGAGTTACTGCTCTTGAAAGTGGATTACCAAGACCTACATCAGCAAGGAGACCGCAAAAAGTTTGAAGAAAACCAGACATTTCCTGAGAGTTTATTAAAATGACTTTATAGATTTAGAAAACCGAAACGCCCCCAAAACGGACTCTTTTATCACTCTTTAATCTTTCAGGAGGGTCCCCGTAAGCAGATGGGTAATTGGATTTAGTTCTAATATGGTGGTAGAGCTGTCCTGAAGGTCCCCATGGATTACCGAACCATTCTGCTGGATTCCAAACAAAGTTCTCCCCATAAATTGGCATACCACCTGCATCACCCGCTTTATCGTCATAAAGCCTTGCATCATTATCAAGTCTAAAATCGCTAGTTGGAGGAGTATCGTAATCAAAGTAAACGTTTGGGATATTCTTCCAATTTGCAAAGTTACCTCCTGGGTGTGGAAGACAGGGGATTCTCTTCATTTGTGATGAATCTGCTCTTAATATTCTCATATTATCAGCAATTTTATCCTTTGCATACAAGTCCTTCAATGCTTGATTGTGGGCTCTGTGATAATCAGTCCACTCCTTTGCGGATTTACCGGGTGTTTTGCGTGCAATTGCTGGTCTTACTATGCGCGAATTTTCAGTTAAGAAGTTTTTCCCTACTCTGATATTTTCAGAACGTAACCTCCCAAGTGTTAAATCGTCTATTTCTTTATCTTTAGGACCATAATAATCTGACAAGTTGGTCTCTTGTGATTGGTCCGGCATCTGAGTTGCTAATCCGAAAACAGCAGCACCTACGAGAATTGGTAGCATTTAAATAGCCTGTGTAGTATGATTAAAACATTTAGAATTTTTTTCAGCAATGGAAGTCACGCAAGAACAGCTCTTACAGAGACAAATTGACTTTGAGCTTAAGAATGCTTTAAAATCAGAAGAGAGGAGAATTAAACAGAAGAGAAAGTTATCTGCAAAAGATAAAAATGAACCTCCTACTAAAAAGCAAAAGAAGATCTCTGCTTTCCCTATTACTGCTAGAGATGTTGAAGCTTGTAGAGCCTATTTTTGGACAACTATTGGTTATGTTCCTTTGATTGAAAAGGTGGTAATGTGGAGTGGATTGACAAATGAAACTATGGCTCATTGGACTTACCCTATTCTTCTTGGTCCCCCTGTGAAAAAAGATGGAAAATCAACACCAGTTGATTATATTGTTGGAGTTGCTCGCCCTCATCTTGTTCTCTCTGGTCTGAGGGATTTATTCAGAAGACTTTACCCTGATAAAAACCCAGCAGATTACAGTCAATGGGAAGTTTACAAAATCAACAAAGCTTATTATACCGTCAAAGTTGAAAAAGTATCCTTCCAACAAGAAGTTCAAGAATTTGCCCTAGTTGAAACCAAACCTTTCGGAGGTCCAAAAGATCCCCCATGTATCCATTGGCTTGAAGAGAGCAAACTTAAACGTATTGGAAAGGCCATTGCAATCAAGAGTTACCTCGCAGACAAAGATTTAAATAGATTGAAGCGTTCCAAGATTCCTGATGGTGCTCAAGCTTGGGGTCCAGAACATCTTACCCATATCACTGAAAGAGTTGAAGAATTAAAGAAAAATCTCTTACTCGCTGACAAGGAAGCTACTAAAAAGCTTAATTCTGAATCTATTGCCGATGCAATGAATAACCTCGCTGACGGTTCTGACGCATCTTCTGAAGACTCTGAATAAACAATAAAATGTTGTAATTTATTTAATCGCTTTCTTCCACAATTTCTTCTGCTGCTTCTACAACTTTATCAACCGCAGGTTTTAGCAACCCTACCCCATACCACGATATAAGGATTCCTAACCCTATTGAGGCAGCCACTAATACAAGCGGGTGTGTGAGTAGCAGCTTCTCCTTTGTATTATTATTTCTAGTACGTTCCCTTTCTAACTCTATTTCTTCTTCTTCTTCTTCATCTGATAGAGAACTATTTGCAGGCCTCATTCCTTTAGGTACTCTCCCTTTCTTAATCTCATTAGCATAAGCATTAAGTCTTTGTGGTCTTTTAGTAAACAGGCTTTCATCTTCGGATTGGCTACTTTGACTGGAACTATCAGAAACAGGCTCTGCGGATTCAATTGTAACTTCTGGTCTTTGTTTCTCCATAGCGTGTTTTTTTTCTAAATAATCCTCTTTCGTTTTAGAAATAGAACAGACAGAATGGATAAAAAGAAACAACCACAAAAACCACCAGAATCTAAGTTTAAGACTCCACCAGATTTCCTCACAGTGGAGGATAAAGTGAAAACCATGAAACTTTCCCCCGAACAAATGAATGATCTCTACACAACAGTGATAGAGTCTGAAATGTTAAGTGCAAGAACAAAAGAAGAGAGGATGGCATGGGCAGATTTAAAAGTGAGAAAGAAAGCAAAGGTATCCATGAAACGAATGGAGGAAGCGTTTATCGAAGAGTTTCAACTTTGGCTTCAGGGGCGTTCAATTTACAATGTACAAGAGAAAACATGGAATAAATTCATAATGACCAACACTGGACTTCAAGAAAGCACAGAGACAAAAAAACACACTCCATGGGGAAATAAACCACTTCTCCATGTTCCTGGAGTTGCTGAACTCCTCGAAGGACCCGCAACAAACAGAGATCATGTAATCAAGGTTCTCACAAAACTGAAATTAACGGGTCCTCGGAATATCAACGAAGCTTGGATTTATTACAAATATATTGTGAGGGGTGTTGGAATAGATGGGAATATAGTGAATGAACAGAATATATTCTCTGATTACGATTACTTAAATCACCCCATATTGGAAGATACGTTTCCCGACGACCAAGACAATCTCGGAGGGCTGGGTCCAGACTTGAGATATGATGTAGGAGCAGCCGACAATAACGCACCTCCCAAGTACAACAATTCTCTATACAGGAAATGTCTTGCAGTTTCTAGGGGTAACGCACTTGCAGGGGATATTGATTTGCTATCTACTCAAGAATTCAACATGCTTGGGCCAGAAGATAAAATGTTTATGACGATTATTTGGAGATCTAGATTGGCAGGAAATGTCAGAAGGAATGCAAATAATGCACTTTTACAAATCGACCTCAATGCAGCAGTTGGGGCAGTTCAAAACCAAGCAAACAATCTTCCCCCTCAAGTGAATCAAAACCCACCAGCAGCAAATCTTCCACCTGCTCCCGTGCCCGGAATTGCTGAAGTAATTGCTGAACTCCAAGCATTGAATCAACTTACAGCAAACGTACATGGGAGGATAGAAGACCAGACAGGGATAATGGCAGAACAACACATGCTATTGAGAAATGAGATACAACAAGCAACTATCAATATTTCAAATTCATTTGACGGGGGTGTGGGAGATATTGATTCCACTATGAGGCGAGAATTCACAAAAGTTGTTGATGCAATGAATCAAAACTTTACAAATATAAGAACAGACTTCTCACCAGAGGGGAATTCTCATGTCAGTTTGAGGGGAATGGCAGGGGGAGTTCTTAACAGGATAGGAATTGTTCCACCTCCAAATCCTCCACCACCGCCTCCACAAGAACCTCCTGCCGCACCTCCACCTGAACCTCCTGCTGCACCTCCACCTGAACCTCCTGCTGCACCTCCACCTGAACCTCCTGCTGCACCTCCACCTGAACCTCCCGCTGCACCTCCACAGGAAGAACCTCCCGCCCCACCTCCACCACAACCCGAACCAGTGGCTGTGGTAGTAGACCCAGTGATACCTCCTGCTCCTATCGTCCTGGTTCCGGGACCCAAAATAGGTTACCCCGAAGCAAGACTGAGAGAACAACACGATCCAAGATTTGGTGTAGATATCCTTAAAAAAATATTAAAGGAAACATCAAAAGGAGCAGAAAAGAACAGAAAGACACCAAATCCAGGGAGTGACGCATACAAAAACAGAAACTATAAGCAATACGTGGATCATCTTGTAACTTCTGCGTTTAATGATGTGTCTGATGTTACTATCAGAAAAGCAGTCGATTACTTAAAGAGGGCAAATCCAAACGACCCACAAGTGCAGAGTATGGAGGTTTTCTCTGCGGGAGGGAACGTAGATAGAGATATAATTTACAGAGAAAATATAAGGGCATGGCTAGAAAGTGAGGAAAACCTAGAAGGGGGAATACCGTTCGCAGAAAGTTTGATTTCAGAAACAGGAAAGCGAGCAGTGGAAAGTTTGAGGTTTATGAATTCAGGCCTGGGAATGGATATGGTTGAACTTTTTGAGGCGAAGAAGGGAAGACAAGAACACGAAAAACTACTTTTCATGGATGCCATGAAAGATATGCCTCAGTTGTTCCACAACGAAGAGCATCTTTCTCAAAACGATAAAGAACACAGAAAACGAGCAGTTGGGAGCTTCAGAGACAATATAATAAATCTTTATAGGATGTTCAATGATTCTTGGTTACAACAAGAAGGAGACAACGAATTGAATCCAAGAGTGTTGGGGGATAGAAGACCATCAGCACCCAAGTTTATTAGGAGAACACAGATATATAAGGCGACAAACGCATTAGCACACCTCGCAATGTCTGACCCAAGACCAACCAGGAGAGAGACGGACAGAACAGCAAATAGAGCATCCAACCCTGCAGGAGTGCGCCCAGGTACCGATGTACCCTATCTCACAAACCTTGGAGGAACCGAACTAGATAATGATTTAGATGAAGTACATGCGTTGTATGGGGGTTATTTGTTTTCTATGCTTGGTACCCAACCAAACGAACCCTCTCATATGGCAAACTATATGGGTAGACTTTTAGATGCCAGAATAGAAAAGATACGAACAGATAATAATGTTCCAGACAATATTGATATGCTTTTAAGGCAATTCTCAGTGGGGCAACATATGACGTATCCAAACCAAGAGAGATTGTATGATACCTTTACCATACCCATGCCACTAGCCAGACACAATGAGGGTCATTTAAAACACATCAACCTTATACAGGAAACATACAAAAGCTTCAAGGACTTGGCATTGCAGAAAGTTGACGGTAAACAAGAAAGGTTCATGGAATCGATACGAAGAGATGTTGGTACTTTGGGAAGGTATGGATTCACGGAAGAAGACATGGCAAGCTACTATACTAGGGTAGTAGATAATATAGGACCCGAACTGAGAGAACAAGTGCTAAGGGCAGCAAATGATGATGCATTTAAACCAACTGCTGCCCGACAAGAAATAGCTCGAATGCTACCACTGGTGCAAAATGCAGGACAGTATTATGAAGCACCACCGATAGACCGGCCCAGCGTAAACGCAAGTACCGGAATACATGGATTGGAAAAACTACCTCCCAAAACACAAGCACTGTACAACCAGATAATGGAATATATGATGATGGGATCGGAAGCATACCACAACCAACAAGAACCAGATACGTCAAATGCAGCAGAAATCAATGACAATATAGGAAGATTACAACAGCTCGGTCTCGACCCTATGAAATTCGTACAAGAATACAAAGAACACATCATGTTCCAAGCAGGGAATTCAAATTTCTTGGAGTTAATGAAAATAGGACCACCCAAAAATCCAATACAGTGGAAAAACGGAGACGTTGAGGGAATCCACCAATTACCACAGAAACTACAACCGAGGGCAGGCCAGACCGTTTCAGCGATAAAGAAGCTGGCAGTGGATTTTACGACAGGAACACAACCATCCCAAGCAAACATAGAGCAACTTACCGAGAATATGATTTTCCTAGCAAGGGGGGGTTATGATATGTATGATTTTTTGGAACAATACTCTAAAGATACCTTTAGGGATGACGTTACAATAAGTCGATTCTTCGAGTTCATTGACCTCACGAGACCAGAAACACAAGATCAGATTTACAGGAGATTACAAGCAGAAGAACAACAAAGACAAACCATCCAAGCTGAAGAACAACGAATCGGTTCTACACTCCAACAAAACATCGAAAGAAAGAGACTGAAAAAACAACAAACAGGAAATCAGCGTAAAATATCCAATATACCCTATGAGTTCTATGAGGATTTTTCGAAACAGATTGACAATGTAGCTTCTGGGAATGCCACATCGGCTGATATTCCACTATTGGAGAAATTCAAAAGAAGAATAGACAAGATGGCCCCAACAGGAGCAAACGCCGAACATCTCAAAGATATAGTTAATGGAATGATTGATCATATTAAAGACACAGAAATTGTCAATAAGAACATTCCACAAGCTATTGAAATTTCAGGATTGAGAGAAATGTCTCATGTTTTTGAGACATACTCTGATGCTAGATCAATTGTAGGATTAGCAAAACAATCACAAGTCACAGACGAGTTTGTGTCTGCAATAGATGAACGAATGGCAGCAGTAGCAAGGAAGGACTACTTAAACAAAGAATTAAAGAAACTCAACATAAAATACGGAGAAGCAGCTAAGAACACCCAATACAGACAAGGGTCTGCAAAGATATCATTACAGATGCAAATGATACAAAGAGAAATCAACTCACTTGACGTATCAAAAGCTGGCCTGAGTGTAGATCCTTCTGAGGGGATTGTAGCAGAAAGAATGGCAAATATGGCTTATGAGTATGATACAATCGAAAGACAAACAGAGTTTTTAAGAATTCAAGCAATGAGCGAAGACCCGACAAGGCCCCTTGGTAAGGCACTATCCATGAAATACGATGAACAGTTGAAACTGCTAGAATCCAAGAAACCAGCACTTGCAAAGGAAGCAGAAGTAATCGATGAAAGAATAACTATACTGCGCGGAATCAACGAAGGACTCGGTAATAATGTTTTCAATGCATCCTTTGATAAAATGATAGCGAAGGGGACCGATGCTCAACAGTTTATCGAGAAACTAAAAGCAGACATCGAGGCGACAAACGCAAACAACAAAAAAATCAGACAACTCGAAAACCTAAAGTATAACATTCTCAACCCAGACAGGAAAGCAGGAAGAATAGACACAGTGGATAACAAATATATACACCACTTGTACAAACAAACAGGAAAACGACTCATATCTGTGAGTGACAAGTATATGGGTCAATTCACAGAAGATCACCTTAACAATGGAATAGATAGGTTTCATATGGGAATGCTTGGTGGACTCAATGGTTTATTTCTCGATTATCAGACCTTCAAGGATGCTGATGATGAAACTCATGAAATGGGAAAAACACTTGAAGATTTAAGGTCTCACTATTACAATACTATCAAAACTCCAAGAAAGGGAGGATATCTTACATTTGACCCAGCAAAGGTAGATTCAAATTCTCTGGAGAACCTGAAGAAGTTGGCTCAGAGCGATGCTGTTAAAAATGCACTAGAAGCCGATAAAAGAAACCATGCAATACAAATGCAACAAAATTTACAATTACATCAGGCACAACAACAACAACAGCAACAGCTTCCTCAGATGCCGCAACCTCCTGCCCCGCCACAAGGCCCAGTGATAGTGCCTGTAGTGGATGTGCAAATGCTCATGCAGCAACAACAGATAATATACGACCAAAACCAACAAGCCAAACAGTTACAACAACAGACACAACAAGTGATCCAAAACATGCAAAACCAGAACATACAATTGCAACAGGAAGCACAGCACATGAGGCGAGCCCAAGGACCCTTGGGCGTAGAAGAAATACAAATGGGAGAAGCCCCGCCCGCACAGCCGCCGCAACAGCCTGCCCAGCCCCCGCCACAAGTTGCTGCCCCTGCCCCGCCCGCGCAGCCTAAGCCCCAGCCTGTTCTACCCGACATGGAGGCCGTTAACAGAAGGATACAACAGGCATTTGAGCTGACTATGAACGACATCCAGGCACAGTTATTGCAAAAGAAAATAGCCATGTCTGTTCCTTCTAGGAAGCAAGTTTCTTTTCTTTCAGAGGGATTGTCAGATATTCAACATCATGCGAATTTCTTTCCAAATCAAGAATATGGAGGAAACGTAAGGAAGGGATTTGAGTTCTTGTTAAAACATGGAAATCATCCCAATATTGCAAAACTCATGGATTATTACGTGAACCAAAACGACAGAGGATTGACCTCTATAACAGCTGCACTAATGGATAGTGGATTAACAGCCCCACAAAGAACGAAACTAATGAGAAGAATAATGACAACCACAAAATTTGATTTGGACGCGATAGGCAACAAAATAAATTCTGCTGCTATCTTGGCACCCCCTGGTTCGTTGAGAACCCAACCAGAAAGGGCTATGGATTACCAAGTTTCTTCGAAGATAAGACAACTCAACAGAGAATATTCTATCTATAAAACAGAGGATGAAGCCGATTACCCCAACTCACAAGCAGAAGAGCATTACAGAAATCTTTACGGGGAGACAGCTTCAGGGACTATGATGCACCAGGGACTGTATCCTGGTGAGGTCGAAACCAAACTCAGAGGATATACGAATGTTTTTACAGATTTTACTCAGCGTTTTGTAAAGAGTTTCATATCGAACAAGCTTCTACAGGAAGCAACAGTACCAACAACTAATTATTTCTCTGGTGTAGAACTGTCTTCTAAACGTCCGAACCCACTAGTGCTTACAAAAGCAGTGAGAACTTTATTTATAGCACCAGGGAGCAGTTATTCGTCTACTGTATTTAATGATGAACTATTCGATACTCATAAAGAAATATACTCAAACAATAGTGCAGCTTTAGCTTATTCTGCCGCATTCGGAAGTGTATTTAGACCGCCCACTTCTGTGCCTATCACAACAGCACTGGCTGCGATGAATGTATTGTATCCTGGAAATTCGGCCATGTTGGCAGAACCAAAGAAAGCCCAGAAAACACTCTCCCCTGAAAAAATAGCAGCCAGTAATCTCATTGCATTCTCTCCAAACAATAGGATACGTGCCAAGTATGCAGAAATACAACAAGAATTCGGAATAGCAGGGGTTGATGCATTCAAGGGGCCTGACGAGTTTTTAAAAAGAGCACAAAAATACATAGACAAGAACGCAGCGAACTTCGTTGATATAGGAGGCGGAGTGAGACCACAGAAAAAGAAAGAATTCATGAACCTATATGGGAAGATGACGGTACTTGATGATATGTTTTATGAACTTAGACAGACCGTAGATACAGTGATGATGGCTAGGCTATCTGATGTGCTGGAAACCCTTAACAGCCAAGAGAACGCAATAGAGATAACAAAAATAGCAAACAACGTCAAAAACTATGCATCACAACTCAAGATGTATTACAAAATGGGAAAGAGTATGACAGATGCTTATAACCTCAAAAAAACATTCAAAGACACAGATCCTGGGTTTTACACTGATAAGTTTGGTGAACTACATAAGGTACTCGTAGGCGAACAAAAAGATTTATTACTTCAAAGACACGAAGCAGCAAAAAAGAAAGACCCAAGTCTCCCAGACCTCCCAGAAACTGTAGCAACTATTCCCCCAAGTCCAAAAGATGCCCTCCTGATAGCAACAACTCAACTATACTCCTCAAGTTTGGCATTGTTCAATACTGCCATTGATTCAATTTCTGGTGATATATTCAGACTCTATTCGATGGGTGCTGCCTCAAAATTGGCCGAAGGGGACGCTCCTCTTGATGAATTCAAAAACTTCTCTGAGATGAATAAATGGATGGCTGCCAATAAAAAGGAAGGCCCACAAAACCCACTTAAAAGAACCCAAAGTGACACAGCCACGCCCGCTCTCGAACAACAGGTGCTGCCTCGTCCTCAAAAGCTCGATGTTCTACACCAGGCTGTTTCACAACAACAACAGCAACAGGCTCCTCAAATGCCACAACAACAAGTTCCTCCACCCCCCCAAGAAGAGGAACCTCAACCACAACAACAACCCGAACAACAACAACAACAACTTCCTCAGATGCCACAAGCACCCCCGGAACAACAAATCGATGTCATATCGCCAGAGGAACAAAGAAAACTAGAAGAACGATACATGCTGGAAAAGGAAGCAAAAAAGTTAAAGAAAGCAGAAGCAGCAAAGAAACACCAGGAAGAACAGGCTGCACTCCTTGCGTTTATCGAGAACGAAGAAAGGGAACTCGCAGAGCTTCAAAGGAAGCACGAAGAAGACAAAAAGAAAAGAGAGGAAGAAAGTAATAAGAAACGAGAAGAACGAGCAGCCAAGAGAAGAGCAGAAGATGAAGCAGCATCGGCTAAGCTTGCTCAGGCGGAACAACCCATGCAAATAGAAGAAGAGGAAGAGGAGGCGAATGCACCTCCTAAAAAGAAAAAGAAACCATCACCACAAGAGGAAAAGAAACAAGAAGAACCAGAACCGGAGGAGGAAGAAGATGAAAATCTGGATGATTTCGAATTTCTTGAAGAAGAAAGGAAAAGGAAAGAGAAAAGAGAAGAAATGAGAAAACGCCTTGCTCAATTGGAGGAAGAATTCGCTGATGAGGAGAGAAAGAAGGTACAAGTTAAGAATAGTAAAATGATGTTTAAGGATGTAAACAAACCAAGGGAGAAGGTAGTACTCAAGAACAGTCAGATGATGTTTAAGGATGTAAACAAACCAAGGGAGAAGGTAGTACTCAAGAACAGTCAGATGATGTTTAAAGACGTAAACAAACCAGAGGAACCCCAGGCCCCTGAGTCGCAACAACAACTTCCCCAGATGCCGAATCCTATTCCACCACAACAACCACAGGTTCCGCAACCCCCCGAACCTGTGATACAGAACAAGACACACGCCGAGTGGTGGAGAAAATCATTCAAACCGAAAATACCACAACCTATAAATCTTAGTCCTACGAATGTGTTGGGAGAAGATCCCCTACCCTTTGAAAATCTCGCCCCACAAGGAGGTAGCGTTGAGCCTCCTCCTGTACAAAACTATGCATTCCAACTCCCAGAGGATGAGGAGGAAGACATCTATATGGCACAACAACAACCACAACAACCAGGCGAAGAAGAACCTCAACAACAAGAAGACGAGGACCCTGCTCTTGCAGCTCAAAATGCAGTTAATGTAATTAACCAAGCAGCTATGGAGGAAGAAAACGAAGAACCTATGCCACAGGCTCCTAGACAGAAAGGCCCATTTACTATCCCCAAGAAGAAAGTAACATTACCTGGTAATAGGCTGTTTGTCGGGCAAGTAATGCCAAAATTAAGAGTAGATACAAAGAAAAGTAAAATAGTAACAAAACCTCCAAGAGAGAGCAGTAGGCTAAAAGCCAAGAAAAAATCTAAGGAATAAATCTTTATTAAACCACTATGGGAACATCTTATTCTTCTACTGCTGTTTATACAGATAACAGCCACGTTAACAGAGTGCCTATCATCTCACCAAGGCATGTACCTAAGCATATCCCTTACTCAATGACTCCCTTCTCGAAATTTGATCCTGCTATGTATGCTGAGAAATTCGCCTATCCTGCAAAAGAGCCACCGAAGTATTGGTAATCTGTCCCTTTACCTATATATGGTATGTCAAAATGTCCATTTTGTTACTATAATAAAGAGTAGGTATTTTCAGTAGGTTTAGTGTAAGAGAAACATACGGCCCTTTGACATTCTAATTTATTGTAATTAATAACAAGAAAGGATGAGACCATTTACAGAAGAGAGCTTAGCTCGTTACATGGAACAAGCATTAGAGAATCAACAGAGGGATTTTCGTATCTATCTACTTAGTATTCACAAAAACTCACATACTAGAAGAAGAGGAGCAAACTTCACTATTGAGATTGTGAATCTATCAAAGAGAATGCAAGACAACAATCCAAAGTACAGAAAACAATTCGATGCAGTAGTAAGAGACTTAAAAGATAAATTCACTCGCCCTCGTAAACTCATTGAGGATATGATTGAGATTGCTTTAACTGATCTCGATAATTGCTCATTCTACCCTACTGAGATTCTTTCACCCTACACAAGAAATCCCCTTTCTTTCTTTGTTTACAATGGTCTTGGCAAATATGCTGACCAAAGTTCTATGAAGAACGGATGGATTATTCAAGAAGATAGTGCTCCTGGTAAGTTTCATTCATTAGAGAGACGCCTCAAGAGAGAAAAAGATATTAAGTATGAAGATACTCTCGATGCTTCTGCTTCTATTCTCTTTGCTCTCCATCTCATCCTTGAAGGCACTCGCGATATGTCCCCTACTTGTTTCCCCGATGCTCACAACAAGAAAGCAATGATGGAAGTAGTTAAAGCTCTTTCATCTTCTGTTAATAAGCTAACTGGTGAGCTTTCTGAATCTTACTTGCGCGGTGCAAGATTACAAAAGGCTGCTTATAAATCTGTTCGTAGAACGGACTTATCTATAAGAAACAATACACCCGTAAGAGAAATACAATACAAGTCAGCTTATTTGTAAGAGAATAAAAACTTTATTTCCAGATACTTGTGTAAGTACCATTCATTTGATTGGTCCAATTCCATCTGAATGCCAATTGAGTGATAGTGAGGGCAGGGTGATTTGCAGTTTGTCTAAGATAGACTCTAGGGTTTGTAAAATTAGCTAATGAGATATGACCAGAAGCACAGAACAGAGATTGAGGTTCTACATCCCACCAACAGTAGAACTGTTGAATGTCAGGGGAACAATCATAGAGGTTTTTAAGTTGTTCAGTCTGTTCGAAGTTGGGTCTTGTAGGTTCGAAGAGTGTTTTATCATTAGCACGAACTTGGAAGAAGAGATTATTCAGATAAGTTGGATTAATCTCGTAAAAAGCTGGCGCAGGTTGAGAGATATCTAATGCTGAACTCTCTCTAATAAGGCCACAAATATGCCTAATTGGTCCAGTGAAGTCAGTTTCATCGATACCTACTCCGAGAGCATTAGCAGTAACAAGTTGATTAGCATTAACCGAGTCTTCTTTTCTGGTAACATCACTAAATAAGGTAAAAACTCCTTCATTGTCAAAGGTAGGTGCGGCAATTTGTTGACGTTCACTACCGTTAACGTGGACGAGACGGTAACGCAAATATACATTAGTGTAACCGATTGTTTGAGGTTTGATACCATCGGTTTGGATAGCTTGTGCAGCTGGGGCGAATCTGAAAGTGACTTTGAGTTTGTTAGCAAGAGCACAGATTGGTAATTGATTTCCATCACCATCCCATGGAGTAGGAATTGGGACAACGAATTCTTGTGGAGCAAGAGCTAATGTATTCCTTTGAGCAGCAGTAAGCTCACCTCCCATTAACCCCTCATAGTGTCTCTTCTTCTCGTTTGTTTGGAAATTGTATCTACAGAAAATCTCATCTGGGTGTACTTCGTTTACTTTAGTAGAACCATAAGTGAAACGAATAGGGTCACTATTGGAGAGACATTGAAGAGAACCAAAATCTCCATATCTTTGATAAGTTGGAGCACCACCTACAGCAAGAGCAGGAGCAGTGAAGTGGAGAGAAATTTCATCCAATGATGTACCTTCTTTATCAAATTCGAAACTAAATTCTTGACCAGAGTTAACAGTAGCTTGAGGATATTCTGCTTTCTTCTCTTGAAAAGCAAAATCAGAGACAGCGTGATGTGGTCTCTTTCTTAGGATACTATTTTGGATTCCTGTTTCAACCAATGCAGAGTCTTCCGCTGTAGTTTGTGCTTGTAACTTTGTCGATTCTGGCATCTTCTAGCTGGCTTGATTTAATCAGTACAGATTTAGAATAGTGTTGTTTGGGTTTGCTAGTTTAAAACTCCAAAAAAATACAGGCAACCCTATTTTCTATGACGTCGCAGCTAGCTACTAACGCTGTTAAGGTTACCAATTCAACTAGGCAGAGATACCTACAAGCTGATAAGAATGGATTCCCACTAGAAAGACAAATACCAAGAACCTATCAAGTTTATACGGGAGTAGGAGGAGCTGGAGTAACTATCGATTACGATGGAAGTGATGAACTAGTTATATTTGGTGAGAACCTGACAGGGCCATTGATAGTTCGTTTTGGACCAACCAGACAAAAAATAAGGAACTGGATAGGGAGAGAATTGAAAGTACAAATCAACGGACAAGCATTCCAAACAATTACATTAGATAGTTCTCCTGCGTTTCTTAAGTTAAACGGTACTGCGATTACTCTACTTAGTCATATAATACCAGGCGACGGTACATCAAAAACAATCACTGTGTCTTTCTCTACTGATACACTATGGAACCTAGACTATGGAGCAGCAGTAGCTAGTCTTATTCCAGTGGCACCCATACCGTTACAAGCCAATCCACAGATATACAATCCAAAATACTTAGCACTAGTTACAGTGAACATCCCCGACTTGGTACTATATGGTCAGCCTCCATACGAAGCCATACCTCCCCCCATGACTACAGGACCCATCGATAGAAGACTAGGTTCTATCAATACAGACAACGGTAGTGGGACTATAATAGTATATCACCCTCAAGGACAAGATAGCCAGATATTCACAGTTCCTGTTCAAGTGAGGGATAATTCAGGAGCTATAGTGACTAGTGCTTTCACTATCATTCCAGATACCTTGTCGTTTATATCGGGAACTACTTACCCTGACAATACGTTTTGTACTTATGTTGCCACTGTGGCTGGAACTCAGGGTATATATACGAAACCCAATACTACCAGTCCTCTACTTGTAATGAATGCCCCTGCTGTAAGTGTAACGAATATAGCAGGGAACCAAAAAGATAGTTTAATATTCTACCAGACTTCTGCATCTCCTACTAGTATATTATACTACGACCCTCTATCTGGTGCGATACCCCCTACAGGCACCGTGCCTATTAGTGGTGTTTTTTTATCTACCGTGGGAATAACCACAGTGAGGTGCCTTTCATACAATCACGACACAGACGAGTTATATGTATTCGGTAACACTGTAACATCTGCTGTATACATAATGAAGTTCGATAGATACCAGAGGTCAGATATAAATCCTCCTACGCTTACACCTCAAGGAATAACTGTCTTGACTAATGCACTAGACCCCACAACACAACCTGTATTGGCTCCTATATATGCTACCACTTCTTATGTTACTGGATGCGAATTCGTTGATGGTCTCAATGTAGTTGTACTGGCTATATGGGACCCTGTTGCTAATAGAGGGAAACTAGTTAGTTTGAACTCCCAGATGTTTAAGAACAGGGGAACATCTGTTGGTGTAGCCCCTGTAACATACCACGACCAATATGTAATAGGAGCGTATGATAACGCTGTGTTTAATGCTGCCAGGTTGAGTCTTGGTTCGATGAAGGTAGAAGACAAATACGCTATGTCATATATTACCAGTACAGCGTATGGGTTCATTAAAGATTACAGTTTTTTCAATAACGTCTTAACTACACTACCTGGTTTTGCTAGCTCTGGTATATCTGGTTTACCTACTGAAATAAGAGGTACTAGAACACTTATCAACTATTAGTCTTTATTTAGAAGAACATTGAAATAAACACAATTGCCAATACAATAATCATCACATACACTAGTGTATGAGCACCCATTTCATCTTCATTAACAACTGCAGTACTAAGGCTTCCCCATTGATTGTGATAAGGGAGAGTTCCTGGTTTCTTTCTTTCTCTAAATGTATCAACATTAGTTAAGTCTCTACCTTTAGTCATTTGAATGCTTTTATGTTTAGTCATTACTGGTGCACTTGAGAAATACTCAGCCGTGGCCATAGTAGGGAACCATGAACGTCTAGATATTACCTTATCTGCTGCTAAATCCCTAGTGATAGCATTAGTTATCTTAGCTTCTGGTCCGTAGTATGTTTGATAGGCTTGATTCTTTCTACGGGCATCACTAATAAGTTCTGGTACTCTATTCATAGTTAACTTAATTTATTGATTTAGATTCAGGCAATGTCAGCAACAACACTAGCTGCCATACCGTAAGCGAAGTTAAGGACTACTGCCTCGATGATGTATTCCATAAAGTTTGTATTTCCGAACATGTTATTTGGGAGGATGATAGATGTAATAGCCAATACTCCAGAACCAATGAGACCTCCTACGAGGATAGTCATGAAGTTGAGACCCATGAATGGTCTTCTAGTAGTACCAGATGTACCACTACATTGGGCATACTTGTAAACCCAGAAGGTAGAGATACCTTTAAGTACGAAATCAAAGAGTAGTCTCATATCACTCATACCGAATGCTGGTGAAATCACCATATCGATAACACCGATTGCTGCAGCTTGACCTAGGATAGATGTAAATGTACCGCACATTTTAGATAAACTTTATTAACTATTGTTTTAGATTTCTCGACAGCCCAAGCTTTGTACTAATTATCCTATGTAGTGGATGCTTCTTCTTTGACTTGTTAATAGCGTATATAGCCACAGACTCTCCCAATACATCAGCACACAGTATACTAGGGTGTGTATAGTCTCCTTTAAGCTGTAGGTGAGCACCTTTGTTCTTTAATATACCTTTATCGGTAGTGACAATATATTCTACCTCTACCTCTATATACCATCCCTCATAGAATAGTAGTGCTTGCTCTGCTTTAACATTGCGTATTTCCCTCTTTATAATCTCCATACTCCTTTCAAACTCTGATGTTAGCATACCACTAGTGACAGGACCATTCTCTCTTGTTTCAACGGCTGTGTGTATGTCTCTAACTACGTTCATGTCCATGGTGTGTATACTGTGTTTAAAAATTGAAAAACCCTACAATAACACCAACTATATAACCAAACGACATAAACCTATGTATAGCTGACAAGGGTTAACAATGAAAGGGGTAGGAAAGGAAGGGAAAGGGAGGATAAAGAAAAAGAAATAGCTTATAGAAGGGGGACTTGACTTTATTATTTTTTCCTTTTTTTAAAAGGTTATTCTAGCTAATTCACAAAATTAATTTATAATTCTGGTTCTTCAGATTTATTTTCAGGCTCTTCTTCTTCTTCCTTCGTTCCGTTGATGATTTCTTCATGTCCTAGGTCAACCATAGCTTCAAAGATTCTACCTCTACATGTCATTATTGGTTGTCTTATCTTAGCCATGCACTTCAGTATCTTTCCTGTGTTTTCGTACTCATGTCTCAGCGAGGGTAAAGTAACCCAAGTTCTAGCCACATCCCATTCAATCTCACCATTTACGAAAGCTTTAACGAAAAACAGCTCATTACCAGTTGCAGGATTGTTGGAGGACATTTGTAAAAATAATGTAGGGTATCTGAGGTTTTAGCCTTATAAACCGAAAACCCGATACTTGTAAACCCTAGCCAATCAAATGACAGAAGAAGAACCACAACTCCAGGATGATTACATTATGTCTTGCTGGAGTACTATAGAAAGAACAGAAACATTCAACCAACATCCTTACTATTGTGACTTCTGTAATGTTGCCACAGATAAAGCCATGACACACGAACCCATATCTTGTCTTGCTGAATATTGCAATCTATTGTTTATAAATTTTATACGAGAACAATTATTAAGCGAACCGCCTGTTCTAACTACAAGAAGCATATTTAGAGATATAATATGTCGAGATTGCTTTGATATGTATTTTACTTATATTGGAGAAGGAAGCAGCGATCAAACGGTTGAATACAGGACTAATAGAACAGTGACATCTGTGTGTAAACAAATCTCTTGTATGAAAAAAAAAGCACACGGTTGTAAAAAAGCATATTAAATAAAAATGATTGCAGATAGCAGTACTGGGCCACGCGCTCTCCCATTGAGCTACCAGCGGTTAGTATCCGCTAGGCCGGACTTGAACCGACAACCTCGTGATAATACGGTCAAAAGGCGATGTATAGCTATTCCCATAGCACTCATAAATAAAAAAAATGTCGGCTATAGGAATCGAACCATATATCTCCCAACAGCAAATCGGGCGTAATGCCTTTATACGAAACCAACTATTTCCGACCGAGGAGGAATCCAACCCCCTTCTCTTGGGCCTACACCCAAGTGTTCTAAGCAATGAACTATCAGTCGCCGACAACGGAGAGACTCGAACTCCCAAATCCTTTCGGAAAACAGATTAGCAATCTGTCGCCTTAACCTTTCGGCCACGTTGTCTTACTACTGGTGTTGCAAGGAGATTCGAACTCCTGTCTTGGTGCTCCGCGCACCTTATGCTTACCATCTACACCATACAACACATTAATTACTATATATTTTATTGTGGTGCTCTCTTGGCATTCCTTATGGGTGGAAGTTTTTTACAAACAGTAACCACTAAGTTTGAACCCATTCCCCACGTTCCTGGTGGTTCGTATTCGCCTAGTAGAGTTGGTTCTGCTTCCATTCGGTAAAATAAAACAAACCCTATGGTAACAGGATTTATGTATCAATGTCACGTGTAGGGTTATTTATTAATGGAAGACGAACACGAGCCAAAGGAGTGCTGGAGTGCAAGATACCACGGAAGACAATGGGAATGTTTCTATTGTTCGAATGTTGCTAATGTTCTTTGCTTTCATAAGAAGATGTGCAGAAACGAAGAATGCGACCAATTCAAATGTATACTACAAAACAAAATGGAAACACTACATAAGTTGTTTGTCACTTCACGGATTAGAAAACAAACACCTATATGTTTGGTTTGTTTGATGGCGAGATATGACATATTAAACAAACCAATATGGCACGAATACTCTGATGATAAATTACGCTTGGATTGTTCTTTAGGTGTCAGTTTATTAAACATAAGTAAAAAGCTACCAACTTATAGGAATGCAAAGAAAGCACCAAGATAATAAACTTTAACAATCAGCTATAAGTTTAAAATAGGTGTATTGGCTTGTTAACTTCTCGGTGATTTTACCCTCCATGGGTGTTGCTCCACCAACAAAACTGTAAAGCTCCAAGTCATTATCTACTTCTTCAACTGGCATATCTATATAGCCCTTCTTTACTGCTTGGAGTAATGCTCTCTTTTTGATAACTTCAAAGTCATCTCCATATTCGAAAGGAACGTTAATACCTTGGTATCTTCGGTCGTTTACATCAACCCATATCGTACCTCCGGTCGGACGAGATACAATGATGGGAGCTGTAGGAACCAAAGCGTTTATCATACCAATCATGGTTGTTAACTTATGGGTAAGGCTAATGTTCTGTTGTCTAGCTGATTCGAGAGCGACAGATTGTTGCCTAATGGTTTCTTTCATCTGTAAAAGGTCTGCTCTCATGCATTTCAGTTCGTTCTTTAACATATCTTCATATTGCTGTCCACTCATGGTTTGACTAACCCTTGTCGTCATTTGGTTTATATGCAACATGTTTAGGGATTTCCCTGTAACAATGCCACTATACCTTATCAGAAAGCACAACAGGAGCTTTGGCAGAATGTACTTCGAGCATGACGAAAAAGACAACAAAGACGGATATTGTGTATTATGTGATAAACAGAAAGCAGCAGAGTCTTCGTTCTTTTGTTGTTTGATAGAACCGCCTAAAGACTATCAAGAAATCAACACTCCAAACTATCCACTACCAGAGTCATTCTTGCGTACATGCAAGGAAGTATTCATAAACAGCAGAAACCTTGAAACGATATCGGGAAGAGAAACACTGTACACTTGCAATTACTGCTCATCTGTGGTAGCGAACGATGTTCTTAGTTATGATCGTTATAGAGAGAAATCAATTATTAAAGATTTTATTGCTTGTTATACTATAGAAGATATGGGCTATGAAGTCTGGCTATGTAATATGCCTCTGAGAACTAAAAGAGCACAATAAAGTATTTTAATTTATTTTATGAGTAGGGTTTATTTTTGGGCCTGGGGTAGGAAAGGAAGGGAAAGGGAGAATAAAGAAAAAGAAATAGCTTATAGAAGGGGGACTTGACTTTATTATTTTTTCCTTTTTTTCGGAACGCTGCGCGTTCCGAGGTGAGTCTATATATCTAAGAATAGAGTATGTGTACTGCTACAGTAACTTCGCAGGTCAGCGTCTTTAAAAGCTTCAATACGCGACTGGAACCCACAGAACAAGATAGCTATGTTCTCTCCATCAGCGGGCATTGTTTCTGATGTGATAGCATTAGCAACACCAATCACTCTACTGCCTCCATCATCTTCGTGTTGTCTTATACAGAAATAACTATTGAAGAGACCAGGAACTTCAAGGCTAGTCATAATAAAGTTTCCTTTCTCTTCTACTCTTTTGGTGTCTACTCTACTGGTGTAGATATCGATACTTACACCGAGACGATAGAGAGCAGTAAAAACTTCACGCGTCCAAACATAAGGAATGTCAGGTTCTTTGAATGCTTCTTCGATTCTACCTTGATCCAGTAAAGTATTGTATCTTGCACTCTTGTAAGTTAAATCAGCATAGTCTAGTAGAACGTGAATACGAGAAGTATCTGCAATGGCTTGTTCCTTGATAAGGTTATCAACAAAGGTTATAAGAGTATCAGCTATCGTGTTGTTTGACATAGAAGAGAAATGAAATAACAACCCTAAACATACTATTTATTATCTTATTGATTGAGTACGATTGATTCCATTTTTTTCACATAATCGATACGTTGACTCATAAATTTAGTAACCTTCAGTCGTAGTAAAACAAAGCTAGTTTGTAGTCTAGCACCATTTGTAAGCTTAACTAATTCTAAAGCAAATTTCTTAGCTAAGTGACTATGTAATCCATTCTCGTCGTGATAAAGATTAGGTGGATGATTTGGTTCATAACGATACATGCCACCAGTTTCAGGTGATGGTGAAATGTTAATATAATGCTCTCCTGCATTTGTTTTTAAATTGGTATTCTTCCATCTCATTGTAATACAATCAAGATCAGCTAATACCTCAGCAGGGTCTGGTCTAAATCTTACTTCAAGAACATCAATGTTAATGATATTCGTTGTATCGATTGATAAATTCAGATTGTCATTTCCCACCCCAACATTCGTAAAGACTGCAATAATTTCTTCATGTGAGGTTACTTGTCCTACACTTTGTGAGCCCAGGTACGCCATGCAAGGATAACAAAATAATAACCCAATCATTGGGGGAAAGGGAAAGATATAAAACCGTGACTCTTTAACTAAATAAGGTATGTCAAAATGTCCATTTTTTTATTATAAAGAGAGAGTGATTGTTTCCTAAGTCAAAAGAGAAGGGGTATCAAGATTCGGCGTTTTGCCATACTTATCAAGATAATAGATTAAAGCTACTTCACTATTATTCTTAAGATTTACATATTGTAAAACACCCATGGGAGTCCAAAGGCACATACTAAGTATTTTATCAACAGTTGGTACTTTCAACCTATTACCATCCCTAAACCATTTATAGCAACTAGGTTTGATATTGTGACTTTTGTGAAATATGATTCTTTCATTAATCATTTTACATATTGATTTAATACTTTCTCTATCTCTATAAACTGAAGGTGTCTTATTGACTATGTTGTGATTTAAGAAATACCAGCCATACTCATTCACATGCTTATAATTTAAATTGTAGAGTAACACTAAAATAACAAGGTCTAGCTTGGTAATATTTTTCCTAGTCATTCCATTTTCTTCCAAGTAAATAAGAAAGAACTCTGCATAAGCATCAAAGAGAAAACGTAAATGAACAGCTACTTGATAAGGAATCTCTGCTAAAGTAGAACCACATAGATATACTCTGTACTGGTACCATCTCTCTATTCTTCTATTGAATGGACTTGAGGGGTATACTTTCTTTATAAGTCGGCAAATTGTTCCGCAATGTTTTTTGGTAAAGTTTCGCTCTGACCATACCAAAGGGCATATATCTCTGTACGTATCGTAAACAAGGGAGATAATATTGAGTTCCTTGCTTGATAGACGCGGCTCTGTATTTCTTGCTTGTAATAATCTCTCTGCGAAGTAGTTCTTGTGCTTATAAAACGGACTCCTAGGTACGTAATCATAAACAGGAGATTCGAGATCAAAACAAGTATTGTTATCGACGACCCCGCAAGTAGTGCAAACAATTGCGTCACCTTCTGAAGTTTTACACATTGGGTCCAAGTCACTCTCACACTCTCTACATTTAGGGTTGACGATTGTTGCTTTTGCTGCTCTGATAGCTGCGAGTCGCTGAATCTTTGTGTGTTTCCCTCTACGGTCTTCCCTTTTCTTTCTTTTAAATAGTTTTGAGAATCTTGGTGAGCGCATTGTTGCATTTGTTAATCTAATTAATTAGATTTTTGTGAGTAATGAAAAAGGGATTTCTACGAGGAGTAATAACGTGCGACCCAAGTTGGAGAGGACTAGCTTTCACAATACACGTTCCCTCAATGAACTATAATGTATCTGAAGTGATGGACTTGGCTGTGTTGGTTAAAAATAAGAAAAATCTCACTCAACCTCTTGTTTACATTCCACTTGTTGTTTTTGCCATTCAAACGTTAATAGAGCGCAGACCATTGATACAATTATGTGATAAACTAATTATTGAATCACAATTCACAGAATCAATGAAAGGATTAAGTAATGTAATCGTTTCTGTCATATCGAGTTTACTCGTTGGTATAAAAACAGAAAAACTCAGTGCGCTTACGTGTAAGAGGCAACATGGAGTATCATATGGGGAAAGCCACTATAAAAACAAAACCAATATGCTAAACTATGTTACGGAAAATAAAAGCAAACTAATTGCTGGAGATACTGTGAAGGACCATAATACAGCAGACTCAATCATTATTTTAAATACGTGGCTTAACTTAAAAAAGCGTCACTTTTACACCAACATCAAGGAATACGCAATGCGATACAGGAAACCAATCCCAAGAGAAGTACCATTCCTCGAGAAGAATATCAGATGGGAATGTCCTGCTTGCAAGTATCACTCTGGTAAGATATGGATGGTGAAGAAAGAACCAGAGGATGGTAAGAAGGATAACAGAGGAGCCTTCTTTATATCGTGCAGCTATAAACCATGTAGAGCATCTACCTTCTGGCCCAAGGAATATGGTCTTCCAGAGATGGAGGGAGAATTCATAGGAAGTGTAGACAGTGGAAGATGGAAGAGGTCTGACGGTTCAAAACTACCACCAGAGGAACCAAAAGAGAAAGCTCAAGTTCCTGGCTCATATGATACTGTACCTGTAGAACCTCTAGGGGATAGAAGAGACGACCCCGAAGCACCACCAAATGCTCTTAAGGATATCGTAGATGCTCTAGGTGCTAAGCAAGAACAATTACAACAGACTATCTTTAATATGCAGAAGAATACAGACGATACACTACAGAAATTATTCTTGGCTATCTCTGGTGCCAACCTAAAGGCTGAACCTGCTGTGGGGGAGAAAAGAAAACCAGAAGAAAAACCTGAACCAGAAAAGAAAATCCCAAAGCGTACTGCTAGAGGTAAAGTTACAAAATTCGACGTTGATTCGGTCGATCCCCTTGCGGAGTTTTAATCTTTTATTTACTATCCTTAAAATACAATAAAGTGAATAGATCAATGTATCTAGAAACCTTTGTAATATACTTAATCATTTTTTCTTCTGGGATTGCGTCAAGTTGATCTAGTATGTGTCTTGCCTTTGAAGAGTAGGTTCTTACATTGGTGAGGATAGTTTGTACATCCTCTGGGTTTTTGTGGAGGTCCCTCACTTTAGCAATCCTTGGTCTAGCAAGGTGGTTGTTACATGCTGCAGCCAAATAACCAAAGTAGAAGTTTTTGTAATCTCCTTTGTCGTCTGCTACGGTCTTAATAGAAAGACTGATGGTGTCTTCCTCTTTATCTTCGGTGAAATACTTTGTGTATTTCTTTGAAAGAAAGACGAAAAAGTTCTTAACCTTTAAATGCATACCGGCTGTGTTTGCCATTATTTATTATGTTCTTTATCTAGCTCTTTTGGTAAATTTACCGGTTCTTACGGATTTTAGTGGTAATAGAGGACAACCGCTCTCCACGTACTTTTCAAACTGTGAAGGCTTTAGAATTCCCCAGTCCTCTTTGCCGATTAAATGTTCGAAGCCTAATTGCTTTAATCTTCTTCTATCATCCTTCCACATATCAGGTCCTCCCATCACGAAGTCCTCTTCTTCTACTTCCTCGTCGACACATCCCAGAGATACTCTGTCATTGACGTCGTTGTATTTATGTGCTATGTCTACACCAATGATATGATACTTTTTGTTGATTTCTTCTGACTCGAGTAAATCCTTTAATTCATATTTGTCAAGGTATGGCATGTATTTATCTCTCACAGCTTCAAAGGTTCTCTCATCACCCGTTGGAAATAAAAACGCATAATCACAATTACCTGTAGCCGCAGGAGCACAACCTTTCACATCCTGAATACTTACAAAGAGAGTGATAAACAAATGACGACCTTCAAAAAAGATAGCATTCAATTCCTGAGACCATTGTAATCTCTCAGCCAGACAATCATCCAATATAACCAGAATGTTAATATTTTCATCTTGGCGGAATCCATTTGACATATCCCTTACCTTGTTTCTTTGGATGCGAGCAATCTCTATTAAAAGATCAGGGTCGAATCCTTGAATGATTCTCGCGTCTGGTAAGAAGCGAGAATACTCCCCAGATGATTTAGTTCTCGTGAATACAATCACTTCTGGGAACCATCTTCTATTGTGTCTACACAAGGCACGCATTACCTTTGTTTTTCCTGATCTTCTTTTACCAGTGAAGATTACCGTATACCCTGGCATAATCATATTGTATGACATCTGGAGAATCTGTAATTGTGTTCCTTCCTTACCAATCGATACAGTAGTATAAGGGACTGGTCCTGGGAGGAAATGTTCTATGGGTGGGTCTGGTCCATCAAAGGGGGCAACATCATAAAGGTCAGGTACTGCAGACAGCATTTGCATTTCATCTAACTCGATACCATACTCTTCCTTTCCTTGAGAGGCCCCTCCACCACCTCTCAAGGCTTCAACAATCATTTGACGCGAACTTAGCATAGCAAATCGTACTTTATTAATTTCAATTAGATTTTTTATAATTTGTTTTCAAGTGAGTGAATGCATCGTTTATAGGAAGTCCAGTATCAAAAGCCAAACCATTAAATGCCATTCTTACATATTGAGAGTAAGTACAAACATCAAAACTCTTCAAACAATATCTTTCCTTCGTTTGTCTATCAACTGGTTTTCCCCCAGTCACTTCACTCAAAATGATATTCAATCCAAATTCCTTGAAAATAAGTTGTAAATTTTTAAAAGTTGCGGTATCCTTTCTCATCCGGCTCGGAGGGAGTTCCTTGAATTTGATTTGTCTTTTTGTGCTGTCATAGAGACGATCACCAATAATTTTAAAATGCTTTTCTAGATGATGATGTTGCCCAGAAAACATTGCATAAGTTCCACAACCCTCAACCACACCACGTGCGTGGTCGATTTTAAAATTACATTTTTGACATATGTCATTAAAGGATTCTAAAAGACCAGTGGAGAAAATCAACGTGTTGTTAACAGCTCTTTTGTAAGTATTAACTGTTTCTAGCTCCTTCTCATAGAGTGTTACTTCAGATTTAGTGATAGCTCTTCTGAAAGCACACCAACGTATTTGAGTATCAATATCATTCAATTGGACGTAGCGATTAAGTTGTAGTTTAAAATCATGACCTACACTTTCAGGTATTTTCTTCGTCAATATATTATCACACGACATAGCTAACACCTTGTAATTATCTCTACCATCCTTTTTTAATCTTCTAGAAGATTTGGAGAGAAGAGTTTTCTCTTTTGCGTTGATGTTTTTATAATCAGTGAATCCCTTTAAAGTACCTCCGTTTTTTTTTATAATATCAAATAATACCTTT
>Ga0209582_1000284_pt1 | contig 39935 bp, 17 predicted proteins | sample KloWWTmetKNB5Kit_FD_187176 | JGI IMG/M metagenome (GOLD analysis project Ga0209582, IMG submission 187176) | Active sludge microbial communities from Klosterneuburg, Austria, studying microevolution and ecology of nitrifiers - Klosterneuburg... | ecosystem: Engineered > WWTP > Aerobic digester >...
TTGCAATTCGCACTCCATGTATCGTCGATCGTGTTCGCGTTGTTGTCGGTGCACGAGGTGCCCGGCAATGCGGATCCATTCGCTACGCCCAAGCAATCGAAGACCACCGGGGTGCCTACACAGTTGCAGTTCGCACTCCATGTATCGTCGATCGTGTTCGCGTTGTTGTCGTTGCACGAGGTACCCGGCAATGCGGATCCATTCGCTACGCCCAAGCAATCGAAGACCACCGGGGTGCCTACACAGTTGCAGTTCGCACTCCATGTATCGTCGATCGTGTTCGCATTGTTGTCGTTGCACAAGGTACCCGGCAATGCGGATCCATTCGCTACGCCCAGGCAATCGAAGACCACCGGGGTGCCTACACAGTTGCAATTCGCACTCCATGTATCGTCGATCGTGTTCGCATTGTTGTCGTTGCACAAGGTACCCGGCAATGCGGATCCATTCGCTACGCCCAGGCAATCGAAGACCACCGGAGTGCCTACACAGTTGCAATTTGCACTCCACGTGTCGTCGATCGTGTTCGCGTTGTTGTCGTTGCACGAGGTACCCGGCAATGCGGGTCCGCCCAGCACACCGTTGCAGTCCAAGGGAATTGGGTCACCTTCACAGGCGCAATTCACCGACCATACATCATTCTCGGTGTGGTCATCGCCATCGTTGCACGGCGTTCCGGGAAGGTTCGGACCGTTCGGTACACCGAGGCAATCCAACACGACCAAAGTTCCAACGCAGTTGCAATTCGCATTCAACACGTCATCGATGGTCGCATTGTTTCCGTCGTCGCAGGATGATCCGATCTGGCCCGGGGTGTTCGGGCAGTCGTCGAGGGCATTGCAGATCCCGTCGCCATCGCTATCTCCGCTTGGAGTTCCTGCACATTGGCAGTTCGCGTTGATCACATCGTTGATAGTGCACGGATCACCGTCCACGCAAGGGGATCCGATCTGACCTGGAACGTTCGGGCAATTGTCCTGGCTGTTGCAAATACCATCTCCATCCGTATCCGGAGAAGGCGTTCCAACGCACTGACAGTTCGCATTCAGCACATCGTTCGTTGTACACGGATCATTGTCATTGCACGCCGAACCGATCTGGCCCGGAGTGTTCGGGCAGTTGTCCTGCGCATTGCAGATACCGTCACCATCTGTATCCGGCGAAGGGGTACCCACGCATTGGCAGTTCGAGTTCCGCACATCGTTGGTCGTACACGGATCGCCGTCATCACAAGGCGAACCGACCTGACCAGCCACCCATGGGCAGCTATCCTGCGTATCGCATACACCGTCTCCATCCGTATCCGGTGAAGGTGTTCCAACACATTGGCAATTCGAATTCAACACATCGTTCGTTGTACACGGATCGTTGTCGTTGCAAGAAGAACCGATCTGGCCCGGGGTGTTCGGACAGTTGTCCTGCGCATTGCAGATCCCATCACCATCGGCATCCGGCGAAGGGGTACCTACGCATTGGCAGTTCGAGTTCCGCACATCGTTGGTCGTACACGGATCACCGTCATCACAAGGCGAACCGATCTGACCAGCTACCCATGGGCAGCTATCCTGTGCATCGCATACACCATCTCCATCGGTATCGGCCGCAGGGGTTCCCGCGCACTGGCAATTCGCATTCAACACGTCGTTACTCGTGCAGGGATCGTTGTCGTTGCACGCAGTACCGATCTGGCCAGCAACGAACGGACAGTTATCCTGGCTGTTGCAAACACCGTCGCCATCCGTATCCGGCGATGGAGTGCCGACACACTGGCAATTCGCGTTGATCACATCACCGGTGGTGCAAGCGTTCCCATCGTTACAGGCGGAACCGATCTGACCAGCGATGTTGGGGCAGTTATCCTGGCTGTTGCAAATACCGTCTCCATCCGAATCAGGCGATGGGGTACCCGCACATTGGCAATTCGCGGTGATCACATCATTCGTCGTGCAGGGGTCGTTATCGTTGCACGCAGAACCGATCTGACCAGCGATGTTCGGGCAATTGTCCTGTGCATTGCAGATACCATCGCCATCGCTATCCGGCGAAGGAGTACCGGCACACTGGCAATTCGAGCCGTACACATCATTGGTCGTACATGGGTTGTTGTCGTTGCAACTGGATCCGACGGTCGCCGACCCCCCCACCACACCGAGGCAATCCGGTGCTGCCGACCCCGCACTGGTACCGATCGCACCCAAGGAGAGGTTGTGGTAATTACCACTGAAGTTCGTCTCGGACTTGACCGCACGCACCATGTAATCACGACCGGCGATGAACGGAATTGCAGGGTTCAAGTAACTGGTGCCCGTAACAGGGTTCGTGGTCAACCGGCTGATCGCCCCCGAAGTCTCGAATTGGTAGACGTGATAGCCCAACCCGGCATCCGCTGATGCCGTCCAAGAAAAGGCCGCATTTCCCCCTGAATTCGTGATCACCAAATTCGACGGTGGGGATACCATCTGCATCCTGATCGTCGGATCCCCCATCAAATTCAAGTGGGTCCTGCCGATGGAAGACTGCCAACCTTCGGTGATCGGCGTGTACATACCCGTGTTGTTCATGGTCTGCAACACGCTGTATCCGATGTTGTCCCCCATCCCCATGTGATGGAAGTACCAAGCCGGAATACCGGCCCAACAATTCGCTAGACCTTCGCCACTGGCGATCACTGCACGCAGGAAATTGTTCCTGTTATCCCAGTCGTAGTAGAAACTTCCGAGGGACATGTTGAACACACCGCCCATATTGGTCGAGGAGGCGTATTGCTGAGTGGTTGCGCCGCCACTTGTTCCATTGTAGGTGATGACTCCATTGTCCACTGCTTGCAGACCACCACCGCAATGATAGGTCCACAGATAGCTTTGGCCGTTCACATACTGGTCGTACGATAGGACCGGAGCAGATGGTGTAAGATTCGAGTTGCCCGCGAGCGGCTGCATCCGAAAGCCGCTTGCTGCGATCGGGTTACCCACCCATTGGAGGTTATCGATCACCAAGCCCCGCATCGTTGGGGTCCACCCTTTCACCTTGAAGGAATGCGCTTTGTTCAAGTAGTTCCGCACCAATTGGACCTCCGAGGCCGAGAATGCCGGCATATCATAGAGATCCACACGACCCACCTGCAATTCGATCGCTGAAGGGAAATCGCTTTGGTCGAACTTACCATCCCCAGGTGTATTCCAGGACTGGCTATGGGTACCGAGTGTCACGTTGACGGAGTTGTCCGTCCAAGTGCCGTTGATATCAGCGTAATAGCCATCGGTCGGACGTGCACCCCGACCATCGTCGTGTCCATCCGGAGTGATATTCCCAGAGTACGGCACCGGAACGTGACCGACCAAGTACAAGGCCTTCACATTGGCAGGGTCGCTGTTGTAATGTCCTTGAACAATGCTACGGATACTGGTCACGGATGCCGTGCGCGATACATCGGTACGCAGAACAGCCCACCCATCGGCACGCATATCGAGAACCAATTGGTTCAACTCCGGCACCAACTGGGAAGCCAGTGTGTTGTCTACTAACAGGATCACCTTTCCCCGGTAATCCGGTGCTGTCACGTTGATCCCTGTGCTGATGTATCCGGTACCGGTGGTTCCACTCGATACCCGTACGACCTTGTACTCGTAGTTCACCCCGACACTGACCGAATTATCCACCCACTGGGTGGCCGAGGATGATGGGTTGGCAACGGCGCTCCCCCAAGAGTTCCCGGTCTTCAATTTCCTGTAAACGGCGAATGAGCTTGTTCCACTCATTGCAGGCCAATTCAAGGTGATGCTCGGGGCCGAGGCATTCACCGTTCCGGTCAGCCGGACGGCCGCCCGCTCAGAAACGGTTTGGCCGAATGCGCCTAAAAGCCCAAAAGCGGTTAGGAGGGTTAGCAGATATCGAAGCATGGAATACACTGAAGTTGGTTGAACTTCCGACCCTCCACCTGCGGATCCTTTGGCTTGTTCCCGAGCAAGGCAGTGCTCTGAAGAACAGACCCACACATGTGGTCGGCAGTCCCTTGTATCGTGATCTTCCCCCCTGAGGTTTCGATCCGATCACCTTTTCTCCGGATCATGACACTTCCAAGATCCGATCGAGCATCTACAGGATAAGCACACATTGAATGACGAGAATTGCACCTAATTGCCTGGCCTTCGATCACCTCTATGAGCATTGTACCATCCATTGGCCACGCCGAAACTGCCCCGCTTTCCCGCGTACTGACCAGGATCGAAATAGGCATCTCCCTACCGTGCTGTAAACTTCTACTTGTCAACAACTTGGACCGATCGTTCTTGGAAATATCGATCTAACGGTCGCGAAAATAGATGTTATCAACAGGCGATTCCAGCATTGTTGATAACCTTAATTCCACGCAACAGCCCGTGATCATTAAAGATTCCCGCCGAATGACCCATTCGGAACGACCAATTGATCAACAGTTTCCCGCCCCGACTTTTGGACGGATCACCTTTCAGGTCGACAGATCGGCATGATCTCCCGGTGGATCGCGAGCATTGTCCGTTGGATCTACCGTTGTCCTAGAATTCCTTCGGACCTTTGCCAGAAGCAACCTTTTGTAGGTCAAATGCGTTCCAATTGACCTTGAAAAGCCAGTTTTCAACAATGCCTCGAGCCTCAACGGATGGCCCGGAGCTTTGTCGGCCAGATCGCATGACCATTTAGTACGGTACGCTATACCATGAACTCCAGCACCCCTTTTCAGAACGTTCATCAATTCTTCGAAGCTTCCAAGACCGATCGACCCAATGCTCCGGCCCTGGTGGATGGCCCCGTGCAGCTCAGCTACGCGTCGCTAGGGCAACGGTCCGACCGTATGGCCCAGCACCTTGCCATACACGGTGTTGCGCCCGGCCATACCGTTGGCCTTTGTTTGGAACGTTCCTCGGAACTTGTGATCAGTGTCCTCGGGATCCTGCATGCGGGGGCGGCCTACGTACCCATTGACCCCACTTACCCTACGGACCGTATCGCCTTCATGATGGAGGATGCACGACCACCGGTGGTGATCACAGACAAAGCGCACCAACATTTGTTCGTCGGCTCCAAGGCCAATATCCTCCTGATCGAGCAGATCGATCTGGAGAACGGCCCGCTTTTCGAAGGGCCGTGCCCTACCGGACCAGAGGGCCCTTGCTACGTACTATTCACCAGCGGAAGCACCGGTCGTCCCAAGGGCGTGACCATGCACCACGGTCCGCTGATGAACTTGATCCAATGGCAACTGCGGACCTCCGTTCTGAAGGAAGGCGACCGCACGCTGCAGTTCGCACCGATCAGTTTCGACGTGAGCTTTCAGGAGCTTTTCGCAACGTTCGCACAAGGCGGCACTTTAGTGTTGATCACCGATGAAGACCGATTGAACAGCACACAGTTGCTGCGGAAGATCATCACCGAAAGGATCAACCGGGTGATCGTGCCTTTCGTTGCGTTGCAATATCTGGCGGAAGCCGTGGAGCGCACGGGTGAAGTACCATCATCATTGAAGGAGGTTTTCACCAGTGGCGAGCAATTGAAGATCACGCCGGCCGTCGCGAATTTGTTCAAGCAACTGCCCGGCTGCCGTTTCTGCAACCAGTACGGACCGACAGAAGGTCACGTGGTGAGCGAGCTTGAGTTGAAGGGCGATCCGTCTTCTTGGCCAGCGCTGCCGAACATCGGCAAGGCTATCGACAACGTAAAGCTGCTGATCCTGGATGAGCAGATGAAGCCCGTGCAGAAGGGAGAGGAAGGCGAGTTGTACCTCGGCGGCGCCTGCGTGGCCACGGGCTACATCAACCGACCCGACCTCACGGCGGAACGCTTCATCAATGATCCTTTCGAGAAAGGTGGTCGCTTGTACAAGACCGGTGATCAAGCTGTTGAACTACCCGACGGCAACATCGATTACAAAGGCCGCATCGATGGTCAGGTGAAAGTGCGTGGCTATCGCATCGAACTTGGCGAAGTGGAGGTGGCTTTGGAAAAGCACAATTCCATTGAACAAGCCGTCGCTACCGTGCGCGAAGACCGTCCCGGCTTGAAGCGACTTATCGGGTACTACCTAGCGAAAAAGGAGATCAGCACGAACGATCTGCGCAAGCACCTTGGCGCTCTCATTCCAGATTACATGGTGCCTTCCGCTTTCGTGGCAGTGAAGGAAATACCTCGTACTCCGAGCGGCAAGATCGATCGCAAGGCACTGCCCGCACCCGATGTGAAACGCCCCGATCTGGATGTGGCATACGCGGCACCGAAGTCGACCGTGGAAAAGACACTCGCCACAGTTTGGGCCGATCAGCTCGCTGTGGACAAAGTGGGTATCGATGACAATTTCTTCGACCTCGGCGGCAATTCGTTGCTGAGTATCCAGTGCGTCGCGCAACTGGAAGGCCATGGCCTGAAGCTGCCCATCGTGAAGCTGTACCAGCACCCGACGATCAAAGCGTGTGCGGCATTTCTGGAAGGATCAGGTACGACCCAAAGTCCCGCCGAGATGGCGAAAGCGCGCGTAGGGTCGATGCATGCATCGACCGCAAAGCGCGACATCGCCATCATCGGCATGAGCGGACGATTCCCGGGTGCTGCTGATGTGGAACAACTGTGGAAGAACCTCCTCGCCAACAAGAACAGCATCAGTCGCTGGAGCAAGGAGGAGTTGGATCCGAGCATTCCCGAAGCGGTGAAGAACGATCCGGACTATGTGCCAGCACGCGGCGTGATCAACGATGCCGACAAGTTCGATGCGGGCTTCTTCGGCGTGAATCCACGCGTGGCCGCGCTGATGGACCCGCAGCAGCGCATATTCCTTGAAACAGCATGGGGCGCATTGGAAGATGCTGCTTATGACCCCGCGCAGTTCGAAGGCCTGATCGGCGTTTACGCCGGCATGGGCAACAACACCTACTTCACACGTAACGTCATCGGTCATCCGGAACTCATCGAACAGGTGGGCGATTTCCAAGTGATGACGGGCAACGAGAAGGATTACATCGCAACGCGCCTTGCCTTCGAATTCGACCTGCGTGGTCCGGCATTGAGCATCCACACGGCGTGCAGCACATCGCTGGTGGCGATCGCACAAGCGTTCAAAGCGTTGCGCGATGGCGAATGCGACATGGCTCTCGCCGGTGGTATCGCACTCACGGTTCCGTTCAACAGCGGCATCGTGTACAACGATGGCGGGATGTACAGCCCCGACGGCAGCACGCGCACCTTCGACGCGAACGGCAAAGGCACCAGTTTCAGCGATGGTGTCGGCATCATCGTGTTGAAACGTCTCGACGACGCGGTCCGCGACAAGGACCACATCTACGCGACGATCAAGGGTGCCGCATTGAACAACGACGGCAGCGACAAGGCCAGTTTCACCGCACCCAGCGTTCGCGGGCAGTCAGAGGTGATCGCGATGGCCCATGCCGATGCAGGCGTGACGCCGGACCAGATCACGTACGTGGAAACGCATGGAACGGCAACGCCATTGGGCGATCCGATCGAGGTGGAGGCGTTGACGTTGGCATTCGCCAGCACCAACGCCGTAGGGGCGAACCATGGCTCGCCTGCTGACACACCGCAGCAGCATTGCGCGATCGGATCGATCAAATCGAACATCGGCCATTTGACCGCAGCGGCCGGCGCGGCAGGTGTGATGAAGACCGCATTGGCATTGCGCGACGGGACCATTCCCGCGAGCATCGGTTTCGAAACACCGAACACGTCCATCGATTTCGCGAACAGCCCGTTCACCGTTGCGAAGGAGAACATCTTTTGGCCACGAACGGACGTGCCACGCATTGCAGGCGTTTCATCGTTCGGCGTGGGTGGTACGAACGCGCACGTGATCCTCGCCGAGCCCCCGGTGGAAGTCCCTTCGAGCGCATCGCGCAGCAAGCAATTGTTCCTGCTCAGCGCAAAGAGCAAGACCTCCCTCGATGCCATGACGGACAACCTCCATGCTTGGCTCGGATCGCATCCGGAAGCATCGCTTGCTGATGCGGCTTACACGCTTCAGCTGGGTCGCCGACACTTCAAGCATCGCCGCCTGATCGTGGGTGGTTCGCATGCCGAAGTGATGGAAGCGATCGCGAACAAGGACACCAACCTGCTCGGTACGCGCGAGTTGCACGAAGCCGCACCGGGCGTGGTCTTCATGTTCCCCGGACAGGGATCGCAATACGTGAACATGGGCCGCGACCTGTACGCCAGCGAGCCGGTCTTCGCCCAACATTTCGATCAGTGCTGTACGCTCTTCAGCAAGGAATTGAACGTTGATCTCAAGGCCATCATCTTCCCGAAAGCCGGAGAAGAAGAGAAGGCCGGGGAACAACTGAAGCAGACGATCTACACGCAAGCATCGCTCTTCACCATGCACTATAGCCTGGCGAAATTGTGGATGCACTGGGGCATCGTACCCGATGCGATGATGGGCCACAGCATCGGCGAATTCGCGGCGGCTTGTCTGGCGGGTGTGTTCTCCCTGGAAGATGCGGTGACGCTCGTTGCCAACCGCGGCCGCATGATGCAAGAACTGCCCGGTGGCAGCATGCTCAGTGTGCGCGCAGCGGAAGAGGATGTCGCGAAGCGCCTGCCGGAAGGATGCAGCCTCGCAGCGAACAACGGTCCGCAATTGTGCGTGGCCAGTGGACCGAAGGAAGCGATCGAAAAGTTGCAGGTCGATCTGGAAAAGGACGGCATCACCTGCAAGCTCCTCTTCACCAGTCACGCTTTCCACAGCCCGATGATGGACGCCATGTTGGCGCCGTACAAGAAGGTGGTGGATGGTGTGCAATTGAACGCTCCGCGCATCCCGATCATCAGCACCGTGACCGCTGAATGGTTGAAGGACGAGGAAGCGACCTCTTCGAAATACTGGAGCGATCACTTGCGCGCCACGGTGCGCTTTGCGCAGGCCGTGAAGTTCGCCTGGGCTGACGCCGACCGTGTGATGCTCGAGGTCGGTCCGCGGATCACCGCAACGACACTCGCCCGCCAGCAGAGCAGCGACAACAAGAAGCAGGTCGCCGTGCCTTCACTGGGTGATAGCGCCGGCAACGGAAATGAACTCACGCAACTACTGAAGGCCGTCGGAGGCCTTTGGCAGAGCGGTGTGCTTATCGACTGGAAGAAATTCTACGAGAAGGAGGAACGTCGACGGATATCCATGCCCACGTATGCTTTTGAACGCGTAAGGCACTGGGTCGATCCAGTAGCGGCGCAGGCCGCTTCAGGTGGACATGGTGGACACAGTGTGGCCACCATGTCCACCCCGTCCACCGAAGCGTTGGACGCAAGCCTAAGTCTCAAAGACCAACTCATCCAGCAGATCAAGACCTTGTTGGAGGAAAGCTCCGGATTGGAATTGGCTGAAGCGAGTGATGAGGAGACCTTCCTCGAGATGGGTCTTGATTCCCTCTTCCTCACGCAGGTAGCGACCTCATTGAGCAAGAAGTTCAGGGTGAAGGTGACCTTCCGACAGCTGAACGAAGAACTGCCGAACCTGGACAAGCTGGCAGATCACATCCTGCCGCATTGGAACGCGGGTGGTGTGATCGCTCCTGTCGCTGCATCTCGCGATTCCGGCTCGGAGGCCGGAATGACGAATGCAGTAAACGCTCTGGAAGACGCTCCAGAATTGAAGAAAGTCTTCGGTGCACAGGCACGCATCGTGAAGGAGAAGGTGGACGACATGTCGCCCGAACAGCGGGCATGGTTCGATGCCTTTGTGGTTCGTTACACCAAGAAGACCGCCAAGAGCAAGGCCTTCACGCAGGCGAACCGCGAGAAGATGGCCGACCCGCGCGTGGTGACCGGCTTCAAGCCGCAGACCAAGGAGTTGACCTACCAAGTGGTGGTGGACAAGAGCCGTGGCTGCCACCTCACCGACATCGACGGCAACAACTACGTCGACATCCTCAGCGGATTCGGTTCCTCGATGTTCGGCTACATGCCGGATTTCATTCGCGAAGCGTGTCACTTGCAGTTGGATGCAAGCGTGGACATCGGCCCAATGCATCCGCTCGCGGCGGATGTGTCGAACCTCTTGTGCGAACTCACTGGTGGTGAGCGTGCGGCGGTTTGCAACACCGGATCGGAAGCGGTGCTCGGCGCGATGCGCATGGCACGTACCGTCACGGGTCGCAGTTTGATCATCGCCTTCGCCGGTAGCTACCACGGCATAAACGACGAAGTGATCATCCGCGGCAGCAAAAGCAAGAAGAGCTATCCCGGCGCGCCCGGCATCATGCCGCAAGCCGTGGAGAACATGCTGATCCTGGATTACGGCACGCCCGAAAGCCTTCAGATCATCAAGGAACGTTGCCATGAGGCGGCGGCCGTTCTGGTAGAACCGGTGCAGAGCCGTCGCATGGAATTCCGCCCCGTGGATTTCTTGCGCGAGGTTCGCGAGATCACCAAGCAACACGGCGCAGCACTGATCTTCGATGAGGTGATCACGGGCTTCCGTATGCACCCGAACGGTGCACAAGGCTTGTTCGGCATCCAGGCGGACATCGGCACCTACGGCAAGGTGATCGGCGGTGGCATGCCCATCGGCGCCATGATCGGCAAGCACGAATGGATGGATGCGCTGGACGGTGGCTTTTGGCAGTTCGGTGATGACAGCGTACCGCCTTCGGGGGTCACCTACTTCGCAGGCACATTCGTTCGGCACCCATTGACCATGGCCGCCGCGAAAGCCGCGCTGATGCACATGAAGGAGGTAGGACCTGCGCTGCAGGAGCGCCTCAACGACATGACCGAAAACATGGTCGATCGTGTCAATGGCCTGTTCGATAAATACCAACTGCCTTACCGCTGGGTCACCTTCGGCAGCGCCTTCAAGACGAAGTACGACGAGAGCGTGAACTACACCGAACTCTTCTTCATGTTGATGCGCTATCACGGCGTACACGTGTTGGATTTCCCGCATTTCCTGACCACAGCGCATACAAAAGCCGACGTGAATAAGATCATCGAAACGGTAGAAAAGACGTGCATCGAACTCCGTGAAAGCGGATTCATGCCAGAGCGGACCTATCCGATCGAACGCGTGAACCGGGTGTTGAACGGACACGCTCGCAAATTGCGTGAACGGGTGATCAAAGCAAGTGAGCCGCCGGTCCCACATGCACGTTTAGGGCGTACGAGAAAGGGTGACCCAGCATGGTTCGTTCCTGACCCTGATCGCCGTGGCAAGTACCTGATGTTAATGAACGAGGACGAAGATTGAAACCCGCCGCGATACGTTCAGAGACCCGTTCAAGACTTAAGAAACATGGAGAAATTCATTCCAGAGATCCACTATGTTCCGGTCGATTTCGACCCGTTCGAAGGAACCCCGATCGATCGTACTGTACCGAGTACGGAAGCTCAACGCGAAGTATTCATTGCTTCACAAATGGGCCCAGAAGCATCCTGTGCTTACAACGAATCCGTTTCCCTGGAATTGAGCGGAACGCTGGATGTGACCGGCATAGAGACCAGCATCGAGCAACTGGTGCAGCGTCACGAGGCCTTGCGCGGTTGTATGAGTGCGGATGGCATGCGCGTGGTCATTCAAGCCCATACGGACATCCCGTTGAAGCGGATCGACCTATCCGATCGCAGCGAGCAGCAGCAGTTGGATGAACTTGATCGTATCGCGGATGCGGACATGACCACCACCTTCGATCTGGTGCATGGGCCGCTCTTCCGGGCCACCTTGATCCAACGATCGGCCACTTCGCATTTGCTGCGGTTGACCGGACACCATGTGCTGGTGGACGGCTGGAGCTTGGGTATCATGATGGCCGACATCAGCAAATTGTATGGTCATTCGGCACTGCCTGAACCGGTACAGTTCAGCGAATTCGCGTTGGCTGTGATCGACCATGCGCACAGCGAAGAACACACCATCACCGAACGCTTTTGGCTGGACCAATTCAAAAGCTCCACACCCCGCCTCGACCTGCCTACGGACCTGCCACGTCCGCTGATGAAGACGTACAATGCGAACAGGATCGACATTGAATTGGACCCGGAATTGACGCGCAAATTGAAGGAACTAGCAACTCGCAGCGGTGCCAGTTTGGTGACCACCCTACTCACCTGTTTCGAAATGCTCCTTCACCATATCACGGGCCAAACGGACCTCGTGGTGGGCTTGCCAGCAGCAGGCCAGAACGACTTCGACATGAAGCAACTGGTTGGCCATTGCGTGAACTTGTTGGCCTTGCGCAGCGGCATCGATGAGGACCGGCCCTTCGTGGAACACCTCAAGGAACGACGGACGGCCTTGCTGGACGCAAGTGATAACCAGAAGTATACCTTCGGTACACTCGTTCGGAAATTGAACGTACGGCGTGAAGCAGGGCGGATACCACTGGTACCTGCGGTCTTCAACGTCGATATGAATATGGATGACGGAGTGTCCTTCGAGGGTCTCACACACCGATTCATCAGCAACCCCAGGAAGTACGAGAATTTCGAGTTGTTCTTGAACGCTACGGGGAATGAGAAACACCTCACTCTGGAGTGGAGCTACAACACGGATCTATTCCTTGAAGAGACCGTACGTGGCTGGATGAAGGACCTACAAGGGATCATCGAACGCGCACATGCTGCGCCGACCCAACGGATCGGCACCCTCATCTCTCCACCGCACGTGGATGTCGACGCACCGCTTCCTCCGAAAGTTTGGAACGGTGGACTTTCCACTTACCCGCATGATGCCGTGGATGCCTTGTTCGACCGGATGTGCGATCGTTATCCGGATCATGTGGCTATTGAGTTGGGGAGCCAGCGGGTCACCTATGCCGAATTACGAAAGTTGGTGGATCCACTCGCTGCGGAACTGGTGCGTTGCGGACTCGAACACGGTGAACCTGTCGGTCTCTGTTTCGACAAGGCCATTGCCTCGCAAACCGCCATGTTGGCCATCCTGAAAGCAGGTGGTTGTTACGTCCCCTTCGACCTCAGCTATCCAGAGGAGCGGATCCGCTATATGCTGGACGATGCGAAGCCGAGATTCATGCTCACGCACGAGCACCTGCTCCCCCAGTTACCGGGTTGTGAAGACCGGGCCATCCTGTTGGATCCGTTGGGCGCAGCAGCTTCGGGCTCCTTCACCGGATCGGCTGCTCCAGTCCGCAAACACGACACCAACAGCCCTGCCTACATCCTTTACACCAGTGGAAGTACAGGCAACCCGAAAGGCGTGGTGGTGCCGCATCGTGGTGTGGTACGGTTGGTTCGGGATCAGAACTACATGCAATTCTCATCGGACCTCGTATTCCTTCAAATGGGGAACCTCTGTTTCGATGCCAGCACCTTCGAGATCTGGGGTGCGCTGCTGAATGGTGCACGCCTGGTGATCCAACCACAGCAAAAACCAACGTTAAGTGAGATCGCCACTGTGCTTCGCAACCATAAAGTGACCAGTGTGCTCTTTCCCACGGGCTTGTTCAACATGCTGGTGGACGAGCAACTCGATGCACTCAGCGGTCTGAAGCATCTGGTGACCGGAGGTGATGTCATGAGCCCGATCCACGCACGCAAAGCATTGAAGGCCCTGGGCACCGGCGTGATCGTGAATGCATACGGACCCACGGAGAATAGCGTGATCGTGACCTGCCATGCCGTTGATGACGAATCGCAGTTGAGTTCAACGGTCCCGATCGGAAAGCCGATCTCGAACACCGAGGCCTACATCCTGGACGAGGCGATGCGCCCGGTGCCGATCGGCGCAACGGGTGAATTGTACGCCGGGGGCGATGGTGTTGCGCTGGGCTATTGGCAGCGACCGGAAATGACGAACGAGAAGTTCATTCCTGATCCGTTCAGTGGCCGACCGAACGCCAAACTCTATCGCACCGGTGATCTGGCCCGCTGGCGATCCGATGGCACCATCGAGTTCATCGGTCGTGCGGACACACAGGTGAAATTGCGCGGCTTCCGGATCGAATTGGGCGAGATCGAAACAGCCATGGATGGTATCCGATCCGTTAAGGATCGGATCGTGTTGTGCCGGGAGGATCGACCCGGAGACAAACAACTGGTGACCTATTTGGTAGCCAGCGACCCTAGAAAGCCCCAAGAGGAATTCATTGAGGAGATCCGTGCGCATCTGCAACGCACATTGCCCCCACACATGGTACCTGCAGCATACGTCGTGCTACCGGAATTCCCCTTGAACCAGAGTGGGAAGGTGGATCGAAAGGCCTTGCCTGCACCCAACGTGGCCACACCTTCATTGCGGGCCCAACACGTGGCACCTCGGGATGCGACCGAAAAGGAACTCGCTGTGATCTGGAGCGCAGTTCTCGGCGTGGAGGACATCGGGGTACACGATAACTTCTTCGATCTGGGCGGTCATTCTCTTACAGGCATCCAATTGCTCACCAAGGTGGAACAACGATTCGGGCTCGCGATCGAGTTCAAGCAACTCTTCGTGGCACCTACCGTTGCCCAAATGGCGCAGCTCCTCGCCCCTTCTGAACGTCCGGTCGCTTTCGAGCAGTTGTTATCGTTGCGAACGACGGGTTCAAGGGTCCCACTGATCTGTATCCACGGCGATGAAGCCAACGTCTTCTTGCCGAAGTATCTGAGCAAAGATCAACCGTTCTATGCGATCAGCCACCAAGGTGAAGCCGGGAAACCCATCGCGCATACGGAAGTGGAAACCATCGCGGCCTACTACATCTCCGAACTGAAGAAGGTGTTGCCCCGTGGCCCATACGACCTCTGTGGCTATTCGTTCGGTGGTCTCGTCGCATTTGAAATGGCGAGGCAATTGACCGCATCAGGCGATCAGGTACCTGCCGTGATCCTGCTGGATGCGTACGCACCAGGTCCCTACTTGGAGGTGATGCGCGAAGAACAAAAGTTCCATGAACCCGCTAAGAAGGTCGTGCTACGCGCTGTGATCGCCATGTACCGCGCCATAGATCGTCCGATCCCGGCGCGGATCCGCAACTTCCACATCATCGACACCTATGATCGAGCAGTTGCGAGGTACCGGATGACAACGTACAGCGGCAACGTGATCCTGATCAAGGCGAATGGTTCGCCAGGCTCGGACGACATGGGTTGGGCGCCGCTCGTTTCCGGAAAACTGAGTCTGCGCAATACGGTCGGTGATCACTATTCCATGATCAAGGAGCCGTTGGTGGCCCAACTGGCAGAGGAAATGGAGGCCGCCATGGCACAAGGATCCACAATGCCTGCTGCCGTGGTATGAACGAGGGCACCGGTCGTTCATTGATCGTTCACTGCGATGGTCCGCTCGAAGCACGATTCGAGCCCAACGTGTCGATAGAGCAGACCGGGATCACCATTCATTTCGCGACACTCGAAGCGCTGCGACCGTATGCAGACCAGTATGCCACCTTGTTGGACCAAGGAGAGAACGAACGACTGGAGCGCTTTCGATTCCCGGCGGATAGGGAACGCTTCCTACTCGGGCACGGTGCGTTGCGCGTGGTGCTTTCTCAACGATCGCATTCGGATGCTGCGGCTCTTCGATTCGATCGAGGCACATACGGCAAACCGGTCGTGGCCGGATCACGGATCCATTTCAATTTGAGCGACACCAAGGATGCCATTGCCATTGCCGTTGGTGGAACGCACGAACTCGGTGTGGATCTGGAGACCACGGATCGCAAGGTGGACCACGTGGCCGTCGGTGAGCACTACTTCACCATCGAAGAACGTGCATCCATTTCAGACTCGAACGATGGCAAGCGCCGATTCCTCGAGTTCTGGACGCGCAAAGAAGCCGTCCTCAAAGCCAGCGGTGTCGGGATAATGGATGACCTCCGGGTATTGCGGGTGGACCTGCCAGCGAACCGAATGACGATCACCCATGATGCATTCAAGAGCATGGCGGCGGAAACCTATCACGTGAAGACCTGGACGATCGGTGATCCGCACATCGTGAGCCTGGCTACCGTGCTGGATCCTGGTCCCGTTAGGTTCGAACGGATCCGTCACTGATCACTGTCGGTCTCACCCCAGAATCGCGGGTGGAAATTCAACAAATAGAGCCGACGGCCCGCACGGGTGATGGCCGTATAAAGCCACCGGATGTACTCACGATCCAGCATGTCCTCGGTCACGTAGCCTTGGTCAACGAACACCGTGTTCCACTGACCGCCTTGTGCCTTGTGCGCAGTGACGGCATACGCATACTTCACCTGCAAGGCCCGCGCATACGGATCCTCGCGCATCTGTCGGTATCGTTGCGCTTTCGTCGGCGCGGTGTAGCTGTTGAAGAGGGTCTCTCGGAGCGCTCGAAAGCGTGCATCTGGGAGCGCAGGTGCTTCGATCGCCAAGACATCCAGCATCACCTTCACCTCCAACTCCCTATCCTCCGCGCCGTTCCACCAGCTCACCGTGAGGTCCGCGAAACGTGCCCCGTAGCACGCTTCGACCCCGTGTACCCGTTGCACCACTAGTGGTTCGCCGTTCGCGATCAGTTCAGCCCGTCCGTTCTTTCCAGCCCAGAAGTAGTCGTTCTTCACCACCATGATCCGATCCCCGGAGCAGATCTCCTCTTCATACCCATGGATCCGTGCGCGCACTTGTTGGCTGTATTGGTAGGCGCGCTTGTTGCTCCGACAGATCACACACACCTCATCATCTCCATCTTGGCCGTAGGCGGTTTCCAAGGCATCCTGCAAGTCATGGCCTTCCACCCGAATGACATCCGGATATCCCTGGCGGAACTGCGGCAGTGGTGACTCTTCCGCAAGCAGCGCTCGTAGATCCGTGGCAACGGCCAAGATCCCGGAAGCGGCTGCTTGCCGGACGACATCGGTCATTTCCAAAGCACCCGCCACCAGACCGAACGCGTGCAATTCCTTAGGGTCCAAGGCCGGGCTGTGGTCACTACCCACGGGCGGCAACTGGGCCGGATCACCGATCAGGAGGACCCGCGTTCCGGGCGCTGAATAGATGTGCTGGAACAGATCCTCGAGGAGATCTCCGCCACCAAAGGCTCGATCACCAGTGGAACTACGCCCGATCATGGATGCCTCATCGATGATGAACAAGGCCCCGGCATCCTTATTCGGGGCGATCTGCAACCGGCCACCTCCTTCTTCTTCCATCCCGCGATAGATCCGCCGATGGATCGTGGATGCAGGCCGACCAGCATAGCCCCCAAGGACCTTTGCTGCACGACCGGTGGGTGCCAATAGCACCACGGCCCGTCGTTCTGAGGATAACACCTTCACCAAGGCTCCCACCAAGGTGGTCTTTCCCGTGCCTGCGTAGCCCTTCAGCACCAAGGCCGCCCGTTCCTTGGGGGTGGCCAAAAGGCGCTCCAAAGCCATGGCCGCCTGCCGTTGGCCCGCCGTGGGCGGATGCCCCAATGCCTCTAGGAGGCGCTGACCAAGATCGGGGAGCGGCATGGGCGAACTGGTGAGATGATCGGAGGAACGGTGGTCGGACCTTTCGCAACGCGATCAGGTCGGGGGTGAATTTATTTTACTTTTGGACGCTTCCGAACCCTGCAAGCACTTGTGATGAAGAACATAGCCAATTACATCTTTCCGCTGCTCCTGATCTTCGTTGGTGGCGCGCTGCTCATTATTGGCGGTAGGCAAGGCCAGAACTCCTGGGTGATGCTCGGTGCTGGATTGGCACTGCTGGCCGGTGTGGTCTCCTTGCTCCTTCAAATGGGCATCATCAACCGAACGATGGGAACGGTACTTGGCGTGGTCTTCGCCGTGGTCGCCATCGGTTTGGCTTACCGCAACTACCGTTCGGTGGTGGAGGTGCTCGAATTCAACGAGAGCAAGGCGGCGAACGACCGGTTGGTGGTGCAAGGACTGAAGGATATCCGAACCGCACAACTCGGTTTCAAGGAAGCCACTGGCGCGTATACCGGAAGCCTTGAGTCCTTACGCCAGTTCGTTAAGACCGGGTTCATTCCGATGATCAAAGCGATCGGCCAAGTGCCCGATTCGCTCACGGAATTGCAAGCGCTGGAACTGAAGTTGATCGTGCGTGACACCATCATGGCCCCTGCCCTCGATTCCCTGTTCCTTTCTCCTCGCTTGCAGGCTGACCGCGTCTATCCCTTCGATCCGGACAACTTCGTCAATTCGCCGACGAGGGACAAGAAGCCCTATCTACTGCGAGCCGGGGTGATCAATTCCAGTGGACGCAGTGTTCCTGTCTTCTTGGCGCGTGATCCGCAGCCCATGGTAGCGGGCGACACCCTCTTGGTAGGGAATATGGAAAAGGCGAGCACCGCTGGTAACTGGACCGGCGAATAGGACCATGGAAGGCGGTAGTCGCCGCGTGACCAGCTACGATCCCACCAGCGATCGCGGGCATCACTTGGCCATTCTTGTCGGACAGGGCGTTGTCGCTTGGGTAGCGCATGATCTGCGTACCTCGGCACCCGGAGCATTGGCGTGGGGAGCGGATATGGCGATCCTCGAACACGCTACGTTACCCAAGCATCCCCGTTCGGTCAGTTTCGTATCGCTACCCGAATGGAGCACCTTGGTTCCCGACGGGGCATTGTACCCCGGTGATGAGGAACAACATTTGGCCTTGGTCCATGGGAAGCTGCCCACAGGACAAGTGCGGGACGAGCCTGTGCGGACCTTGGGTGCCAGTTGCATATACGTGCATGAGGAACTCGCGGAACGCCAGGTGCTGGAACGCTTCCCAAATGCACGTGCGCTGCCCTTGCAAGCCGTGCTCGTGCAAAGCGCTCAGCAACGATCGAACGGTCGCCCACTGGTGTTGGTGCATCGCGGTGCCGATCGGGTGGATATCGCGGTCGCGCACGACCAGGAACTCTTGCTGAGCAACTCCTACCCCGCACGTACCCCGGAAGACCTGCTCTATTTCTGCCTGTTGGCCATGGAGCGCTGCGGCTGTTCGCCGGAGGACACACTGCTGCATTGTGGTGGAACACACCTTACCGGGATCGAACGGGATCTACTGCAGCGCTATTTGCCGCACATGGCATCCGCCAACCCATTCCGTTGGCCAGGGGCCGCGCTGCACGAGCATGCGGACCGATGGCTGGCGGCGATGGATCAATTGGCATGCGTATCATAGGCGGCAAATACCGCAACCGTCGGCTGCATCCACCGGCCGGAATGGAGGCCCGCCCCACCACGGATTTCGCCAAAGAGGGCCTGTTCAATGTGCTTCATCACAGCATGGATCTGGAGGGGATCCGGGTATTGGACCTCTTCGCCGGGACCGGCAACATCTCCTTGGAATTCCTTTCACGGGGTGCGCGGGAAGTGATCTCTGTGGATCAGGATCGCGCCCTGTTCAACTTCATGCAACGCACCGCGAGCGACCTTGGCGAGACCGGCTGGCGTATGGTGAAAAGCGATGTCTTCACATTTCTCAACAGCCATCGCGGTCAGTACGACATCGTGTTCGCCGACCCCCCCTTCCGCACCGAGCAACTGGAACGCATTCCTGCCTTGGTGCGGCAAACCGGAATACTCGGCCAAGAAGGTCTCTTGATCGTGGAGCACCACGATAAGGTGGACCTCAGCAAACAACCGGGCTACCTTCGTACACGCACCTACGGACTGATCCGTTTCAGTTTCTTCGGGCCTTGACCTGTGCGAAGGCACTGGACTGAAGTGGGTGTAGGGGATCTGGTGACATGAAAAGAACAGGACACTCAGCTGTGAATAGCCCTGCATTGGAGCTGACCGGATCAGTGCGCTGTCGTCCGTACCGGTTCCTTTCGTTCCAGGGCTATCGCCTCTTATTTTCTGCGACCCCGCTGGGGTCGTTCTCCCATCGAGGGGCATTTGCTGATCTCTGTGTCCCCTCTGGGATCAGAACGCAGCACTGGTCATTCCCCTTGTGGGTTGACCCCAGAGGGGTCACAGAGAATAGAATTCGAGTCGGACGAACGTGTTCGACCCCAGCGGGGTCGCAGAAACAACAGACCTGGTGCGGAATGTTTTTAGTGGCGATAGCCCTGCCTACGTTCCCGTTCACCACACCCTCTAGTTACCTTTCCCTGCATTGCGTTCGCCCCGCACAAGTGCCGATCCCATGAGCCGACCCATCGCCGTTTTCCCAGGGACCTTCGATCCCATCACCATAGGCCATGTGAGCATCGTATTGCGATCCCTTCCACTCTTCGAACGGATCGTTATCGGCATGGGCGTGAACAACACCAAGAAGACGATGTTCGCGCAAGAAGAACGCATGGCATGGATCGCCGAAGCATTCAAGGATCATCCACAGGTGGAAGCCATGGCATTCGAAGGACTGACCGTGGAACTATGCAAACGGGTCGGTGCAGGCTTCATCATTCGCGGACTGCGCAACAGCACCGACCACGGCTACGAACGGAGCATCGCCTTGACCAATCGCCAACTCGCTGGCGTAGAGACCATCTTCCTGCCCGCAGCTCCGGAGCATGCGCACATCAGCAGCACCATCGTTCGCGAACTGCTCGCCAATAAGGCGGATGTATCCGCGTTGGTGCCTATGGTACTGCCTCGTCGATCATGACCCGCGCACTCTTCTTTGCATTCGCTCAATTCGGTGCGACGCATGCCCATGCGAACACCTTTTCCATCACCGTTACTGCGGTCGGATTGAAGGAGGACGTTGTTCAGATCCACCGGTATGCGGACCTGTTCACCATGCGCACATTGCCGCTTGCGCAGGAACTTTTCAACGCTGAACGCCAGGCTACCCTTACCGCTTCGGTGGAAGGCGCGATGCGTATCCAACTGAGGATCGGCGAACGGGGTTGTGATCTGTATGTGCGACCGGGCAGCAATTACCACATCAAGGCGTATGATCTGGGAAAGGCCCGCAGCCTTAGTGGGACCACGCCTTTGGGGATCACGTTCCTGGATCTGGATCCGCTGGATATCAATGCACTAACCACGGATGTGAACGAACGCATCGATGCCTTCATTGCAGAGGACCTTGCCACGGATGAGGTCGCCGGCATGCAGGCTGTGGATATCCAACGCAAGGAAGGCTCACAGCGACCCGATAGCTCTCAGCGCCCACCTACCTTGTTCGTAACACCCGTGCTCTCCAAAGCCCGTTCGGACACGTTCGCGTTCAAGTTGCGTCGATTCTATGATGCGGTCGATGATGAATGGTTCGGGCACTACCTCGAGTACAGCATCGCGGGGATCCAACAGGGGCCTCAAGTGAACGAGCGCAAACAGTTCGAGACCCAGCTCCAAGGGAAACCTATTCTGTACGACGACCCGGAATACGTGCGCTTCATCCGCAACTTCTACAGCGAATCCCTCGAACGCATTTACCGCTACAGCGCAGACAGCCTTCAGATCGCCGCTACAAGCAAGAGCAAGGATGCGCTGCGCCGACTGTTCCAGCACAACGACCTCTTGAGGGAGAGCGACCGACTTGCGGAATTGGTGATGATCGATCAACTGTATCTGAACCATGCGCGGAAAATGGTCCGGCAAGTTCACGCCGAAGCGATCCTCGCGGATGTGATGGAGCACTCCACCTTCATTGAACATCGGACCATCGCAGAAAACATGTTGTGGGACTTGACCACCATGCGCGTCGGCACCATGCTACCAGCAATGCGACTAGAGGACCCGAGTGGAAAAGCCGTTCAACTGGAAGACTTCACCAAAGGCCCCACGTGCATTGCCATCACGGCAGGTTGGTGTACCTATTGCGCCACCGAATTGGCTGGTCTTGTGCAACTCGGCAGTACGTATCCGAATGCGGTGGATGTGATCGTGATCGGCCTGGACGAGGACCTCGATGCCTTCAACCGGATGCGGAAAGGTTCGCCTCAGAACGAATTCACTTGGTTGCATGCACCCGCCGGGTCGGAGTTGCGCGAGTCGCTTCGGTTACGGAGTCTTCCGGCCTTCTTCCTGCTCAACGATGGTGTGCTGGCACGATCGCCCGCGCCGCCTCCGAGCAACGGCTTGGGAGAATTGTTCTTCAAGGCGAAAGTGGAAGCCGAGAAGGGTCAGCGCCTCAAGGTGTGGGACGACTGAAGACTACTGTTGTGAAAAGCAACCGGACGTCATGCGGTCCGAGCACGCCAGGCGTGGAGAACCGGTAGAAGCGACGGATACGTATCCAGCTCCATCATTCGCACGCCCGCTGCATCGAGCCAGCGGACTTCTTCGATATCCTCCTCTGACTGCGCCACCAACCGCTCCTTGGATGAGGAACGCATGAGGAACCAATCCGTCCGCTTCAAGTACGCCTTGCCCTTTCGCTCGTATGTATGCCAAGTGCTCGTCACGAGTTCGACCAGTTCAACCTCTTTCAATCCGCACTCCTCTTGCACCTCGCGGACGGCGCCTTCGTCAATGGCTTCCCCTTTCTCCACCTTGCCCTTCGGAAGATCCCACTTCCCCAGTCTACGGATCGCAAGCAATCTCCCCTTTTCATCGATCACCAACCCTCCTGCGGCTTGCACGAAGACGTGAACATCCGCAAAAGCGGACCACACATCGAACTGCGGAGGCGCTTCCACCACGGCACCTCGCGGATACGTACCGGCATGCATCCCACGGATCAATTCGCCCAAGGCATCACGGTCCTCCACTTGCACTAGCGGCGTATCCGACCCTTTCATGTCCTTCGCGCTGTGCCCGAAATACAATGGCATGCCCCCGATGTAAACCACGTACTTTTGCTTCATGTCGTCACCGCTCGATCCAGCGCTCAAGGTTGCGGAGTTCCTGCTCCAGATCAAGGCCGTCAAACTTAGTCCCAATAAGCCGTTCACGTGGGCGAGTGGTTGGAAGAGTCCGATCTATTGCGACAATCGGAAGACCCTCTCCTACCCCGCTGTGCGCACCTTCATCCGCCAACAGTTCGTCCACATCATCAACAGTGAATTCGGTTCTCCTGACATGATCGCGGGTGTGGCCACAGGCGGTATCGCACACGGCGCATTGGTAGCGCACGACCTCGGCCTGCCCTTCATTTACGTCCGCAGTGGCAGCAAGGATCACGGACTGAAGAACCAAGTGGAAGGCGATCATTCAGTTGGCCGCAGCGTAGTGGTGGTGGAAGATCTCGTGAGTACCGGGGGCAGCAGCCTCAATGCCGTACAGGCGCTGCGCGATGAAGGGATCGAAGTGAAAGGCATGGTCTCCATCTTCACTTACGGATTCGATCAAGCACGCGATGCTTTCGCCGAGGCCAAGGTGAACCTGCACGCGCTCACGAACTACAGCGTGTTGCTCGATCAGGCCTTGCGCAGCGATTACATTACCGAGAAGGACGTGGTTTCGTTGAACGAGTGGCGAAAGGATCCCGCGAATTGGGATGTGGTGAAAGCCTGAGACCTCACCGCAGAAGGACGATCAGAAAGTAGAGGAAAGCAAGAAGCAAAGACCAACCCATGACGACCATCGAGAGCAAGCACGTGGTGATCGGAAAGGCCGCACAGGACCTCTACACCTTCCTGCAAGACATGAACAACTTCCAACAGTTGCTGCCGCAGGACCGCATCAGCGAGTGGAAGAGCGACGGCTCTTCCTGCTCCTTCAAGGTGCAAGGGGCCGCCACCATTGGGCTCCAATTGGACGGTGGCACTGAACCGAATCTTGTGAAAATGAAGGCCACCGAGCGCAGTCCTTTCCCATTCACTTTGGATGTCCACTTGAACGAGCAGGATGGCACCACCGAAGCTTGGCAGGTGTTCAATGGCGACATCAATCCTTTCATCAAGATGATGGTGGAGAAGCCGCTGAAGAATTTGTTCGACCACATTGCGGATAAGATGAAGGCGGTTCACGGGTGAACCTTGTAGGCATTGGGATATAGGACCATGCCGGATCTGTTACGGCGAAGAATGGGCGGGCAACATACCCCGCACCTATAAAAGCACTCCCCTACTTCCGCACCGCCACACGGATCAAGCGTGAACTATTCTCACCGGTCAGCAACATGTCATAGACTCCGTCCGCTGCATTCCGAAGATCGATAGGAATCCTGCGAGTAGTACCAATGGCTTGTCTAACCAATTGTCGATGGACCACCTGACCAGAGCTGGACGTGATCTGCAAACTCACCTCTTGGTCGAATGCCTCGCTCAAGAGCAAGTCGAAGGAGCCCTGGTTCGGGTTCGGGATCACCATGATCTCGGAGCTCGGACTCTGGAGAGAATTGACATCCGTGATGATGAAAATGGCCGAGTCCTGACAAGGGCCGTTGGAAACATAGAGTCGGTAAACCCCGGCCCACGTCATCGGTTGGCACTGCTCAGTGCCGATCGGATTTCCCTCATAGGTCCACAAATAAGATTGCGCGACTATGTCGCTGCACAAAGTGTCGCCCCCTTGCACAACGATCTGCGGAGTACCCGGCAGAGGCCACTCGACCACATAGACCGAGTTACTTGGACTCACGCACCCGAACGCATCCGTCCCTGTCAGTTGGACGCTCGTGGTGGCATCTACCCAAATGCTCTGCGTGCTCGCCCCGGTAGACCAACTGTACTGGTCGTAGCCGGACGCGGCCATGAGCAACAGGCTGTCGCCTTCGCAGAATTCCGCAGGTGAAGGAGAGATGGAAGGCGCTGCAGGAAGCGCGTGTACGACCACGATGATCCCAATCGAAGGCTCGCTCGTGCATCCGTTCGAGTCCGTGACCGATAGGCTGTAGTTGCCATTGGTAGTGACCGTGGTACTGGGATCATTGGATCCGCTCGGCAACCAATGATAGCTGCTGAATCCGGCAGGGCCGGATAGCTGGACTTGGCCGCCCGCGCAGAACTCGACCGGACCATTCGCCGTGACCGAAGGGGTAGCCGGTAAGGCCTGAATAGTGAAAAGCCCACTCTCAACGTAGGTGGCTGGATCGCCGGAATCGGAGATGCGCACTATGTACTGATTGCCTGGTGACGTTCCAGCCGGGATGCTCCACATGTAGTTCGGACCGATTACGCCGATCGCTATGGAAGTGAACGAACCACCCCCGTTGTCCGAGATCTCAATATCGAAGGACTCGATAGTTCCGGTACCCCAAACGATGTTGACACTACCTCCTATGCACCATGACGAACCCGCAGCAGGACCGACCAACGCAAAAACCTGTGGAAGTAGCGTCGTACAGGCATCGGGCTGAGGTGGTAGTGCCTCAGCATAGAGTACCGAATCATGCGCAACGGTGTAGAAACAATAGGACAGGCCGGTGGTACCGTTGAACGAATAGGAACCGTTCGGCGGTAGGCCGGATGCCACCAATGAAGCGGGCGCTCCATCTGTAGAAGCATACAGGTCCACGTGCTCAACACCACTGCCTTGATTCGGGTCCAAAGAAGTGTAATGCACCAGTAGGGAATTCTGGTTCACGGATACCAAGCTGTCCACTTGGCTGTTCGGGCCTTCGGCATCCACCAGGTTGACCCATGTGTTGGTCAGGATCGGTTCATTGATGTCGAAGGTGATCTCCGCTTGGGCGCTAAGCGTATCCCGTGTTACAGCCGTACTACTCGGAGCGATGCTGAAGCTCACCACGCCTTGACCACGGCCTGAAACATCATTCGGCGGAAGGAATCCGACCAGCGGACTATAGGGTGGCAACAACGTCTGGGGATCCAAGCTCTCAAAGGACCAGTAGGCTTTGCGGGTATTGACATTAACACCGGCGTTCAACTGCACTAGCACCCCGTTATGCATGAACTGGGTGCTGTAATACATCTGGCCTGTGGGAATGTGAAAGGTTGTATCCCCGATGGCGAAATCGCCCAACCGGAAGCTGTACACGGCAAAGTCCTCTTCCAATTGAAGCGCTACACCAACCACCTGCGCACTTCCAGTTGCGATCAACGAATCATTCTCGAAAGAGATTTGAAAAGCGTGCTGTATATCAGTCGCGATCCATGCTGACGTACCAACACCGACCGGTCCCAGAATTTCATTCGGATCGCAGGGTGACGCAATGCGTTTACATAAATGTGTCTTCAGTTGGCACAGCGTATACGTTATTGCACCAACGCCCATAAAGTCCGAAATCTTGGGCTTCCGGACGAATGATCGGAATGTTCTAGGGTCGAGCTGATACTTCTCCACATTGTCGCCTATCACGCTCTCGAGATAGGAATCCGAAACGAACTTGTTAATCGCATCGCATGTAAGGCCGTTATTGCAGTTGTCTCTCGCTCCGGTGCAAGAACTGTATGCCGAATATCCAAACCAAGCGACTCCGATCACAGTAGTGCTCGAAAATCCAAGGGCCACTAAATCTCGACCGCAACTAAAAATGCTAAGACCACATCCAGCGGCATCGAGCATATTAGAGCACTGATGCGATGTCAGGGATTTGCATTCTACACATGGGCTTCTTTCTTCAAACCCACAACCACATGCACCAGGCTCACACTTGAGCGGATCATTGGGGCAAGCGTCAACGCAATTCGGGCAGCCATCACCGTCCGCGTCATTGTCGAAATAATCACAGCCACAAACACCTCCATCCAACCACTTCTCCGGGTTCAACGGACAGAAGTCCTCGCAATTAGGATGGCCATCTCCATCCGCGTCGCCATCGCTAACCCCGCAACCACATGTACCGGGCTCCACCTTGTACGGGTCGTCCGGGCAACCGTCAATACAGTTCGGGAAATAATCGTTGTCATTGTCCAGATCGGCAACACCGCATCCACAAATGCCAGCGCTCGTCTTGCCGGAATCAAAGGGGCAGCCATCCAAACAATCAGCCACACCATCATTGTCCGTGTCCGTATCCGGAGTTCCGCACCCACAACTGCCCGGCTGCGTCTTTAGCGGGTCTCCTGGACAAAGGTCAATGCAGTTCGGTGTCCCATCCGAATCCGAATCAGTTTCCAGGACGCCACAACCGCATGTACCCGGCACGATCTTCAATGGGTCCGAAGGACACGCATCAAAACAATTGATCGTTCCGTCCCCATCGTCATCTCCACTGGCAGCACCGCATCCACAGACCCCTGGTGCTATTTCATTAGGGTCATTCGGGCATAGATCCACGCAATCCGGGAATCCATCGCCATCCGTGTCCGTATCCGGCACACCGCAGCCACAAGATCCCGGGAAACGTTTGTTCGGATCCAATGGGCACAGGTCCAAGCAATCCACCCATGCATCTCCATCGCTGTTCACGTCGGCAATCCCGCACCCACATAGGCCCGGAAATTGTTTGTTCGGGTCGAGATCACAACCCTCCTCACAGTCGAACGCACCGTCACCATCCGAATCCACATCAGCAACTCCACAACCGCAGTGCCCCGGATCCGCCTTGAACGGATCATTCGGGCAGCGGTCATAACAGTCCATCACCCCGTCCGTATCGGCATCGGACATGCAATCCGACGATAGGCATCCCGGTACGTACGAAAGGATCATTTCAGTTCCACCCATGATGTACAGGCGGAAATGCCCATCAACGGTATTGCACAGCACCTTGAAATAATCGTCGTTGATGAAGACCTTGGTAGTATCGAACCCAATGAAACCAGCGGCATGCATGATCGGCCAGGAATATGGACGACAAGGGTCGAAATCGGCCAACGGATAGGGCAGACCATAACTGTTCAAGGGGCCGATGTTCAGAACCATAGGTTGTTCTGCCGTAGCTGTTACGGTCACTTGGCCTTCCACATCGACTAGGTCCCAACCCGGATCCAAGCCTGCACCACCATCCAGATCATTGATATGCCAGATGTACATCCGAGCAGGACCCAACGTCAAGGCATCATAATGCTCCGTTCCAACCGGCAGACCCGGATTCAAGGGCATGGCAAGGCACGACGGACAGCCAGCAACATAGCTGCTATGCCAAGCGGGATCCACAATACCGTTGCTCAGCAGGAATTGAATGTTGTTCTCAACAAGCACATCGGGGTCCGATAGCTGTGAAACAAGATCATCGGGCAATGTGGACTGATCCACCTCCCCGGAGAGGAAGGACTGCCGAAGCACGGAGAGTTGGAATAGCCCTTCCAGAATGAATTGATCGTAGGATTTCGGCAAGGCCGTGAGCGCAGGCGTGATGGAAGGAGATCGCTGGCCGGAAATGGCTACGCTCAGCATCAACTCCTCTTGTGGATGAACTCCACTAGCCAGAACCGAGATGGTCGTGCGACCCTCATCCGTTGCGATGCTGTAGTTGACACTATCAGCATTCAGTTCGTCGATGCTTTCGGAGCGAATGATGTTCGCGGAAGTGATCACCCCGTGTACGACCAACCCTGAATCCAAGGCCAACTCAAGCGTGATGATCGGTATGTCGACGAGGCCATCATTGCTGACCGTATAGGTCAAGTAGCTCGTCCCTGAGGATTTGAGTACTTCTGCAGAGAGGTCGGAAACCCTCAGCACGTAATCATCGCCTTCCGCAACAATGAACGGGGAATAGGTCGCCTGTTCCATGGACAAGTTCATTGTGCGGACCAAGTATGCTCCGGTATCCACATCCGATAGGTCCCAGCCGACCTCGACTTGCATACTGTTCACGAAGCCCGTCACACTCGCGCTTGAAACAACGTTGTTCCCTTGGTCGAGCAGCTCAAAGCTCATTGCGCTGTTGAATCCGGCGCCGATGACCGTGGTGGTCACAGGACCTTGGCCAACAGTCCCCGGAACCACAGCTATGATCGAGAATGGCAAACCCACCACGGCCACACTTGCGGCTTGGTCGTTCGGAGAGCTGACCTGAGTGGTGGCAAGGATGAAGTAGGTGCCGGTAGCTGCTGAAGGAATGAGTACCTGCTTGACGCCGTTCGGCGCATCGATCTGCTCGAAGTCATGGTCGGCTTCCGTAGGAACGTGACCGAGGGAAACATAGAGGCGTTTATCACCGAATGGTTGATCAGTAAGCAGGCTGACCAATACATCCAACCCCGGTTCATCGACTTGGACCTTGTAGTACAAGAGGTCGCCCGAATTCAACGCGGCATAAGCCGTATCGTTCAAGGGGATCTCCGTTGCATCAACCGTGGTTTGCGCCAATGACGCATTGGTGTTATTGGCATAGTTCAGTTCCGGAATGCTCACTGCGGTATTCGTACCCGCAACCAGATAGTACGGTCCGATGTCGATCCCGGAGAGAAGCTTGGTCAGTGCGATGTCCACAGACTCGCCGGATTGAAGCAGGATCCCCTGACTCTTGCTGCCCAGCAATGGATCGATCAAGGGTTCAAGCAGCTGGTTCAAGGAGAAATGGACATTGTTGCCCAGCAGGCCCACGGCCACGCCGGGGCCATTGTTCCGCACATTCAAGGTCACTGTGTTCTCAAAACCAAGGAACCAAGAGGATGGACCATCCACCATGGTCACCTCCAGATCGGTTGGGGCGGGGACATTCAAGAAGATCGGTATGATGACCTGGTTGTTGTCCTCCGCCTGATGCTCGTAAACGCTGTTCCACCGGTCCGTTTCAAGGATCAGGTATCTACTACCGGACATCGCACCCGGCAGGCAGAAATCCAGGATACTGGTGTATTGCCCACCACTAGCTCCTATCCCCCCAATATGGCTAGCCGCTACCAATGCGGTGGCACCGAAGGTGCTAGGTGCCGTGTTGATCAAAGCCCGATCGGTCCAATTCTGTGTTGTTGAGCCGATCGAATCGTTTCGAACCGTGATACCTACAGAAAGGCATTGCCCGCTGTAAATCGTCCCCGGCAGCGGAGTAACATTTGAGATGTACAGATCAATGGGGTCGCTGAGGTCGATGTGGATCGGCGTCGATATGGTGTTGTTCGCCGGAACGCTATCATTCCCGCATAGATCATTGAAGTCGGTCTTCCCAATCACATACCAGTCTCCTTGGATCCCGTTAGGGATCTGAAAAGTGAAATTCTTCTGGACCACTTCTCCACTATCCAGCACGTTCACCAGATCCATTGAATTGATGGTATACGCACCTGTAAGCCCACCATCGGGGCTGAGGTACACGCGGCCGGACCGGATGTTCCGATCAGCCGTGTTCGGACCCAGATTGTGCTCCTTGAACGAGGCTGATATCGTGGAGCCGGACAAGGCGATCGCAGGAGCGACCAGATCCTCGGCGGCCACATCCGTGTATGCTGGAGTGACCGTTACCACAACGGGTGTTGAAGCGTTGTTGTTCTCGGCCGGCGCACCACCGAAGAATTCGAAGATCGAGTTACCCTGATCCGCAATGACGAACAGGTAGCGCGGTCCATAAGGGAAGTTGTAGGCAATATCCAATAGCACATTGCAGATCACGCTCCCCCCTGCAGGAATATCAACGCTGTTGAATGGTCGCGTCCCCAGATCGATATCGTCCGAATTCCCTAGGTTCAGGTCGAACGAAAGGACGTAACGATCGACCCTGTTGGATGCAACAAGAGGTGTGTTCCCAGCATTCTGCACAGTGTAGCTGATCGGCAGGTCAAGGCGCGGGGTGGTAATGGCCGGTGCATTGACTACGGTAACGCGCAGATCCGGATAAGGGGCCAGTGATACGTTCACAACAGCGTTTCCAATGTTGGCTTCATTCAACTCGAAGACCAAGTCCTGCCGGTCTACAAAGGCATAATAGAACAATGGTCCGCTGAAACCATTCGGGATGGTGGTTTGGATCGTCGTATTCACGTTCGAGCCGGCTGGGAAAGCCGGAGCGGGCATGGCCACAGAGCTGACCAGAACGACCGAATCAGGATGGAAAGTGCCGTACGTGGAGCGGTAGATACCCAGCGTAGTGGCTTGGTTCAACGCATCCGGACCGATGTTACCATATGCCACTGTCACGGAGATGGACTGTCCGGAAAGGGCCGTAGCAGGTGCGGTCAAGTTAGAAACGACCAGATCAATGGTATCCTGAAGGAAGAAAGTAATCGGTGCCGAAACGACATTGTCCAAGTAGTCCAGGTCAGGCTCATAGATCACATCATTCGCATCAACCCATACGTGGATGAAATAGCTACCGATAGAGTCGACAGGAACTTGATACGTGAACTGATCGGAGACGACGAGGCCCTGCGTCAGTGATTGGCCATCGGCGCGTTGACGCGTTCCGATCAGGGTCGCGTTCTGCGGATCGAATAATGCGTTGGAGGATAGAAAAGCCTTGTTCGCATAGTTGTTCACCACCGGTGTTAGTGTAACAAGATTCTGGTACTGATACGGTATGACAAGGGTGGAATGGGTCGGATGAGTCGACGGCAAGGTCAGTGGGGCTGGCACCAGATCGGCAACGGCAGAAACAACTTCGATCGTACCATCACGCTCACTATAGTTGTTACCTTCTGCGGCGGCCTCGAAAACATCGTCACCGGCATCGATCGTGGCGTACACATGATAATCACCCACCATCTGTGGCTGCAATTGGACGTTGACTTGGACGATGGTGTCCTGCCCGGGTAGCAATGTGCCAATGTTCACGGTGAAGTATCGCGCCGCACCGGACGGGTAGCTCAAGTCCCCGCCCGAAGGGTTCGGTGTGCTGGGAAGAAGGTTAGCTGGGTCCTGGTACTGGTCAGCGAGCGTAACATGGATGATATTGGTCACCGTGGAATTGAAGACAGGCGTTGCACCATCGTTCTTGATCCCGCACGAAACGGGCAAGAGCGCATTCGAGTTGAACGGACCAGAGGCAGACCCGACCAACGAACAAACCAGATCAGGGGCAGGTGGAACGGATACCAGGACAACCGCGTGTTGGAAATTATTGTCCTCATTGCTTTCGGCCAATCCGTGATCATGTGCACCGTAGGGGCCGTTTGCACATTGCGACGCATTCCAGCAATACGCATCGTTGTTATCTGCGATCACATAGAAGAAATAGCTTCCGGAAACTGTTTGGGGAATATGCACCGTGACCGTCTGGCTGTAGCTCTGGCCTGCGTTCAAGTAGGTCAGGTTCGGAATGTTCAACAGCAGGATGTCATCTCCGATGCGCAGATCGTTGTCGGTGCTGAGATAGAAGCGAACGCGCCAGGTCGCGAGTCCGGTCGGTCCATTGCCCTGGTTCCTGCAAACGAAGGACACGGGTACGTCGGTACCCGCAACAATGGTCGATGGAATGATGAGTGTGTCGATCACGAAATCAATCGTCCCGGTGGTCCGGAAAGTCCGTGTCGAGCTATAGCTCGTATCGCAACTGTTCCTGGCCCGCACGAACCATGCATAGGTCGTGTCCGGCTGAAGACCCGCGATCGTGTGATTGGTCAGCGTCGTATTCGCGACATATGGGTCCGTCGGTTGCGTTTGATCATTCAACCAGAGGAAGATGTCATAGTTTGATGTATTCGGCACGGGCTGGAACGAAAGCGTTGTTGGCGATGGAACGAAGATGGCTTGATCGAACGGAAGCATATCCGTCACTTGATCGGGTGGACCACTTGGGATGACAAGGACAACAACACTATCCGGGTCCGAACAACCGTCAATGCTGGTTCCGGAAAGGGCGATCGTATCCGGGCCGAGTAAATTCCCGATATGAACAATGCTCGTTGCCGACGCGCCACCAGTCCATGTGATAGCCCCGCCGGAGTTCAAAGCGGTCAAGGTCAATACATCGCCTTGGCAAAGCGTCAAAGGTCCTTCGGCTTGGATCTGTAACACTTGTGCCGCTTGCAGCACGAACGGCTCTGACAAGTTGGAGCACCCTGAAATGGGATCGACATGTGCCACCGAATATGCCCCTGGAGAATTCGCAAGGATCTGCACGTCTGTGGCACCAGTGTTCCAGATCAGGTTGGAACTTACGGTACTCGTCAGTGTTGCCGAGGAACCGGGACACAATGCCGTTGCACTTGGTGTGATGATAGGTTGGCTCGGCAGAGGAAGTACTGTTACTGTAACCGAGGCACTATCCAGACACCCGTTCGCGCCGGTCACGCTAACCGTATACTCCGAGGTCACATTCGGTGCGATGATCTTGTTCGGCCCGGATGCACCGTCGTTCCACAGGTAGCTGCTTCCACCAGCGGCATGAAGCGTCACTGAATCACCCTGGCAGATGCTGAAGTCATCCTCCAAGCTGACCAGGATCGGTGGGTAGGATTGGATCACAGCGATGAGCGTATCGTTCTGCTGGTTCTGATCGCCGGCGATGGAGACCGTGATGGCCAAGGTGTTGGTCGAGTTGGGCCTCAGGTCGACGAGCTGGCCAAGTGTCAGATCCAGTGAAGCGCTCGGGGCGATCACTGTATCCACCTGCTCCGTGTGGATAAGGGTATCGTTCTGGATGAACCCGAGAACGAATGAAGTGACCGGTGCAGTACCGAAGTTGCGGACCGTGGCGACCACCGGTTCAGTACCATCATGATTACAACCACTTAGTGGTGATAGCAGAGCGATGACGGCCAAGTCGGTCTGGATCGCATTGTCCGATACCGGTGCAGCATTCGCGGTGAATGAATATGTACCGTCCAGAATACCTTCGATGTTCGCGATACGATCGAAGGTTGATGAACTACCATCCGGCTCGGTGAATGACCATGCCGCCACAAGACCAAACTGAAGTTCGATTCCGGCGGATTTGACCATCCACTCCCGGATCAGCTCAGGCGTGCGTGCCTCGCTCCACACCCTGACCTCATCCATGGAGCCATCGTACCACTGACCGGGTATCGTGGCTGTTGGCGTCCTCCCGATGCAGAAGATGGAATTCTGGGTTGCGAGGCTCGCGGTTTGTTGTCCGGCCGCTCTGCCATTGATGTAGATAGTGAGGACAGGGCTTTCATAGGTGATCGCCACGTGTGACCATTGGCCTTGTGGAATGACCTCGGTTGAGATGAGCTGGTAACTGGCGTTGTTTCCATAGTAGACCGACACTTCGCCAGTTACAAGTCTGGATACATAGAATCGATCACTCGTGGTCTGGTTGCCGCCGTAGCCGATGAGAAAATCAGTCTGGTTCCCGGGCTTGACCCAAAACTCGATCGTGCGTGTGTTACTACCTGTCGGCAAGCCAGGCAGCACTTCGACAGTGATACTTCCTCCAGCATTGATGCCGCTGGGAGTGCCAAGTGCTATAGCCTGATGCGTTTCGGCAGGGTCAGCGAAGAATGGGTCGATGTTCAAAGTATCGTTCGTGGACATTCCATCCTGTGCACCATTCGGCTGATTGGTTCGCACCATTAGGCGGTGGAGAACACCGCTGTTCAGGTCGATAGACATACCGGTCGGGATCACTCCAGTTTGGCCAACTAGTATGCTACCGGCCCATGGAACAGTATTCAATTCCCCGTCAAAGGCATACTCCAAATCCAGACTTGTCAGCGGTACGGAGCTGTTGTTCTGGACTAGCACGTCAAGAACATAGCTTCCCTCAGGCAGGATGGTGTCCCTGACAATCGGGGAAACACCCACCGGTGCGACATCAAGGCTTGCGGCCGATGAGGCGTCCAGGATAGGGGCAGCCGTTGTTGAGAAGGCAGCGCCGTTGACCAGCGCACCGTGGTTGGATCCTTTTGAATCACCTGCAACCGGACCAGTCCCCTCGCCAAAATGCCAGACACTCACGAGCGTTGATTGAATCTGGAGATCGTCGATCTGGACCATGTCACTTCTGATCTCCTCACTGCTTCTGGCTTCATTCCAAATTCGGAGTTCGTCCAACTGACCAAAGGATGTGGTACTTATCACACCCGCTTGATTACGATAGGCCCCAATCAAAAGACTTTGAGCATTTGTTTGCACGTTGCCAAAGGAATTTTGCACAAGCGTGCTGATCACGCGCTCTCCGTTTAAATATATTAGTATCGTGTCCGTTCTGTGCACCAGCGCAATGTGCTGCCACGTATCTTGCTGGACTACGGGGTCCGCTGACTGAACGACACTAGGGTTTGATCCACCACAATTCGGAACACCTGGTCTGATCCAGGTATATACAAGCCTCCCATTGGTCAACGAGAGGGAGTAACCCATTTCACCACTTTGACATCTACTCTTGTTCCAGATAGTAGCACCGTCTAGGATCACAGGCTTGATCCAACACTCAATCGTGAAGTCAGTTGCCATATCAAGACTCGAGGCGTCGGGTATGTCGACATAGCTCCCAATAGGGCTGAAGTCAATAGCTAGATGAGGCACAGAGGGATCGACAAAAAGTGTATGAAGCTCCAAGGTGTCGTTCGCCGGGTTCACATCCGGCAAACCGCTTGGATTACGCGTCCATGTCTTGATCGAATAGACATGACCGCCTTCCAGATCGACATCAAAGGAGGCCAAATGGTCCCCAAACGGAGGGATGTTGAATCCTGAACGGAAATATTCAACAGTGTCACGCTCAACACCGTCATCGACGACGACGACCGTGTAATAGCTGAACAAGTTGGATGAACTGCCGATGTTCATCGCACTGTGAACGGTGAAGGTGTTGATGCCCTCTGGGACTATGGTTCCTTCCGGAACAAGTGATGCCTGCCAGATGGGGAACAGTTCTACTTGTGCTTGGAGGCTTGAATAAAGCGTCAAACCCAGCACCAAGTTCGAAAGGATTCGAGAGAAATGCGCCATGTGAAAGGAATTTGCTGAATCAATTCATCACCAACTCACTGATACCTCCTAGATGCCATCCCGAAGAGATAGCTTGTCGACACTCACCTACTTACCAAATGTATCCATAAGAAAGTCGTTTGGCTATAACGATCTGCGTAAGATCGTCGGCGCCATCAAGTGAATTCCGACGGAGTATCTGAATGAACGGCTCAAGCTTGTCAGTGGCCGCAGTTCTGTAATTTACTTCGTTGCCTCGGTCTTCGAGGCAATCGCCATTGCTTTGTGAACGTGCTGGTTTATAGCCCTGTTCCCGCGTTCCATTCGACATGAAAGATCACGTCATGGACACCTGCCTTGTATACCACGTTGATCACGCTGAGCGCCTCTTCGAGGTGACCTATCCCAGCAACAACACATCATACCAGTACAACGAATATTGGATCACTACCATGGTCCTATGCGCGATCTTTGCGCCCCATGGCCTCACGCCGCAACGCCAAAGCCTTCGACGATGCCCCACGCGCCAAGTTGGACAAAGCCACCTTGCGCAAGGCGATGCGGGTCTTTCGCTACCTCCGCCCGTACAGGGGCTGGTTCGGACTTGGTTTGTTGCTGCTGATCATCACGACCGGGCTTTCACTACTCTTCCCTTTGCTCCTTGGCCAATTGGTGGATGCTGCGCGTGGTGATACCGGTGCACAAAGTGATCTGCTGAAGCGCATCGACCAGGTGGCCCTCCTCCTGCTGGCGGTCTTTGCGGCGCAAGCCTTCTTCGGCTTCTTCCGGATCTACCTCTTCAGCTGGATCACCGAGAATATGCTCGCGAACATGCGGCGCGACACGTACGATCATCTGCTGAAACTACCGATGACCTTCTTCGCGCAGCGGCGGGTGGGCGAATTGAACAGCCGTATCAGCGCGGACATCGCCATGCTGCAGGATGCATTGACCACCAATCTGGCAGAATTGATCCGACAGGTATTGGTCGTGGTGGCCGGTATCGTGATGTTGACGACCGTGAGCACGGAATTGACGCTCACCATGTTGGCCATTATTCCCGTGGTGGCACTCGTCGCTGTTTTCTTCGGGCGTTTCGTCACCAAGTTGAGTAAGCAAGTACAGGACCGCATAGCCGACACCAATGTGATCGTGGATGAGACCTTGCAAGGCATCCAGAACGTGAAGGCCTTTGCGAACGAGCGGTGGGAATCGTTGAGGTATGGCAGCAGTGTGCAGGATGCACGCCGGTTGGCCTTGAAGGGTGCGCGGTGGCAAGGGGCCTTCGTGTCGTTCATCATTCTGTGCATGTTCGGCGCCATCGTACTGGTGATCTGGCGCGGCGTGCGCATGTTGCCCACCGGCGAGATCCAGATGGGCGAACTCTTCTCCTTCATCCTCTATTCCATGTTCATCGGTGCTAGCATTGGCGGCTTGCCGGAATTGGTGAACCGCATGCTGAAGGCCATCGGTGCCAGCGAGCGCTTGATGGATCTGCAGGACGAAATCTCGGAACCTATTTCGCTGGAGGAGCGAAAGGAACCACTGGCACTGCGCGGTGCGATCACCTTCGAACACGTGGCATTCCATTACGCCACGCGCGCCGACGTTCCGGTGTTGCGCGATGTGAGCTTCTCGGCGCGACCTGGTGAACGCATCGCCGTGGTGGGCTCCAGCGGTGCAGGAAAGAGCACCATCGCATCCCTCCTACTCCGCTTCTACGACCCCATTCAAGGTCGGATCACGATCGACGGAACGGATGCGCGCGAACTCGACCTGAGTGCGCTACGCGATCGCATGAGTTTGGTGCCGCAAGAGGTACTACTCTTCGGTGGAAGCATCCGTGAGAACATCGCCTACGGCAAGCCTGATGCCAACGATGCCGAGATCGAAGCAGCGGCGCGAAAGGCCAATGCACACGATTTCATCACCACCTTTCCGGAAGGGTACGCCACGGTTGTTGGCGAACGTGGCATTCAACTCAGTGGTGGACAACGGCAGCGGATCGCCATTGCCCGTGCGGTGTTGAAGGACCCTGCGATCTTGATCCTCGACGAGGCCACCAGTGCATTGGACAGCGAGAGTGAACGCTTGGTGCAAGAGGCCTTGGATAAACTGATGGTAGGCCGGACAAGCATCGTGATCGCACATCGCTTGAGCACCATCCGAAACGCAGACACGATCCTGGTATTGGACAAAGGCACGGTGATCGAGAATGGGACGCACGAGGAGTTGATCGCTTCGGAAGATGGGCTGTACAGAAGTTTGAGCCGATTGCAAGGGGACGCTTTCAGAGCGTAACCTCCACCACCTTCTTCGTTTCGAAGAATGCCTCGGCGAACACCTCCTTCAGCTCGTGTACGCGCACAGCGTTCCGGACCGGCAGGATCTCATCCGCTAGTTCACCGCCCTTCAAGTAATACATCCGCCCCCGTCCTTTCGCGACGAGGTGCTTCGTGTCTCGAATGAATTCCGGTAATGTGGTCACGGCGCGACTGACGATCACGTCGTAGCGTGGCTTATGGTCCATGCTGCGCACCTGTTCTGCGGTGCAGTTCGTGATGCCCAAGCCTTCGATCACACCTTTTACTGCCGTGATCTTCTTACCAATGCCATCGATGCCGTGAAAGGAACAATGCGGGAACAGGATCGCCAAAGGAACCAAGGGAAACCCACCACCAGTTCCGACATCCACGATGCGTGTTCCCTTCTTGAACTGCACCACTTTCGCGATGCCGAGGGAATGTAGAATATGCCTTTCGTAGAGGTGCTCGAAGTCCTTGCGCGAGATCAGGTTGACGCGCTCGTTCCAATGGGCGTAGAGCTCACCGAGCCGGGCGAACTGATTCCGCTGGGTGGCGCTCAGCTCCGGAAAGTAGTGGACGAGGAGGTCCAGGCCTTGGGAATTCATGAGGTCATGTGGTCATGAGAACATGAATACCTCCTAAGTGTCGAGAGAGCCTTCAGCTTAACAATTCGGAGCAACCGCAGAGCGAGGAGCAGAGCGCTGTTATGTATTTCCATGTCTCCATGACCGCATGGTCACATGATGCGGCCTAAATGTGGTCCTTGCTGTCCTGCATCAGGTTCAGTAGGAATTCGCGTGCGCGGAACAGTTGTGCTTTCACCGTGCCGAGCGGAAGGTCCAATTCCTGGGCGATCTCCTCGTAGCTGTACTCCTTGTAGTAGCGCAGTTCCACGAGGGTGCGGTAGCGGGGCTTCAACTTCTCCACTACTTCGCGCATGATCAGGTTCTTCTGCTCCTTGATCGCGATCTCCGATGGATCCAAGCCGTGACCCTTCAACTCGATGGTCATCTCATCGCCATCATCGGTGCCGATGGGGTTGTCGATGGAGAAGGTCTTCTTCTTCTTCTGTTTACGGATCCAGTCGATGCAGTTGTTGGATGCGATCTTGAAGAGCCACGTGCTGAAGGCGTAATTCGGTGTGTATTGTTTCAGCCGGTGGAAGGCTTTGCCAAAGGCTTCGATCGTCAGATCCTCCGCATCATCCTTGTTGTTGATCATCTTCAACAACATGAAGTAGATGGAGTCCCTGTAACGGCCCATCAGTTCGGCATAGGCCTTCTGATCGCCTTTCTGTACGGCGCGTTGCACCAGGACGTAATCGTAACGTGCTTTCTCGCTGAGGTTCTCGTTCACTTCCATCGCTTGGGCTTGACCAATAGTGTGCTGGTGTACAGCAGAGGATCCAAAAGTAGGAACAACCATTCCAAGGGTATTGCAAGCCAGACCAATGAGCCAGCATGCAGTCTCCGCATGGCCAGAACGGTGATCGGCAAGAGTATGCCGAGTTCAACTCCAAGGCCCACGAATACTTCCCGCCATTGTGCCCGCATCGCGAACCACAACAGCATGGCCCAGAAAACGGTACGCGCGAGCGGGAGCACCATCAGCAGGACCTGATGCCCTAGCCGGTAGTGCGCCGCCGTGGTATAATGCCTGCGCTTGCGACGCAGCCAAGTACCCAGATCCGGCGTAGGCTGCGTGGTCATGAAGGCGCGCGGATCGGCCACCACGCCGGTGTTCTTTGCACGTGCCACCTGGTTGATGAAGAGGTCATCGTCACCGCTCATCAAGTGTTCGTATCTCCTTGGGCCTTTGGCATTGAAGAACAGTTCGCCCGTGTAGCCCAAGTTGCGGCCAACACCCATGTACGGGAACCCAGCTTGGGCAAAGGACATGTACTGCATGGCCTTCATCGTGCCGTCGTACCGCTCCAAGAGGTTGGTGAGGCCGGACTCGTAGGCATACGGACTATGGCCGATCACGATCTGCTTGCCCTTTGAGAAGCCTGCTGCCATGGTACTGATCCAATCCGTTCCCGCAGGAAGGCAATCGGCATCGGTGAGAAGCACGTGCGGATACTTCGCCGCCCGGATGCCTACACCGAGGGCCAGCTTCTTGCCGTAATTGAATTTCTCATCGGCCTGGATGTTCACCGGACGCAGACGCGGGTAGTTCGGTTTCATCCATTGCAGCACCTCCCAGGTATCGTCCTCGCTCCGGTCGTTGACCACGA